>Ga0268299_1000126_pt1 | contig 301506 bp, 303 predicted proteins | sample NOBtaG_FD_193484 | JGI IMG/M metagenome (GOLD analysis project Ga0268299, IMG submission 193484) | Activated sludge microbial communities from bioreactor in Nijmegen, Gelderland, Netherland - NOB reactor | ecosystem: Engineered > Bioreactor > Aerobic > Activated sludge | place: Netherlands... | reverse complement strand
GCGTTCTCGGCCTCCAGCTCCTTGAGCCGCCGGGCGTCAGGCACGCTCATGCCGCCGAACTTGCTGCGCCACAGGTAGTACGAGGCTTCGCTGAAGCCATGCCGGCGGCACAGGTCCTTGACCGCCAGGCCGGCGTCGGCCTCACGCAGAAAGCCAATGATCTGTTCTTCCGAAAACCGCTTCTTCACGTCCAATCTCCTGCGTCTGGGGGGTTGGACTCCAAACCACACCGCTACTCAAAATCGGGGGGACGTCTCCGGCTGGAAGCCTTGCGCCGCGCCGGTCATGTCGAGCGCATCGACGCCGACCATTGGAAAATCCCCGATGACATTGCCGAGCGGGGAATGGCCGATGACGCCCCGACCCGGCCCAAGGACTTTTCGATCCGCACCCTGTCCACGCTCGGCCTCGATCGTCAGGTAGGGAGCGACGGGGCGACCTGGCTCGACCGGGAGCTTATCGCGAAGGACCATCTACCTATCACCGATGCCGGATTCGGTCGGGAAGTGAACGCCGCGCTCGACCGCCGCGCGCAAAGGCTGGTGGAGATAGGACACGCCACAGCCAAGGACGGCTTTATCAGCATCCCGCGCCGCTCTATCGCCGTCCTGGAGCGTCAGGAGGTCGAGCGTGTCGGCAAGGAGATGGCCGCCGAACGCGGCCTGACCTACGCCCCGCCCGGCCCTCGTGAATATGTGAGCGGCCAGCTGGCTGGCGTCGCCACTCTCGCCAGCGGGCGCTTCGCCATGATCGAGGACGGGCTTGGCTTCCAGCTCGTCCCCTGGCAGCCCGTCCTGGAGAAGCGCCTGGACCATTACATCAGCGGCGTCCGCCGCGACGACGGCGGCATCGAATGGGAGTTCAGCCGCAAGCGACAGATCGGGCTGGGGCTATGAAGCCCCTTGAACGATACGGCATTCTGCCGTATATAATTGGGCTGAAGGAGCCCCCCATGCCCAAGCCCGAATTCGAAGCCGAGACCGCCCGGTTGGAAGCCCGCATCCCTGTTCAGGTCTATGAACAGATGCAGCGCGCCGCCCGCCTGCGCGGCCTGACCCTGACCGGCTATCTCATCGCCACCGCCGGCGAAGACGCAAGGCGTGTCGTCGAGGACGCTGAGATCATGCGGCTCGCCCGCGAGGATCAAATCCGCTTCGCCGAGGCGCTGATCGATCCGCCCAAGCCGAATGAGCGGCTGATCCGTGCCGCGAAGCGTCATGCCGAGCTGATCGAACGCCGGTGAGTGTCCGCTTCGTCATCGAGCCGTTGGCGAAGGCGCACAAGCGGGCGGATTTCACCTGCGGCAACGACCGGATCGACAGCTACTTCCGCGAGACGGTCTCGCAGGACGTGAAGCGCAAATACGCCACCTGCTTCGTCGCCAGAGAGATCGCGACGGATCGGGTGGCTGGCTTCTATACCCTGTCGTCCAGCAACGTGCCCTTGAACGAAGTCCCCGAGCCGCTGGCGAAGAAGCTGCCGCGCTATCCGACCGTTCCGGCCGTGCTGATCGGTTGGCTCGGGCGGCATAGCGACTACGCCGGGCAGGGACTTGGCGAAACCTTGCTGTTCGACGCCATCAAGACCGTCGCCACCACCCCTATTGGGGCGCACGCCATCTTTGCCGACGCTATCGACGACAGCGCGGCAGCTTTCTATGCGGCTTTCGGCTTCGCGCCGTTGCTCAGGCGGCCGCGCACCCTCTATCTGCCGGTGACGACGGCGTTGAGCTTGGTATCGCCATGACGCGCGCCGCCTTCGCTCCTGCGCCATCTCCGCCCCGCGCCGCCGCGTGCAAGTATTTTTGCGCCACGGCTCGCGGAGGCTTCCAGCGTAGAGAAAGGCTATTCTTTCAAGGGCGTCGTTCGGCGATTCTGGGCCAATGGCCAGACTTCGCAAGGAACGCCCGCCGACCGCCTCCGAGCAGCTTGAAGCGTTGCTCGGTCAGCCGTGGCCGTTTTCGGGCCGGCCGCCGAAACACGACCTTTCGACCTGGACCGTCACCGACGACTGGCCCGAGCACATTCCCGTCACCGAGGCCGAGGTGGACGTGTTCGAGGCGTGGTTCGGCGATCTTTTCGATGAGCTGTTCGGGCCGTGCCGATGAGGTGAGAAGGAGACAGACGCCGACCATGCCGTTGCGCGCCGCCCTCTACTTGCGCGTCTCGACGGCGCGGCAGGCCGAGCACGATGTCTCCATCCCCGATCAGAAGCGCCAGGGCGAACCCTATTGCACCTCACGCGGCTATGAGCCGGTCGAGACCTTCATCGAAGCGGGCGCTTCGGCCACCAACGACCGCAGACCGGAGTTCCAGCGGATGATCGAGGCGGGCACGTCCAAGCCCGCGCCGTTCGATATTGTCGTGGTCCACAGCTTCTCTCGCTTCTTCCGCGACCACTTTGAGCTGGAGTTCTACGTTCGAAAGCTCGCTAAGAACGGCGTCAAGCTCGTCTCCATCACGCAGGAGATGGGCGACGATCCGATGCACGTCATGATGCGGCAGATCATGGCGTTGTTCGACGAGTACCAGTCCAAGGAGAACGCCAAGCACGTCCTGCGGGCGATGAATGAGAATGCCCGCCAGGGCTTTTGGAACGGCGCGCTGCCGCCGATCGGCTACCGCATCGTCGCGGCCGAGCAGCGCGGATCGAAGATCAAGAAGAAGCTGGAGATCGACCCGCTGCACGCCGATACGGTGCGGCTGATCTACCGCCTGTTCCTTGAGGGCGACGGTGTGAAGGGACCGATGGGCGTCAAGGCGATCACCTGCCATCTCAACGAAAGGCGCATCTTCACCCGCGACGGTGGGCTCTGGGGGCTGGCCTCGGTCCATCAGATTCTCACCCGCACGACCTATATCGGCGAGCACAGGTTCAACAAGCGATCCTTCAAGAGCCGGGAAAGGAAGCCCGAGAGCGAGGTGGCGATCATGGCTTGCCCGCCGCTGATCGACCGCGAGACGTTCGACACGGTGCAAGCCCGCCTCAAGGCCCGCGATCCACGGATGACGCCGGCCCGCATCGCCAGCGGCCCAACCCTCCTTACCGGCATCTGCTTCTGCGCCAAATGCGGAGGCGCGATGACCATGCGCACCGGCAAGGGCAGTGCGGGCGGCGTCTATCGCTACCACACCTGCTCGACCAAGGCCCGGCAGGGGAAGACCGGCTGCGAGGGCCGCTCAATCCCGATGGACCGGCTCGATCAACTGGTCGCGGGCCATCTGGAAGATCGTCTGCTTCAACCCGAGCGGCTGGAAACCATCCTCGCCAGCGTCCTCGACCGCCGTCAGGAGCGCACCGAGCGCCGCCGCGAGCACCTGGCCGAACTGCATAAGCGGATCGCCGAGACCGACCAGCACCTCAACCGGCTCTTCGACGCCCTCGAGTCCGGCGTCGCCGACCTCGACGCCCCCGGCCTGAAGGAGCGCATCGCCGGCCTCAAGGCGATTCGGGAGCAGGCCAGCGCCGACGCCGAGCGCGCCCAAGCCGCGCTCGACCATGCCGGCAATCAGGCCGTCAGCCCCGATATGGTCAGAACCTTCGCCCGAACGGCCCGCCAGCGCATCCGGCTGGACAGCGGCGGCTACCGCCGCGACCACCTCCGTGCCTTGGCCCAGCGCGTCGAGGTTGCGGACAAAGAGGTCCGCATCATGGGATCGAAATCAGAACTGCTGCGCACTCTGCTCGCCGCCTCTGGCGGAAAACCCGGCGTAGCCGGTGTTCAGAGTTCTGTTCTGAATGGTGCCCCGAACACGATTCGAACGTGTGACCTTCCCCTTAGGAGGGGGACGCTCTATCCATCTGAGCTACCGGGGCCGCTGTTCCGGGAACGCTTGCGGGACGAAGTATACCCCGATGCGCAGCCTCGGCTACGCGGCCAGCGATGCTCCTTACCGGCGCGTTGCGACGGCCCGGCCATATCGAGACCGGATCGATGCCGCACCGCCTGCCCACGGTGGACAAAAACTGACGCGACGGGACACTTGACGACCCCTTCTGCCAGCGAACGGCGGGCCTTTCGGAGTGCACCGGGCGACATTCAGGCTCATCGGCGAGGCCCAGCCCATGCGGCACTGGCCATGAAACTGCAAGCCATGCTATACATTGACCTTTAATGCACAAGGATGATGCAGCGTTGTCCGGAATCCGGTCGACGCAAGGGGACTGCCGCCGCTCCACCAGCTGGAAATGCCCGTATTGCCGCCGTGAAATATTGGCGCAAAATCTGCATTTCATCATGAGGACACGCCATCAAGGACGAAGTCGGGCGACACGGATGCGCCGCCCCCCTTTCCGGAGGCATGTAACATGTCCCAGCCACAATCGAAAGTCGATATGGAAATGGCACGAATCCTCGTGCAAGCGAAGCTCAACGGCGCGGTCGCGCAGGGCGATGTCGGCGCCACCTCAGGCAGCGACATCGTGAAACGTGCTTTCGACATCGTCGGCGCCTTGGCACTGATGCTCGCTCTGGCGCCCGTTCTGGCGGTCGTCGCGGCCTTGGTCCGCCTGAGCGGTCCTAACATTGTGTTTGCCCACACCCGCATCGGACAGGGAGGCCGGTCTTTCCCGTGCTACAAGTTCAGGACGATGGTCCCGAACGCGCAGTTCGTCCTCGATCGCTTGCTTGCCGATCGCGCCGACCTGCGCCTGGAATGGGAACGCGATTTCAAGCTCAAAGATGACCCACGGGTGACGCGCATCGGCAAGTTTCTGCGCAAGTACAGCCTCGATGAACTGCCGCAGTTCTGGAACGTGCTGCGCGGAGACATGAGCCTGGTCGGCCCGAGACCGATCATTGCGGACGAACTCAAGCGCTACGGGCGACACGCGGATTGTTACCTCGCGGCCCGTCCAGGCGTGACCGGTCTCTGGCAGGTCAGCGGGCGCAGCGACGTCGACTATGATGATCGGGTCCAACTGGATCGCGAGTACATCGGACGCCGAAGCTTGGCCGTGGACCTCGCCATCGTCTGCAAGACGGCTTGGGTCGTCCTGCGACGGCGGGGCGCTTATTGACCCACCCCATATACCGGCGACGTCCTAGGAGACTGCCCACGGGTCTCTCGCGAAACCTATTCCACCGGATGAAAGCCTGGTCACCCCCGGTCATCGCCGTTGGCGTCATCGATCAATCGATTTACCGTCCACGAGAGCACCATTGACCCCAATCACGCGAAAAGTCCTGGTCATCGGCGGCGCCGGATACATCGGCTCCCATATGCTGAAACACCTCGATCAACTCGGGCACTGGAGCGTTGCGCTCGACAATCTCAGTCATGGACACCGAGACGCCGTCCGCAACGGGCGGCTGGTCGTGGGCGACATGGGCGACCGAGGCCTCCTCGAGCGCGTGCTGACGGAAAACCGCTATGACGCGGTGATGCATTTCGCGTCCCTGATCCAGGTTGGCGAATCGGTCCGTAATCCGAGCGCGTACTACCACAACAATTTTGTCCTGACCAAGCAACTGCTCGACACGCTCTTGCAGCACGGTGTCCGGAAGTTCGTCTTTTCGTCGACGGCAGCCGTCTACGGTGTTCCCCGGACCGCACTCCTGGCCGAGAGCCATCCGTGCGATGCGATCAACCCCTATGGTCGCAGCAAATGGATGGTGGAGCAGTTGTTGCGCGACTACGACCATGCCTATGGATTGAAATCGGTTTCCCTACGCTATTTCAACGCCGCAGGCGCTGATCCCGACGGACAACTCGGGGAGCGACATGATCCGGAGAGCCACCTCATACCCTTGGCATTGCGAGCAGCATCCGGAACCGGGCCGACGTTGACCGTGCATGGGACGGACTACCCCACAGCCGACGGAAGCTGCATTCGCGATTTCGTGCATGTATCCGATCTGGCGTCAGCGCACGCCCTCGCGCTGGACTATCTACTCGCCGGCGGTGACACGTGCTCCCTCAATCTCGGTACTGGACAGGGATACTCGGTCCTGCAAGTCCTCGCCGCGGTCGAGCAACTCACCGGACGGCGCGTGCCGCACCATCTCGGCCCGAGGCGGCCGGGGGATCCGCCGGTACTGGTCGCCGACCCCAGCATGGCTCGAACGGTCCTCGGCTGGTCCGTCCGTCGCAGCGACCTGCCAACCCTGCTGGCAGATGCCTGGCGCTGGGAACAGTCGAACACCGACCGCGCAAAACGGGATCAGGCCGAACACTCGACCTGATCCCGAGAGTGCGCTTTGTCAGCCCAGGGAACCGGGACCCTGAAGCTTCACATGGCCGCCGTGACGGTTGACGGGCTGATAGCCCGGGAGGAAATTGGGTGTCATCCGGGCACCAATTTCACGTATGTGCCGTTGACCATCGGCGGAATAGAAGAACAACAGCCCTGCAAACCGCAGATCCGGCTCGGCAACGATGTCGGTCAGCCGCTGCTCGCCCCAGAGCGCATCAGCCACCGTCAGATTGACCGAACGCGTCTGGCCAGGTTCGATCCACTCGATGTCGCTCGTCAAACCAGAAGGCGCAACCGGATCATAGCGGTCAGACTTTTCATCGTGCAGCACGCTCGAATTGACGAAACGCGCATAGCCCGTCACGAACTGTCCGATCCGTACCGGTTCGGTCGACCGATTGGTTATCTCCACGGTCATTTCCATCCGCCGCGAAGGCAGATCGAATTTCGCCTGTTTCACATTTACATCGACCTGTTGCTGCGATTCCGGCAGGGGGATCACCGGGGCCTCCACCTTGCCGGTCTGCAAAGGAATCGTAATCTCATAGCGATTGAACGACCACATCATCAAGCCGAACGTGAGTCCGAGAATGGCAAGCACAAAGCTCGCGCTCACCACGATATCCTGGATGCTGATAAGGCGCCGTTCAGCCTCGACCTCACCGTACTGCTGCACCGCGACATAGCGACGCATCATCACCGGTAGCCGCCTGAACCAATAGGCGACCCAGAGCAGTCCAACCGCCACCCAGAGCAGATGAATCGACCACATGGACGGCAGTCCATAGCTCTCGACGTCTGCAACCTCGCCGTCCATCAAGGTCACCGTATTCACGAAATCGTCTTTGCTTCCGGTGATCTGGACGAAACGGGCGGGTCCTGAAATCGGGCCTGCCTCCCAGACATTGATCAGCGGATGGACATGCCATTCGCCGGGCACACGCGCCTTCATTTTTACTTCATATTCATAGAATTCCCCGCGCTTGAAGGCCGTGGACTGATATTGCGGCATGCCGTTTACGGTCGCGTCCATTCGAACGAACACGGGACCCGGAACACCGATGTTCAGGAACACCCACTCCTCCGGCTTCGCGACATAGTCCGGCCAATGCCCGGAAACCATGAATTTGCCCCGCACGGTAACAATATCGTTAACCTTGACCTGAGTCGGCTCTATCTTGGTGTCGAACCAATGCACAGTTCTCATGCGGATCCCGGCCATCTGTGCAATCTCTCCATGCGCAAACACAACCGGCATGAAGAGCGCCCACATGAGAACAACCAGCAAGACTTGGCGCACCAAACGATGATTTTCTCGTTCCATCACACTCGCTCCTGCCGCGTCATCAGACCAGTTTTCCAAGCCAGGACGGCCGGGAACCTTTTGAACCGATCCACACAAAGACGTAGTAGACCAAGATGGCGAAGAATCCTGAAACGAAAGCACTGACCGGCGCCACATGTGTCCCGAAGGTACGCAAGGTGCCGGCCTCGATGATCCGCACATATTCCGGCATCGCGGTGCGGATATACTGGAAGCCCATGTAGTCGGCGAGTGTCATCACCGTGTCACCCAACAGGACCGGCATGTGCATGGGGGCCACGACCGGCCAGTTCATGGCCGAAAACAGGAGTCCGAACAGCATTCCGCCGACCAATCCCGTCAACGCAAAACTGCGGGTGATCAGCAACACCGCGTCCAGCACCACGGCGGCGCCGATCCAGACTTCCGGCATCACCCAATTCATGGGAAAAGCCGTGAAGACATGGAAGTTGACGTATCGGCTGACGATCTGTGAGAGCCAGAACCCCAGCGCCAGACCCGTTGCCGCCACCGGCAACTTGAAATACCGCCAGAAGGCGTAGGTCGCGACAGCGGGCAGCGCAAGCAGCAGCAAGGGCGTCACCAGTGGCCACCACCGCCGATCGCGCCAATCCATCCAGTAACTCCAGTCCCCAACGGTCAATGCGCACAGAAAGACCGCGGCGCCGCCGATCAGGACAGAAATGAGCGGAAAGAAAAACAGATCGGCATTGCGCCATGCCTGCATCTGCTCCTTGACGCTGATGACTGCGTTACCACGCGGTGTGCGATCGACATCGGCTTTATTGCCGGCTTCAATTTGTATGGCCATGAGAGTCCTTCCCTTGGTTTTGGTGTGCGCCTGCGCTCGAGTTCGAGCTGGAACAGCCGTATCGCGTTGATTGTTTCCGGAGGTCATGGCGGCCCGGGGTGGACGAGCGCTCCTTCGCCCATCCACTCCGGTGTTGACAGTTAACGGGACAGACCCATCTCCTTCTCCACCTCCTCCAGGCTGTAGACCCGGCTCAGCTCATACATGCGCTGCAGACACTGAATCACGAAACCGATCAGAAAGACCAGAAAAAATCCGGCCAGCACGAAGAACCAATGCACCGGCGCCCCGAACAGTTCTTCAGCGTAAAAGAACGTATGCGCCCATTCGTTGAAGGCCACGACCGGACCGGCGCACATGAAGCCGATGATGGCCAGCGACAGCGGCATGGAGACACGGTTGGCGAAATACGGCAGCCGGGTATGCACCCAGATCCACGCCATCGCCAACCCGGCAAGACCAGCAGGAACCCCGAGGTAGAAAAGGAAGATGTGCGTTGGCGTGAAGTCGGTGTCCCGAATCACGACCTGGTGCCAGGCTGCATCCGCTTCGGTCAGTAGGCCCAAGGCAGAAATCAGAACGACCGCCGCCACCACCAGAATGCTGAACATGGCGTAGAAACGGCCCAATTCATCCCGAGCCGGCAGGTTCATGATGTCCCGATCACGGGTCAACCACAGCCACACGGCCCCGATGGTGCCCAAAACAGGCAGGAGAATGATTTGTGCGTAGAAGATGCGCATCCAGTAAATCTGGAAGTCATCCGAGAACGAGTCCAGGCCGACCGACCAGGAAAAGGTGTGCTGATACCACTTCACCAAGGCGACGAACGCGATGGCAATGACCGTCACCGTGAAGGCCAGCACCCACGGCGGGCGTGGAGCCTCACCGACGTTCTCAGGCGCGACCGCCACGTTGTGATTCACTACGGTGCTCATGATCGAGTCTCCTCTTGTTGCAGATGTCCCCTTCTCACGGAAGGAGGTTTTTTCTCGTTGAGATGAACTGTCGGCGCCCGCCGAGCAGAACGTTGACCGCGCCGACTTGACTTTTCCGGCGACCCGCGTCCTGACCAAGCGTTCCTCAGGATCAACATATACTCTCGATTGAACGATCGTTCAAGATCGCGGCAAGGTTTTTTGGCAGAGCCCGCGCGCCGCTCCTCAGATCTTCCGGTCGCGCCCTTCCCAGTAGGGGTCGCGCAGGAAGCGCTTGTAAAGCTTGCCGGTGTCCAGACGCGGCAACTCGGCGGCGAAATCGATCGATCGCGGCAGTTTGAAACGCGCGAGGCGCTCGGCGGCGAACGCCAACAGTTCCTCGGCCAGCGCCGGGCCGGGCTCGACCCCATCGGCGGGCTGGACGACGGCCTTCACCTCCTCGCCCCATTCCTCGTTGGGAATCCCGAACACGGCGGCATCGGCCACCTTGGGATGCTCCATGAGCGTGGTCTCGATCTCGGCGGGATAGATGTTGACACCGCCGGAAATGATCAGATCCTTGGCCCGGTCGCACAGGAACAGCCAGCCGTCCGGGTCCAGATAACCGATGTCTCCCACGGTGAACAGGCCGTCGCGATGGCTTTCCCGTGTCTTTGCGGGATCCTTGTAGTACTCGAACTCGCCGATCATGGACTTCATGTAGACGTTGCCGGGTTCGCCCCCCGGCACGGGATGACCGGCATCGTCGAAGATGCGGATCTCCGTCCCCGGCCACGGTTTGCCGACGGTGCCCGGTTTTTTCAGCCAGTCCTCTGAAGTCGCGATGGTCCCGCCCCCCTCGGTCGCACCGTAGTACTCGAAGATCACCGGCCCCCACCATTCGATCAGCGCCTTTTTCGCTTCGACCCCGATCGGCGCCGCACCATGGATCACGGCGCGCAGACTGGACAGGTCGTAGCGCCGCTTGACCGCGTCGGGCAACGCGAGCATGCGGTGGAACATGGTCGGAACCATATGGGTCGAGGTCACCCGATGGCGCTCGACCAGGCGCAGGGTGTCCTCGGCATCCCACTTGTCCATCAGGACCAGCGTATGGCCCAGATGCAGGGAGGCCGTGCCGAACCCGCCGGGCGCGGCATGGTAGAGCGGGCCGGTGACCAGATGCACGCCCTCGCCGGCCTTGAGTCGGAACAGGGCGCCCAGCATGCCGGCCAAGCTGGCCACGACATCCGGATTGCCCGGCATCAGCGGCCGCCGGACGCCCTTGGGTCGGCCGGTGGTGCCCGAGGTATACAGCATCAGGGTACCGGCCTGACGCTCGGCGGGCGGCTCGGCAGACTGTTCCGCGAGAAAGTCCTCGTAGCGGCGGAATCCGGGGATCTCGCCCACGGCAAAGCAGCGCGAACGGTCATAGCCCAGCTCCTCCACAGCCTTGAGAGCGGCCGCAGCATGGCGCTCGTGCGCGATGAACGCCTTGGCCTCGCAGTTGCCGATGATGTAGGCGACCTCCGGGCCGGTGAGGTGATAGTTGATGGGCGTCAGATAGAGCCCGATCTGATGCGTGGCCAGAAACGCCTCGATCCAGGCCGGATCGTTGTGCATCAGCATGGCGACGCCGTCGCGATACTGGAGCCCGAGCGAGCGCAAGCCGTTGGAAAGCCGGTTGACCCGAGCGTCGACCTCCTCAAATTCGATCGCTCGACCGGAGGCATCGACCAATGCCGTCTTTCGCGGTTCGCTTTGGGCAATGGCCCAGAATCCTGTCTTCCCTGACATGACGCCTCCCTGTTCGGCACGGTGGGTTCCCGTCAACCATAGTCGCCACGTTGCACGGTCGCCAGTCGAACGGCGCCACCATGCCTGCGCCCGTGCACGGCGCAAACGGAGGGATGGGGACGGGCGAACGCACGCCGGCCCGGACGCATAAACCTGGCGGCGTTCACGGTCGCGGAAAACGAAACCGGAGCCATCGACCAGCTCGCCGATGGTGGGGATGCCGCTCCAACCTTGCCCGGAGCGGGGTGTCCAGCGATCAGTCCGCGGCGGTGGCCAGCAGCAGGACGCGCTTGCCTGGACGATCGCCTCTTTCCATGTCCCGATGCGCCTGCGCCGCGTCAGCCACGGGGTAGACTTGCGCAATCGGCATCGTCAGGCGTCCCGCAGCCAACAGCGGCAGCACCTGACGCTCGAATCGGCGCACCAGCGCGATGCGCGCTTCGGTCGGCTGGCTGCGCATGGTCAGCGTGCGGATGCTCTGCCGCCGCATCAGCAGCGTGGCCAGATCCAGCGTGTCGCGGTTGCCGCCCAGCAGACCGACCACGACCAGACGACCGTCATCGCTGAGCAGCGCCAGATTCTCGGACAGCCGACCACCGCCCCACAGATCGAGTACGACCCGGGGCGCCCCGCCCATGGCCGCCCGGGCACGCTGCACCATCCCGCCGCCCTCGACCAGGGGATGATCCAAACCCAGCGCGCGCAAGGCGTCCAGTCGCGCTGAATCCCGGCCGGTCCCCGCCACCGGGTGGCCTGCGATGTGCGCAAGCTGAATGGCCGCCAAGCCCACGCTCGCCGTTGCAATACGCACCAGAACCGCCTCGCCGGGCGTGAGCTCGCCCTCATCCCACAGTGCGCGAACGGCCGTGAGAAATGCCTCGGGAATCGCGGCGGCCGCCACATCGGTCAGATTTGCCGGAATGGACAGCGTCTCGCGTTCCGGAACCACGATGAACTCCGAGCAGGCGCCGGCGGCCACCAGCCCCATCACCCGGTCGCCCGGACGACGCAGGATGCAGCGTGCGCCGGTGCAGTCTACCGTCCCAGCGTATTCCAGACCGATCCGCCGCGGATCCCAGCCGGGAGGCGGCGGATAGCGCCCGCTGCGTTGCAGCAGGTCGGCGCGGTTGACCCCTGCCACCGTCACCCGGATCCGCACTTCCTCCGCACCGGGCTCGGGAAGCGCGGTCTCGGCCAGCGCCAGCACCTCAGGCCCACCCGGGCGACTCGCGATCAGCGTCTTCAAGTGCGCTCGGGCCGCTTTACATCGCGCCGATGAGGGCGATGATGAGCAGCACCTCGCCGAACAATCCCGCGAAGAAACTCAAGGTCCGCACGATGGGGATGCCCAGGGTGTAGACCAAGCAATGCGCCAGTCTTGCCCAGAAATACAGCGCCGCGCCGAAGGCGGTCATGCCGGAATTGGCGCCGACGAGTTCCACCACGAACACTAGGGGCGCAAACACGACCAGGTTTTCGACGGCATTCGCGTGGGCGCGCATGGCCCGCTGCGCCCAGTCCGACTCGGGCAGGTCGTCGGCGCGTGGATTGCCCATGGCCCCGAACAGGCCGCGAATCCCGATGCGATTCAGAACATAAGGCAGAAACAAAAAGGCGGTCAGGATCACGGTCCAGGTGAGCCAAAACAGTTCCGCCGACATGCAGCAACTCTCCTTGAAGAACGATCGGTAAGGTGCTCGGTCGCCGAGCACCGGGGATTTTTCGCTCGATGACCATAAACCGGGCCCGAACCCGGAGCAAGCATGAAACGGGCTCGGTCGGTATGCCCATGAGGCACCGTTGCCGCCCGCGCCCCACGAAAAAGGGGAGCCAAGGCTCCCCTTATCGACCGGTCGGCGGCTACAAAGCCGACCCTGCGCGGCGTCAGGTGCCGTTCAGACCAGTTTTTCCAGTTCCGGCAGGATCTGGAACAGATCGCCGACGAGGCCCAGATCGGCCACCTCGAAGATGGGGGCTTCCTCGTCCTTGTTGATGGCGACGATGGTCCCGGCGTCCTTGATCCCGGCCAGATGCTGGATGGCGCCGGAGATCCCCACCGCGACATACAGCTCGGGCGCGATGATCTTGCCGGTCTGCCCGACCTGCATCTCGTTGGGGACAAAGCCTGCATCGACGGCGGCGCGTGAAGCGCCGACGCCGGCGCCGATCTTGTCGGCAAAGCTGAAGATCACCTTGAAGTTGTCAGCACTGCCGACGCCACGGCCGCCCGAGACCACCTTGGGCGCGCTCTGCAGATCGGGGCGGTCGCTCTTGCTGGTTTCCTGGGACAGGAAACGGGTATGGCTGGGCAGCGCCACATCCAGGCTCACGGCTTCGATGGCCGCCGCGCCGCCCGTGCCCACCGCCGGATACGAAGCGCCACGGACCGTACCGCAGATCACGCCAGCGCCCTCGACCTCAACGGTCACGATGGCGTTGCCGGCGTAGGTCGGCCGCTTGAAGCTGCGCGCACCCAGCGCCTGCATGATGTCGGTGACCTGCGGCACGCCGAGCAGCGCCGCGACGCGAGGCAGGGTGTCCTTGCCCAGGCTCGTGTTGCCCGCCAGGATGTGGCTATAGCCGCCCTGCTGCGCCAATGCCACGACCTGCGGCGCGACCAGGGCAGCCAGCGGGTTGGCGTTGGCCGGATTGTCGACCGTGAGCACGCGCGTCACGCCATCGAGCGCCGCAGCAGCCTGCGCCGCACCCGAGACATCGCCCGCACCGAAGAGCGCCACCACCACTTCCGCGGGATTCAGCTCCTTGGCGCACGCGACGGCGCGGCCCACGGCCTGCCCCAGGACGCCGCCCGCCTGCTCACCGATAATCAGTACCTTGCTCATTACAGCAGCCCCTTGTTCTTCAGTTCCTTGACCAGCTCTTCGGCGCTGCCGACCTTGCGGCCACCACCGCGCGCCGCCGGGGCTTCGGTCTTGACGACCTTGAGCGCTGCGGCGGGCTCGACCCCCAGATCGCCGAAGGCGATGGTGTCGAGGGGTTTCTTCTTGGCCTTCATGATGTCGGGCAGCTTGACGTAGCGAGGCTCGTTCAGGCGCAGGTCGGCGCTGATCACCGCCGGCAGGTCCACTTCGATGGTCTGCAGGCCGGCATCGACTTCCTGCGTGACCTTGGCGCTGCTGCCGTCGATCTCGATCCTGGAGGCGTAGGACGCCTGCGCGCAGCCCAGCAGGGCCGCCAGCATCTGAGGCGTCTGGCCGGCATCGTCATCGATGGCCTGCTTGCCCAGGATCACCAGGCCGGCGCCTTCCTTCTCCACCAGCTTGGCGAAGATGCGGGCCACGGTCAGCGGCTGGGGGGCGTCGCTCGACTCGACCAGAATGGCGCGGTCGGCACCCATGGCAAGCGCCGTGCGCAGCTGCTCCTGAGCAGCCGAGGTACCGATGGACACCACCACGACTTCCGTGGCCTTGCCCGCTTCCCTGAGCCGCAAGGCCTCTTCGACGGCGATTTCGTCAAAGGGATTGACGCTCATCTTGACGCCGTCGAGGGCCACGCCGGACCCGTCCGGCTTGACCTGAACGCGGACGTTGTAGTCAACGACCCGCTTGACACCCACCAGAATCTTCATGACCGTAGTCGCTCCAAGTCATCCATAGAAATAAACGGCGCCGGCACCTTGGGGGACGTTCGCCCGTCGGCACACGGGGCCTGATCAAAGCCGCCGATGTTAGCACGCAGCGGCACACGATCCCAAAACCGAATCACGCAAAAAGGCCCGGAGCGGTGAAGCTCCGGGCCGGCAGATCGCGCTGGATCAGCCTCACACCACTTCGAACAGGCCGGCAGCGCCCATGCCCTGGGCGATGCACATCGACACCACGACGTGCTTCACGCCGCGGCGCTTGCCTTCGAGCAGGGCCGCGCCGACCATGCGGGCGCCAGACATGCCGTAGGGGTGGCCAATGGCGATGGCACCGCCATTGACGTTGCACAGCTCCATGGGAATGCCCAGCTCCTTGATACAGTACATGGCCTGTACGCCGAAGGCTTCATTGAGTTCCCACAGACCGATGTCGTCCATCTTGAGGCCATGACGCTCGAGCAGGCGCGGGATCGCGAAGACCGGACCGATGCCCATGATGTCCGGTTCGCAACCGGCGGTGGCAAAACCGCGGAAGATGCCCAGCGGCTGGACGCCCTTCTTTTCCGCATATTCGCTGTTCATGATGACGACCGCGGCCGCGCCGTCGGAGAGCTGGCTGGCGTTGCCGGCCGTGACCGTGCCGGTGGGGCCGGCGACGGGCTTGAGGGAGGCCAGCTTCTCGAGGGTGGTGTCGACGCGGTTGCCTTCGTCCTGGCTCAAGGTCACCTCGACCTTCTCGGTCTTGCCGGTTTCCTTGTCGGTGACTTCCATGGTCACCGTGATCGGCACGATTTCCGCGGCCAGCTTGCCGTTGCGCTGGGCTTCGGCGGTGCGCTGCTGGCTCAGCAGCCCGAGTTGGTCTGCTTCCTCGCGCGTCACGTTGAAGCGCTTGGCGACGTTTTCGGCCGTCGGGATCATGGGCATCATGATGGTGGGCTTCATCTTGAGCAGCCCCTTGTCCATCGCGTGCTTCATGTTCATGTTGTTCTGCACCAGGCTGATCGACTCCAGCCCGCCGCCGATGGCGACCGGTACCTTATCGACGATGCAGCGCTGGGCCGCGTGGGCGACGGCGGAGAGGCCGGAGCCGCAGAACCGGGCGATGGTGGCGCCGGTCGAGGTAACGGGGATGCCGCCGCGAATGCCGGCGAGGCGTGCGATGTTGTTGCCGGTCGCGCCTTCGGGCAGGCCACAGCCCATGATGATTTCTTCGACTTCGCCCGGATCGATGCCAGCGCGCTCGACGGCGTGCTTGATGACATGGCCGCCCATTTCGGCGCCATGGGTCAGGTTCAAGGACCCCTTGAACGCCCTGCCAATCCCGGTGCGGGCGGTGGAAACGATAACTGCATCAGCCATTTGCGTAACTCCTGTGCGGACGATCCTGCCGACTCCATGTGCTCCATGCCTGCGTCTGCACGGCGGCTGGCGGCCAGAGCGCCGCGGCCCATCGACTTCCCTCGCACCGGATCGCGGCGCTGCATGCGCCGTCTTTCCTTGGGGCATCGAGCAGGCTGCCACGACCCTGCGGCAGCCGGAGAGCGCTAACGGTACAACGAAGCCCGTTCAAGTTCCAGCCGGCGCGATCAAGGGGCCGCCGTTTCACGCAGGCGCAGCAGCGCATCGAAGGTTTCCAGGGTAGGCGCGGCGACGCCGCGCGCGCTAGCCTCGTCGAGGATGGCGCCGAGGATGGCCGCGCGTTCCAGCGGCCGGCCCTGCAGCGCATCGAGCGTCATGCTGGTGAGATAAGGCGGCATGCGTCGCGTGTTCCCGAGCATCGCCTCGGTGGTCCGCTCGGGCAATGGATGGCCGGCGGCGGCCGCGATCCGGCACACCTCGTCCATGGCGCGCCCGATCATGCGCAGCGCGTGTTCGTCGGCCATCAACCGGGCGGTGTCGACACCGCCGGCCAGGACCGATGCGGGATTGAAGGCGGCGTTCCACACGGCCTTGCGCCAGCGGGCGGTGACGATGTCGGCATCGAGCTCGGCCGCGATCCCCGCCTGCCGGAAGGCGTCCGCCAGCCGCTCGCTCGCCGGCGACGCTCCCAGCGGATAGCGACCCAGGGTAAGCGCGCCGTAGGCCTGGTGATGGATGTGGCCCGGCGCGGCGCGCGAGACGCAGACGAAGGCCAGCGCGCTGATGAGTTCATGGTCCGGGAAGGCTGCGGCCAAGGGCGCTTCGATGCCGATGCCGTTTTCCATGGCGACGATCACGGTCCGCGGACCCACCGCCGGCCGGATCAGGGCCGCCCGGTCCTCACCGGCAATCACCTTGGTCGTCAGCAGCAGATAGTCGGGCGGCTCATCCGGGGGCTCGACCCTGGAGAATACGGCCCGTGGCCGAAAGGTCCACTCCCCCATGGGGTCGCTGCGAATGGCGAATCCCTGCCGCGCCACGAGCTCGGCCTCGCTGCGACAGACCACGTCCACGAGCCATCCGCGGCGCGCCAGCAGGCTGCCATAGAACCCACCGACCGCGCCTGCACCGACCACCAGAACCCGTGGGGATTCGGGATCGACACGCCGTCCCGCCGCTGTCATGACGCTTGCACTTCAGGTGCTTGCAGACGACGCCGGCGCGACCACCGGGCGCCCGATGGCGTAGTAGCCGAAGCCCTGCTCGGCCAGCATCTGCGGGTCGTACAGATTGCGGCCATCGAAAATGACCGGGCGGCGCAAACGCTGTTTCAGATCGTCGAAATCCGGACTGCGATAGACGTTCCACTCGGTCACCACCACCAGCCCTTCGGCCCCGTCGAGGCAGCTGAGCGGGTCGTCACACAGCGTCAGCGCCTCGGCATCGGGATAGAGGCGGCGCGCCTCGGTCATCGCCGCCGGGTCGTGCGCCCGCACCCGCGCGCCGGCCCGCCAAAGCGCTTCCATCAGCACCCGGCTGGGCGCATCGCGCATGTCGTCGGTGCCCGGCTTGAACGCCAGCCCCCACAGGGCGAAGGTCAAACCGGACAGGTCGTGACCGAAATGCTGCTGGATGCGCTCGAACAGCCGGTTCTTCTGACACTCGTTGACCGCCTGCACCGCATCGAGGATGCGCGCCGGATGACCCGCCTCCCGCGCCGTGTGGATCAGCGCGCTGACGTCCTTGGGAAAGCACGAGCCCCCGTAGCCGGCGCCGGGATAGATGAAGTGGAAACCGATGCGCGGGTCCGAACCCAGGCCCAGACGCACCTGCTCGATATCGGCACCGACGCGCTCGGCGATGTTGGCAAACTCGTTCATCACGCTGATCTTGGTGGCCAGCATGGCGTTGGCCGCGTACTTGGTCAGCTCGGCGGACAAGGGGTCCATCACCAGCAGCCGGTCGCTCTTGCGGTTGAACGGGGCATAGAGCCGCTGCATCTCGCGAATCGCCCGCTCGTCATCGGCGCCCACGATGATGCGATCCGGCTTCATGAAGTCCTCGACCGCATTGCCTTCCTTGAGGAACTCCGGATTGGACACCACCGCGAACGGCACGCCGACCCCGCGCTGCGCCAGTCCGTCGCGGATCACGGCGCTCACCCGCTGCGCCGTGCCCACGGGCACCGTCGATTTATCGACGATGATGCGGTAATCGGTCATGTGGGCTGCGATCGTGGCGGCCACCGCCAGCACGTGACGGAGATCCGCCGAACCGTCCTCGTCCGCCGGCGTGCCCACGGCGATGAACTGGTACAGGCCATGCGCCACACCTTGGGCGGCGTCCGTGGTGAAGGACAGGTGACCCGAGGTAATCGTTGCGGCCACCAGGTCATCGAGACCCCGCTCCCGGATCGGCACCCGCCCGGCCTGCAACGCGGCGACCTTGGCCGCATCGATGTCCACGCACAGCACCTTGTTGCCCATGCGCGCGAAACATGCCGCCGTGACCAGCCCCACATAGCCGCTGCCGAATACGGTGATCTTCATCCGTTTCCCCTTCCGTCATGGGCGTCGCGCCGCGCGGTCCCGATTGGCGCCGGATTGTACCAACCGTTGGCGCGCCTCAGGCGATCCGTTCGGCGTAGAGATCACCGGCTGGCAGATCGGGGGAAAGCGCGTCGAGATCGGCGCGCATCCGTTGCGCCGTCATCCACGCGCCGCTCCAGCGCAGGCTTTCGGCGACCGAGCGGCGAAAACGATAGGTGCCGAGCGCGTCCAGGCGTCCGATGCACGCGATCGCGCCCTCGAGCGCGGCCGGCGAATACTCGAACGACAGCGCCGGCAGCGGGCATGACAGCCCGGCCAGCACCTGCGCTTCGGCGCCCTCGACATCGAGCTTGCAGAAGGCCGGGACGCCGTGGCGGGCGATCAGCGCGTCCAGTGTCAGGACCTCGACCTCGCAGCGCGTGTCCCACGTCACGCGACGAAAGCGCGGCGATCCGGCCATCGCCTCGCGCCAGAGCGGATCGATCGTACTCACCGTGGGCGTGCGCCGGCTGATCCAGAGCGTTGTCCGGCCGGGCTTGTCCGCCAGTGCCACCGGCTCGACGCATACCCGCGGATCGTTCCGGTAACGCTGCATCAGGACATCCCGAAACAGCGGCTGCGGCTCGACCGCCACCACGCGCGCGCCCAGCCGCCGCCACGCGTCCACGCGATCGCCCAGGTGCGCGCCGATGTCGAAACAGAGGCCATCGGCGCCAACCCAGGGCCGGTAAAAATCGGCCAATCGCCTGCGTCTCCCGGGCCGCGCCCGGTGCAGCATCAAGGAACGCGCCAAGCCCCACCGCGATCGCCAATCCATGGCGCCTCCGCTTGATTCCACAGCACCCCCGCGGCATGCTGTGCCCGATCTTGCCCCGCCCCCCGCCGCCTCGTCCAGTCAAGGAACGCTTCGTGAACCGGCCTGATACCGCCCTGGATGAGCCGCTGCGGGAAATCACCCTGGGCTCCTGCCACCTCACCCTGCTCGGCACGGCCCATGTCTCCCGTGCCAGCGAAGCCGCCGTCCGCCAGCTGATCGCCAGCGGGCAGTTCGATGCCGTTGCCGTCGAGCTGTGCCCCAGCCGCCATGCGGCGCTCAGGGATCCCGACGCACTGGCCCGCATGGATCTGCTGCAGGTCGTGCGCGAAGGCAAGATGGGCCTGGTCGCGGCCAATCTGGCGCTGACCGCCTATCAGCAACGGCTGGCGGATCAGCTCGGCGTGGAGCCCGGCGCGGAACTGCGGGCGGCGTTGGAAGCGGCCGATGGCGCCGGCCTGCCCGTGGTTCTCATCGATCGCGAAGTGGGCGTTACGCTGCGTCGATTGACCGCCGCCGTGCGCTGGTGGCAGCGACCGGGCCTGATCGCCGGTCTGGTTGCGAGCCTGCTGACCCGGGAAGAGGTCGCCGAGGAAGACATCGAGCGACTCAAGACCGGCGATCTGCTGCACAACACATTTGCCGACTTTGCCGATCAGGCCGAACCGCTCTACCGTGCGCTGATCGGCGAACGCGACCAGTACATGGCGCTCAAGCTGCACGCGCACGCCCAGGCGCATCCCGGCCAGCGCATCCTGGCCGTGGTCGGTGCCGGGCACCTGGACGGCATCGTGCGCCATCTCGAAACACCGCCATCGGCGCCGCCGGACGCCGCTCTGGCCGCCCTGGTCGCCACGCCGCCCCGCAGCCGCCTGGGACAATTCCTGCCATGGCTGATCATGATCCTGATCATCGGGGGATTCGTAGTCGGCTTCATCCAGGGCCCCGAACTCGGCTGGCAACTGGTGCTCGACTGGACCCTGACGACGGGGGGCTTGGCGGCCATCGGCGCGCTGATCGCCCTGGCCCATCCGGTGACCATCCTGGGCTCCTTCCTGGCGGCGCCGATCACCACCCTGCATCCCTTGATCGGCGCAGGGATGGTGGCCGTGGCGCTGGAACTGTGGCTGCGCAAGCCGTGCGTCGCCGACTTCGCGACCTTGCGCGAGGATGTCGCGCAGGTTTCGGGCTGGTGGCGCAACCGGGTGGCGCACACCTTTCTGGTGTTCATGCTGGTGAATCTGGGCGCCTCGATGGGCACCTACGTCGGCGGGTTCCGACTCTTCGGCCAGCTGACCGGCCACGGCTGAACAGTCGGCGCGGAACGGGGCCGGTGACCACTGCCCGGCCGGCAGCGATGCCGACGCGCCACCGCCCACGATGACACCGGGCGGCCTCGCCCGGTTCAGGCTCGGGTGGTGTCAGGCATTGGCCGAGTCTGCATCATGCCGGCCGTTTTTCCGGCCGCCCGTCGCCTGCATGCGGCGTACACGGCGCCCGGCGACGTGAAGGGGAACGGCCATGATCAGGCCCAGCCCGAGCATCTGATGGATCAGGCTGGCCATCGTGCGCACCGACTCCTCACCGCTGTAATAGAGCACCAGCGCGCTACTCATCAAGACCGCGAACAGCGTGGCCACGCTGAGGCCGGTGGCGAGATTGCGGCCTGAGCGCCAGCCGGTGGCCACATGCTGGCCGAGGAAGGCGCCCACCGCAACGGCCATCGCGTATCCCAGCACCCCGTGCAACACCATGAGTTGGTGCAGCCGTGCGTAGGGCCGATCTTCGCCGGCAAATCCGCCACTTGCGTAGTGCAGGGTCATCCAGGCGAGGCCCGTGACGGCGAGCCCCGACAATGACAGATACAGAAACGAGCGCTGCCAGCGAGGCACGCTATTGACGCGATGCAGAGTCACCATGGTCAGCCTCCACGCCGACGGTCGGGAACAGGTGCGCGGTGGCTTGGAGCTCATGAAACAGGGACTCGACGAGGCCATCGTCGTCGGGTCGCCGCAAGGCCGCGATCTTGGTCAGGGCATCGGCGTGCATGCAGCGCGGCGCCGTGACGGTGATGCTGCCCGGCAAGGCCACCGCCCGGCCGCTCGAGGGGTCGATCACGGCGCTGGCGAGCGCCAGCCCTGGATCGAGAAAGTAACCCCCGGTCGTGGCCACCGCGCGGTTGCGGCAGCGTCCCAGAGACAGGATCTGAGCCGGCAGGCGCGGATTGCGCAGGCCGATCTCCTGTTCGGCCACCCCGAACAGCCGCAGATCGCCGCCGGCATTGACACAGCCGCCCGCAACCCCGTGATCTTCCAGAACCGCCACGGCCCGATCGACAGCGTAACCTTTGGCGATGCCGTCGAGGTTCACACACAGCGGCCGGCGCAGGCGAACGCGGCCGCCCTTCGCGTCGAGCGTCAGATCGGCCATCCCGCCGCTGCGTTCCGGGCTGGCCGACGGCGCATCCGGCAGGACACCCGCGCGGCGCAGATGGCGCTCACAGGTCACATCGAACAGCCCGCCGCTGCGTGCGAACAGCAGCTGCGCCGTGCGCAGCACCTCGCCGGTCCACGGGTCGATCACCAACCAGCGACCGCTGGCGGCGCGATTGATGCGCCCGACGTCACTGCCGGCGACGTGCCAGCTCATCAGGTCGTGCACGCGGGCGATGGCCGCGAACGCGGCTTCGAAAGCGGCTGCCGGATAGTCCGGTTCCGGCGCGCTCACGGTGATTTCCACGAAGGTTCCGAGCAGGGGCCGGGCGCGCCGCCAGTGTTGCGTCTCAGCGCGGGCGGATGGCGACATCGTAGGTGGCCAGCAGGCGACGGATGCCGTCGGTGATGTGGACGCAGGACAAGGTCGCACCCGAGATGTTCTGAATGTCCTTGCTGACCCGCAGCGTATCGGCGCTGGTCTTGCCGGCGAACTGGCTGCGCCAGCCGGGGCGGCGGACCTCATCGCCGTGTGTTTCCCGATAATCCAGGATTTCGATCTGGCGCACCGCCCCTGCAGCATCGAGCGCCACCGCGTAGGTGATGAACTCATGCTTGCCCAGCACCTGATCGACCAGAAAATAGCCGCCCGGAGCGCGCCAGAGCCGGAGCTCGCTCTGGCGGACCTTGGTTCCCGTGCGGACTTCGATGGTTTTCTTCTGCTCGGCCGTAAGGGTCAATGGCGACGGCGTCAGGACCGCATCCGGAAACATCAGCGCTTGCGCCTGGTCGACCGAGAGGTACTGCACCGCGTAGCAAGCCGGCGAAACGGCCAGTGCGGCCAAGGGCAGCAGCAGGAAGGCTGAACGCTCGTTCATCGCCGCATCGCTCCGTGTTCAGAAGTTGTAGCCGACCTTCATGCGGACTTCGCGCTTCTCATGCTCGTGCAGGTGCAGGTCCTCGTCACGCGCCTCATCCACGGGCCGACCCGTGAGTTGGGGCAGGTAGGTCAGGGTCCACCACCAGCGCTCGGCGCCATAGTGCACGTTCGGGCCGGCAAAGATGGCATAGTGTTCGCGCAGATCACTGTCCGGCCAGTCGGGATATTCGGAGTGATAGCGCGTCTCCAGCCCACCGAACCACCGGGGGGCGAAGCGATAGGAAAGGCCTGAGGTGAGTTCGAGCGCCAGCTCGGTTTCCCAGGTTTCCTCGCCGTCAAATTTGCGCACCTCGAACTCCGGCGTCAGATTGATGGCCCAGACCAACTGGTCCTCCAGAAAATTCTTCTGGACGATCAGCTTGGTCTCCAAGGACAACTCCTGTTGTTCCTGACCCGTGATCTTGAAGATTTCGGAATAGCCCGGCTCGAAGTAGAGCGCGATACCGACCGGATTGGTGTAGACGTCGACCAGATTGTATTTGAGCGACGCCTGCGCGCCCTGGAAACCGAACCGATCGACATCCGGATATTCCGGCTTCCCGTTCTCGTCGACATCCGCGGCACCCCTGATGTCGTGATGACGCCAGTTGAGGTACAGCGATCCGGTGAGCCGGTCGGTCAGCCCGCGCTCGAACTCGATCCGGTAATCCTGGGCGGCATAATCGCCCTGACCCTTGTCCCGGCGATCGGTCGCCCATAGATAGACCTCGCCGGCGCCCTTGGGCAGGGTGTCGACCCCCGTCACATAGCCAAACAGATTTTCATCGGCGACCGCCGGCAGCGCATGGCCGACGAGCAAGTACATCGCGGCCAGTGCCGTCTTGGGTCCGCGCCGCTTCCCCATCCGAGAGATCTTGACTGAGTTCATCCTGCACCCCCATGCCTGATTTTTGCTAATTGTTATACAAATGAGAATTGGTTGCAATTGATTTCGGTCAACCCGATCGATCTCCCACACCCTTGGTCGCGCACCCCCACCACCGCGGCACTGGCCGCTGCGCAATGCGCTGGCGTCGAAACATCCCCGGGACATCAGCCGTTCCCGACCGATCGCGACACGTCGACCCATAATCGCGCGATGACCGCACCTGCCGGGCCGTCATCGCCGCCGCGAAAACGTAACATCGTTGCCTCAAGACATCCTTGGCACCGTGCCGGGCTTCGGCTAGGCTTGCGTCCACACACGCGACTCGCTCGCCCTTCCTTTCTCCATCAAGGGAACCCCGCCATGGCTCAAACCCGTTTGTTCACGTCCGAATCGGTTTCCGAAGGGCACCCGGACAAGGTCTGCGACCAGATCTCCGATGCCGTGCTGGACGCGATCCTGAGCCAGGACCCCCGCGCCCGCGTCGCCTGCGAGACGCTGGTCAAGAACAATCTGGTCATGCTGGCGGGCGAGATCACCACCAACGCTCACGTGGAGTTCGACCGCGTCGCGCGCGAGGTCGTCCGGGAAATCGGCTACACCGATGCCATGGGCTTCGGTCCCGACACCTGCGCCGTGCTGACCGAAATCGGCCACCAGTCCGCCGACATCGCCCAGGGCGTGGACGAAGGGCGCGGGCTGGATCTGGACCAGGGGGCCGGCGACCAGGGCCTGATGTTCGGATTCGCCACCGACGAAACCGACGTCCTGATGCCGCTCCCCATTACGCTCTCCCACCGGCTGGTGCAGCGCCAGGCCGAGGCGCGCAAGAACGGCACCTTGCCGTGGTTGCGCCCCGACGCCAAATCGCAGGTCACGGTGCGCTACGACGCCGGCCGGCCCGCGGGGATCGACGCCGTCGTGCTCTCCACCCAGCACGATCCCGGCATCTCCCACGCCCGCCTGGTCGAAGCCGTGATGGAGGAAATCATCAAGCCCGTGCTGCCCGAGCACTGGCAGGACGGCAGCATCAAGTACTTCATCAACCCCACCGGCGCCTTCGAGATCGGCGGTCCGGTCGGCGACTGCGGGCTGACCGGCCGCAAGATCATCGTCGACACCTACGGCGGCATGGCGCGCCACGGCGGCGGTGCCTTTTCCGGCAAGGACCCGACCAAGGTCGACCGTTCGGCCGCCTACGCCGCGCGTTACGTCGCGAAGAACATCGTCGCGGCGGGCCTCGCCCGGCGCTGCGAGGTGCAGGTGTCCTACGCCATCGGCGTGGCCGAACCCACCTCCATCAGCATCGACACCTTCGGCACCAGCAGCGTGGGCGAAGACAAGCTGGTCGCTCTGGTGCGCGAGCACTTCGACCTGCGTCCGCGCGGTCTGATCCAGATGCTCGACCTGCGCCGCCCCATCTTCCAGCGCACCGCCTCCTATGGCCACTTCGGTCGCGAAGAGCCGGACTTCACCTGGGAACGGACCGACAAGGCGGAAGCGCTGCGCGCTGCAACCTGAGCGCGTCGCAAGGACACCGAAAAGCGCGTCTGGTGCAACCAAGCGCGCGTTTCCATGTTGGCGGGCCGGGGGATCCCGCTCCCTTGCCTCTGGCATCGGGCACGCTATACTCCCCGCCATTCCGAGGAGCGCTGCAAGACTTGGCCCGCGTGGCCGGTCCCAGGCTCGGAAGCGGTTCAACGGCGCTCTCCGACATCCAACCCGCTGGCGGGTCATCGTGGATGACGGCGAGCTCCTCGCCCTCCCCGCTCGCCAGCCCATGCATGGAGCTCCCCATGACCCGATTGGCTGAAATCCCGACACCCGACTACATCGTTGCCGACCTCGGTCTTGCCGACTGGGGCCGCAAAGAGATCCTGATCGCCGAAACCGAGATGCCGGGCCTGATGGCGATCCGCGAGGAATATGCCGCCAGCCAGCCGCTGCGCGGCGCGCGCGTCACCGGTTCCCTGCACATGACCATCCAGACCGCGGTGCTGATCGAGACGCTGCAGGCGCTGGGGGCCGAAGTGCGCTGGGCCTCGTGCAACATCTTCTCCACCCAGGACCATGCGGCCGCGGCCATCGCCGCCAGCGGCACGCCTGTTTTCGCCTACAAGGGCGAAAGTCTGGAAGAATACTGGGCCTACACCCACCGCATCTTTGAGTGGCCCGACGGCGGCCATTCCAACATGATCCTCGACGATGGCGGGGACGCCACCCTGCTGCTGCATCTGGGCAGCCGCGCCGAAAGCGATCTGGCCGTGCTGAACCATCCCACCAGCGAGGAAGAACGGGTCCTGTTCGCCGCGATCCGCGCGCACCTGGCGGTCGATCCGAAGTGGTACTCCACGCGTCTGGCCCACATCAAGGGCGTGACCGAGGAAACCACGACCGGCGTGCATCGCCTCTACCAGATGCACGAGCGCGGCGAGCTCAAGTTCCCCGCAATCAACGTCAACGACTCGGTGACCAAGTCCAAGTTCGACAACCTCTACGGCTGCCGCGAATCGCTGGTCGACGGGATCAAGCGCGCCACCGACGTCATGGTGGCGGGCAAGATCGCGGTCGTGGCCGGCTACGGCGACGTCGGCAAGGGTTCGGCCCAGGCGCTGCGCGCCCTGTCGGCGCAGGTCTGGGTGACCGAGATCGACCCGATCTGCGCGCTGCAGGCGGCGATGGAAGGCTATCGCGTGGTCACCATGGACGATGCCGCCGACAAGGCCGACATCTTCGTCACCGCGACCGGCAACTACCACGTCATCACCCACGCCCACATGGCGCGGATGAAGAACAACGCCATCGTCTGCAACATCGGGCATTTCGACAACGAAATCGACGTGGCCAGCCTGGAAAACTGCCAGTGGGAGGAGATCAAGCCGCAGGTGGATCATGTGATCTTCCCCGACGGCAAGCGCATCATCCTGCTCGCCCAGGGGCGTCTGGTGAATCTGGGCTGCGGGACCGGACATCCGTCCTATGTCATGTCCTCCTCGTTTGCCAACCAGACGATCGCCCAGATCGAACTGTTCACCCGCGGCCATCACTACCCGGTCGGCGTGCATACCCTGCCCAAGCACCTCGACGAGAAAGTCGCCCGCCTGCAGCTCAAAAAGCTCGACGCACAACTGACCGAACTGACCGACCAGCAGGCCACCTACATCGGTGTTGCCAAGGACGGCCCCTACAAGGCCGATCACTACCGCTATTGAGGGGCCGGGCCATGGGAGGGCATACGACAGGACCGTCTCCTGCGCTGAGCTTCGAGTTTTTTCCGCCCAAGACGCCGGCGGGAATGAGCAAGCTCATGGAAACGGCGACCCGCCTCGCCGCACTCGAACCGGTCTACTTTTCGGTGACCTTCGGCGCCGGCGGGTCCACCCGCGAACGAACGCTGGAAACGGTGCTGGCCTTGATGCACGAAACCGGCATCGAGGTCGCGCCCCACCTGTCCTGCATCGGGGCCACGGCCGACTCCCTGCGCGACATGTTGCACCGCTACCAGGACGCCGGCATCCGGCGCCTGGTCGCCCTCCGCGGCGATCTGCCCTCCGGCATGGGCGATCCGGGCCCGTTCCGTTACGCGCGGGACCTCGTGCGCTTCATTCGCAGCGAAACCGGCGATCACTTCCACATCGAGGTGGCGGCCTATCCGGAGATCCATCCCCAGGCGAGCAGCGCGCGGGAGGATCTCGGACATTTTCGCGACAAGGTCGCCGCGGGGGCAGACGGGGCCATCACGCAGTACTTCTTCAACGCCGAGGCCTACGCACGCTTTGTCGGTGAAGTCGCGGCGATGGGCGTGGATGTGCCGGTCACGCCGGGCATCATGCCCATCACCAGCCACGCACAGTTGATCCGGTTTTCGGACGCCTGCGGCGCCGAGGTCCCCCGCTGGATCCGGCAACGGCTGGAAATCCTGGAAGCCGATGATTCGGCTCTCCGTGAATTCGGCAGCGACGTCGTCAGTCTGCTGTGCCGCCAGTTGCGATCCCGCGGCGCGCCGGGGCTGCACTTCTACACCCTCAACCAGGCGGATCCCGCGCTCATGATCTGCGACCGGATGCGATCGCCGTCCTTGACGACGTCAAATTCAACCTTTGCATTGACAGCGCCGATAATTCGGTAGGGTCTCCGACGACCCGACGACACCGATCCTGACAAGGCGCTGACAATGACATCCCTGGAATGGCTGATTCCCATGGGCGCACTGATGGCAGGCATCCCGCTGGGATGGGCCTTCAGTCGTGCCGCCGCTTCCCGCAAGGCCGCCCCCGACAGCGCGACAACGGCACGGGCAGACGATGCCAATCCGCGCTGGATGGCGATGTACGCGCTGGCCAACGGCAGCCGCGATCGAGCCGCGTTCATCCTGGAGCAGCACGTGGAGACCGCCCGCAACTACCACCCCGACGACTGGGTGATGCTGCTCGACATCCACCACGGCAGCGGGCATCGGGATCGGTTCGACGCCCTCGGCCAGAAATATGCGGACCGCTCTGGCACCGCCGCGCCCACGTTCAACGACTGGAAACAACTCTACCCCGACGGATCGGGGCTGAATCGCCGCCACCCGAAGTTGCTCGAGTTGTTCGGTGGATTGCCGGACCGCGAAGCGCAGCGCAAATTCCTCGCCAATCTGACCGCAGACAGCAACCGGCCCGGCCGCCCCGCCTTCACCTTGGCGGAAGCCGAGGAACTGCTGAAGCTGCGCGCGCGCCTCAATCCAAAGCCCACTCCCAGCCTGACGCTGACCCAGTCCCGCACGCTGGCGGTGGCGGACACTGCCGCGACGGGTGCGGTGCCGCCGATGCACTCGTCCGGAATCCAGATCCCGCCGCGCCCTCCTCTGGGCCGTACCGGCTCCCAGCCCGTCCAGCTCGCCACGCCGGCGCCGACGGCGAGCGATCCGCGGTGCGCACTGGAGCGACTGTTTCCGCGCATCGCCGACAAGATCGCCGAAACATGGCCGCGAGCGGATTGCGCGCGGTATATCGACTCTCTCCTCGTGGACACGCGCGGCGGCCGTCAGGGATTTCCGCCCGAGGTCGTCTCAGAGCTTTTCCTCCTGCATGCCTTGCTGGACGATCATCGCCCCAGTCAGCGCGATCGCTGGGATGGCTCGGTTCGCTAGCGACGCCCGCGCCACGCTGCCCTGACCGTTGCCGCTCGAGGCGCGGGGCAGGGATGCCGGGCCAAGGGGATCCGAGTCGGAAGCCCCCTCACCGATGCGGACAACCATCGACGAGCCCCCCGCAAGGATCTGACGCTTCCGCGCAACTACCGACCCAATGCAAACCGCTTCACGGGGTTACGCACGGCGCTCGATGGCCCCAAGGCGATGCCCCTCCGACCAACCCCTTGCAAGCCGCCTGTCGGGACGCTCTCTCGAAGGAAGCGCCAGCCTGAAACATTTCCTTCACACCACAGTACTACCCAGGAATTATCATGGCCCAGTCTCGACGAGGATTGCCCATTTTCTGCGTCAACCTGCACTAAATAGGTGCCGAGCCACGGAGCCGATTCGAACCAAGCTTTCTTCAGCACCCACACGGGATGGGTGTTCACACGCAGATCGCGCATCCCGGGGGCGGCTGGAGGACACAGGGGTATTCAAGGCACCGCTCTTGCTACCGATACACCGGTAGCACTCGCGGGATCGCCGCACAACGGCGTTTGCGGAACAGGAGCGACAAGCAATGGCAAAAGTCGTGTATTTCAACCTGCCGGGAGCGACGGGTCATATCAACCCCGCAGTCGGCATCGTGTCCGAGTTGATCCGTCGGGGCGAAAAGGTGATCTTCTACGCCGACCCCGCCGCCGCGGTGAAGTTTGCAGCCCTGGGCGCCGACGCCAGAGACTATCGCCAGTGGTCGAACTACGACCATCATCCCGACATCGCAGCCGACCTTGTAGCCATCGGCATCGAATTGTTCGAGATGACCGAACAGTGTCTGCTGGGACTGCTGCGCGAGCTTCAGGAAGATCGGCCTGACTACATCATCTACGATAGTTGCGCCCCGTGGGGGCCGATTCTGGCGGACCGGCTTGGCATCCCATCCATCAAGATCGTCACCCACATCCTGTGGACGACGCGGATGACGCTCGATCCCCGTCACTGGATGAATGTCGACGTGCTCTCCATGATTCCGCGCACCTGTCGACTCGAAAGCCAGATCCGCGCGGCCGGGCTGGCCATCGGCGTGCGTCGCCGTTTTCGGGACATGCTCGACAGTCTCGGCCTGCCGCGGCAAAGCCTGCTCGAGGACACCCTGAAGGTGTTTCGACGGCCCCGGGAACTGACCATCTGCGTCACCTCGGCGCAGTACCAGCCGTATTCGGCCCGGATGGGCGACCAAGTCCATTTCGTCGGCGCATCGGCCCCGGAGAATCGGGATGATCAAGCGTTTCAGCGCCGAGCCGATAGCGCGCAGCCCTTGATCTATATCTCTCTGGGCAGCGTCCACAACCAGAAACTCGATTTCTACCGGCAGTGCCTGTCGGCGTTTGCCGACCTGCCCTGCGAGGTCGCCATGTCGGTCGGCAAACAGACCGACATGGCCGAACTCGGCGATATCCCGGCGAACATCCACGTGTATCCCTGGGTGCCCCAGCTCAAGGTGCTCCAACAGGCCAGTCTGTTCATCAGCCATGGCGGCATGAACAGCATCAACGAGAGCCTGCTGTTCGGCGTCCCCCTGTTGATGGTGCCGCAGCAGATCGAGCAGGCTTACAGCGCCCGCCGCATCCAGCAACTGGGTGCTGGCCGCTGCCTGCGCCCGGGGCGGGTCACGCCGGCACGCCTGCGCGAGATGAGCAGCGCGATGCTGGCCGATGCGTCTTACCGGGAACAGGCGAAGGTGCTTGGTGAATCGGTGCGCGCCGGCGGGCACCAGCGCGCTGCGCAGTTGATCCTTCAACACATCCATGGCGCCGAACGACTCGGCCAGCGCGTGCTGGCGGCATGAGCCACACCCTGCACGGGACGGCCACCGGCCGTCCCGTCACTCACAGTGCCGCGATTGCGACTAAAATAATAAATTTGTTCAGGCGAGATCATCATGAAGTTACCGATCGATCCGGGGTTCCCCGCTCCCGGTGAAGATGGCCCGTTTCTGCCCCAACTCACCTCGACCGTTGCCAGGCCCGTGTTCATCATGGGGTTGCACCGCTCGGGCACGACGTTCCTCTACGACTCACTGGCGCGCTGTTTTCCATTGGCCAATCTCAGTCTGTACCACCTCTTCTATTACGACCGACTCCTGAAGAATCACGCCGAGGGCGGCGAGCACCGTGACCGTGATCGGCTGAACGCACTGTTTCGAGGACTGGGAATCACCGATCGCAAGCTCGATGCCGTGTATGTGGACGATCGCATGGTCGAGGAATACGGCTGGATGCTGCGCAACCACAGCTTCAGCATGAAAGTAACTTCACGCAACCAGTTGTTTTTGCATGAGGTGTGCCGAAAGTTGCAGGTCGTCACCCCCGGGGCCCAAGCCGTGTTGCTGAAGAACCCTTGGGACACGGGCAATGCCCGTAACATCCTGGAATGGTTTCCCAATGCACGATTCATCTACATTACGCGCGATCCCATCTACATCCTCAACAGCCAGATCAACGCCGCGATTTCCCTGCTTTCCGGGAGCCAGCCCTTCCAGACCCTGCTGGTCGACAACTTCAGGACCGTGTTCGGCAAATGCAGCCGGAGCGCCGTCTATGCCGGCTGGAAGCTGCTGCGGGGCGTCAAGGTGCTGACCGGAAACCGGCCTTTTGAAGCCGTCATTCGACCATTCGCGGCGAAGGCGGTCGAGCGGCAACTGGCAGCCTACTACCGCGATCTGGAAGAGCTGCCCCCCGAGAGCGTCTATGCGCTCGACTATCAGTCCTTCAACGAGCGTCCGCAGGATCATCTGCGAGCGTTGGCGGTCTTCCTCGATCTGCCGTTCGTCACGGATCCCGGCCAGATCCAGCCAAAGCCGCGCAAAGGTCATCTCAAGGGACCTCTTCAGGACTACGAGCCGCGCTTCATGAACCGCCTCAAGCAGCGAATCCCGCAACTGCTGCGTTCATCGCAACCTTGAGAAAATCGATGGCGGGCACATCGAGCGCCGACAATTCACGGCCATCGCGGCGCCGATGGCGCCGGGCCTTGCTGATGCTGTCGGTCATCATGGTGGTCGTCATCGTCGGGCGCCGGATCGGCGCGGACTTCACCGGGAACCGCATCGCCGATGTTCTGGACTGGATACGCAGTCATCATGCGGCCGTGTCTCCGTTCGGTCCGTTGGCGTTCTATGCCGCGGGCTCCGCCATTATCGTCGCCAACGTGCCGGCCATCGTCGTCATCGCCTGTGCCGCGGTGCTCTATGGCAGCGCCGGCGCGGCGGTGATGGGCATGGCCTGTCTGCTGACCGCGGCGGTCATCATCCACTCGGTCAGCCGGGTATACGGGCGCACGCTGATCGCGCCCCACCTCGAACGATTCCTGCCCATGCTCGAGCGTCACTTCGCACAGCGCGGACTGCACACCGTCGCGCTGGCGCGATTGATGTTCTTTGCCTTTCCGCCGAGCAATTGGGCCCTCGCCGTCATGAACATCCGGCTGCGCGACTATCTGTTGGGCACCTTCCTCGGCGCCATCCCGCATGTGATCATGTGGGCTTGGGCCGGTGTCGCGGCGGTGGACATGCTGAGCGGCCGGACGAGGTTCTCGTGGAGCGACCCCGGGGTATGGGGTCCCCTCGCCGCAGGCACCGCCCTGACCGCCTTGAGCGTCCTGCTGCAGCGTCGCACCCGCCGCCCTGCGGCTTGACCCCGCGCGAGGCCTGGGCGAGTCTGGACACTGGCCATTGAGCGAGTCCTTTCCCCATGAGCCATCCGGTCCACACCAACCGCCTGATCCACGAAAGCAGCCCCTACCTGCGGCAGCACGCTCGCAACCCCGTCGACTGGTATCCCTGGGGCCCTGAAGCGCTCGATCGCGCCACCCGGGAAGATCGCCCCATCCTGCTCTCCATTGGTTACTCGGCCTGCCACTGGTGCCATGTGATGGAGCGCGAATCCTTCGAGGATCCGGAAACGGCCGCCCTGATGAACGGCCTTTTCATCAACATCAAGGTGGATCGGGAGGAACGCCCCGACCTCGATCGGCTCTATCAACTGTCCCATCAGATCCTGACGCAGCGCGGCGGCGGCTGGCCGCTGACCGTCTTTCTGACCCCGGACGATCACGTGCCGTTTTTCGCCGGGACCTATTTCCCACCCGAACCGCGACACGGCCTGCCCGCTTTTCGCGAATTATTGAACCTTCTGTCGCGTTTCTACCGTGAGCGCCGCGCGGACATTCGGGCGCAGAATCTGGAACTGAAAGCCATCCTCGATGGGCTGAACCCCTCTCCGGCTGCAACCGCGCTGGACGAAACGCTGCTCACGGAGTGGGACGCCGCCATGGCGCAATGGCAGGACTCCGAACACGGGGGCTTCGGCCACGGCGCCAAGTTTCCGCATGTCCCCGCGTTGTCCCTGTTATTGCGCCGCCTGCCGCCGCAAACAGGCCCTGCGCACCTGGATACGCCATACACCTTCCTGCGCAACAGCCTCGATGTCATGGCGCTGCGCGGCTTGTGGGACCATGTCGGCGAGGGATTTTTTCGCTACACGGTCGACCCGGCGTGGCAGATCCCGCATTTCGAGAAGATGCTCTACGACAACGCCCTGTTGCTGGCGCTGTACAGCGATGCCGCGGGCGTCTTCGGCGACAGCCTCTATCGCGACCGCGCGCTCGGCACGGCGCGCTGGGCCCTGAACGACATGCGGGACGGGGCGGGCGGCTTTTACGCCAGCCTGGATGCGGACAGCGCGGGCGAGGAAGGCGCCCATTACCTCTGGCGCCGCGAAGAAGTAGCGGCAGCGGTTGGCTCCGATTCATGGCCCTGCTGCGCCACGGCCTGGGGATTGGACGCCTCTCCCAACTTCGAGCAGCGGGCCTGGCATTTGCAACTGTCCCGGTCGCCAGCGGCGCTCGCGCAGGAACAGGGCCTGCCACTGGCGGCGTTCGAGGCGCGGCTCGACGACGCCCGGCAGCGCCTGCTCGCCCTGCGTCGCGGCCGGCCGCCGGTGCACCGCGACGAGAAGGTGCTCACCGCCTGGAATGCCCTCATGATCACGGGGCTGGCCCGCGCCGCACGCTGCCTGGCCGCGCCGGAAACGGCACGAGTCGCGGCCGACAGCCTGATGGCGCTGCGGGATGGCGCGTGGCGTGAGGGCCGGTTATGGGCCGTGCGCGCCGGCGAACGGGCCCATCTGCCCGCCTATCTCGATGACTACGCCTTCACGCTCGAGGCGGCGCTCGCCGTGAGCGAGACCTGCGCCCGACCGGACGCCCTGCACTGGGCAATCGAACTGGCGCAGGGGCTGCTCGCGCATTTCGAGGACCGCGCCGACGGCGGGTTTTTCTTCACCGCTCATGACCACGAACCGCTCATTCACCGCCTCAAACCCTACGCCGACGAGGCAACCCCGGCCGGCAACGCCGTCGCCGCGCGTCTGCTCAACCGCCTGGGCTGGATACTTGGTGACCCGCAGTATCTGGCCGCGGCGGAAGCGACGCTGCGCGCCGGCACCGAAGGCCTGCGCCAGATGCCGCAGGCGCATGCCACCCTGGCGCTGGCCCTGCAGGAGTTCCTGCAGCCGCCGGCACTGGTGGTCCTGCGGGGCCAACCCGGCGCGGTTGCGGACTGGCATCGCCAGCTTCAGGCGGCCTCCCCGCCCGACGCGATGATCTTCCCGGTCAGCGATGGGCAAGCCTGGCCCGACGCACTGGCAAGCAAGCCTGCGCATGGACGGATCTGCGCTTATCTGTGCATCGGTACGCACTGCGAAGCGCCGTATCTCGAGCTCGCGCCGCTCCTGAGGCGCCTGAAGGCGCCTGATGCCGTGCCGGACGGCGAGACACGGTAACGCCGGCGTCTCAGATCCCAGACGCGGCCAGCCAGCCGTCCAGAGAAACGCTGCGGATCTCCCCGCGCCGGTAGTGCGCATAGACGGCGTCGAAGGGCCGGCGGTGCCGATGATAGATGCCGAAGCCATGCACACCGACGAAACGGCGCGACAAGGGACCGACGAAGCGATACCGGGGCTCCAGCGGATCGGCATCGAAATCGCTGAATGTCGCAATGACGGCGCCGGCGCCGGGATGGGCTCCGGCGGACAAGACACCGGCGCGTCTGGGAACCGGGTCGCGCCGGTTGACGTAATGCACATAGCGCGGCCCGTCGATCCAGCGGCTGGCCGCGCCGCCGGCCGTTTCCACGCAGATGCGATCCAGTGCGGCCGTCACCTCGTCCGGCCGCATGCGCTGCGCCAGCCCCGTACGGACCGCCACCAGCGCATGGCTCAGATGGATGGCGCCCTGGCTGTTGGCCTTGAGATGGATCTCCCGACCGGCGCTCACGCGCGCAACGATGGTGTCGCTCAAGGTTTTGACCGGCGGGCTGGCGGCGCCTTGACGGGCATCATGGATGGCATCGAAGACCCGTCCGCCTTCCGTCGCATTGTAGACGGCCACCACCGGACCGCCGGTCTGCTGCGCCAGCAGGTGCAGCTCGGGCAGGGTCCAGTCCACGCGGTGATTGGCGCCATTGACATAGACCAGGAGGGGCGCCTGCGGATCGAACGTCCGGGGATCGGTCACGGGCGGAACATCATCGAGCGCGTGATGGGCCGGATCATAGAGGCAAGCCTGAGCGCCCAGCCAGGCGCCGTCATAGGCGCTGTTCCAGCGCCCCCCCGGCAGTGCCGCGGGGTCGGTGCACAGCAGGGCGCCGTAGCGCGCCGGCCGGTATTCCGTCGACAGCAGGTAAATGAGACCGTAGCCGGCCGCAACCAGCACAAGCCAGCCCAGCATGCGAATCATGCCCCCGCGTGCCGGCGCATCAGTCCAGTGCGATACCGAAGGCATCGCGGAAGCGCGTATCGAACTCGGCGAAATCGAAACGATGATTCTGGGTGCCCGGATGCGCGACCTTGATCGCGCCCATCAGCGAGGCGACCCGGCCGGTGAGCGCCCAGTCCAGCCCCCGCTGCAGGCCGAAGAGGAGGCCGGCACGATAGGCGTCGCCACAGCCGGTCGGGTCGCGCACGGCCTCGGGCTTGGCGGGCGGAATGGCGATTTCCGTGCCGCGCGCGTAGATGGATGAGCCTTGGGCGCCACGGGTGACGATCAGCGCCTCCACCCGCCCGGCGAGCCGTTCCAGCGTGTGCCCGGTGCGTTCCTCGAGCAGCGCCGCCTCGTATTCGTTGACCGCGACCCAGTTTGCCTGATCGATGAAGGCCATGAGATCGCCGCCGTTGAACATCGGCAGCCCCTGCCCGGGATCGAAGAGGAACGGGATGCCGGCCTCGGCGAATTGCCGCGCGTGGGACAGCATGCCCTCGCGGCCGTTCGGCGCCACCACCCCCAGGCCGATATCGCTCGCCGGGCGCACCGGATTTTCATGCGCGTGGTTCATGGCGCCGGGATGGAAAGCCGTGATCTGGTTGTCGTCGAGATCGGTGGTGATATACGCCTGCGCCGTATAGCTGCCCTCGATCGCCAGGATGTCCCGCTGATCGATGCCGCAGCGCTCGAGCCAGTTGCGGTAGGGCCCGAAATCCTCGCCCACCGTTCCCAGCGGCCGGCCCTGCCCACCCAACAGGCGCAGGTTGTAGGCGATGTTGCCGGCGCAGCCCCCGAACTCCCGGCGCAGTTCCGGCACCAGGAAGGACACGTTCAGCATGTGCACCTTCTCGGGCAGGATGTGGTCCCGGAAACGTTCCGGGAACACCATGATGGTGTCGAAGGCGAGGGAGCCGCTGATCAATGCGTTCATGGAGGGTCCTGATGGGGTCGGGTTCAAGCCTGGGAAACGGCCGGTGCCTGCCAGCGCAAATCGGGTTCGCGCGCGGCGCGCACTTCATCGAGCCGCCGCACCGGCAAGTGGTGCGGCGCCGCCCGCAGCCGTTCGGGCGCCTCATCGGCCTCGGCCAGGATCGCGGCCATGGCGGCGACGAAGCGATCCAGATCCTGCTTGCTCTCGGTCTCCGTGGGCTCGATCAACAGGCACTCGGGCACCAGTTGCGGGAAATAGACGGTCGGCGCATGAAAATCGTAATCGAGCAGGCGCTTGGCCACATCGAGCGCCGTGACACCGGTGCGGGCAGCCAGGCCCTTGAGGGTGAGCGTGAATTCATGGCTGGCGCGGCGCTCGGGATAAGCCGGCTCGTAGCCCACCTCCCGCAGTCGGGCGAGCAGGTAGTTGGCGCTCAAGGTCGCGTAGCTTCCCACCCGCGCCATGCCCTCGCTGCCCAGCAGCCGCGCATAGACATAGGCGCGCAGCAGCACCCCGGCATTGCCCATGAAGGCCGACAGCCGACCGATGCTCTGCGGACAATCGGCGCGCTCGGCCCAGCGATAGCGTTCCCCCTCCTTGAGCACGTAAGGCGTGGGCAGGAAAGGCTGGAGTCGCTCGCCCACGCCCACCGCGCCGGCGCCGGGTCCGCCGCCGCCGTGGGGCGTGGCGAAGGTCTTGTGCAGATTCACATGGACCACATCGAAGCCCATGTCGCCGGGTCGCACCTGCCCCAGAATGGCGTTCAGGTTCGCGCCGTCGTAATAGAGCAGGCCGCCTGCGGCATGCACCCGTTCGGCGATCTCGCCGATGCGCCGCTCGAAAACGCCCAGGGTGGAGGGATTGGTGAGCATGATGGCCGCCGTGCGCGGTCCCAGCGCCGCCTCCAGCGCGGCGAAATCGACATCCCCGGAGGCGTCCGTGGGAATCTCGCGCACCTGGAAGCCGCACATGACCGCGGTAGCGGGATTGGTGCCGTGCGCGGCATCGGGCACCAGCACCTCGGTCCGCGCCAGATCGCCGCGGGCGCGGTGATAGGCACGGATCATGGCCATGCCGGCCAGCTCGCCCTGGGCGCCGGCCATGGGCGTGAGCGAGACCGCCTGCATGCCGGTCACCGCCTGCAGGATCTCCTGCAGTTCATGCAGACAGGCCAGGAAGCCCTGGCCGCGCGCGGCGGGGGCCAGCGGATGGCGGTTCAGGAAGCCGGGCAACATGGCGAGCGTGTTGCACGCCCGCGGATTGTATTTCATGGTGCAGGAGCCCAGCGGATAGAACTGGATGTCGATGGAGAAATTGCGCTGCGACAGGCGCGTGTAGTGCCGCACCACCTGCATCTCGGACACCTCCGGCAGCGCCGGCGGCGCGCGGCGGCGCAGTTGCGACGGCAGGTCGTCCCACGGCTCGGCCACGGCCGGCGCCTGGGCCGCGGCCCGGCGGCCGGATGCGCCCTGCTCGAAGATCAGGGGTGGGCTCATGCTCGCCCGCACGATCGCCTTGACTCCCTCCATTACGCGTCATCTCCCAGGATCGCGGCCAGTGTCGCGGTGTAACGGGCCAGGTCGGCCGCGGTACGGGTTTCGGTGGCGCACACGAGCACGGCATGGCCCAGCGCCGGATAGGCTGCGGACAGATCGTATCCGCCCAAGATGCCCGCGTCGGCCAAGGACGCCAGAACCGGGGCGACCGGTCGCGGCAGCGTGAGGACGAACTCGTGGAAAAACGGACCGGCAAACCGCAGCGAAACGCCGGGCAGGGCTGCGAGCTGGCCGGCCAGCGCCGCGGCCCGCGCGTGGCTGGACAGCGCCGCCCGGGCCAGCCCCTCGGCACCGAGCAGAGCCATGTGGATGGTGGAAGCCGTGACCATCAGGCCCTGGTTGGTGCAGATGTTCGAGGTCGCCTTGGCGCGGCGGATGTGCTGCTCGCGCGGCTGCAGCGTCAGCGTATAGCCGGTCCGGCCGTCGCGATCGACCGTTCGCCCCACGATGCGTCCGGGCATCTGGCGCACGTGTTCGGTGCGGCAGCACAGAAACCCGTAGTAAGGACCGCCGCCCGCGAGCGGGATGCCCAGCGACTGGCCCTCGCCGCAGGCGATGTCGACCCCGCCCGCCGTGCCCCATTCCCCCGGCGGCTTGAGCACCGCCATGGCCAGCGGGTTGACCACGGCGATGACCAGCGCGCCGCGCGCGCGGGCGGCATCGGTCAGCGCATCGACCTCCTCCAGCCGCCCGAAGAAATTGGGCTGCGGGAGCACCAGCGCCGCCGCGGACGGCAAGTCGTCCAGAGCGGCGGCCGGCGTCTGCCCCGTGACCGGGTCGCAGGGCACCTCGATCAGCGCGATACCCTGCCCCTCGACGATGGTGCGCACCGCCTCGCGATAATGCGGATGAACCGCAGCGGGCATCCAGATGCGCCGCACATCGCCGCCGCGATGCGCCCGCAGCGCCATCAGCACCGCCTCGGCCAGCGCCGAGGCGCCGTCATAGAGCGACGCGTTGGACACATCCATGCCCATCAGCGCGGTCATCATGGACTGGTATTCGTAGATCAGTTGCAGCGTGCCCTGGCTGGCCTCGGCCTGGTAGGGCGTGTAAGCGCTGTAGAACTCCCCGCGGGTGGCGATCTCCCACACCGCGGCGGGAATGTGGTGCTCATAGGCGCCCGCGCCCAGAAAGCACAGGTCGTCGCCATCCTTGACCGCCCGTTCGCGCATGAGCCGGCTGACGGCCATTTCAGAGGCGCCGGGCGGCACCCCTGCCACGCGGCTCCAGCGCAGGGCCGGCGGAATCTCGTCGAACAGCGTGGCCACATCGGCGACACCGATGGTCGCGAGCATGGCCTGCACATCCTCAGGTGTATGGGGGATGAAAGGCATGTCGCTCAGGCGCCCTGATCGAGCGCGGCGCGATACCCGTCGGCATCGAGCAGACCGCCCGCATCGACGGCGCCCGCCGGGGTGAGGCGGAACAGCCAGCCCGCGCCGTAGCAGTCCGTGTTCACCTGCTCGGGAGCGTCGATGAGCGTGGTATTGACGGCGCTGATCCGGCCCGCGATCGGCGCGTAGATGTCGGAAGCGGCCTTGACCGATTCCACGACGGCGCAGGCCTCGCCGGCAGCCACCTCCCGTCCCACCTCCGGCAGCTCGATGAACACGAGGTCCCCCAATGCATCCTGTGCATGGTCGGTGATCCCGATCGTGCCGGAGCCGTCCCGTTCGGCGCGCAGCCATTCATGGGTCGCGGCATATTTCAGATCGGCTGGAATCTGGCTCATAGGAAACTCCACGGCAAACATCCAAGGATTTTAGCGACTGGCGAGCGCAATGCAGGGCTGCCCGTGGCGCACGAAGGGCGGCTTGACCACGGCCGCCTTTACCGGCTGACCGCGCAGCAGGACCTCGCACTGGCGCTGTCCGGCTGCGGCGGGCGGCACGCGTGCAAGCGCGATGGCCCGCTGCAGTGTCGGGGAAAAGCCGCCGCTGGTGATCATGCCCTCGACGCCATCGGCAAAGTGCACCGCAAGCCCGTTGCGCAACACGCCGCGCTCCTCCAGCACCAGACCCACCTGCCGGAACCGGGGCGTTCCCGCGGCCAGCGCCGCACGGCCGATGAACCCGCGCTCGGGCGGCGTCAGCGCGACCGTCCACGCGAGCCCGCATTCGGCAGGGGTATGCGCGTCATCCAGATCGGTGCCGTAAAGGGCCAGCCCGGCCTCGAGGCGCAGCGTATCGCGCGCACCCAGACCGCAAGGCGCCGCGCCGGCCGCCACGAGCGCACGCCAGAAAGCCGGCGCCGATGCGGCCGGCAGCATGATCTCGAAGCCGTCCTCGCCGGTGTAGCCGGTACGGGCGATGAAACCCTCCGGCCGTTCCACGAATTGGAACGCTTTCAGCGCGCGTACGGCCGTCATCGTTGCCGCCGGGTATACCTGCGCCAGCACACGCTCGGCCATGGGCCCCTGCAGCGCCAGCATCGCCAGATCCGCCCGATGCGTCAGCGTGACCTCCGGGGCACTCACCGCCCGGTGCGACTCGATCCAGGCCAGATCGCGCGCGCGCGTCGCGGCGTTGACCACCAGCCGGTAACGCGCCTCACCGCGGAAGTAGACGATCAGATCGTCCAGGATCCCACCCGCCTCGTTCAGCATGCAGCTGTAGAGCGCGCTGCCCGGCGCGGTCAGCCGGGCCACGTCGTTGGCGAGCAGATGGCGCAGGAAGGCCTGCGCGCCGGGGCCCTCGAGGTCGACGATGGTCATGTGGGAGACATCGAACACGCCCGCCTCGGCGCGCACCCGATGATGTTCCTGCAGCTGCGAGCCGTAGTGCAGCGGCATGTCCCAGCCACCAAAGGGCACCATGCGCCCGCCGGCAGCCACGTGGCAGTCATGAAGCGCAGTGCGCAGATTCACGCGGGACTCCTTAGGGCGGGGGAACAGGCGAGCCGGCCGCTCGGAAACGGCCTCCATGGTACTCAATGCGTCGCTCCGGGTGCACCCTCTAGGTCCGCGACGGATCGACTGCAAGGCCCATCGCCTGGCGCACGATCGCGCGCTTGACCCATCCCAGCCGGTCCATGCCGCCCAGACCCGCGTTGCGCAGTCCGGAGAGAACCGGATTGACATTTCCAAACAGATATTTGAAGCCATCCATGGACACCGCGGTAAGGAGATTGTCGGCGCGACGCAGCCGCTGGTAACGCCCCAGCACCCAGTCCTCCCCGGGGTCGCGCCCCTGCGAGCGCCCCAGGCGAATCGCCTCGACCAGCGCGATGGCGTCCTGATAACCGAGGTTGACGCCCTGACCGGCCAGCGGATGGATCAGGTGCGCCGCATCGCCGACCAGCGCCACACGCTCCCCCGCATAACGCGCGGCGTGAATCCAGCGCAACGGAAAGCTCACCCGCGGACCGCAGGCCAGCACCGCGCCCAGCCGCCGTTCGCTGCTGTCGGTGAGCGCCTGCAGGAACACGGCGTCGGGCACTTCGAGGTAACTGCGCGCGACGGCCGTGGTGCACGACCAGACGATCGCACAACGCCCGTCGGCGAGTGGCAGGAAGGCCAGCGGCCCATCCGCGAGAAAGCGTTGCCAGGCGGTGTGCTGATGGGGCCGCTCGGTCTCGATGAGCGCCATGATCGCGATCTGGTCATAGCGGTGGCCGAAGGTCGGGATGCCGGCCATGGCGCGAATCTCCGAATCGGCGCCGTCCGCGGCAACGACGAGCGCGGTTTCCAGCACCGACCCGTCCGCCAGCGTCACCAGCGCCCGGTCGCGCTGCCAGGCGAGACGCCGGGCGCGCTGCGGCGCCAGCAAGCGGACACCCGCATGGTCAGCCAGCGCGGCCAGCGCCGCCTGCTGGATCAGCCGGTTTTCGACGATGGTGCCGAGATGGGTCGTCGGCACCAGCGCCGCGTCGAAATCGATCTCTCCGCCCTGATCCCAGACCCGCATGCGTCGATACGGGCACAGGCGGCCGGCGGGCATGCGCGACCAGATACCGAGCGTCCGCAGCCAGTGTTCGCTGGCCGGCGCAATGGCCGAGACCCGGGTTTCCATCGGCGCATCAGCGGTCAAGGGCGGCGGCAGCGCGGCTTCGACGAGCGCCACGGCGAGCCCCAGTTCGCCGAGCGCGCAGGCGAGCGGCGTTCCCACCAGTCCACCACCGACGATGACGACATCGAAGCGTTCGGTCGCCGCACTCATGGGCGTCCTCCGCCGACGAGGCTTCCCGCCCGCGCCAGCGCCGGCATGTCGCGATCGAGTCCCATGGCGTGCAGGACGAAACCCGCCTTGAGGCCGGGCGCGAGGTCCAGCCCGAGCAGACCGAGGCTGCGGGCATGGCCCAGGCCGGGGAAGCGCCGCCCGAACAGGCGCGGCAAGGCATCGGAAAGGCCGACGATCTGATCCTGATAGCGCTCGATGCGCTCCTCGAAGGCTTCCAGCACGTCGCGATCTCCCGGATCCTGGGCCGCGGCGAGCATCTCCGCGAGAATGACCGCCTCCCGCAGCGCCAGGTTGAAGCCCAGTCCGGCCACGGGATGGATGGCATGCGCCGCGTTGCCCAGAAACACCGCGCGGCCTTCCACCATCCGCCGCGATCGCACCAGCGTCAGGGGATAGGCCTGGCGATGGCCGACGCGCTGGAAAGGGCCCAGTCGGCGTCCGAAACGGGACTCCAGCTCGCCCAGAAACGTCTTGTCGGAGATCTCCAGCGCCCATTGCTGGGCAAGGGAAGGAAGCGTCCACACCAGGGCGCAGCGCGCATCGCTCAGCGGCAGCAGCGCGATCGGTCCGTCCGGGGTGAACCGCTCGAACGCGCGCCCCTGCGGGGCGATGCTCGGCGTCACGTTGGCAATGATCGCGCTCTGGCCATACTCGCGCCGGGTGACGCCGACCCCGAGCAGGCCCCGCACGGTCGACTCGGCGCCGTCGGCGGCAACCAGCAAGCGGCTGTGGAGTTCGAAGCTTCCGTTCGGACCTTCCCCGCGCACCCGCATGCGCGCGGCGTCCTGATGCACGGCGGTCACACGCGCCGGCGCATGCACGACCAGGTCCGCCTGGCGCCCCAGATGGTCCAGAAAGGCGGAGATCAGGGCATGGTTGGGCAACACCTGCCCCAAGACATCGACCCCCATCTCCTGCGCGTCGAAACGGCTGACGCCGAAGCCGCCCTGCTGGGAGACGTGGATGTGCCGAATCGGACTGGCGTGCGCGGCCACGGCGGGCCAGAGCCCCAGGGAGCGCAGGATCTGCACCGAGGCGAAGGACAGCGCCGTGCTGCGCTCGTCGTAGCCGGGCTGTTCCATCCGGCCGAGCGGCTGGGCTTCGATCAGCGCGATGCGCAGCCCCTGGGGCGCGAGCGCGAGCGCCAGCGCCGCGCCGACCAGCCCCGCGCCAACCAGCACCACGTCGCAGTCCGCCGGTCCGCTGCTGCGCACCGCGTGCACGCTCATGAGCGCATCACCGCCTCGACATCGGCCACCGCCTTGACCGCGCCGGCGGTGAGCACCTCGCAGCCCGCGCGCGTGACGACCACGTCGTCCTCGATGCGCACGCCGATGTTCCAGAAGCGCGGGTCGAGATCCTCGGCTGCGCGCAGGTAAAGGCCGGGCTCGACGGTGAGCGCCATGCCCGGCTCGAGCACGCGCCACTGCCCGTCGACCTTGTAGTCACCGACGTCATGCACATCCAGCCCCAGCCAGTGCCCGGTGCGGTGCATGTAATAGCGGCGGTAACTCTGTGCCGCCAGCACATCGTCGAGCGTTCCCGGCAGGATCCCCAGGTCGACCAATCCTTGGCTGAGCACCCGGACCGCCGCCTCGTGCGGAGCGTTCCAGTCGGCGCCGGGGCGCACCGCGGCGATGGCCGCCGCCTGAGCGGCCAGCACCAGGTCGTAGATCTCGCGCTGGGGACCGCTGAAACGTCCACTCACCGGGAAGGTCCGGGTCACATCGGCCGCGTAGCCCTCGCACTCCGCCCCGGCGTCGACCAGCACCAGATCGCCCTTCTTCAGCGGCGCGGCGTTTTCGACATAGTGGAGGATGCAGGCGTTGGCCCCCCCCCCGACGATGGGCGGATAGGCGTGAACGGCGCCGTGGCGCATGAATTCGTGACTGTATTCCGCGGCCAGCGCGTACTCGCGCCAACCGGGCCGGCAGCGCGCCATGCCGCGCTGGTGACCGTCCACCGTGATCGCCGCCGCCCGGCGCATGACGCCGAGTTCGCCGCGCCCCTTGAACAGTCGCATCTCGTGCAGGTGATGCTCCAGCGACAGGATTTCCCACGGCGCCTGCACGCCAGCACGGGACTGTTCCTGCAGGCGCCGCACCCAGCCCACGACGCGCTGATCGAACGCCGCCTCCCGGCCCAGCGTGTAGTGGATGCGGGCGCGGCCCTCCATCAGCCCGGGCAGGATGTCGTCGATGTCGTCGATGGGAAAGGCATCGTCGGCACCGTAGCGCTCGACGGCACCTTCCGGCCCGGCGCGCAGACCATCCCACTGCTCCCGCTCGGGATTGCGCTCACGGCAGAACAGCAGGTATTCGCCCTGCGGCCGGCCCGGCATCAGCACGGCCACGGCATCCGGTTCGGGAAACGCCGTCAGATAGAGAAAGTCGCTGTCCTGGCGGAAGGGATGATGCGTATCGCGATTGCGGATCCGCTCCGTCGCCGCCGGGAGGATGGCCATGCCGCGCTCGCCGATGACCTGCATCAGGCGCCGCCGGCGCCGCATCGTTTCCTTCGTCATGCCTGCCGACCTCCGGCATCGGTCTCGGGGGCCTGCTCGCCGTAGACCAGCAGGGTGCCCATGCGCACGTATTCGACCAGTTCGGCGTAGGCCCCCTCATCGTCCTCGTCGTCCAGACCGCCGCCGCGCAGGCGCGCGATCTCGGCGAAATCGGCGATCACCTCGCGCACGGCCGCGGGGGCGACCGACCATACGGCGCCCGCCTCGACGACGCCGAACAGAAATCCCTGAGTCCACTCGGCAAGAGCCGTCACCCGCGCGTCGAGTGCGGTCGCATCATCCGGCAGCAGCGGTTCGAAATCGAACTCCGCGCCGCTCAGCGCAGCATGGCTGCGCGTTGCGACCGCCTGCATCATCGCCCTGAGGTTCTCGTCCGGCCGATCCTCGGCGTCGCGGGCCCAGCCGCGAAGATAGGCGTCGATCGGTCCGACCGATCCATGACCGCACAGGAGCCCACAGATCTGGCCGTGCCACTCGGCCGGCGACGGCAACCCGGGGCAGGGCGACTGTGCAACCGCCAGTGATGCGTAATCCAAGGCTTGCCCCATCTCGCGCCCTCCTCCGCCGTGCCCGGCTGTTTGCCCCTCGATCGGGACCGCTCTATAGTCTAACCGTTCGGCCGGTATTGCTCTCCCTGCGGAATGCCCCATGAGCCAAGCAGCTTTCGATCGTCTGCACGCCGAAGTGCTGGCGCTGATCCAGCAGGTCGAGACCTTGCGCCGGGAACGGGGCCTTCTCGCCACCCGGCTCGACCAGCTCATGAACGAACGCGCCCAGTTGCTGCAGAAAAACGAACTGGCCTGCAGCCGCCTGGAGAGCATCGTGAATCGCCTGAAAGCCATGGAACAGGACGCGGAATGAGCGATCAGGCCGCCGAGCGCACCACTGTCACCATCCAATTGCTCGACCGCAGCTATCAGGTGTCCTGTTCATCGGCCGAACGGCCGCTGCTCCTGGCCTCCGCAGAACTGGTCGGGCTGACGATGCAACAGATCCGCGCCAACGGTAAGGTCATGGGCCTGGAACGCATGCTGGCCATGACGGCGCTCAACCTCGCCCAAGAGCTCCTGCAGCGGCGCCAAGCCGACGCTGCGACGGCCGATCTCGAACGGGGCCTGGATGATCTGAGCGAAAGGATTCAGCTTGCGCTGGCCGGCCCCGGCGGCTGATGCCTTGCATCTGCGAAATATCGCATCCACACTAGCGTCACGACGTCTCCTGCGGTGTTCGAGGGCAGCTCAGGGTACCCTTGAGCCTAAATGCAAACCCAGGGCCGAACGGTTTGATGCCCTTGTGCAGGTCCGCTTCACGGCGGAAAGCCTTCAGGCTTCATCGTTCCGCCCACTTGAACCTCTGGTTCAAGGTCACGGGCTGCCACGGCACAGGCGGGAGGCGTCCCTTCCTTATCCTTGCCCGCCCCCTGCGCGCACCCAGACACTTTGAACAGCGCTAGCCCTCGGGATCCGCCAGAACCGGTTGCAACGCGGCGCGAATTGCGTGCCCATCTGCGCAATAGGCGGCGCGAGCTTTCGATCGCGCGGCATCGACAGTGGGACCGGCGCATCGTCCGCCGTCTCGCAGACCTGCCTGCCTGGCGCGCGGCGCGCAGCGTCGCGCTGTATCTCCCCGCGGACGGCGAAGTCGACCCCCACGCGCTGATCATTCTGGCCCACCGGCTGGGCAAGGCGATCGTGCTGCCGCGCCTCGATCGAAAGCGGCCGTTCCGCATGGACTTCGCGGTCTATCGGCCGGGCCGCGCCCTGCAGCGCAATCGCTTCGGCATCCCCGAACCCTGCGGCCGCGCGGTGCGCGCGCCGGTCGGTATCGACCTCGTCATCCTGCCGCTGGTCGGATTCGATCGGCGGGGCAATCGCCTCGGCATGGGCAGCGGCTATTATGATCGCCGCCTTGCCTTTACCCGCCGCCGGACGGGGCTCCGGCCCAGGCTGATCGGCCTCGCGTATGACTTTCAGTCCGTTCCGACGCTGGACGCCCAGCCGTGGGACGTGCCGCTCCATGGCGTGGTCACCGAGCGCGGTTGGCGACGCACGACCTGATGTCGAGGAAATGTCCATGATGGGTCACTGGCTGCTGAAAACCGAACCCGGCACCTTCGCGATCGACGACCTGCGCCAGCGCGTCCGCGAGCCTTGGGATGGCGTGCGCAACTACCAGGCACGCAACATGATTCGGGACCAGATGCGCGTCGGCGACGGCGTCCTCATCTACCATTCCAACTGCGACGTGCCGGCCATCGTCGGGGTCGCCCGGGTGGCCAGCGCCGCCTATCCCGACCCCAGCGCGCTCGACCCGGAATCCCGATACTTCGACCCCGCCAGCGCCCCTGACCGGCCACGCTGGTACGTCGTCGACGTGGCCTACGATCGTCACCTGCCGCGCCCGCTGCCGCTGGCGGAATTGCGCACGCACCCGGAACTCGACGGGCTCATCCTGCTCAAGCGCGGCACCCGTCTCTCGGTCATGCCGGTCAGCCCGGCGCATTGGTCGGCCCTGCTCGATCTGGCGGCACGCGCCGCTCCCGATGGTGTCACGATGGGCAGTACCACGTAGAATGTGCGCCCCTGGGGGGCAGACCTTGCCCCGCCATCTGCGCAGCACATTGAAAAACGAAGAACCACTTTCCGGCGCGATCGTTGCTTTCCCCTTCATTGCCGTGTCACGGCTTGTACAAGGTTCCGGGAGGAGTCCATGATCATCCGCCTGCAATCGGCGAGTCTGAATCATTTTCTGTTGAAGCTCAGCGGAGAATTGCCAGTGCATGTCGGCGAAAAACGGGAAACCGCACGGCTCTTCGAGGAACACCGGGAAGCCATCGGCACCCTGATGGCCGACATCACCCAGCCGCTGCACCGTCTGGGCAGCAGCCTGCACGATGACGACGAGACGCTGATCCAGGTGATGCGCGAACTCGTGGCCCGCTACCCCTTCATCGAACTGCTCTACAGCCTGGATGAGAACGGCATCCAGCGCAGCGAGAACATCTCGGTCGACCGCAACCTGAGCGTCCAGAAGGGCTCCAATCAGCGCGGCAAGGACCGCAGCACCCGCCCCTATTACCAGCAAGCCAAGTCCCGCTCCGACCTCGTGATCACCGAGCCCTACATCTCCATGGCGACCTGCGACTATTGCATCTCGGCCGCCCGACCCTGGTTCGCAGCCGAAGGCCGGATCGGCGGGTACGCCGTCATCGATGTCCGCTTCCAGGCGCTGCTCGAGTTTCTCCGCACCCGCGCGCAACACCGTCGGCGCGGCCTGCTCTGGGGGATCGGCCTGGCTGGACTCGGCTTCGCGCTGAGCCTCATCGCCTTGTTGCTGCTCTGAGCGCCTGGGTTTCCTGCAAGCGCTCAGACTGGCCAGGGCCGCCGAACGCGCATCGAGCCCGCACGGGCCCGCACACGCGCGCAAGTCCGACGCAAAAAATGCGCAGAGCGCGCATTGCTTCACCAACGCTGAGCCGCGGGTGGTCGCCGCACCGCCGACGCGCTAGCATAGCGCTCCCTTTTTCCGGCGCCCGAGGTCTTCCATGGACACCGATTCCCTCAAGCGTGCCGTGGCCGTTGCAGCAGCGGCGCGTGTTCCCGAAGGCATCACCCTGGGCGTCGGCAGCGGCAGCACGGTCGACGCCTTCATCGATGCCCTGGCCGAGCGACGCATTCGCCTTGCCGGAACCGTTGCGGCGTCGGAGGCCAGCGCGGCACGGCTGCGCGCGCGCGGCTTTGAGGTCGTCGACCTGAACCAGGCGGACGAGATTCCGCTCTATGTGGACGGCGCCGACGAGATCGATGCCAAGCGTCACCTCACCAAAGGCGGCGGCGCGGCCCTGACGCGGGAAAAGATCATCGCGGCAGCCAGCCGCCGCTTCATCTGCATCGCCGATGATCGCAAACTCGTCGATCACCTGGGCCATTTTCCGCTGCCCGTGGAAGTCATTCCCATGGCGCGCAGCTTCGTCGCGCGTCAACTCGTCAAACGGGGTGGTCGTCCGTCATGGCGGGAAGGCGTGGTCACCGACAACGGCAACCTGATTCTCGATGTGAGCGGTCTGCACATCGGCGATCCCGTCGCCTGGGAGAAGGATCTCAACAACATCGCCGGTATCGTCACGGTCGGTCTGTTCGCCCTGCGTCCGGCGGACGAAGTCCTGCTGGCGGGACCCAAGGGGCTGCGCACGCTGTAGTCTTTCTCGTGGCGCGTCAGCCCCTTGCGTCATCATGCCTCAAAAGTAGTAGCTGAGCCGCGCCAGGAACGTGCTGTTGTCTGCAGCCGTACCCAAGACATGGGTCTGGTTTTCGGGCGGGCCGAAGATGTCCTTGGACTTGTTCGGAAAAAACAGATCCGCTTCCAATGCCAACCGCCAATTGTCGCCCAGCACGAAATTGACCGCCGGGATCAGGAATGCATCCCCGCCGTTGATGTTCACCCCGCCGGCTATCGTCGGCATGATGGTGTCGTAGCGATAGTTCAGCATCAATGAAGTCGTCAGAAAGAGTGTGTGAGCGTCACGTTCCTGCCCGTAGGAAAGCACCTCTACCAGATCATCGTCCTTGTCATAGTCGATGACCCATTGGTCAATCAACTGAATCGTCGCCAGAGAGCCACGTTCGGTGCGCAACCACTTCGTGAGATCAAGCGTCTTGTCGGCCCCCAACATATAGATGGCCGTGTCTTTCTCGACCACTCCGGCGAGACCAGGGACATCGATCGTCCCCCAACCAAGCGGGATCGCTCCCGCAACGGGAACCTGCGCGATATACGTCGGAATCGTGATCGGCACCGCCGTGCCGTAGTTCCAGGGACGATTGGGTTGATACAGAAATTCGCCGCGCAAGACGGTATCTATCACGGCCGAATAGTAGTTGAACGATGCACCGTAGTTCGATTGACGAGCGTAGATCAACTCACCGCCGAGTCCGTCGCCCGTCGGGACTTCCTTGTACGACTGACACACCGGATTGATATCCACCGCCAAAGGTACGGTGACGCCCTGAACCTTGCTTCCGGCCGTCAGCGTCTTTCTGCAGTTCACGAGCGGGTCCTGGGCCAACCCGCGGTAGTAGAGCAGTGAATAGGCGATGTCGCCAATGGTTCCGCTCCACCGGAATCCATACTCGTCATCATGGATGTCGCCCGCCGCACTGGAGTAGTTATATGGCGCGATGTTTTCGGTAATGTTAACGCCCCAATTGGGTTGACCCGCATACCGCCCACCAGCCAAATCGAGCTCGTTTCCGTAGTTCTCCTTGCCATCGATTCCGCCCGGCTTGTAGATCAATTGCACATTCCCGGCCAGTTCCGGCACTTGCACGATCAGATTTGCCAGCGTCGACGGCTTGCGCAGTTCCTCGTTTTCCAGCTCGAAGAACGAGCGCCAGCGCTGATCGTAGCCATGCACGAGGTCCGTCACCCGGAAGAAGTCAGTTTCCCCCCAGACGACCTGCTGACGACCCAGTCGGAGAAACACACGATCGATTCCGGTGAAGTCTAGGTAGGCCTCGCGAAGCGTCAAGCCCTCGTCGTAGTAATCATCGAGAAACTCACCGCCAAGATCGGACTGATTGAGCCCCGCCTCACAGTTGCGGGACGGCAGACGGCCTCCACCTTGGCACAACGGTCCCAACGCACCCAGAACAGGGATCGGGGCACTGGCCGGTGTTGGCTTGATGATGGTCTTCTTTGAAGCGCTCTCGAGTTTCTTCAAATAAGGAGTCTTTTGCTCCGTTGCATAGCGTGTACTGACGAAGGCCCGGACCTTCTCATCTTCCAACTGAAGATTCAGAAGACCCTGGTAGCGATTCATGGCGACTTGGCCCTTCCCCCCAATATCGTCGCCCTCCACATTCTTCGGAACATCCTTGTCCTCAAGGTTGACTGCAACGTGGTTCCGGACATATCCGGATACCTGGGCCTCCATGCCCATTACTTCATATGCGCTCACTTCCATCGAGCTGCAAAGGATGGCGCCGACCGTGACAAGCGTCCCGACCTTACCCCTTACATTCAATACCCCGTATATTGCTGACATCGCTTACACCCTTTGGGTCATATGAAACCGTTTGATGATTTGGAAACTCGTGACGACGACCTCCCCCACACGCGATCTACGGCTTCGATGGTCCCGCCTCAGGGAACCGGATGACCGCTGTCCCGACCGCGCTACCGGGCGGAACGTACGGTGGCGCGGCTGCCCCGGAAGGTCCCAAAGCACTGACAAAGCGATACAACTCGCGCGCATCGGATTCCGTCAGCGCATTCAGAACAAACCACCCCATCGGCGGACGAGTCACGGCATGACGCGCATACTGGACCCACGCGTCTTCACTCATTGCCGACATAAACAGACGAAGATTGGCTGGGTATGTGGTACCCCAGCCACCCTGCCATCCAACGTCGCTACCCGTCAGCCATTGCTGCTCCGGAAGCTTTCCGCCCGCCTCGACATAACCGGGTGTGTGGCACTCGTTGCAGCCACCCACCACGACGAGGTAGCGCCCTCGAGTCATGTCGCCTGAGGGCGCGCCCTTGGTCTTTGAATCGCTGGCAACGGCTGGGCCAGCGGTCATCAGCACCGTCGTTGCAGCCACCACCGCCAGGGCGCGAAATGGTGTGATGCGCATTAAGCGGGTACCCGACTCAGCGAGACTGCTCATCGGATCACTCCCCAACGATCGCCAGGGCTTGAACCTCCAGCATCATTCCGGGCACCGCCAGCTTCGTCACACCGATGGCGGTCGACGTCGTCCGGCATTGCGGGAGAATTTCGCGGAAGTACTGAAAGGCGGTCATGACTCGTCCGGAAAATTCCTCGGCCGACGGAACATCGACCAGATAGGCGATGATCTGCACGATATCAGCATCGGTGCCGCCGGCTTCCGCCAACACATTCTTCATGTTGGTGAACGTGGCGTGGCATTGTTGTTCAAAGGTCGGTAGAGGCTCGAAGCGCTCGTTCATTCCGGCCTGCCCGGATAAAAAGACGAGATTGTCGGCCTTGATGGCCTCCACGATCCCAAGCTGATCATAGAGTGGCGCGCTGTAGGGCATCGTGATGCGAACCAGGTCAGTCATGACTCATTCTCCTGTGGAACAATTACTGAACATTGACGGGCGTTTTGGACTCGGTCATCTCCGGTCGCCACCATTCCAGGCCAAGCGGGACATCGGGCTGATCGTAGATTTCAACGGCAGGCGCAATATCCATGAAACTGCAGGCCAGAAAGTACAGCGGCAGCATGGTTTCCGGAATCTGGCCCGGCTTGAAGCGGTTGAGGCTCTCGGTGATAGCGTCCATTCTCGGAAGCAAAGCCGCATAGAACGCCTTCAGGTCCTCCTGGGAACTGGACATACGTTGCTTGTAGCGCTCCCGAAAACTCGGTTTCGCCCAGCTGTCGAAATACGCCGTCAAGTCGTCGAACGCATGTGGAATCTCGAAATCTGTGCTACTCATTTCAGGCTCCCTTCTCGAGCAGATCGCGAATCACATAGTGGGAATGCCGGACAACGACCTCCATATCGCTCAGCACCATGGAATCGAAGGCGCCGGCTCGAAGATTGGATTGCGCCCGTTCGACCGTGCTGAGGTCTTCCAATGCGACATCGAAGATCATCGCCTTGGTATGTTCGAACCCGATATATCCGGCCACGCTGGTCGGCTCGAAGGCATAGACGGTCGCTTCGACGATGGAGGTTTCGGCCGTCACTGGCCAGTAACACTGCGTCACGGACCACCCATTGGCCGTATAGAACGAGCAGTTCGGGAACAGCAAGTGGATGTCGAACGCCCAGTCGTCGCGTCGGTCTGGATTCACCCCGACCGGAAAGTCATTCCACCGGCTGCCATGGGCTTGGTCGTAGCGCTCACCCTGGATGGGTGCGTATGTGGCCATCTGCTGGTACTTGAGCTCAAGCGCCGCGGCCGCAGTGGCAGTCTGGCCGGGGTTGCCAAACATCGAAAGCGACTTGTGCTTGTCGTAGAGCCTCACCGAATTGAGGTGTCCCCATGGATTCTCCTTGCTGGTAAACGCATCACCCGCAGATTGTCCGTGCAACTGGACCACGTGATAGCCTTCCAGGAAGGCATCCATGACCATTTTCCAATTGGCATTCACCTCCGTGCGGATCTTCAGCATCGTGGTCATCTGCGGCAACGGATAGCCATCGAAAGCGGTATGGAGTTCACCCAGCCAGTTCGCCAGTGGCTCAACCGGCCCACCGGCAAAATTCACGAACAACATGCCCATCCAGCTGTCTACCGGAACGGCCTTCAAGCCCCGCTCGGCGCGGTTCAGGTTGAAGAATGCGCCCTCGTCTGGGACATGCTTGAGCGCACCATCAAGACCAAATGACCAACCATGAAAGGAGCAGACGAAGCGGTTCTTGTGCCCGCATTCCGCGATTTCCACCCGGTTAGCTCGATGCGGGCAGACGTTGTGAAACGCCTTGATCGAGCCATCGTTCTGACGCGCGATGATGATCGACGCCTTCAACGGTGGAAAATACTTAACCATGTAGTCGCCAGGTGCCGGTATGTCGTTCTCGCGGCCTGCGAACAACCAGTTCTTGCGAAAGATCTTTTCAATCTCGAGCTGAAAGAAACCCTCGTCGTAGTAAGGAAAATAGGGAACAGGTTCGGTATCGAGGTTGCTGAAACGATGCGTAAACTCTGGAACTGCTGCCATCTTCAAGTCCTCCGTGGTCGAAATTACTGATGAGTTAAGCCGGGAGATGCTCTTTCAACGCACGCCCCATGCAATGAACCTCCAAGAAGAGCTTCGGGATTCCAAACATTTGAGATCCGATCAAGGTCGCGGTCGTACCACCGTCCGGAAAGATTGATCGCCACTGGGCGAACACGACACTTGAGGCTTCCGCCAGCGAACCTTCGAAAAGCGCCGTCTGGACATAGACAGTCAACTGGCACACCGCTGCTGAATCACCGCCTGCCGCTTCGAAAGCCGTCCTCAGTTGGTGGAACGCCCGTGCGGACTGCGTTGCGAGACCATCCAGCGCAACGAGTTGATCATCGATTCCGGCTTGTGCCGACACCCAGACCCACTTCCCGCGGCGGCGCGCATCGACGCAACCCAGTGGCTCGAAAAGAGGTCGGGTATGGTCGAACCAGAAAACGGGTTCCTGTGCCGCACCGCTCACGCCGCGCTCCCCGCCAACGCTGCCTGTGGACCGGTCGTGGCGTGTTCGGAAACGAAGCGCCGTGCGGCCTGCTCATCTTCGATGTAGGGCCAGGCGCTGGGCGGATAGCCGAACCAGCCTACGAACGCCTGCGCCACGGCCGGGTCACGCGCGGCCGCCATTTGAATGGTCATCAGCGCCTTGTTCGGAGCATCCTGCAGCAAGGTGCAGAAGCGGAACGCGAACTGGCCATACTCTGTCCAATGCTCGTCCCATACCGATTGCATCCAGTCAGGGGCGTAGGCGGCAGCACCGCGATCGAGGATGTGGCGGATGTACCGATCCGTCATACGTACCGCGTTATTCCCGCTCTGCCCCGCGTAAGGGTCCTGGATCATCGCGGCATCACCGAGGCCCCAGACCCATGCCCCATTGGCCAGTTGCTTGACGGGTTTGCGCACCAGCGGCTCGGTGGGGCCGTATAGCCAAGCTCCCTCATCCGGAATGGTTGCGCCCTCGTACAGAAATGCGTTATCCGGGATCAGGCGCTGGGTTACTTCCTTGGCGAACTGCAGATAGGAGTCTGCGGTCTGACGCCCCCGGCCGGCGTCAAATGGACCGCCGGGCACGGTACTCTGGAATGCGAAGCCGCGGCAGACACCGGCTTCAGTAAAGAACGGCCAGGAAAAGACGTCGCCAACACCCGGCAGAATGTCGAATCGCAGCGGCGCAAACGGCACATCGTTCCAAGGCTGGCGACTTGCTACCTGGGGGCCGCTCAGAAAAATCGCGGCAGAAGGCAAGGCTGGAAGATGATGCGTGCTTCGCGCGTCGTCCTTCTCGAAAATCTCGCTGAGAGGCCCGCGTCCGGTGACGACGAGCGTGAGATCGTTGTCAGCAGCAATGTCCTCGAGGTCGGCGACGGCGATATCCCGCACGATAAGCCGTCCGCCGCGCCGTTCCCACTCATCCATCCATGTGGAGAACTTCAGCCGATAATCGACGCCAAGTGCCCACAGCCCGTCAGGAAACTTCCCGGTCAGCCGGAATAGGTCCTTGCCCGAACCCCCGGGATCCTTGATGTGCATGTCGAAACCTTCAGCCCGCGCATCGACGTCTTCCCAGAAATTGATGCCGAGACTCGACTCCCGATCCAGAACCCACCGGAAGGGCGCTGCCATACTGAGCATCCGACCCGTCCGCAGTTGTTGCGCGGTACGGTTTGTGTAGACCGTAACGTCGTAGCCACCGGCTTGCTGAAGCGAGAATGCGGCATGGAACCCCGCCAGTCCGCCTCCAATGATTGCGACCTTTTGCATGGAACTACTCCTTCACTTCTCGTGCGTACTACTGCAACATCCGACTCAGAGCACCCGGGGTATAGTCTTCTGGGCTGGCCACGTAGTCGGCCGTATAGAGTCCGCGGGAAGATGGCGCGACCGTGGCATGGTTGCGCTGCAGATCGATGATCCGAACCGGGCTGGGCGCATATACCAATCGACCACTTGTCTTGGTGGTATAGGCATACAGCCCCTGATCCATCGTGCGCCACAACTGTCCTCGACGGTCGTAGGCCTCGAACATGTAGGGCAGCGACATGTACTCGCTGTCGGCTTCGAAGTAATAGATCTTTTTGCTCGCCAGATGATCGCCCGGCATCGTCATTTCGACGACCCACACCTGGCGCGGCTCATAAGACTCGTCAAAGTCCCAGTGCGGCGCCTGGGACAACTTGACGCCGTAGCGCTGGTCCGGATTGGTGGCCGACTGATCGGCACCGGGATTGGTGCTGTGGGCGACCGCGAGGATCCACCGCTTGTCGACGATCTTGATGTCTTTGTACCAACGCGGATCTGCGTTCAGCCCGGTCTGTTCATCCCCAAGCAGGTCGGTCCCCCCCAGTGGATCTTTCCATGCGCCTCCAGAAAGTCGACGCACCCGCCGCACTGCCTTGATATAGCCGTAGCTGTCCGGAAGGGCACCATCGTCCTTCATTGCCGAGAGAATGCCGACACCCTTGGCATCGGTCGGATAGGTGATGATCATCATCGACGCCTGGCGAAGATCCTGACTCACATCATGAGGCTCGGAAAGACGACCCTTCAGCAGAATCTTGGATACCGTCGCCCGCAACTCCTTCTGCAATCCACTCTTTCCATCGATGCTCAACAGGATCATCGGATCGAATTTTCCGACGTCTCCCATCCAGGGCGTGTACATGAAGTTGTAGACCAGCTTTGCACCGGCCTGTGGGTCGTCCTGGCTGATCTTCGGAAACGGCACGCCAGTGACGAATCCGTTCACCTTCAAGGTCCCAGGATCTAGACTCACGCCCCCGGAGTGTTTTTCCGTCGCCGCCTTCAGCGCTGCATCCACCTCGATGGGTTTGGAGTTCACCAGCTTCATGGTGACTCCGTATTCCTTGATCAACTTCTGTTGCACGGGTGTCAGCAGATCTTTCAGTGGCTTGTTCTCGAAGCTGTCCGCCATCAACCCATCGATGTTCTTGGCAGAAAGCACCGTCCCCACCGGGATTTCGGCATGCCCCGGAGACGCGACGAGCAACAGGGAAGTCAGCGCCAGGTGGCGCACGGCGGCCCGCTTTCGGTTATGTAAAGCGCTTGACTTCATTAAAGTAACCTTGGAGAACATAAAAAACCTCCGGATATGAGGCACTCAACCTCAACTCATCTATACGGTGATCAATGGCGGCGAGTCGTCTCGGCTCTATTCTCCGAGCGCGTTATCGGTATCAATTCTCGATGCTGATGCGGTCGATCAGATCGAGTCGGTGCGCCTCGAATCCTAGCCACACATCAGGCTGCTTGTAGAGCTCGACAGCCGGCGATACATTCATCGCGGCGTAGGTCAGATACAACAATCGGCGCGACCGTTCAGACAGGTCCGAAGGCGCGACTGACCCCAGGTGCGCCGCGCAACGATCCATGGCTGCCATCACAGCCCGATAGAAACTTTCAATCTCGTCCATCGTGCTGGTAATACGGACTTGATAGCGCATCGCGAAGGTGGCTTTGGCCCAACGTTCCGCGTACGGCTCCAGGTCATCGAATCCTGCAGGCAACAGCTTCCCACTCATGAGTCCCTTTCTCCTTAGCGGTTGATGATCTGATCGACGACGTGATGGCCATGCCGGACCAGCACTTCCTGATCACTGAGATACATTTCAGTGATCGCACCGGATTTGAGCATGCCCTGGGTGCGCTCGACCGTACTGAGATCTTCGAGTGCCACATCGAACAGTTGCGTCTTGGCATGTTCCCAGCCGATCAAAGCCTTGGTATCCGACGGTTCGAACATGTACATGTGCGATTCGTAGATACTCTTGTCCGGGGCGACGGGCCAGTACATCTGGCGCAGGAACCACCCGTTGGACGTGTAGAAGGAGAAATTCGGGAACACCAACGTGGAGTCAAAAGCCCAGTCGGCGCGTCCATCCGGATTCACTCCGGGCACGTTCTCCAGTGCCTTGGCGGAATGCGCTGGGGTATAGGACGGCCCGAAAACAAACTTCAGTGCTAGCGCTTGAGCCGGTGTCGGGATCTGATCCGGGTTTCCGTAGATCGACATGCTGCGGTGCGGCCCGAGCAAACGAATGGAATTCAGATGGCCGTTGGGATTCGCGTCGCTATTGAATGCGTTGGGTGCAGACCGCGCGTGTAGCTCGAGCACGTGATAGGCCTCCATGTAGGCATCCATCAGGAGCTTCCAGTTGGCGTTCACCTCGGCGCGCAGTGTCAGCACACATTTCATGCCCTGATGGGGAAACCCGTCGAACATGTGCTCCAGCGGCCCGAGATGCTCCTGCAGCGTCTGTGTCGGAGACGGGTCCACATTGATGAAGACGAACCCCTGCCAGGTATCCAGCGCAACGGACTTCAGACACATCTTTTCCTTGACGAGGCCATGGAATGAACCTTCGTCGGGTACGTGTCGCAACTGGCCATCGTTGTCATACGCCCAGCCGTGAAAGCCGCACACAAAGCGGCTCACATTCCCCTGCGGGTGCACTGCAACCTTGTTGCCGCGATGCAGGCACATGTTGTGGAATGCCCGAAGTTGATTCTGGCGATTCCGGGTGATGATGATCGACGTGTCACAGACCGGCAGATCCTGCACGAAATAGTCCCCCGGATTGGGGGCCATATCCTCACGACCGACACACAGCCAGCTCTTCTTGAAGATCCGTTCTTTCTCGCGCTGAAAAACGGACTCGCTGTGATAGTTTTCCAGCGGTACCAAGCCACGACCCAACGTTTGCGAGATCGGTTCAAAAGGTGTCGCAACAGCCATCAACTTTCTCCTTTGGTTCTCTTGCTAAACCGCCTTGCGGACGGGATCCTCAGACACAGCGTCCTGTCGGGCTCGCTCAACGAAACGCTTTGCATCGTCGACCGATCGCAGCCACGGGACCATTGTCTTGGGGTCCGTAAAGGCGGTTGCGAACGCATCGGCCACGCGTTGGTCATTCCCAGCGGCCTGCAGGATCACCATCAGCGGGGGACCAGGATCTTTCAGCAGTCGATTCGTGAACTCGATGGGATACTGACCATAGTCGTTCCAGTAGTCCTCGAACGTTTGATTCATCCAATCAGCATCCGCCACGCGAGAACCCAGATCGATGATTTCTTCTGCGACTCGATGGACCATGCGGATGCCGTTGTTGGCGCCCTGCCCGGCCAGTGGATCGGTAAGCATGACGACGTCACCAAGGCCCATGACGGGATAGCCGGAACGGGTATATCCGACCGGACGGCGGATGGTTGGCGTCAGTGCTCCCGTGATCCAACTGCCGGGCTCGCAGAGGGTGGCCTGGGAGAATTCCGGCACGTCCCCGGGGCAGAACTTGCGCATCAGGTCAAGGCCGATCTGAAGCAGTTCTTCACCCGAGTTCGCCTCTGCAAACTGATCGAAGGGCGAGCCCGGGATGGCTTCGAATGCCATGCCCCGGCACGGGACCCCGGGCTTTCCGTACATGGGAATGGAAAAGACATCTCCCACGCCGAAAATGGTATGCAGACGAAGATGCGGGAAGCCGACGTCCGGCCACGCATTGCGACCCGTGATGCTGTCCCCTTCGAGCAGCAGGACACCCATGCGTCGCGCCGGCTTGTCGAACTCGCTGCGCTCGGTATCCCGCTCGAACAGGCCGCTCATCGCACCCTTGCCAACGGCAACAAAGGTGATGTCGTATTCACTGGCGATGGCATCCAGTCGCGCCTCGTCGACGTCTTCAATCTGAATGTCCCCGCCGCGCAGTTGGAACTCGCGCATCCATCTTGGTATGCGGATCCGGTAGTCCACCCCCTGCGCCGTCACACCGTCTCGAAAGGCCGCATTGATGGTGGCCACGGTTGCGCCGTTGGGCAGATGCGCTTCGAGGTGGATTCCCAACCCCCGGGGAGTCACGTCATCCCAGAAATTGAGGCCCAGTTCCCGTTCCTTCTGTTGGACGTAAGAGAAGAAGGCGGCTGTGTTTGCGAGCTTCCCTTCGCCATATGCCGCAGCAGAGCGATCGGAGAACAGCGTGACCTTGGCGACTCCCGCCTTGAGCAGGGCGAATCCGAGATGCAGTCCAACCGGACCCGCGCCGACTATCGCAATAGATTTCACCGTTGGGTACTCCTGGCGATTGTTAGGCGACTTTTGGTCGCATGGAAATAAAAGTAACCATAAAACTTATTGCAACACTGATGCCAGATACCGAAAATGCGTAAAATCAAACAGTAAAGCTCGCTTTCCAAAAATTACTTACGAACACTGCGCACTCATTGAGGGCGTTCGCACGCTTCAAGGTCAAGCGGTCGCCCCGAGCACGGAATCGGCGTATATCGTCCCCTTGAAAAAGAGCAGCGGCGGCTTTTGTTTCACCCACACGTAGCGCTTGACGAAGCCGATGACGATGGCATGGTCGCCACATCCGACCAACTCACTCCGCTCGCATTCAAACATTGCGATGCTGTCTCGGACCAACGGCACACCGAACTCTCCAACCTCGATGTCCACGCCTGAAAACTTGTCTTCGAGTGCCGTGGCGAAATGGCGGCAGATCCATTCCTGATCATGTGCCAAGACGCTGACGCCGAAATGGGTCGCCGCGGCGAAGTTGGAAAAGTTTGGGGATTCGTTGCGAATGCACCATGAGAGCGCGGGCGGATGCAGGGACACCGACACCAGGGAGTTGACGGTGAGCCCGATCGGCCGCCCATCGACGCCGCACGCCGTGACGATCGCGACGCCGGTAGGGAAGCATCCGAAAGCATTGCGCATGTCTCGTGGATCGACGTGCGAAACGGAGCCGAGCTGATTCATGGTGCCACCTGCGTGGAAACGGGAGTGGGTCGGCCACCCTGGCGAGCAGACAATTCAACGAAGAGATCATCCCCTCTGCGGACCACGTCGTAACGCTGGAGGGGAAGCTTGACAGGCGGCGCGACCGGCAGCCCCGTACGCACATCGAAGCGCCCTCCATGCCAGGGACACTCGACGTGCCCCGTTTGGGGGTCATAGTCGCCTTCGGACAGCGAGGCTGTACCGTGCGTGCAGTTGTCGTCGACGACGTGAAAGCCATCCGCGGTTCGAAACACCGCTACGACGCGGCCGTCGGCCAGCGTGACGGGTTTCCCGGTCGCAACCGGGACTGAATCTATGCTGCACAGGGGCTGCAGGCGAGGCAGCACACCGATCCGGCTGAGCTGATGACGTAACGTCAGTCGGAGGCGATCCACTGCCGAGCGCGGTGGCTTGGCGTTGCGGACGCACTGCGTACAGGGCCCCTCTGGGGCGGACTGCTTCACCGCTTGTTCTCCCCCAAAGATGAAATCGGGGCGGAACACCAGCGCCAGAGCGGGAACCACGGTCAAAGCCGCGGAGACCGCCACGGCCATCCATAGTGCAATCAGTATCCCCATCTCGGCCTGGAAGCGCAGCGCAGAGAAGCGCCACAGCAACATCGTGACGATCATGGTCGTACCGGTGATGACGACGCCTCGGCCAGCCGTCTGCAAGGCTTCGCCGATGGCCTCCTGGACATCCAGTTTCCGATGATAGGCTTCACGGATGCGGTCGACGATGTAGAAACCAAAATCGACGCCCATTCCCATTCCAAGCGACAAAACCGGCAGCGTATTGATTGTCAGACCGATGTCTTTCCACGACATGTAGGCAAAGGTGATCGAGTTGGAAAGCATGACGCCGGGTAGAAAAAACAGCCCCGCCTGCCAGGAAAAGCCGTAGCTGATCCAACAACAGGCGAACAGCAATGCCATGGAGAATGCGACCGTCTCGACGAGATGCGCGGCAATGATCTCGTTGACTGCCGTCAACACTGCCGGAAAACCGCCGCCGAAGCGGAATTTCACCGGCAAATCCTCGGGTAACTGGGCAATCGCTTCGTCTACTGCGGTCTTCACGGCTCGCAGCGTGGGGCCACGGTGATCGCGCAGCTGCATATGGATGGCAGCGTCCGCGTAGTCCTGCGTCCGATACTGCCCAAGATCTCCCGGGTCCGCGGACTGCTCCAGCATTGCAATGAGCTGCCCGCCGGAGTCTTGGTCCGAGGGGACTTCACGGAAGCGTGGGTTTCCTTCGCGCAACATCATGTTCAGCGGCGCAACCAGGTCTGGCAGCGACAGGGTGCCGACGATCTCGGGATGACGCTCGAGTTCGGCCTGGATGCGCCCCATGGCCATGATGACGTCCGCGCGTTTGATGGTGTCGGGCGCATCTCCGTCAACCACCAGGAACATGCGCTCTGCACCCGGGAACCGCTTGTCAATGGCTGCAACGGCCTGATTGAACGCCGAATGCGGCCATAGAAGCGGTGTGCCCGGAAACGCATCGCCGATCTGCAAACCCGTCGCACGCCAAGCAGCCCCTGCGATCAGCAATACAGCGACCAGCAGCACAACGGGTGCCCCCCGGGGAGTCGCCAGCTGTCTCGCCAACAGAGCCAGGCCGTTGTGCACCGGCCGATGCCATGCTCGGTCGCGGAAACTCAGGATCTTCAGGTCGGCCAGGACGAGCGGAATCAGCACAATCGCGGTAACGAGCATGCTGGAGAGCCAGATCACGCCGATGAGTGCCGCGCCCCGCAGCAGGGGGATGGGTGTTGCGAACATGATGGCCACCGATCCCACATCTGCTGCGAGACCCAGCACACTCGGTCGAAACAGATTGCGGAGGGTGGCGCGCGCAGCCGGCAACGGCTCGAGGTGCTCACGTTCCTCGGCATAGAGCCGACAGAACTGAACCGAGTGTGATACCGATCTCGACGCCATCAGGAAACAGAGCACGAGCATCAGCGGATCGAGTTGCAGACCCGCCAAGGAAATCGTCCCGAGGGCGATGGACGCGGACAGGACTGCCGAAATCAGCGGCAGCACGGTACCGAGCCATGAGCCCATGAACGCCCACAGCAAGCAGATCGTCGACAGAACGATGAGGCCAGCCAAAATCAGCGTTTGGGGAATCGATTCAATCGCTACAGACTGGAGTACGGGCTCGCCGACCACATAGGTCTCGATGTTGGGGTCCCGAATATCACTCAGGGCCGCCTGCACCGCTGCATTGATCTGTGCGTAGTCGGTCTCACCCCGGGCGATTTTGTCGTCGATGAAGCCCACTACGATGAGGGCTGCGCTAAGATCCCGCGAAACAAAATTGCCGAACGCCATTTCATTGGACAAGACGCGCTCGCGCAATTGCGTGATCTCGGCCTCTGTGGTCGGCGTATCTGGCCACATCAGCGGCTCGATGTTGACTCCTTCGCTCGAAGCCTCGACGTGTCGCAGCTTTCGGGATGCAAGCGATACGACTTGGTAGGGATCAGCGGCCGGGACGTTTTCAAGCCGACGCGTCAGCGCAGCCAGCTCCTGCAGGACGGATCGATTGAAGAGATCGCCCTCTTTGACCCTAAACATGACGACCATGGCGTTGGTTGACCCGAAGGCTCGGGAAAACTCGGTGTGTGTCGCAATGGTCGGATGACCGATCGGGTACAACTGATCCGGCCCGCTGCTGACATGGAGTCGCGTTGCCGCCGCGATAGCCATGACACCGGCCAACAGTCCGATGGCCAGTCGGATCGCCCGTCGCCGTTCAAACAAAACGTCAAATACGACACTCATCAGTCTGTTCATATGCTGGCTTCCAGTGTGACGAATCGGGAACATCAGTTTGCGGTTCGCGCGGATAGCGGCCCGCCATCGGTGGCCCCGGATTCCGACGCGGTAGCCGTCCTTCGGGCCCACGCGGGCAGTTGAGCCTGCACGGGGTGCGTGTCGGTCAAAGCCATGACCGCACGGTTCTGAATCTCCACCTCGAGTACGACATCGGACGGTCTCAGCGCCGGGTGCGGCGACTCCAGGGGGTTCGTGCCCCTGGCCACGGCAAACAGGCTGCCTCGCCCGCCACCGACAACCACCTGTTCAGGTCCGTTTACCGCCACCGCATACAGCGGAATCGAGTCCGCCATTGGCGAACGGGACCAGTTCACGCCACCGTCATGGGTCTCCAGCATTACGCCATTCAGCCCGACGATTGCGCCGTGCGGACCCGCAAAATCCACGGCCATCAAGGATTCACTCGCCGGGGATGCAACCGATTCCCACGTCGTTCCGTCGCCCGAACGCAAAATTCGCCCGAACTCACCGACGAGCCACATGCCGCCCCCAGAGAACCCGATGTCATTCCAGGCCATATCCTCCGGTTCGACGGCTCGCTGGAAGCTGCGCCCCTGATCGCGACTCACCAGTACCGTGCCCATCACACCCACGGCCCACAGCGACCCGTCCGGCGCCTGCTTGATCTTGAGCAGCTTGTTTTCGATGTCCGACATCGGGACCCCTTCGACGCGCCGCCAAACAAGGCCCCCATCTGCACTCCTCAGAATCACGTTGCCGTTGCCTACCGCGACGACGGTCTTCTCATCCAAGGCAACGGCGTCTTGGAGATGGTCATAGACGCCTACCCAACCGGAGACCCAATGCTGGCCTCCGTCGCGGGTGGATCGCACCTGGCCATAAGACCCCACCAACCACATGCTGTCCGGCCGATCCGGTGCCACCGCGAGTCCGAAATACCGATAGCGTCCAGTGAAGGGTTCTGTCGCGGAAGGCGTCGATGACGGTGAGAATCTGACAAACAGACCCATCGCCAGGAGGGTGCCCAAGACGATGACGCCAATCACGACCTTCGGAACTGCTGAATTGCCCATCTGCATTCTCTCTTTGACTGTTACTTATCTTTTGTTCCCTTGTTTCATATTCAGCATCAATCGTACCAAGGCACAAATGCACCAAAGAATCCTGTTTTGCCAGCGCTTTGGCGTCTGAGAGGCGGACAGAGGCAGTGTGATGGCGCACCTCATCGGTGCGCGAATGGCAACCGACGCACCGTTACGACAGGCTTGGGGCATTCAATGGAGGGGCGCATCGGTGCCCGCGTCTTGAAGTCGGCAGGCAAAAAAAAGGCAGCCGTTGGCTGCCCAAGATTGCGGTTTATGGCCCCCAGTGCGGGGCAGCGTCTAGCCGACGAAAAAAGACTTGTAGTCGGTGAGAAAGTCCTTGATCGTTCTGGCGGGCGCCCCGCCCAGCGCGCTGGGCGCCACATCCGCCAGATACCCGGGCGGCGCCAGCGCGTAGAGTTCGATCATGGCATCCGCCAGAACCTCCGGCATCCCGGCCTCCATCATCGCCCCTTTGGCCGCCTCGTTGCTTACTGGAACGTAGCGAATCGGCTTGCCGAAGACCTCGGACATCTCTTGCGCGATCTGCTCGCAAGTGACCGCGGCGGGACCCGTGATCGTGTAGGCCTTGCCCTCATGGCCGGATTCCGTGAGCGCCATCGCGGCCACGGCGGCAATATCTCGTGCATCGACCCAAGACACTGGGCTCTGTTCACCCAAGGGCAGATAAAAGGCGCCGTGGTCCTTGATCGTGGCCGCGGACATCAGGAAGTTCTGCATGAAGAATGTCGGCTGCACGAAGGTCCAAGCGATGCCGCTCTGCTTGAGACGCTCCTGATTCTCTCCATGCCAACGTCCGAATTGCACGTGTGCGTCGGGAGAGGCGCCGATGCCGGTCGACATGACGATGTGCTTCACGCCGGCGCGACCGGCGGCATCGATCAGCGCATTCTTCATCGCCACCTGGTCCACGGCCAGTGCGGTGACCAGGAAAACCTTGCTCACGCCGGTCAACGCTGCGGGAAGCGAGGCCGGGTCGCGCAGATCGCCTGCCACGACTTCGACATCCGCGCCGAATTGCTCTGCCACCTTGGCCGGGTCGCGGACCATGACCCGCGTCGCGACGCGTTTTTCCTGCAGGAGGCGGACGACCTCGCTGCCGATATTGCCAGTTGCTCCCAGAACGAGAATCATCTCAACACCTCACTTGGTTATTTGAAAGGAGACGCGAGATGATCCTAGCAATCTTCGTTACTAAAGTATAGTTCGTTTAGAATGATTATTCTGGCGCCACGCTCCGTTGTTCAGATGCCGTGCAGTCTGGTAATGGCGCGCTTCTGCTCCGCTGGAGCCGCGGCACGACGAACCGCCTGATCCTCAGCGAACCACTTGCGTGCCAGGGTTTCCAAGGGCTGCATCACCTGCTCGAATTCCCGGCCGCGGGCGGTCAACTCGTAACTGACATGGGGCGGAATCCCGAGATGTTGCTCCCGAAGAACCAATCCAAACGACTCGAGCCTTCGAAGCCGGACGGTGAGCATGCGCGCCGAAATGCCGTGGACTTCCTTCATCAGCTCGGAAAACCGGATGCTCTTGTGTTGCAGCAGCACCCAGACGATGTAGGCCGTCCACGGCCCCATGATCAGCGATACGAGGGAATCCACAGGGCAACCCGATTCCGAAACGGGTAGCGAGACGTGTTGGACCTGACCGGAATCCTGTTGTGTTTTCCTGGGCATCTGCTTGTCTCCTCTGAATTATTCGTCCGTGAGTAGGTACCTAACTTACCTTAGCATAGTACCAAGAACAGCCCATTGCCAACATTTGATCAACCTGTTGCGCAGACACCGATCACGTCGGCTCGATGCGGCGGATCTGACGGCGCACCGCCCCGAAGGCACCGATGCCGCCCAGACCCATGCCGATGACCAACAGGCCCACCGTCTCGGCGAATCCCAGTCCGTGGAGGCGCGCATCGGTCTGGTAAAGCGCGGCGAGCCGGACGACGGGGCCGCTCATGATCCATACCGCCACCTGGACGACAATCCACGCGATCGACGCGCCGAACAGCCCATAGGCCAGCCCGGTGTAGAGGAAAGGGCGCTGGATAAAGGAATCCGTTCCGCCGACCAGCTTGGTGATCTCGATCTCGCTGCGCCGACCGTGGACTTCCATGCGAATGGCGTGGCCGATCACCATCATCACGGCCAGCGCAAAGAGCAGGCCCATGAGCCGTGCCAGCCGCCCGATCACCGCCGCGATCGCCTGCAGCCGCTCCAGCCACTCGCGATCGAGTTGTACCCGCTCCACGATGGGGCTCTGCCGGAGCTCGCCGATGAGCGCATTCAGATCCTGATCGCGCGCCGAACGCGGCCACAATACCGCAACCGCGGGCAGGGGATTGGTGTCGAGCGCGCCGATCGCCGTCTCGAAACCGGGCAATGACCGGAGGTCGGCCAAAGCCGCCTCAGGCAGGATCAACTCGGCACGAGCGACACCCGGGCGCTGCGTCCATGCCTCGATCTGTGCGCGCGCACGCTCCGACGGCGTGTCCATGCGGAAGAAAACAGACACCTGGGTATCGCTGCGCCAGTCCGGCAACAGCCGCTGGACGTTGGCGGAGAGGACGTATAGGGCGGTCGGCAGCGACAGCGTCAGTCCAATCACCAGCGCCGTCAACAGATTGATCTGGCGCATCCGCACCAGACGAATCCAGGCCGCCAAGGCCGACCGCACATGGATCTCGGCGTAGGCACGCATCCGGTCGCGGACGGAGAGGCGCCGCCGCCGCGCCGGCAACGACGGTCCTGGCGGCCTCGTGCCTCGCAGCCGCTTGTTAACCGGGGAGCTGGAGCGCTTCATCCACATGACTCAGCTGGCCATCGTCGAGTTCCAGCATGGGTTTGTCGAAACCACGAATCAGCGTCAGGTCGTGCGAGGCCACCAACACCGTGGTCCCCGCAGCGTTGAGCCTGCGGAACAGATCCATGATGTCGCGCGACAGGGCGGGGTCGAGGTTGCCGGTCGGCTCGTCCGCGAGCAACAGCTCCGGCTTGGCCACGATGGCGCGCGCGATGCCCACCCGTTGCTGCTCGCCACCCGACAAGGTCGGCGGAAAGGCCTGCTCCCGATGCAGCAGACTGACCTGGCCCAGCGCCGCGCGCACGCGCCGCCCCATTTCCTCACCGGGCGTCCAGCCGGCGACGATGAGCGGCAGCGCCACGTTGTCGAAGACGGTTCGTTCCGCCAGCAAGCGGTGGTCTTGAAAGATCAGCCCCACCCGCCGCCGATGCCGCGGAATCTGGCGGCGCGACAGATGCGCCAGTTGATCGCCGCAAACCTGAACCTGTCCGCGGCTGGGCCGCTCGAGCAGGGCGATCAGCCGCAACAGCGTGCTCTTCCCGGCCCCCGAACGCCCGGTCAGAAAGGCCATCTGTCCGCGCGGCAAGGCGAAGCTCACATCTTTCAGGGCGTCGCCGCCATGTGCGTAGCGTTTGCCGACCGAGGCAAACCGGACGATCGGCGGGGCCGGGGGCGCTTGCAGATCGAGCTGCACGGGCATTCAATCCCGCCCGTCCGTATCCCCGAGCCCCAGCAGCGCGCCGACGAAATCCGCCGCCACGAACGGCTGCAGATCCTCGATGCCCTCCCCCACGCCGATGAAGCGGATCGGCACCCCCAGCTTCTGGGCAATGGCGAACAGCATGCCGCCCTTGGCGGTGCCGTCCAGCTTGGTGATGGCCACGCCCGTGAGACCGACCGCCTGATGGAATTGTTGAGCCTGATTGAGCGCGTTCTGCCCGGTCCCGCCGTCGACGACCAGCAGCACCTCGTGGGGCGCCCCGGGATCGAGCTTGGCCAGCACGCGCTTGATCTTGGCCAGTTCCTGCATGAGGTTGGATTGCGTGTGCAAGCGCCCGGCGGTGTCGGCGATGACCACGTCGGCGCCGCGCGCCTGGCCGGCCGCCACCGCGTCGTAGATGACCGAAGCACTGTCCGCGCCGGTATGCTGCGCCACCACCGGCACGTCGTTGCGCGCGCCCCAGGTCTGGAGCTGCTCGACCGCAGCGGCGCGGAAGGTATCGCCCGCGGCGAGCATCACGTTGCGCCCCTCGGCTTTCAGCCGGTGGGCCAGCTTGCCGATGGTGGTGGTCTTGCCGGCGCCGTTGATGCCCACCACCAGAACGACGAAGGGCCGGGCGTCGGCGTCGATCCGCAGCGGTTGTTCGCAGGGCGCGAGCAACGCCGTCATGTCCTCGGCCAGTGCGGCCCGCACCACCTCCGGCGTCAGCAAGTCCTTGCGACCGAGACGCTCGGTCAGCCCGTCGAGGATGCGGCGTGTGGCATCGAGACCGACGTCGGCCATGAGCAGCCGGGTCTCTAGATCCTCCAGCAGATCGTCGTCGAGGCGCTTGCCGCCCAGAAACAGGCTGCCCAGGCCGTCGGCCAGCCCGACGCGGGTCTTGCTCAACCCGGCCCGGATGCGGCCCAGCCAGCCCATCCGGGGCGCGACTGCCTCGACAGCCACGTCCGCCGCCGCCTTGGCTTCGGGCGCAACCTCGATCGGCAGCGACGGTGCCGGGCTCACCGGTGCTTCGACATGCGGCTCGACGGGCACCGGCGGCGGAACAGATGTCGGTTCCGTCGTCCGGGGCGGTGGTGTCGGCGCCGGGGCGGGTGGCGCGGCGACGGGCGCCGGCACGGGAATGGGCTGCACCGGCGGCGATGGCTGCGGTGCCTGGGGCAAGGCTGCGCGGGCCTGCGGCGCGGGCGCCGCCGCGCGGGGTTTCTGGCGGCGACGCATCACCAGGATCGCACCAGCCGCCCCGGCCGCTGCGACGAGGAGCAGCGCAACGGCCAGCAAGGCGCCCCGCTCGTCGCCCAGCCACGGCATCCATACGACCAGCTGGGCCAGCCACTCCCGCAACGGCACCATCATCTGCTCCACACCGTCCTCCCGCTGATCGATCGGCGCCCGTCGGAACGCCCGCTTCGGCCGGCTATGCTACCACCCGCCCCCGGGGCTCGGTAGGAAGCCGCCAGCGGCTTGGGTAGACTGGCCGCGCTCGCCCCGGACAGCCAGACGTGACTCAGGTGCGATCCAAGACCCAACGGAGACAGTGCCCATGAAGCCCGAAACCCTGGCGATCCACGCCGGCTATACGCCCGAACCCACCACCCACGCGGTCGCGGTGCCGGTGTATCAGACGACGTCCTACGCCTTCGACGACACCCAGCACGGCGCCGACCTGTTCGACCTCAAGGTGCCGGGCAACATCTATACGCGCATCATGAATCCCACCACCGCCGTGCTGGAGGCGCGCGTCGCGGCGCTGGAAGGCGGGATCGGCGCGCTCGCCGTGGCCTCGGGCATGGCCGCCATCACCTATGCCATCCAGACCCTGGCGGCAGCCGGCGACAACATCGTCAGCACCGCCAAGCTCTATGGCGGGACCTACAATCTGTTCGCCCATACCCTGCCCCAGCTCGGCATCGCGGCGCGCCTGCTCGGCAACGAGGATTTCGACGGCATCGCAGCGGCCATCGACGACCGCACGCGCGCGCTGTTCTGCGAGTCGATCGGCAACCCCTCGGGCGAAATCGCCGACATCGCGCGCCTGGCCGCGATCGCCCATGCCCACGGCATCCCGCTCATCGTCGACAACACGGTCGCCACGCCCTGCCTGCTGCGCCCCTTCGAGCACGGTGCGGACATCGTGGTGCACTCGCTCACCAAGTACATGGGCGGACACGGCACCACCATGGGCGGCCTGGTGGTGGACTCGGGGCGCTTCCCCTGGGCCGAGCATGCCGAGCGCTTTCCCATGATGGTGCGCCCCGACCCGTCCTACCACGGCGTGGTCTACACCGACGCCTTTGGTCCGGCCGCCTACATCGGCCGCTGCCGCGTCGTGCCCCTGCGCAACATGGGCGCCTCCCTGTCGCCCTTCAACGCCTTCCTGCTGCTCCAGGGCATCGAAACCCTGCCGCTGCGCATGGAGCGGCATTGCGCCAATGCGCTCGCCGTCGCCCAATTCCTGCATCGCCATCCCGGGGTGAGCTGGGTCAAATACGCCGGCCTTGCCGACAGCCCCCAGCACGCGCGCGCCGCGCACTATCTGGGCGGACAGGCCTCGGGCATCCTCAGCTTCGGCATCCGTGGCGGGGCGGAAGCCGGCGCCCGCTTCATCGACGCCCTGCAGCTCATCGTGCGGCTGGTCAACATCGGCGACGCCAAATCGCTGGCCTGCCATCCCGCGACGACCACCCACCGCCAGCTCGGCCCCGGTGAACTCGAGGCGGCCGGCGTGACGGTGGACATGGTGCGGCTGTCGGTCGGCCTCGAGCACATCGACGACATCGTCGCGGACATCGAACAGGCGCTGGCAAAGGCGGTCGGCGCATGATGCCGCAGGGTTGGCTGGCGCTGATGCTGGCCATCGGCTTCGAAATCGCCGGCACCACGGCGATGAAGCTCTCGGAGAGCTTGAGCCGGCCGGGTCCCACCCTGGCGATGTTCGTCTGTTACCTGCTGGCCTTCACGGCACTGGCCCGCGCCCTGCGCACACTGGAGGTGGGCATGGCCTACGCGATCTGGTCTGCCGTGGGGACGGCCGTGATCGCGGGCATCGGCGTGGTCTGGTTCGGGGAATCGTGGAATGTCCTCAAGGGGTTGAGCCTCGGCCTCATCGTGCTCGGCGTGGTCGGACTGCATCTGGGCAGCGGCGCTTAAGCATGGCTTCGGCCAGGCGCAACCAGATCCGCCTCATCGCCGGCCACTGGCGCGGTCGCCGGCTGGACTTTCCCCCGGTGCCCGGGCTGCGGCCCACGCCGGACCGGGTGCGCGAAACGCTGTTCAACTGGCTGGCGCCGGACTTGCCCGGCGCGCGCTGTCTGGATCTCTTTGCCGGCAGCGGGGCGCTGGGGCTGGAGGCGCGCTCGCGCGGGGCCCGCGAGGTGGTGCTGGTGGAGCGCAACCGGCAGGTCATCGATCATCTGCGGGCGGCACTGACGCGGATCGGCATGGACGGCGTGTCCTGCCACCCCGCCGCGGCGCTGGACTGGCTCGCCGGCAATGACCGTCCATTCGACATCGCCTTCGTCGATCCCCCGTTTGCCGACGCGCTCTGGGAGCCGGCGCTTGCCGCGCTGGACCGCACCGGCGCGATCCGTCCCGGCGGCAAGGTCTATGTGGAAATGCCCCGCGGCCGGGATCCGGTCCTGCCGGCGGGATGGTCGGTCTGGCGCGAGGGACGGGCCGGGGAGATCCGCTTCCGCTTGCTGCAAACGACTGCCCGGCCCGACGAAGCGCAGGCGGGGCCTGGGGAGATTTCCCGGCAAACCATGGGTTAGCATGGTACGGCCCGCATCCCCCCGTCTCGATGAAGGACAGTGTATGGCGCTCGCCCTGTATCCCGGCACCTTCGATCCCATCACCCGCGGCCACGTCGATCTGGCCGAGCGTGCGGCGCGGCTGTTCGAACGGCTGATCCTGGCGGTCGCCGACAATCCCGGCAAGAAGCCGCTGTTCAGCAAGGAAGAACGGGTGGCCATGTCCTGCGGCGCGCTCGCCCACCTGCGCAACGTCGAGGTGGTGTCCTTTTCGGGACTGACCGTCGACTATGCCCGCGAGCACGGCGTCGACGTCATTCTGCGGGGGCTGCGCGCCGTGTCGGACTTCGAGCACGAGTTCCAGCTCGCCGGCATGAACCGTCATCTGGCGCCCACGGTGGAAACGATGTTTCTCGCCCCATCGGAACATTACACCTACCTGTCCTCCACGCTGGTGCGGGAGATCGCGGCCTTTCAGGGCGACGTCAGCAGCTTCGTGACGCCCAATGTGACCGCGGAACTGCGCAAGCGCTTCGGGCCGGCGCGGGGTCAGGCGTGACGCACCGCCGTCCGCGGCTGGCATGCAGCTTCGCGGGCGCCCTGCTGCTGATTCTGGCGTGCTGGTCGGTGGCCTGCGGCGCCGCAGGTCCGGGACGCGCCGCCATCGCAACGGCGCACCCCGCCGCGACAGCCGCCGGTTTCGCGGTTCTGGCGCAGGGCGGCAATGCCTTCGATGCCGCCGTTGCCATCAGCGCCGCACTGGCCGTCGTGGAACCGGCCGGCTCCGGCTTGGGTGGCGGTGGCTTCTGGCTGCTGCACCGCGCCGTGGACGCGCGGACGGTCATGGTGGACGGGCGGGAGCGTGCCCCGCTGGCGGCAACGGCCGACCTCTATCTGGACGAAAAGGGTAGGTTTCAGGCGCGCCGCGCCCAGGACGGCGCGCTCGCGGCGGCCATTCCCGGCCAGCCCGCCGCCCTGGCGTATCTGGCGACGCACTACGGCCGCCTGCCGCTGGCCGTAGCGCTCGACCCGGCCATTCGCCTGGCTCGCGAGGGATTTGCCGTCGGCCGGGACTACGCCGTGTTGGCCGGCTACCGGTTGCCCGCGCTGCTCGCATCCCCGGCCGCGCGGCGGACCTTTCTGGCCGCGGGCCTCGCGCCGGTTCCCGGCTGGCGGTTGCGTCAGCCCGCGTTGGCGGACACCCTGCAGGCACTGGCGGCCCGCGGTCATGACGGCTTCTATCGCGGTCCGGTCGCGGCACGTATGGTGCGGGGCGTCCGTGAGGCGGGCGGGATCTGGACCCCTGCGGACCTGGCCGGTTACCGGGTCGTGGAACGCGCGCCGATCCGGTTCGACTATCGGGATATGCGGGTCATCTCAGCCGCCCCGCCCTCATCGGGCGGCGTGGTCCTGGCGGAAGCCCTGCAGATCCTCGCGGGCGTCGATCTGGTCGCCCAAGCCCCGGCAGAGCGCATTCACTGGACCACAGAGGCCATGCGCCGGGCCTACCGCGACCGAGCCCTCGAGCTCGGCGATCCCGATTTCGTCGACCTGCCGCTCGCCCGATTGCTGGACCCGGACTATGCCGACGCGCTGCGCGCGGACATCGACCCCGACCGCGCCACGCCGAGCGCCACCCCCGCGCCCGATGGCTCAGCGGGTCTGGACCGCCACACCACGCATTTCTCGGTGATCGATGCCGACGGCAACCGGGTGGCGGCGACGCTCTCGATCAACACACCGTTCGGCTCGGCCTTCATGCCGCCGGGGACGGGCGTCGTCCTCAACAACGAAATGGATGATTTCGCCGCCGCGCCGGGCGCGCCCAATGCCTATGGGCTGGTCGGCAGTGCGGCCAATGCCATAGCCCCGGGCAAGCGTCCACTCTCGAGCATGTCGCCGACATTTCTCGAGCAGGGCGATCGCATCGCGATCCTCGGCACGCCGGGCGGGAGCCGCATCATCAGCATGGTGCTCCTCGCCAGCCTGGCCTTTGCCGAAGGCGCCGACGCCGACACCATGGTCGCCCTGCCCCGCTATCACCACCAATACCTGCCGGACCGACTCTTTCATGAGCCCGGAGCCTTCGACGGCGCAGTGATCGAGGCGCTGGCGGCCAAGGGCCATCATGTGGAGGCCGTTTCCCGCCGTTACGGCGACATGCAGGTCATTGTCTGGGACCGGCGTAGCGATGCATTGACGGCGGCGTCTGACCCGCGCGGGGAAGGGCTAGCCCGCGTGGAACTGCCACACCAGACGGCAAGTACGAGCATGACCGTCGGCCGCTAGCCTGCTGCGTTCAGCCAAAAGCCGATCAGCAGCCCCGAGAGCATGGCCGCGCCCAGGACGGCCGCCACCCGAACGCCTACCCCGCGCCCACCCAAGGCAAGCGCGAGTCCCATCTTGACGAGGTTGTTGGACGTTGCGGCCAACAGGATCCCCAGCAATACCGTCGGAATGCCAAGCCCCTCCTGCCCCATGCGCGCGAGCGACAGCGTGATCGCATCGACATCCGAGAGACCGGACAGCACCGCTAGTCCATAGAGACCGGGATCGCCCCATCGGGTCTCGATCCATTCGGCCAGCAGCAGCACGCCGAGCAGCAGGGCAGCAAACCGCATCGCCATGCGCAGCTGGAATGGATTGCTCAGGCTCAGGACGGGAGCGTCGATGCGTCGGTGCTGCCGCCACCAGATCAGTATCGCGCCGCCGTAGGTCACCCCCGCCATCACGGCCAGCGGCAGTGTCAGGGCCGGCAAGAGGGGCGGATGCATCAGGCCCGCGACCAGCAGGATGCGCGGGAACATGGTGCCGCAGGCCACCAGAATGCCGCTTGCGAGCGTCGGGCTCCAGTCCGGTTGGCTGCGCCCGATCCGCGCGAGGCTCCAGGTCACTGCCGTGGAGGAACTCAAGCCCCCGAACAAGCCCGTCAGCAGAATCCCCCGGCCCGGCCCCAGCAGCTTGACCGCAAAATAGCCGGCGAAGGAGATGCTGGCGATCAGGACCACCATCATCCAGATTCGATAGGGATTGAGCACTGCGCCGGGTCCGTAGCCCGCGTTGGGCAACACCGGCAAGAGGACGACCGAGATCAGCAGCAGATTCAGCGTGGCGCGCAGTTCATGCGCCTGCAGCCGCGCCACCCCGGTGTGCAGGATCGGCTTGAGGTTGAGCAGCATCGTGGCAATGACCGCCCCCGCCGCTGCCAAAGTCGACTCGCCCAGCCCGGCCAGTGCGCCCAGCCCCACGGTCAGCAGTCCCGCAACGGTGGTCGTTGCGCTCGCGGTGCCGTCCGCGCGAAACCGCAGCAGGTAGCTGCCGCCCATGACCAGGGCCGCCGCCAGGACGATCGCGGCCGCAACGCTGCCGCCCAAGTGCTGGCCCAGCAGACTGGCGACGCCGCCCAGGAGCCCCAGAAGACCAAAGGTGCGCAGGCCCGCGATGCGCTCGCCTTCCGGGAGCGCGCGGCTCTGCCAGCCCCGTTCCAGACCGATCAGCAAGCCGACCGCAAGCGCCAGTGCCAGATAGCCGAATGATTGCTGCTGCAAGGCGGCGCCTCGTGGGCTCGGGGGTCGAACTCTCGTTTATAGAGAAAGAGCCCGGCAGGATGCAAACGGCAGACCTCGAAAACAGCAGGGGCCCTGAGGGCCCCTGCTGTGGGATGACGCGGATGGACGGAAGAATCAGGGCGCAGTCGGCATGGTCCAGCTGAAGCCCAACCCCTTGGACTTGTCCCGGCCGCCATCGAAGCTGAACGCAGCGCCCGTGACAGGATCGGAATAGCCCAGCGTCCTGAACTTGCTCTTCGACGGGCCGACCGAGAAGCTGCCCCCGGTGGCATCCATCGACAACGACAAGCCCTTGTCCTTGGTCTTGCCGATGTCGAGCGTCAGACCCTGACCGTTGATCCCCGCCAGCTCGCCGTAGGGAATGGCCGTCATGTCCGCCTGGGCAGCCAGCGGCAGCACGCCGAACAGGACCGAGAAGGCACCGATTTTCAGATTTTTGTTCATGATATTTTTTCCTGGTTTTTTGGTTCGACACGTCGGCCCGTCTATCCGGGCGCGGCGGAAGCCCGAGCGGATGCAGGACTTCATGGAGAGTATCGACCGGCGCCTGAGGACCTTGAGAAAAAAAGGCGCTGCCCGGGGGCGGCGCCCTTTGCGTCGATCCGGCGGATCGGGTCAGCCTTCCTTGGGCTCCGGTTCCTGCGCCGTCAACTGCGAACCCGGCGTAGGATCTGCGGCATTAAACTGCCGACGCCGAACCGGTTGATCTGTCGACTTTTCTTATGGACCGACGGTGACAGCGTGTCGACCACCAACCGGAATGGCGGCCGGCGACCCCGTCGGTCACGATACGCTCGTGACCGCGCTCCTCGACCACATCAAACACCTCGGTTGCCAGCCGCTGGCGCAGACGTTGAACACGAAGTCGCACGACCACGTCCCGTTGATCCGGGTCGGTGTCAGCGGGCGTCTGGACGCGACGCGAAGTCGCTTGCCCCGGGGCGGCACTTGCAGCCCTTGCGGATGCCACATGCGCGGATGCCCCATGCGGTGTGTGCGGTCCGACTCACGATGCGAGCATCGCGATCCATGGCCGGGCCGCGGCTAGCGGACCGCCAGCCTACGCATGGCGGCATCCACCGCAGCTTCCTCCATCGCCAGGCGGGGCGCTCAGCCGAATGCCGAACGCGTCAGCGACCGCGGCCGGCCGGCGCCCCGTTGCGACGGGCCTCCGGCCTTCGCACAGGTCACTGGCTCCCGTCACGTCAGACCGCGCCCCATTTGCGGCAATCGCCGTCCTGGCCTCGATTTCGACGTCCCGCTCGGCCCCTCGCCCCTTCAGCCGGGTGATCTCCGGTTCCGGTTGCGGCAGGGGCTCCGGATCGACCGGGTCCAGCGCCCGCACCGTTCGACCCGTGGGAGCTTTCTTGCTTCTGGAATCTGCTCGACCAACCAATCGGCTTCAGGAAACCGAGGCGCCATTCCGACTCGATTGCGAGGCCGACTTCAAGGTCGGCGCCAGCAGCTCCTTGATTTTGGGAGGAGCGGCGCTGGGCCGGTATTGCGGCTCTCCAGCCACCTTGCCGAGCTTGATCAACTGCTCATGCGGCGTGCTGTAGATCATGCGTTTGATGAGCCAATCCGGCACGGGAATGTTGGGCTTCATCATCATGACGTTGGTGACCTGGGTACGCCCCTCCCCGGCCGGTTTGAGAATCCATTCGCCGTTCATCGCCCCCAGCGCGCTCTTGGTGCCGGGCGGCTGCAGATCGGGACGCTCCTTGTACTGGTAGATCACGCGATCGGGTTTGGCCTGGAGCTGGGCCTCGATGACGCTCTCGTTGGCCGGCAACGGCCATGGCGGCTCGGCGTGGACCTGCAGAATCCAGGTGTGATCATTCGGCTGGTCCTTGACTTTCATGGACTTGATCATCGATGCGCGCCAGCGTGTCGCGGCGTCATAATCCAGAATCAGTGCCATCACGCTCACCAGCGGCGCGTCCACCGTGGTTTCCGCCTTGACCTCGATTCCCCCTCCGGCGGCATCCCTCGAGTACACGCGGACCCCGCTCTCGTCCTTGCCGAGCTGCCACTCCGCCGCGACCGCCATCCAGGGCAGCAAGAGCAGCGCCCACACCATGTTCCGACTGTGTTTTCGCCTGTTCATCCTTGACTCCTCGTCATCGCCCAAAGGTTCGCAACCACGCTGCGTGGCCTATCATTGTAGTCCGCCGATCCACCCGGACCGAGAGACCGCAATGCCCGGCACATTTGCCCCCTCGACGCCGCTTCCGGCCGTACTCATGCCCCATTCGACCCGCGCGGGAAAATCGAGGTTCCCCGGCCCGCTCGGGCGGCAACCCGCCCGGAGCGATCCGTGAGCGCATGGATTTCCCATGTCGAATGGCATTGCCACGATGCGCCCCGTCTGGCGGAGTTTCTCGCAGCGCTGTTCGGCTGGTCATTCGTTGCGCATGGGCGACACTACCGCGAGGCCACGCCCGCGCGCGGGCCGCGCATCGGCCTGCTGGAGGTCGCCAGCCGTCCCGACGGCGAGACGCAGCAGGCCTTCATCGCCGTGGCCGATCTCGAGCTCGTTCTGCAGCGCGTGCGGGATCTGGAAGGCGTGGTGGTACAGGCGCCCGTCACGGTACCGGGATATGGCCGATACGCACGCATTCGGGCGCCGGAGGGGACGGTGCTGGGGCTGTTCAGCGAGCAACCGGCAAACTGATTTTTGTTACACTACCGGCCTTTTCCAGAGGCCGCGCCGCCAACGCCCGCCCTCTTCCGCCCTGTACCCGGTATCCGCGAACCCTAGGGAGTCTTCCATGAAAAAACCTGTACGCGTTGCAGTAACCGGCGCCGCCGGCCAGATCGGTTATGCGCTGAACTTCCGCATCGCCTCAGGTGCCATGCTCGGCCCGGACCAGCCGGTGATCCTGCAACTCCTGGAAGTCCCGCAGGCGCAGGAAGCGCTCAAAGGCGTGGTCATGGAACTCAACGATTGTGCGTTTCCGCTGCTGACCGAGGTCGTCGCCACCGACCGTCCCGAGGAAGCCTTCAAGGACGCCGATTACGCCCTGCTGGTCGGCGCCCGCCCGCGCGGGCCGGGCATGGAGCGCAAGGATCTGCTGGAAGCCAATGCGCAGATTTTCTCGGTGCAGGGCAAGGCAATGGACCAACACGCCAGCCGCGACATCCGCGTGCTGGTGGTCGGCAATCCGGCCAACACCAACGCCCTGATCGCCGCCAGCAACGCCAGAAGCCTCGATCGGCGGCAGTTCACCGCCATGACCCGTCTGGATCACAATCGCGCCGTGCACCAGATTGCCGCCAAGGTCGGCAAGCACGTGAACGACGTGCGCCGGGTCACCATCTGGGGCAACCATTCCTCCACGCAGTATCCGGACCTGCACCACGCCACCGTCGGCGGCAAGGCCGCGCTGGAACAGGTGGACCTGGGCTGGTATGCCGATGAATTCATCCCCGTGGTGCAGCAGCGCGGCGCCGCCATCATCAAGGCCCGCGGCTCCTCCTCCGCCGCCTCCGCCGCCTCCGCCGCGCTCGACCACATGCGCACCTGGGCGCTGGGCAGCGCCGAAGGCGACTGGGTCAGCATGGGCATCCCCTCCGACGGCAGCTACGGCATCCCCGAAGGCGTGGTCTATTCCTATCCCGTGCTCTGCAGGAACGGCCAGTACGAGATCGTCCAGGGTCTGGAGATCAACGGTTTCAGCCGCGAGCGCATGGACGCGACCTACCGGGAGCTGAACGAAGAACGCGAGGGCGTCGCCGCCCTGCTCTGAAGCCCCCAGGTCAGCTATCGCTTCAAGCATCGACGCCGGGGCCTCTCCCGGCGTTTTGCCGTGGGTCGTCTACACCCCGATTGCGTCAGCCCCGTTCCGGTAGAGAACCCGTCGCCCCGGCAAGGCCGGGATGCGCTCGCCGGGGGTGAGGATGCCGGCGAGATTCAGGGGATCCGCGGCCGAGAGGCTGATTTCCGCCCCGCTCGCTGCTTGCCGCGCCAGTGTCCGCAGCAGACCGACGGCTTCGGGCAGCGCGAACTGCTCGCCGGAAAAGCCCGCGACGAAACGTCCGCCCAGCACCTCGCCCTGTGCTTCCAGACGCCAGAACACATACAGCAGCTCGCGCCAGGGCGGCAGCGGCCCTTCACGCGCCAATAGCGCCTTGAACACGACGCCGTATCGGCGCAGCAAGGTCCGCGCAACCGTCTCCAGGGTATCGAGCGCATGGGTCGGAAAGCGCGCCCGGGTGTCCGCCGCCGCCGCGAGCGGGCGCAGCCGCGACCACCGCCCGGCCTGTGCCAACGGGCTCGCATGCGCCGCCCGCCGCGCCCTGCCGAAATCGCCGCGGCGCATGCTCCGCCGTGGCCGCCGGAACGCGGCGAAGCCGTCGGCCGTCGCCAGTCCCCACCCGATGAGCTCGGTCAGCGCCGTATCGACGTGGCTGGGCAGCAGGCCGCTCTCGGCGATGAGTTCTTCATGAAACAGTGCGCCGCCGTTCTCCAGCGCCGCCAGGAGACTTTGCGCAGCGCCGGACAGCGGGATCGTGCCCGGATCGGGCAAGGGCGCCACCGCACGCCAGGCGCGCCATTGTCCGCGCGGAATGAGGGTCAGCGGAATCTGGCGCAGGCTGCTCCCACGAAACCGCGGCCGGTCGCCCGCCTCGCCGGCCTCCGGCAGCGCAAGGCGCAACCAGAGATAGCGCCCCTGTGACAGCAGGGCGTCGAGATCGGCGGGCGCAAAGCCCTTGATCCGGGCCGACAGGAGCTCGCCTTCCCAGGCCGGCGCCGGCGCCGACCAGCCGGCCAGCCGGTCCAGCGCCGCGCACAAGGCATCCGGACCCTGCGGCGGTGCGTCTAGGCCGTGCCAGTGCAACAGAAAGCGCTGAAAATCCGCCGCGCCGACCGTGTCCTGCTGCGCGCGCCGCCGCTGCAGGCTGGCGCGTTGCAGGCGCGCGAGGACGCGCCGCTCGCACCACTGCGCCACGCCGGCTGCGGTAAAGCTTCCGGCCATGACCTCGCCCTGCGCCGCCAAGGCTTCGAGCGCCGCCTCCACCGCCGCAACCGCGACGCCCAAGGGCGCGGCAAGCACAGTCGCGGTCGAGGGCGCCTGGCTCGCCAGCCGGTCACGCAGGACGCGCTGCAAAGCCGTGGCGCATGCGCTCGATCCCCCGGACGCCTGGCAGGCGGACTGCACCTCGGCGAGCCGTTCGCGCGCCACCCACAACGGGGCATCGGAGCCCCGGCTGAGCGCGTGGGCACGCCCCGCCGCGCACAGAGCCGCAAACCACGTCGCGGCCTCGGGGTGACAGGCAGCGCCTTCATGAGCGTCGAGAAAGCCGCAGACCTCGAGCGCATCGAGCAGTTCCTCGGCGTCGCGCGGCGGCGGCCGGAGCTGCGCTTGGACGGCCGCAACGACGGCTTCGTCGCACAGCGTCGGCGCGGCGGCCTCGGTCCAAGCCGCGCTGCGCGTGGCGATCGCGCGCGTGCGCCGCTCCTCGGCCGCGCCATCGTCGAGAAAGGCATAAGGCTTGGCGTTGATCACCGCTTCGGCCAGGGGCGAGGGGGCCGTCAGGTCGCGCCCGCTGACCCGCACCGCGCCGGATTCTAGGCCCTGCAGCAGGCGCTCCAGCCCCGCCCCGTCCATCACCTCGTCCAGACTGTCGCGCAAGGTCTGTTGCACCAGCGGATGATCCGGGATCTCGCGCTCGCCCCGGATGTTCTCCAGACAGGCGAGCTGATCGGGAAAGATCAGCGCAATGAGGTCCTCGGCATCCTGACGCTGAAACTGGGGCGGCCGGCGCCGGCCGCCCTGGCGACGCGGGACGGTGAGCGCCGTAGTCGCCACCCAGCGCCAGCGGGCCGGGAAGAACGGTGCGTCCAGCAGCGCCTGGACGAGCACCGCGCGCACCGTGCGCGAATGCAGGTAGCGCGGCACGTCCAGCAGATCGAAGCGGTGCGTCGGGCCGAGCGACAGCAGCAGGCTGTCCTCCAGCGCGGCGGCCTGCAGCTCGAAGTTGAACTGGCGACAGAAGCGCTTGCGCAACGCGAGCCCGAAGGCGCGGTTGATCCGCGCCCCGAACGGGCTGTGGATGACCAGATGCGGATCGCCGACCTCGTCGAGAAAGCGCTCCAGAATCAGATGATCCTGCGTCGGCAGCGCGCCCAGCGCCGCATGCGCCGCGGCGAGGTATTGGGTGAGCTGGTCGGCCGCCGGCAGGGCGAGCTGGTAATCCTGCGCCAGCAGCGTGCGCGCCGCATCGATGCCGCCGGCCTCCAGCGCCGCCGCCACGGCTGCATTCAGACCCGACACCGCCGCGGACAGGGCGTCGCTGCGCCCCGGCGCCTCGCCCAGCCAGAACGGAATGCCCGGCGGCGCCTCGCCGGCGTCGCTGACCTGCACCCGGTCGGTCTCCACGCGCAGGATGCGGTAGGCGCGATTGCCGAGCTGAAAGATGTCGCCGGCCAGGCTCTCGAAGGCGAAATCCTCGTTTACCGTGCCGACCCGCACACCCTCGGGCTGCAGGATGACGTCGTAGTCGAACTGATCGGGAATGGCGCCGCCGTTGAGCAGGGCGCTCAGGCGCGCGCCGCGGCGCGGCCGCAGGATGCCGGCGGCAGCGTCGCGGAACAGATGCGCGCCGCGCCGTCCGCGCCGGGTGTCCACGCCTTCGGCCAGAAACGCGACGAGCCGATCGAACACGGCCCGCTCGAGCGCCCGGTAGGGCCAGGCGGCGGTGACCTGGGTCCACAGCGCGGCCTCGGTGATTTCGCCGCGCGCGGCCACCTCGGCCACCATCTGCTGCGCCAGCACATCCAGCGCCCCGGATGGGATCGCCAGCCGGTCGAGCGCGCCCGCGCGGACGGCGTGCAGCAGGGCGGCGCACTCCGCCAGATCATCGCGGCTGAGTGGGAACAGCCGGCCCTTGGGGGTGCGCCCCACGCCGTGGCCGGAACGCCCGATCCGCTGCAGGAAGGCGTTGATGCTGCGCGGCGAGCCCAACTGACAGACCAGATCGACCTCGCCGATGTCGATGCCGAGTTCCAGGGATGCCGTCGCCACCAGCACCCGCAGCGTCCCGGCCTTGAGGCGCGCCTCGGCGTCCAGGCGGTGCTCGCGCGCCAGACTGCCGTGATGCGCCGCCACCTGATCGCGGCCCAGCCGCTCGGCCAACTGGCGCGCGACGCGCTCGCACTGCCGGCGCGTATTGACGAAAACCAGCGTGGTGCGATGGGCAAGGGCGCGCTGCGCGAGCCGGTCGTAAAGCTCGCCCCAGACCTCGTTCGACAGGACCGCTTCCAGTGGCGCGTCGGGCAGTTCCAGCGCCAGATCCCACTGCCGGCGATGACCGGCGTCGACGATCGCGCATCCGGCCGGCCGGCCGGTGAGCATCGCGGCGACGGCGGTGAGCGGCTGCGCGGTGGCAGAAAGCCCGATGCGCTGCGCGCGCTGACCCGTCAGGGCGTCGAGCCGGGTCAGCGACAGGGCGAGGTGTGCGCCGCGCTTGGTGCCGGCGAGTGCGTGGATTTCATCGACGATGACCGTGCGCACCGTGGCGAGCATGCGCCGGCCGGAGGCGCTGGTGAGCAGGAGATAAAGCGATTCGGGCGTGGTGACGACGATGTGCGGCGGGATGCGCCCCATGCGCTGGCGCTCGCCGGCCGGCGTGTCGCCGGTGCGCACCCAGGTGCGAATGCCGACGGCTCGTGCGCCCTCGGCCCGCAGCAGCTCGCCGATGCCGTCCAATGGATGCTGCAGGTTCTTTTCGACGTCGTTGGAGAGCGCCCGCAGCGGCGAGACATAGAGCACGCGCGTCTCGTCGGCCAACCCGTCCGTCAGGGCCTCGCGCACCAGCGCGTCGATCGCCGCCAGAAAGGCGGCCAGCGTCTTGCCCGAACCGGTCGGCGCGCTGATGAGGGTGTCGCAGCCGGCGGCGATGCGCGGCCAGGCCGCGGCCTGCACCGCCGTCGGCACGCCGATCGCCTGCGCAAACCAGCGCCGGGCCGCGGGATGGAATGTTGCGGGAAACACATCGGGCTGGGCAGCCATCGACCCCTCACTCAGCAGACGGCCTCATCACCGGGCCGCTCGGTGTTGGACGATCGGTATACTATGGCGTTCCCGAAGATCCTGCCGAGCCGCCGATCATGTCCGTCCCCGCTGCCGACACCTCCAACAACTTCAAGCGCCTGCAGAAACGCTTGCGCCACGAGGTCGGCCAGGCGATCCAGGACTACGGCATGATCTCATCCGGCGACAAGGTCATGGTCTGCCTCTCCGGCGGCAAGGATTCCTACACGCTGCTGGACATCCTGCTCGGCCTGCAGCGCAGCGCGCCGGTCGACTTCGAGATCCTCGCCGTCAATCTCGACCAGAAGCAACCGGGCTTTCCCGAGACCGTGCTGCCGGACTACCTCACCGCGCTGGGCGTGCCCTTCCACATCATCGAACAGGACACCTACAGCATCGTCCAGTCGGTGGTGCCCGCCGGGAAGACCACCTGCGGGCTGTGCTCGCGCCTGCGCCGGGGCATCCTCTACCGTTTCGCCGCCGAGCACGGCGTCACCCGGATCGCACTGGGTCATCATCGCGACGACCTCATCGAAACGCTGTTTCTCAACCTCTTTTTCGGCGGCAAGCTGCAGGCCATGCCGCCCAAGCTCCAGTCCGACGACGGTCGCCATATCGTGATCCGGCCACTCGCCTACTGCGCGGAGGCCGACATCGCCCGCTATGCAAGGGCGCGGGCGTTTCCCATCATTCCCTGCAACCTCTGCGGCTCGCAGGAAAACCTGCAGCGCCAGGCGATCAAGCAGATGATCCAGGACTGGGAACGCCAGTACCCCGGCCGCACCGACTCGATCTTTGCGGCCCTGCGCAACGTCAGCCCGGCGCATCTGGCCGATCCCGCGCTGTTCGATTTCGCCGGCCTCGGCGCGAACAGGGCGCCGCCCGTCAACTGGCTCGCGGGCGCAGGCCCCGTGGCCGATGCGCCGACCGCCGCCACAGACACGTCCGGCGAGCAGCCGCTGCGCTTCATGCCCCGCGTGGGGCGCTGAGCGATCCCGCAGGCCGCGTCCCAGCGGCGCGGGTCGGCCTCAGTCCGGGAGCGGCGGCGCTGCCCTGCCGGGGTCGCGCGGGATAGCCCGCGCATCCCAATGCCGGATGGCCCAGTCGAGCAATGCGTCGGGCTCGATACGGCCGGCCTCGGGCGGCAGCCTCTGCCCGAGGAAATCCAGCGCCAGAGCCAACAGCTTCCCGGGTGACCCGTCCGCCACCGCCGCGGCGCCCAGTCGCTTGGAGAGCTTTTCACCCTGACGGTCGAGCGCCAGCGGCACGTGGAGGTAGGCCGGCGTCGGCAGGCCCAAAAGGCGTTGGAGATGGATCTGGCGCGGGGTGGAGGTCAACAGATCCGCGCCGCGCACCACCCGGTCGATCCCCTGGGCCGCGTCGTCGACCACCACGGCGAGCTGATAGGCGATGATTCCGTCGGCCCGGCGCAGCACGAAATCGCCGCACAGCGCGTCGAGCGCATGGCGCTGCGAGCCTTGCACGATGTCGTGCCACGCGATGGGCCTCTCATCCGTCCGCACCCGCCAGGCTGCATGATCCGTTGCCGGGCGAGAACGCGCGCGACAGGTGCCGGGATAGCGATAGCCCTCGGGCCCGGTGAGCCCGGCCTGCGCGATGTCCGCCCGGGTGCAGGTGCAGGCATAAAGCCAACCGGCTGCCGCGAGATGCGCCAACGCATCCGTGTAGCGCCCGGCGTCCTGGCTTTGATAGCACACCGCGCCGTCCCAGTGCAGACCGAAGCGTTCGAGGGTGCGCAGATGCGCCTCGGCCATGCCGGGGACGACGCGTGGCCGGTCCAGATCCTCGATGCGGACCTGCCAACGTCCGCCTCGCGCGCGCGCATCGAGAAAGCTCGCCAAGGCGGCGACAAGGGAACCGAAATGCAGGGGGCCGGTCGGTGATGGGGCGAAGCGGCCACATGCCATGGCCGCGGCTTCCGGCACAGCGGTGACGGGGTTCAGCCCCCCATCTGGCGCTCGCGGATCTCGTCGAGCGTCTTGCAGTCCACGCATTGCGTGGCGGTGGGGCGCGCCTCGAGGCGGCGGATGCCGATTTCGACGCCGCAGCTTTCGCAATAGCCGTAGTCCCCTGCGTCCAGCGCGCCCAGGGCTTCGTCGATCTTCTTCAGCAGCTTGCGCTCGCGGTCGCGGGTGCGCAGCTCGAGACTGAAGTCGGACTCCTGGCTGGCCCGGTCGTTGGGATCGGGAAAATTGGCGGCTTCGTCCTGCATGTGGTGCAGGGTGCGGTCGACCTCCTCCATCAGCTCCCGTTTCCACGCCTGCAGTATGGCCCGGAAATGGGCCTGCTGGGCGGCGTTCATGTACTCCTCGCCGTCCCGGATCGGGTAGGGCTCGAAGCCTTTCACGGGGGGGTTGATGGAGGGCTGGCTCGTCTGATCGGTGGCCGCCATCGCGGTACTCCTCGCTAATCACCGGACCCGAGGGGGCCTGAGCAAAAATAAACCGCGATTGTATATCAGAGCAACCGCCGATCGACAAGAGAAATTGTCGCTCCTCGTCATCCCGCAGGCGGGCACCGGCAACCGCCGCAGCCGGTCAGCGCTCGGGCCGGACGGGGCCCGTCCACCCAACGCCGCACATCTTGAGAATGAACCGGCTATCAATGTCATCTGTCGGTATTGCGATTGCCGGCCATCGCGCCCGTGACGCACGCGGCGATGCACGAAATGAACGACGCCGAACTCGCGGCAGCGGACGGTCAGGCCATGCTCGGTGGCCGTCTGTTCAATTACGCCGCGTCGTTCGCGTGGAATCCCTCGTATGACGCGCCCGACTTCGACGTGACCACGACGCCCGTCCTGGGCGGCGTCGCGGTGGACACAGGTTTCTCCGTGAACTGGGAAGTGTTCCCACCTGGAGCTTCGGCGTCACCGGCAAACACTCCGGCACGCCCTACTACACGACGTCGGGGTCCGGCAACTGGGATCCGATCGATTTCAGGTGGTCCAACCGTCGCACCTTTAAATTGTTCGATGACGCAAGGGCTCGCCGCGCCCATCGGGGCGGACACGCGGGGACAAGGACCGGGACGGTCCTTGTCCCTCTTGTGCATCGTCATCTCCACCAGAGGTCGAGACTCAGTTCGTGGCCGCCACCTTTGCCGCCGAAACCTCACGCGCCGTCCAGGTCGGCGGGCTGCGCATCTCCTCGGCGAAGCGCCTCGGTCCGCCGGGGCCGACCGTGTCCGGGAACCAGAGGATGGCGGTCAGCGAAATGTCGAGCTTGCCGACCGGAAATCCGCGCGCATCCACGCCGATGCGTGGCGTCGCTCCCGGAAAGTCCTCCCAGGGGGTCGTCGCCTTGGGATCGTCCTCATAGAGCAGCCGCAGGTCTTCAGGCCAGCCCGGCGGGATGTCGAAGCGTGCGAACACATCCCAGCCCAGTCGGCTGTCCATCCACAGCCAGTTCTTGTCGTGCGAAATGGCCGCAGTGCGCTCCAGTTCGCTCAACTTGCCGTCCACGATCGCGTAACCGTCCGGATCGCGGCTGCCGGCGGCATTCACCCGCCCGCCCTGGATGTCGTTGAAATCCAGGGCCAGGATGAAGCGCGGCTGATTGAGCACGCGCGTCAGGACCTCGCCACCCGGGATCTGGATGGAGACCGGCAGGGTGATGCCCTGATCGTAGATCGTGACCTGCGAGAGGATGTTGAAGACCGGGATCCCCGCCACGATGATGCGCAGCTTGAGCAGACCGGTGGTCCGGACCACGCCGTCCTTGGCAAAGATCAGCTCGGGGCGAATGTTGTCCATGGTGTTGAAGCGCAGTTTCGGCCAGGCGGTGAAAACGCCCGTCTCCAGCTCGCCGTAGATGGCGTCCAGCACCCGCTTGTCCTGGCGCGGCCCCACGTTGGCACGAAAATCCTGGAAATCCAGGAAATTCGCCGGATTCGTGCGGAACTGGAAATAGGTGTTGTTCGAGATGCCGGTCTTGGCGTCGAAGGACACGTAATCCGCCGGGTTGCGGCGCGCATCGCCCTCCACCAGATAGGCATAGCGCTGCTTGCCGTCGTGCTCGAACGCCAGCTCCTTGAGGATGCGCCCTTCGACCGCGCCGTGCCGGGTCGCGTCGTAGGGCTCATAGCCGGTGTCCCGGTACATGAACACGATTTCGTCGACCGGATCGACGACCCCGTAGCGGCCCTGCACCTTGTTGGGCGATACCTCCGGCAGAAAGACCCAGCCCTTCTCATCCATCTCGTCGATCTGGAACGGGATGGGCTGCATGCGGTCACCCCGCACCACCATCACCGAGACCCGGTCCACACTCTGCCCCGCCAATCCGGCCACCGCGGATCCCTTGATCACCACCGGATACAGATAGCTGTAATGGCTCAGATCAAGCCTTTCGATCGCCTGGATCAATTGTTCCGGCGTGAGCGCCCGCAACAAAGACATGTTGTTGACGAGATAGGTCGGATCGTTGCGGTAGGCGGTCACCGCCTGCTCGAAGGTCGCGGCGTCCACCTTGCCATAAGCAATTGGCTCGGCCGCCTCGGCCGCCGCAGCCAACATCGCGAGAGTCACGACCGCCCGCCACGCGGACCGCCCGACGTTCATCCATGTCGCCATAGTCATCTCCTCCTTGATCGTTCTTAGGTGTCGTCCCTCATGCCGGTCGTGGCCGATGCCACTAAACCACTGAACGGACGAAAAAAGCATAGGTCACCCAGCGGGACTTGCATTTTTCTTTTATTGCGCGGCGGGCTTATGATGGGTCAGGAAAACGGACGACCGGCCCCGCCCGCGGCGGCCCGGCGCATCGACAAGCCGCAGGATGCGGTCACGAGGAGGAGAAGACGCATGAGCACGTGGGACCTTTTGATCAAGAACGCCCTTGTTTTCGACGGCAGCGGGGCGGCGCCGCAGAGCCATGACGTCGCCATCCATCAGGGCCGCATCGTCGCCAAGGGCATCGATCTCAAGCCGCACCTGGCCCGCACGGTGATCGACGGCGCGGGCCAGTGGCTGATGCCGGGGCTGCTCGACATCCACACCCATTTCGATCTGGAAGTGGAAGTGGACCCCGGCTTGCCGGAAGCGGTCCGCCACGGCACGACGACGGTCGTCATGAGCAATTGCAGCCTGGGGCTGGCCTTCGGCCTGCAGTCCTACGGCTGGGGCGATTCCCTGGCCGACAACCCCAGCGTCGATTGTTTCGCGCGGGTGGAAAACATTCCCAAGCCGGTGCTGGTGAAAGCCCTCGACGGCCACGTCACCTGGGACAACCCGATCGACTACCTGAAGCATTTCAAGGAGCTGGCCCTGGGGCCCAATGTCTGCCCGATGGTGCCGCACACCATGCTGCGCGTGGCGGTGATGGGCATGCCGGGCGCGCTGAGCGACAAGCCGACCGACGCGCAGATCGTCGAGATGTGCCGCGTGCTCGACGAATGCATGCAGGCGGGCTACGTCGGCCTGTCGACCGACGGACTGCCCCTGCACTATCTGGCCAACGACCCCTACCGCGGCGAGCGCATCCCGGCCCAGCACGCGACGCGCAAGGAGATCCGCGCCCTGTGCGAGGTGGTGCGCGCCCACGACGGCATCGTCCAGTTCACGCCCAACCCCGATGCCAAGCTGGCGACCCTGTCCTTGATGCTGATGGGCAGCGCGCGCATCTATGGCAAGCCGCTGCGCATGACCGCCACCGCGGCGATGGACCTGAAATCGCAACCCATGGCGTGGAAAGGCCTGCTGCGCGTCAACCGGTTGATCAACTCAAAGCTCTTCAAGGGTCGTTTCGCCTTCCAGGCGCTGTCGGCACCGTTCAAGGTCTATGCCGACGGCGTGACCTCGCCGTTGATGGAAGAACGCCCGGCATTTCGCGAACTGATCGCCCTGGAACTGGACGACCGCGACGGCCGCCAGCGCCTGCTCAACGATCCAGCCTACCAGGCCCGTTTCCGGAAAGACTGGATGTCCGGCAAACAGGGTTTCAACCTCGCCCGGCTGGCGCGGCGGCTCGGGTTCGAGCCGACCACCTTCAATCGCGACCTCGCCGACATGGAGCTCGTTTCCGTCCCGGACATGCCGGAGTGGCGCGGGCAGAACATGCAGGCGATCTACGACCGGCTGCGGCGATTCCAGGAAAGCGAGGGACGCACCGGCCATCTGAGCGAGGCCGAAGGCGCGGCATTCGCCCTGTTCCCCGATCCCATCGTCGATGACGCCGAGTTCATGCTGCACCTGCTGCGTCGTTACGACCGCAGCTTCCGCTGGGCAATGACCACGGCCAATACCCGCCCCGGAATCCTCAAGCAGTTGCTGCTCGATGAGAACACGCTGCCCGGCTTCAATGACTCCGGCGCCCACCTCACCAACATGGCGTTCTTCGACGGCAATCTGCGCACCCTGAAGTTCGCGCAGGAAGACGGTCTCGAGACGGTTGCCCGGCAGGTCCGGCGACTGACCCGCGACCCGGCGGCCCTGTTCAATCTCGAAGTCGGCACACTCGATCTCGGCGCCCGGGCCGACGTGATCCTGATCGATCCCGAGGCGCTCCGGGCCTACGACGCCGAGGCCGCGACCGTGATGCAGCATCGCGACATCTTTGAAAGCGCACAGATGGTCAACCGGTCGGACGGCGTCGTGACGCAGGTGATCATCGCGGGGCAGGTGGCCTGGGACGGCGTGCGTTACACCCCGATCTTCGGACGCCAGCGGCTGGGTCGGGTCCTGACGCGCGCCGGAACGATCCCGCCCGGCCACGACGATCGGCCCAAGCCGGTCGAACTGCCGCAGCGGGCTGCCGGCTGAGTTCACGCGCGCCGGGCATGCATGCGAGGCATTGAATAAAGGAAAGGCCCTCGGTTGAGGGCCTTCACGGCTTTTTTTGTTTTTTTCCTTGCACGCCGTCCGGTCGATCCGGCTTCTGGTTGGCCATGCCTGGCGGTGAATGTCGTTCTGTTTTCCTCGGTCCCTTTATGGCTGTTGTTGTCGTGGCGACCGGGTGGATCTCACCGTCGCCATACTCATTGCAGATGGCATGCCAAAATATCCAAGCCATGCCAAACAATAAATAAAAGCTTTTATATCAAATATTTGAATTCACCTGCCTGCGCTGAACGTTCCACGCGCAGCGGTGCTCGCCGCGGAAGCCCCAGGTCCGCTGGCCATGATTTTCCCGCACGCGGACACAAACTGACCCCCAGGGTCCGTTTCGGGATCACCGCCGCCGACGGTGCCGGGGTCCCGTCAACGGCAAGTGATGCGCCAGAGGCAACGGATGGCCGGGTTGCGCGCGAAATCGGGTGGCAGCGTGGCGCGGCTCAGATCCTCCACCCGCCAGCGCTCGGCCACCGCCGGATCGAGCCGGAAGCGGCGGTGGTTGGTGGAAAAGACGAGCTGGCCGCCAGGCGCCAGACGTGCCATGACGGATGCGATGAGCGCGGCATGATCCCGCTGCACGTCCCAGGTTCCGCTCATGCGCTTGGAGTTGGAGAAGGTCGGCGGGTCGAGAAAGATGAGATCGTAGAGGCCGCCGTCCTCGTCGATCCAGGTGCGACCGTCGGCCTGGATCAGGGGGTGTTGCGGGCCGTCGAGGTCGTTGAGACGCAGGTTTTCCCGCGCCCAGTCGAGATAGGTCGCCGACAGATCGACCGAGGTGGTGGCGATCGCCCCGCCGGCCGCCGCATAGACCGTCGCGCTGCCGGTATAGCAGAAAAGATTGAGGAAACGCCCGCCGGCTGCCGCCTCACGCAACAGGGCGCGGGTCGCCCGATGATCGAGAAAGAGGCCCGTGTCGAGATAATCGGTCAGGTTGACCCGGAAACGCAGGCCACCCTCCCGGACGATCAGTCCGCCGCCCTTCGCGTCCTGGCGCACATACTGCGCCCGCCCCCGCTGGCGCTCGCGGGTCTTGAACACGACCTGCCCCAGCGGCACGTCCAGCCACTCGGGCAGGCCGCTCAGGACCGCGGCGCGACGCCTGGCCGCCATCGCCGGGTCCACACTCGCCGGCGGCGCGTATTCCTGCACGTGCAACCAGTCGCCGTAGCGGTCGATGGCAAAGGCATACTCGGGCAGGTCGGCGTCATAGAGGCGATAGGCCTCGACGCCCTCGCGGCGTGCCCAGCGTCCCAAATGACGCACGTTCTTGCGCAGCCGATTGGCGAGCGCCTGCGCCTCGTCATCCGCCGCGACCGCCTCCGCGGTCTCCGCGCGCGGCGTGGACACCGTGGCGACATCCCACACCCAGACACCGCAGGGGATGCTGCCGTTGGACACCGCGAGCCCGGCCGGCTGCGGGCAACCCAGCAAGGGCCCCGCATCGGGCAAGGCGCTGATCACCGCCGCACGCCAGCCGCCGAACGCCGCCGTGAGCCGTGCGCCCAGCGCGGCATGCAGGGTGCGCGCCGTGCCCGGGCTTTCCAGCCGTCCGCCATAGGGCGGATTGCTCGCCACCAGGCCCGGCGGACCGGCCGCGGGCGGCGCGGCCCGGCTCAGATCGCCCTGCAGGAACCGGATCTGGCCGGCGAGCCCCGCACGCGCCGCGTTGGCCGCCGCCAGCCGCAGCACCCGTTCATCGGCATCGCATCCCGCCATGGGCGGCAGCCGATCACGTCCCGCGGCGCGGCGTGCCTCGGCTTCGGCCCGCAGTCGCTGCCACAGCGCCGGCACATGGCCCAGCCAGCCGGAAAACCCGAAGTGGGCGCGCAACAGGCCCGGGGCGACATCGCCCGCCATCCAGGCCCCTTCGATGAGCAGGGTGCCCGCACCGCACAAGGGATCGAACAGGCTGCCCCCCATGGCGGCGAGCGCTGGCCAGCCCGCCTGCAGCAGTACCGCGGCGGCGAGGGATTCCTTCAGCGGCGCCGCGCCCTGTTCCAGCCGGTAGGCGCGCCGGTGCAGGCTTTCGCCGGCCAGATCGAGATACACGGTCGCCTGTTCCCGGAACAGATGGACGGCGAGGCGCACGTCCGGCCGCTCGGCGCGCACGCTGGGGCGCCGGCCGGTGCGGGCGCGAAAGCGATCGACCACGCCGTCCTTGACCGTGAGCGCGCCGAAATGGGTGTTGCGGATGGCGCTCGAGGTTCCCGTGAACGCCACCAGGAAAGTGCCGTCCGGCGCGAGGTGATCTTCCCAGGCGATCCGCTCGATGCCGGCCTTCAGCGCGTCGGCATCGGGCGCATGGAAGCGTGCCAGACGCAGCAGCACCCGGCTGGCCAGACGCGACCACAGGCAGATCCGGTAGCCGCAGGCCAGATCGCCGGTGAAGGCCACCCCGGCGTTCTGGGCACGGATCTCCTCGGCGCCCAGGGTCGCGAGTTCATCGGCCAGCAAGGGCTCGAGGCCGGCTGCCACCGTTGCGAAGAATTGCGTCTTCAATCCCGTTCGTTCCTGCCCTGCATGATCGGCAGGCAGTATTGGGACGGACCCGGCCGATTGCAACCGCTCCCCGACCTCGCGCCGCTCAGGCCTTGGCCGATTGCGGCAGGCCGATCAGATAGGTAGCCCGGTAGGGAAAGCCGAAGCGGCCGAACAGCCAGCGCTTGCCGATTTCGAAGCGGTAATCCGGCGCTTCCAGATCCCGCGTGAGCGCGCGCAGCTCGGCCGGCGAGTAGGTGCGCAGACAGGACACGAAACCGTCCCAGGCAAAGGCCAGCGGACAGATCGGGATCAGGTAGGTGAAGACCAGCCGCTGCCAGGTGACGCGGCCGGCGAAGGGCGTGAACAGCACGCCGGCCAGGAACACGACGATGGGAATCAGGATCACGGTGTGCAGCGCGCGTTCCTGCCCCTCGAAAACGGCGATCCCGGCGCGCTTGGCCACGGCGTCGGCCAGGATGCGCCGGGCCTGCTCGGGCCGGAAATGATGAAAGCCGGTGAACACGGTGCGAAATCCGGTGAGTTCGGGCGGCAGATCGAAGGCGCTCACCGGGTCGGGCCAACCCCGGATGCGTCCACCCGTGGCCGCCTCGAGTTCGGCGAATGCCGCCCGGTTGGGGTAGAGATCGGTCAGAACGACCGGCACCTCGCGCGCGCCGGCGGCATCGAGCGTGGGCAACAGGCCCGGCACCGGACCGCCCGCCCCGGAGCACAGATCCACGATGCGGCTCGCCCCGCTCTGCCGCAGCGCCGCGACGAGCTGCGGCATCAGCGGCTGGAACAGCCCCGTGACCTGCGCCAGAAAGCGCAGATGATCGGTGATGAAGCGCCGGATGAAATCCGGGACCCAGGGCAGGTCCTCCCACTCCCACAAGTGCACGCGCGCCATGATTCGCCTATCCTCCCTGACTCGATGCGAGCGGCACGCCCGGCCGCCTTCTCATTCAAGCAAATTTCCGGCGGAGCGCCACCGATGAGCAAACTCTCCGACATCCGCGATCGCTACCGCGTCCAGCCGGGCAGCCGCGCCCGGCTCAAGCACTGGGATCCGGACGACAGCTCCGTGACGGATGGCGACAAGGCCCGCGGTGTGCACTGGCGCGAGCAGCTCTCCGGCCGGCTCGACGCGCTGCAGGATCTGCTCTATGCGCAGAAAAAGCATCGCATCCTGCTGATCCTGCAGGGCATGGACACCTCCGGGAAAGACAGCACCATCCGCCGGGTGTTCCACACCGTCGATCCCCTGGGGGTGCGCGTGGCCAATTTCCGGGCCCCCAGTGCCGAGGAGCAGGCGCGCGACTATCTCTGGCGCGTGCACCGCAACGTGCCCGCAAACGGCGAGATCGTGATTTTCAACCGCAGCCACTACGAGGACGTACTGGTGCCCCGCGCCCGCGGCCAGCAAAGCCGGCGGGAACAGCAACGCCGACTCGGCCACATCGCCGACTTCGAGCGCATGCTGAGCGAGGAAGGCACCACCATCGTCAAGTGCTACCTGCACATCGGCCTGGATGAGCAACGCCGGCGCCTGCAGGACCGGCTGGATGATCCCACCAAGCACTGGAAGTTCGACTATTCGGACATCCGCGAACGGGAACACTGGGACGAATACATCGCGGCGTATGAAGACGCGCTCACCGCCACCAGCCTGCCGCATGCACCCTGGTACGTCGTCCCCGCCAACCACAAATGGGTGCGCGACCTGATCGTCAGCGCCATCCTGGTCGACACGCTCAAGGGGCTGCGGATGCGCTACCCGCCGCCCCCCGAGGGCCTCGATCAGGTCAAGCTCGACTGAACCGCGCCGGGGAGGGACGTGGTCCACCCCGGGCAGCCCATGGAACCGGCTCAGCGCTTGTCGAGCTTGCTGAACTTCGAGCCTTCCAGCGTCAGGTTGTACATCAGGCCCTTCTGGCCGAAGATGAAACCGACCACCGGGTCCTGGACGCTTTCGGTATCCAGGCTCTTGCCGACCCCCAGATCGACCAAGGCGACCGAGCCATCGACGCCCACTTTCCAGCCTTCGCTGGTCCGAAACCGGTCGAGCGCAGCGGCATCGGTAAAGATGATGACGATGGATTTGGCCTGGGCGCCGAGTTGAAAGCCGATCGATGCGGCCGCCGTGCTGTAGTAGTCCACGGTGCGGCCGCCCACGCGCAAGGCGCCCTCCCCGTACTCCCCGCCCACGCCGATGCCGGCCTTGTAGACCTTGGGGAATACCAACACGCCCTTGGCGATGCTCAGAAACTCCTCGGCGCCCGGGAGCTTGCGGAAATCGACGAGGGCGCGATCGACGTCGCGGTCGATCTCGGCAGCGCTGGCCGCCTGCGCCGGCGGGGCGAGAACGGCCAAGACCAGCAACAGGGCAAGCGCGCGCGCGGACATGCGCTTGAAGAGATCCAATGCAGACATGGGGTTTGGCCTCGCGGGTGATCCGGGTTGTCACCATAGCCCAAAAGTCCATCGCCGGCACCCCGCACGGCGCAACGCGGCGATTCGACCGGATCGCAAACCCGGCGCGATCACCGGTCGATGAACCGCACCTGCGTCTCGAGGGCATCCCGCTCGGTGCGAAACCCGTTGACCGGATGGTCCGGGTCCGCATAGCCGAAGGAACAGCCGAAGAGCAGCTTGCGGTCGGTCGGCACGCCGAAATGCTCGCGCACGAAATCGGGATAGGTGGCCAGCGCCGCCTGGGCGCAGGTCTGTACCCCGTGCGCCTCGGCGGCGAGCAGGAAGGACTGCAGGTACAGGCCGCAGTCCACCCCGCCGTAAAACCCCAGGCTCTCGTGACAGAACATCAGTAACACGTGCGGCGCCTCGAACAGACGAAAGTTCCTGAGCGTCTGCTCGAAGGCGCCGCGCTTGTTCTCGCGCGTGATGCCGAGCGCCGTGTACAGCGCGCCGCCGCAGCGCTTGCGGCGGGTGGCATGCGGCTCCTCGTAACGCACCGGGAAAGGATGATCCGGCCGCGGCGGGCGGCCGGCCTGCACATGCGCCCAGAGCGCCTCGCGAAACCGGTCTGTGGCGGTGCGGCTGGTGGTGACCACCGGCTCCCAGGGCTGGGTATTGCACCAGGACGGCGTGTGGCGCGCCGCGTCCAGGATCGCCCGCACCGTCGCCTCCGGCACCGCCCGCTTCTGAAACGCGCGGGCGCTGTACCGCGCCCGGATCAGCTCATCGAAATCCATGCTCTCCTCCTCGCCGACCGGCGCGGCCTATAATGAAGCCGCTGATCATCGGACGTCTTCATGCCCTCTCCCGCTGCCGCCCGCGCCCTGAAATCGCCATTCTCGTCGCATCCCTTTGCCGCTCTGATGGTGGCGAACTTCTGCTTTTTCATGGGATTCGCAACCTTCTTCCTGTTGCCGAAATACCTCATCACCGAACTGGGTGCGGCCGAACGGGAGGTCGGGCTGCTCATGGCAGGCTACGGCGTCAGCATGATCGCCTGCCTGCCCTGGGTGGGTGTCGGATCGGACCGCCATGGTCGCCGTCCTTACCTCTTGCTCGGCGCCGGGCTGCTCGCCCTGACCGCCCTCGCATTCGTATTCATCCGCACGCTGGATGCCCTGCCCTATGCGTTGCGCGGCCTGCAGGGGATAGCCTTTGCCTGCTGGTTCGTGAATTCCTCGACCCTGGCGGTCGATCTGGTCGAGCCGGCCCGACGCGGCAGCGCGCTGGGACTGTTTGGCGTCTCCACGCTCGTCACCTACGGCGCAGCGCCCGCTCTGGCCGAATGGATTGCGGGCATCAGTGGCTTCACACCGGTCTTTGCCCTTGCCACCGGCTGGTGCATCCTGGCCGGGCTCCTCAGTTTGCAGGTTCCGGTGCCGCCGCGCGCCGCGACATCCGGCCGCGCGGCCCGTTCGTGGTTGCGGCTGGCGACCCGCCCCGTCATTGGCCGCATCGGGCTCAATGCCCTGCTGATGGGATTCGCGTTCGGGACCGTCCTGGTCTTTTGCCAGCCACAGGCATTGGCCAAGGGAATCGCTCCCGTCAGCATTCTCCCGCTCAGCTTCGCCTTGACGTCCATCGTCATCCGTCTGGGCTTCTCCCGACTGGTCGACGGCCGCGGCCAGCGGACGGTCCTGTTCTTTTCGCTCATCGCCATGGCCCTTGGAACGGGCGCGCTGGCCGGCGTCGAAGGGCGCGCGGCATACGCCCTGTGCGGCGCCCTGGTCGGGATGGGTCACTCCCTCGCCTACCCCACGCTGAACGTGTCGCTGATCAATCGCCTGCCGGCCCACGAGCATGGCACCGGGATGTCGCTGTTCGTGGCCGCCTTCAACGTGGGCACCATCCTGGCCCAATTCGGTTTCGGCCTGCTGATCCCGCACTTGGGCTTGAGCCCTGTCTTCCTCCTCGCTGCGGCTGCCGTGGTGCTCGCCCTCCCCCTCGTGCCCGGGATCACCGCGCGCCGCCCGGCGCTGGATCAGTAGCGCTGAGCCGCGAGCCATTCCTCCATCGCCGTGCTCGTGCGATCCGGCATCTGCTGCATGAAGAAATGGTTCCCCGGCATCATCCGGATCTGTATCAGCGGGTTGAGCGCCTGCGCCTGACGCACGGCGGCGGGAATGAAGCGATAGGTGTGCTGACCGTAGAGCATCAGGGTCGGACAGGCCAGGCGTTGCACCGCTGTCCACAGCCCACGGGGAAATCCGGCGAACACCTGCGCCTCCATCCAGGGCGGGCACTTGAGCGTCAGGCGACCGTCCGGCAGGACGTTCAGGGCATGATCGACGTAGCTTTGCAGAGCATCCTCGCGCCAGCCGGCGAACATGCCCCGATCGCGAAAATAGTCGAGCGCCGCCGCACGGTCCGCCCATTCCGTCGTGCGCCGCCGCGCAGCCACCGCCATGGGGTTGTAGCGACTGAGGCCGCTGTAGTAGGAGGAGGCCATCACCCCCGCGAGCCAAGGTGGGTAGAGCACCGGATCCAGCAGGATCAGGCCATCGAAGAGACTCGGGTAGCGCGCCGCGGCGAGCAGGGTCAGGATGGCGCCGAAACTGTGGCCGCAGCCAATGATCTGGCGGTCTTTCCAGATCCGGCGACGGTGGTGCACCACCTGCGCCATGCGCTCGGCGCTGAGGTTCCAGCCGGGGAAGCGGTGGCCGTCGTCGCTGTCGCCGTGGCCCTGGGTGTCGTGCAGGCACAGGTCCCGTTTTTCGACGAGCGATGTGAGCATGGGCCAATAGGCGAGGCCGCACAGTCCGTTGCCATGCACGAAATGCAGGAGCGTAGCGCGGCCGCGCAGGAATTCCCGCCCTCGAAGCTCCATTCCGACGCCCACGGGATAGGACCAGACGGTCCCCGGGATCACCCGGGGGCCACGCAGGACAGCTTCTTCCATGAAGAGCCTCGCTTTTCGACCAGATCGATGTTTATCACACCGACCCGCAAATGGGAATCATCGGCACCGCTGTTTCCGGGGTCAATGATCTTGATTGACCGCCCTTATCGGGGTCGCATCGAGTATTGAAAACCCAAACGGGACTTGATGCAGATCAAGGTGGGTGCCGGAACGGCGGGGGAAAATCCACCCGACATCCGTCCTCCTCCCGTCGCCAACAAGGACCCCTCCATGCAGGCAACCCATGCGAGCGAAACCTACAACGACCGCGTTGTCCGCCAGTTTTCCATCATGACGGTCGTGTGGGGCCTGGTGGGCATGACGGTGGGCGTATGGATCGCCGCCCAACTGCTCTGGCCGGCACTCAACTTCGACCTTCCCTGGCTCAGCTTCGGCCGGCTCCGTCCGCTGCACACCAATGCCGTGATCTTCGCCTTCGGCGGCTCCGCGCTCATGGGCACGTCGTTCTATGTCGTGCAGCGCACCTGCCATGTCCGCCTGTTCAGCGACGCGCTCGCGGCCTTCGTGTTCTGGGGCTGGCAAGTCGTGATCGTGCTGGCGGCGGTGACCCTGCCGCTGGGCATGACCCAAGGCAAGGAATACGCCGAACTCGAGTGGCCGATCGACATCCTGATCGCGCTGGTCTGGGTCGCCTACGCGGTGGTGTTCTTCGGCACCATCATCAAACGGCGCGTCCCGCACATCTTCGTCGCCAACTGGTTCTACGGCGCCTTCATCCTCACCGTGGCCGTGCTGCACATCGTCAACAGTGCGGCGCTGCCCGCGGGGCTGACCAAGTCCTACTCGGCCTATGCCGGCGCCGTCGACGCCATGGTGCAATGGTGGTACGGCCACAACGCGGTCGGCTTTTTCCTCACCGCCGGCTTCCTCGGCATGATGTACTACTTCGTGCCCAAGCAGGCGGAGCGGCCGATCTACTCCTACCGCCTGTCGATCGTCCACTTCTGGGCGCTGATTTCCATCTACATGTGGGCCGGCCCGCATCACCTGCACTACACCGCGCTGCCCGACTGGGCCCAGTCGCTGGGCATGGCGTTCTCGCTGATGCTGCTGGCGCCTTCCTGGGGCGGCATGATCAACGGCATGATGACCCTCTCGGGGGCCTGGCACAAACTGCGCACCGACCCGATCCTGAAATTCCTGATCGTCTCGCTGTCGTTCTACGGCATGAGCACCTTCGAGGGGCCCATGATGTCGATCAAGACCGTCAACGCCCTCTCCCACTACACCGACTGGACCATCGGACACGTGCACTCCGGGGCGCTGGGCTGGGTCGGCTTCATCACCATGGGTTCGCTCTATGCCCTCATCCCGCGGCTCTACGGCCAGAAGGAAATGTGGAGCGTGCGCCTGATCGAATGGCACTTCTGGATCGCCACCATCGGCATCGCGGCCTACGCCGGCTCCATGTGGATCTCCGGCGTCATGCAGGGACTGATGTGGCGCGCCGTGAACCCCGACGGCACGCTGACCTACACCTTCATCGAAAGCCTGAAGGCAACCTATCCCTACTACGCCATTCGCCTGACGGGCGGCCTGATGTACCTGATCGGCATGGGGATGATGGCCTGGAACGTCTACATGACGATCCGGTTGGCCCGGCAGAGCGCGCCGGTGCCGGTGCTGCTCCCTGACGCCAGCCATCTTTGAAGTCGCCGCAGGAGTCCAGCCATGTCCAAGCAACACGAACGTGTCGAAAAGAACATCGGCCTGATGGCCGTCCTGATCGCGGTGGTCATCAGCATCGGCGGCCTGGTGCAGATCGTGCCGCTCATCTTCAGCGCCCAGACCACGACCCCGGCGCCCGGCGTCACGCCCTACGAGCCGCTCGCGCTCGCCGGCCGTGACGTCTACACGCGCGAGGGCTGTTACAACTGCCACTCGCAGATGGTGCGGCCCTTTCGGGCCGAGACCGAACGCTATGGCCACTATTCGGTTGCCGGCGAATTCGTCTACGACCGGCCGTTCCAGTGGGGCTCCAAACGCACCGGCCCCGACCTCGCCCGGGTCGGCGGGCGCTACTCGGACGATTGGCATCGCCTGCACCTGAACAACCCGCGCAACGTTGTCCCGGAGTCCAACATGCCCGGCTACCCCTGGCTCGCCGACACGCTGGTGGACGGCCAGATCGTCGCCCGGCACCTGCGCACCCTGAAGACCTTGGGCGTGCCCTATACCGACGAACAGATCGCCGGCGCCAGCGCAGCGCTCGCCGGAAAGACCGAGCAGGATGCGGTCATCGCCTATCTCCAGGGTTTGGGTACCGCACTGGCCGGGAGGAAGTAGCCATGACGACCGGCACCCTGATGGGCGTGGTCACGGCAATCATGATGGTGATCTTCGTCGGCGTCGTCGTCTGGGCCTATGTGCTGCGCAAATCCACCGACTTCGACCAGGCCGCCCGTCTGCCCCTGCAGGAAGACGCGCCGCAGCACCCCGATTTCGCCTCGAGGAAGCACTCATGACCCGTTTCTGGAGTCTGTACATCGTCCTGCTCACGCTCACCAACATCGCGGCGGCGCTCTGGCTGATCCGCTGGACCGCGAAGCCACGCAAGGGAGAGCCGGCCAGCACCGAAACGACCGGGCATGTCTGGGACGGTGATTTGACCGAATACAACAAGCCCATGCCGCGCTGGTGGCTGTACCTGTTCTATCTCAGCATCGTCTTCGCGCTGATCTATCTGGTCCTCTACCCTGGTCTCGGCAACTTCCGCGGACTGCTCGGCTGGTCACAGGTGAACGCCTACGAAAGCCAGGTCGCCGAGGCCGAACGAACCTATGGTCCGCTGTTCCAGTCCTACGCGGCCACCGACCTCGTGGCACTGAGCCGAAATCATGAAGCGATGGAGACCGCATCGCGGCTGTTCGCCAACACCTGCGCCGGTTGCCATGGTTCCGATGCGCACGGCGGCCCCGGCTTCCCCAACCTCACCGACGCCGACTGGCTCTATGGGGCGGCCCCGGAGACGATCCGCGAGAGCATTCTCAAGGGACGCGGCGGCATGATGCCGTCGTTCGGGCCGGTCCTGGGGGAAGACGGGATCGCCGAGGTCACGCAGTACGTGCTCAGCCTGAGCGGTCGCCCCAGCGATCCGGTCAAGGCCGCGGCCGGACAGCAGAAATTCGCCACCACCTGTGCCGCCTGCCATGGCTCCGACGGCAAGGGCACCCCGGCGTTGGGCGCGCCCAACCTCACCGACCGGATCTGGCTCTACGGCGGTTCGGCCGACACCATCGCACAGACCGTGCGCGGCGGCCGGCAGGGACGCATGCCCGCCCATGAGGCCATCCTGGGCGCGGATCGCGCCCACCTGATGGCCGCTTATGTCTACCATCTTTCCCATGGGGACGATGTCGCGAAAGAATGAGGATCTCGCCATGATCGACGCGCCGGAGAACATGGAATACCCCCTCGGCCCTTGGGCTCGGGCCGCGGCGGTGGTGCTCTGGCCGTCCTTCGTCAGCGCCGTGCTCGCCACCGCGGCTTTTTTCTCCCAGGTCGATCCTCATGTGCTGCACCTGGCCACCTTCCCTGAGTGGCCGATCAGCCGGGAACTGGGGTACACCCTGGGCTTTTTCATGTTCTGGGCGGTCACCGCGCTGTCCAGCCTGTTCACGCTGATCCTGCTCAGGACGCCGGCAGGGCAAACCGCAGAAGGACCTGCACCCGATGTACCGAATCACGAGGCGCCATGAATACCGCTTCCTCCCCACGCTCCCGGCAGGCTCCGCCGCCTGACGGCGACTCGCCTTACGCTGCGCGCCGGAAGATCCATCCGCGCGAGGTCACGGGCAGCTTCCAGACCCTGCGCCGGATCATGCTCATCGCTGTCCTCGGCGCGTTCTACACCCTGTGCTGGGTGCCCTGGGGCGGCCGACAGATCATCCTGTGGGACCTGCCCGCGCGGCGCTTCCACATCCTGTGGATGACCTTCTATCCGCAGGATTTCATCTACGTCGCCATCCTGCTGGTCCTGGCGGCGGTGACCCTGCTGTTCTTCACCGCCCTGGCCGGCCGGCTGTGGTGCGGCTACACCTGCCCCCAGACCCTCTGGACCGAGATGTTCCTCTGGATCGAGCGACGCATCGAAGGCGATCGGCCGCAACGCATCAAGCTGGACAAGTCGCCCTGGACGCGCGAGAAGATCCTGCGCCGCGGCGGCAAGCATGTGATCTGGATCGCCGTGGGTCTGTGGACCGGGATCACCTTCGTCGGCTATTTCACGCCCATCCGCGAGTTGCTGACCGAGCTGGTCCAGTTCCGGCTCGGGCCCTGGGAAGCGTTCTGGGTGTTCTTCTATGGGTTCGCGACCTACGGCAACGCCGGCTTCCTGCGCGAGCAGGTCTGCATGTACATGTGTCCCTACGCGCGTTTCCAGAGCGCCATGTTCGACCGCGACAGCCTGATCATTTCCTACGACGAGCAGCGCGGCGAGCCACGCGGCAGCCGGCGGCGTGAAAGCGATGCCCGCTCGGCCGGTCTGGGCGATTGCATCGATTGCACGATGTGCGTACAGGTCTGCCCGACCGGCATCGACATCCGCAAGGGTCTGCAGTACGAGTGCATCGGCTGCGCCGCCTGCATCGACGTGTGCGACCAGGTGATGGACCGCATGGGCTATCCGCGCGGGCTGGTGCGCTACACCACCCAGAACGCGCTGGAAGGCAAACCCACGCATATCCTGCGGCCGCGCGTCATCATCTATGCGACCATCCTGCTGGTCGCCGGCGGCCTCACCGCCTACTCGATCCTCACCCGGCCCGGGCTGTCCATGGACGTGCTGCGCGATCGCAACGTGCTTTACCGGACGCTCGACGACGGGCGCATCGAGAACAGCTACATGCTGAAGATCAATAACCGCACCGAGATGCAGCACAGCTACCGCCTCGAAGCGCGCGGCGCCGACGGCATCGAGGTCCACAGCGATCCGGCGCTCATCACCCTGCCGCCTGGTGCCATCCAGCCGATTCCGGCGCGGGTCCAAATCCCCTCCAGCAGCATCGACGGGGCGATGGATATCGAACTCATGCTGTCCACCGTGGATGCCCCAGATGCACCCGTCATCCGGGAACAGGCACGCTTTCTGGGTCCGAAGCAGGCGGAAAATCGATGAACACCCATGCGCCCTGGTACCGGCAGTTCTGGCCCTGGTTTCTAATGCTGCCACCGGCGGTGGCCCTGACGGGCGGGCTGGCCACCCTGTGGCTGGCCGTCGAGCACGCCGACAGCGTCGTTCCGGATCGCCTGAGTCGCGTCGGCGTGGCGGTGCAGCCCGACTATGCAGCCGGCGCCACCGCGGCGGATCTGTCCACCGATCCGGCCACCGGGCGGGTCCATCTGCGCGTCGAGAATGAAACGGCCAGCATGCCGCTCACCTTGCGCTGGTTGCACCCGACCTTGCCGGAACGGGACCGCATCAGCGTCCTGCAGCCCATGGGTCCCGGCGAATACGAGGCGCGCCTGCCCGATGACCTGAACGAAGCGCGCGCCCTGCGGCTGGAAAGCGCTGCCGGCTGGGTGCTGGAGGGGCGCTGGACGCCCGGGTCGGCCCGCACCCGCCTGTTTCCGCTGGTTTCCCGCGCAGGCTAGGCCGTGGGTGTGACCGCTTGCTTCCACTGCGGCCAACCGGTCCCTGAGAGCGGCCCGCGCCATGAGGTCGTCATTCAGGGACAGGCGCAGCCGGTATGCTGCACGGGCTGCGAGATGGCGGCGCAATGGATCGCCTCCGCTGGCCTGGGTGCCTATTACCGCTGGCGCACGGAGCCTGCGACCGCCCCGGTCGACGCGGTCGGCCCGGATCCCTATCTCGCCTATGATCGGCCCCAGGCCCAGCGGAGTTTCGTCAGCCCGCTCGCCGACGGCCGTTGTGAAGCCGAACTGCTGGTGGAGAATCTCAACTGCGCCGCCTGCGCCTGGCTCATCGAGGGCGCGATGGGCCGCGAGCCCGGCGTCGCTCACGTCCAGGTCAACGCCGCGAACGGCCGCGTGCTGCTGCACTTCGATCCTGCCCGCGCCCGTCTGAGCCAATTGCTGGCGCGTCTGGCCGCGCTGGGCTACAAACCCCACCCCCAACGGCCGGGAGAGGCGCGCGCCCTGCACACCCGCGAACGGCGCCAGGCGCTGAAGCGCCTTGCGGTCGCGGGACTGGGCATGATGCAGGCGATGACCTATGCGCTGTCGCTCTATGGCGGCGACTTCCACGGCATGGATCCGGTGCATGCAGACTTCCTGCGCCTGGTGAGCCTGCTGATCACGACGCCGGTGGTGATCTATGCCGGCGCGCCCTTTTTTCGGCAGGCCTACCGGAGCCTGCGGGCGGGCCGCATCGGCATGGACGTGCCGGTCGCCGTGGCGATCACGGTGGCCTACGCCGCCAGCGTGCGCCATACCCTGGCCGGGGCGGGGGCCGTCTATTTCGACACGGTGTGCATGTTCATTTTCTTCCTGACCCTGGCCCGGTATCTTCAGGCCGCGGCCCGCGCCCGCGCGGGCGACAGCGGCGATGCGCTGGCGCGCCTGCTCCCGGATACCTGCCTGCGGGAAACGGCCGCGGGCCTGGAGACCATCACGCTGCAGGAACTGGCGGCCGGCGACCGGGTCCGCGTCCCGCCCGGCGCCGCCCTTCCCGCTGACGGCCGTTTGCTCGATGAGGGCGCCTGGATCGACGAATCCCTGCTCACCGGGGAATCCCGCCCGGTCCACCGCACCCGCGGCGACCCGCTGGTGGCCGGCAGCCTCAACGGCGCGACCGCGCTGCGTCTGGAAGTGACGGCCTGCAACGCCGACACCACCATCGCCCACATCGGCCGGCTGCTGCGCCGGGCGCAGGCCGAACGCCCGCCGGAAGCGGCGCAGGCCGATCGGCTCGCCGCGGTCTTTGCGCCCACCGTGCTGCTGCTGGCGGCCGCCAGCGCCTGGCTGTGGCGCGCCGACCCCACGCAGGCCATGGACGTGGCGCTGGCGGTGCTGGTCGTGACCTGCCCCTGCGCGCTGTCGATCGCCACCCCGACCGCGCTGGTCGCGGCCAGTGCGCAGTTGCTCTCCCGGGGTGTCGTGGTGCTGCGCGCCGCAGCGCTGGAAACCCTTTGCAACGTCCGGCACGCCATCTTCGACAAGACCGGCACCCTGACGATGGGCCGGCCCCGGATCGCCAGGCTCGAGGTCCTGCGCGAGGGGCTGAGCCCCGACCGGGTCCGGGCCCAGGCCGCCGCACTGGAACGGGCGGTGCATCATCCGCTGGCGCGCGCGTTTACCGGCGATGCGCCGCTGGCCGAATCGGCCGATGACGTGCGCCTCGTCGCCGGCGAGGGGGTCGAGGGGACGCTCGGCGGCCGGATTCTGCGACTCGGCCGGGCCGAGTTCACCGCCGCCCTGTGGGCGTCACCTGCGCCTGCCGCACCTGCGGACGACGCTTCGAGCTGGCTCCTGCTGGGGGATGGGTCCGGACCGCTCGCCTGGTTCGGCATCACCGATCCCGTCCGCGCCGATGCCGCCCGGGCGCTGTGCGAACTGCGCGCCCTGGGCATCGACACGGAGATTGCCAGTGGCGACGCGGCAGCGGTCGTCGACGCCATTGCCGCCGCCGTGCAGTGCCCGCAGGCCCAGGGGCGCTTGCGCCCCGAAGACAAGCTGGCGCGGCTCACCGCGCTTCAGGCAGCGGGAACGACGGTGTTGAGCGTGGGCGACGGCGTCAACGATGCGCCGCTTCTGGCCCAGGCCGACGTTTCCATCGCCATGGCGGGCGGTACGGCCCTGGCCCAGACCAGCGCCGATCTGATCCTGCTCCAGGACCGCCTCGAGCGCCTGCCCGAAATCGTCCGGATCGCCCGTCGCAGCCGACGCATCATCCGTCAGAATCTCGCCTGGGCGCTCGCCTACAACGCGCTGGCCGTGCCGCTTGCCGCCATGGGCCTCGTGACGCCATGGCTCGCCTCGCTGGGCATGTCGCTGAGTTCGGTGCTGGTGGTCTTCAACGCCCAGCGCCTCTATCGCCCCGTGAAAGCCGTGCCACCGCCGGTCTCGGGCCCTGCCGCGGTACATTCCCCATGAACTCGATGTTCCTGCTCATTCCGCTGAGCCTGGTGCTGCTGGCGCTGGCCGTGGCCGCATTTTTCTGGGCGGTCCACAGCGGCCAGTTCGACGATCTGGACAGCCCGGCGTACCGGATGCTGATGGACGATCCACCACCCGCAGACCCCGAGGAACACGAGCCGTGACGGAAACCCTCCCCGCTGCACTGCTGGCCGCCGCCCTGGCCGGCCTGCTCGGCAGCACGCACTGCGTGGGCATGTGCGGCGGCGTGGCGCTGTCGTCCAGCCAGCCGGGACCGTCACCGCAGTGGCGACGCGCCCTGGCGTTCAACGGCGGGCGTATCGCCAGCTACATCCTTGCCGGGGCCCTCGCGGGAGGCATCGCAAGCCGCGTCGGTGCGGTCCTGCCGGCTGCAGCGCCATGGGGCAGCATCCTGCGCATCGCCACGGGCTTGCTGATGGTGGGCATCGGGCTGCAGATCGCGATCGGCTGGACCGGACTGCGGCGACTGGAACGGCTGGGTGTCCCGGTGTGGCGCTGCCTCGGCCCGATGGCGGCCCGTCTGGATCCGCGCCGGAGCGCCCTGCATTCGCTGGCCTTCGGCGCCTTGTGGGGATGGATCCCGTGCGGGCTCGTCTACAGCGCGCTGCTGGCCGCGCTGATCAGCGGCGAAGCGAGCGCGGGCGCCGCCATCATGCTGGCGTTCGGTCTGGGCACTGCGCCGGCGCTGTTGTCGCTGGGGCTCGTGGGCGATCGACTGCGACCCCTGATGCGGAAAGCCGGCTGGCGCCGATCCTCCGGCGCGCTGGTCATCGGTCTCGGACTGTGGACGGTGGCCGGCGCCTGGGTCATGGCAGGGTCCCATCAGGGCCATCACCACCCGCCCGGGTCAGCCCTCTCGGCGCCGCGTGAAGCCACCCCCATCGCTGCCCATGTCGGCCACGACATGCAGGCGGGGCAGATCCAGTAACGCCACCTCGCGACCATCGACCGTGATGAGACCGTCCTGCTGAAACCGGGCCAGCAGGCGGCTGATGGTCTCCATGGCAAGTCCCAGGTAATTGGCGATCTCGCCGCGTGACATGCTCAGGTGGAAGCGGCTCGCCGACAGGCCGCGCCCCACGAACCGGCTCGAGAGGCTGAGCAGGAAGGCGGCCATGCGCGCCTCCGATCCCTTCTTGCCGAGCAGCAGCAGCATCTGCTGGTCCTGCTGGATCTCGCGCGACAACAGGCGCATCAACTGGCGGCGCAGCCCGGGGACACAGCCGCTCAGTTCATCCAGACGGTCGAAGGGAATTTCGCAGACGCTGGTGTCCTCCAACGCCACCACCGAACAGTCGTGCACGTCGGCCGCAATGGCGTCGAAGCCGACGAGCTCGCCGGGAAAATGAAACCCCGTGATCTGTTCGGCGCCATCCTCGCCCACGGTGACGCTTTTTACCGAGCCGGTGCGGATGGCGAAGATCGACCGCAAGGGGTCGCCCTGCAGAAACAGCTGCTTGCCGCGAGCAACGGGCGCGTGGCGCTGGACCAGCTGTTCCAGTCGCCGCAGATCCGACTCGCCGATGCCATAGGGCAGGCACAACTCGCGCAGGCTGCAATTTCCGCAGGCGCGCTTCAACTCGCCAAATGGAATAACCGCTGTCACGGCAGGCCCCGTCGGTGGTCGTGATGAACAGAGTGGCACTGCGCCGGACGAACCGAGCCGGCGCCGGGATCCCGTTTGGCGGCAGTGCGCTGGTGCCATTAAAAACCGCGCCTTTGATCCAGGTCAAGGCATCGATCTTGACCGCTGTCGCGCGCATCGGCTAGGATGCGCCGCTTGCGTGGGCGGTTAGCTCAGCGGTAGAGCACTGCCTTCACACGGCAGGGGTCACAGGTTCGAATCCTGTACCGCCCACCACCCCACTGTCGCCGCTTCCCCCGCCTCGCGGCCTGACCCCGATCCTTGCCGAAGCCCGTTGCCTGGACCTCGCCGGTCGGCATGCCGCTTCATCTTGGCCGCAATCCGGCCGATCGAGTCGCCCTCTCCGCGCTGTCGGCCCGCCGAATCGGCATGCCTCATCAGGAACCGCCGGTACGCTGGCGGCCCAGCGCCCAGCGTACATGCTCGCGCACCAGTTCCGAGGGATGTTCGAGCCGCGCCGCCAGCGCCGCCGTGATGGCCGGATCGGACGGTGCGTTGCCCAGCGCCACCGCCAGATTGCGCAGCCAGCGCACATATCCGATGCGGCGTATGGGCGAGCCGGCGAGACGCGCGTCGAACGTCGGCTCGTCCCAGGCAAACAGATCCAGCAGCCGCGGCGCATCCAGCGCATGGCGTGGCGCGAAGTCGGCCTCGGCCGTGAGGCTGGCGTAGCGGTTCCAGGGACAGACCAGCTGGCAGTCGTCGCAGCCGTAGATGCGGTTGCCCATGAGCGGCCGCAGCGGCTCGGGGATGCTCCCGTGATGCTCGATGGTGAGATAGCTGATGCACCGCCGCGCATCGAGGCGATAGGGCCCGAGAATGGCGCCCGTCGGACAGACGTCGATGCAGGCCTGGCAACTCCCGCAATGCGACTGCACGGGCTGATCGACCGGCAGCGGCAGGTCGGTCAGGATCTCGCCCAGAAAAAACCAGGAGCCGGCCTGCCGGTCGAGCAGGTTGGTGTGCTTGCCGATCCAGCCCAGCCCGGCCTGTCGCGCCAGCGCCTTTTCCAGCACTGGCGCGCTGTCGGTGAAAACCCGGTAACCGTGCGGCGCGGCGGCCTCGGCGATCCGTTGCGCCAGTTGCTCCAGCCGCTTGCGCAGGACCTTGTGATAGTCCCGCCCCAGGGCATAGCGCGCGACGTAGCCCAGATCCGGCCGGTTCAGGATGTGATCGGGATACTCGGCCGGCGGACGATAATCCATGCGCACGCAGACGGCTCGCCGGCTTCCCGGCACGAGCCGTTCCGGGTGGCGCCGCAGCGCGACGTTGCGCGCCATGTAGCCCATGTCGCCGTGGCATCCCGCCGCGAGCCATTCCTCCAGCCGGTCGGCATCGGCATCCACGGTCAGCGTCGTGATGCCCACCTGCTGGAAGCCCAGCGCACGCCCCCAGGTCTTGATCGCGCGCGCCAGCGCCGGCAGGTCCCCGGCGGCCGACTCCAGACTAACGGACATTGGCGCACCGCTTCATGAACCGTATTCTAGCGCCTGCACCCCACGCGCCTCCAAAGGACCTCTGCCATGCCCTCGTTCGCAGCGCCCCCCCGCGCCGTCCCGACGAGGGCGCACCGCGCGGATGAGATGCGGCTGCTGGATGCCCGGCTCGTGCGGCATGCGGCCATCGACGACTACGCGCTGATGCAGCAAGCCGGACGCGCCGCCTTCTTCCGCCTGCGCCGGCGCTGGCCGCAGGCGCGGCGACTGGGAGTCGTCTGCGGACCGGGCAACAACGGCGGCGACGGTTTCGTCGTGGCTGGCCTGGCGCGCGCATGGGGTCTCGCGGTCGAACTCTGGGCCATGAGCGCCAGCGACACCTCGACCGGCGCGGCGCGACGTGCGGCGGAGGATTTTCGGGCGGCAGGCGGTGTGATCCGGCCGCTGGCGGCCGATGCCATGCACACGGCCGCAGTGGACGTGTGGATCGACGCCCTGTTCGGCATCGGGCTCGCGCGCCCCCTGACCGAGATGGCGCACGCCGCCGTGGTGGCGCTCAATCAGCATCCGGCCCCGATTCTGGCCATCGACGTTCCCTCCGGCTTGAGCGCCGATACGGGCGCGATCCTCGGCGCGGCGGTGCAGGCCGCGGCCACCATCAGCTTCATCGCCCCCAAGCCGGGACTCCATACCGGGGCCGGCCCCGACTGCTGCGGCGAGGTATGGCTCGATGCGCTCGGCGCCCCGGCCGATCTCGACGCCGACCTGCCCGGCGCGTGCCGGCTCTGGCCCGCTGCGATGCCGCTGGGCGCCCTCTTGCCGCCCCGGCCACCGGCGGCGCACAAGGGGCAGTTCGGCCACGTCCTGGTGATCGGCGGCGGTCCGGGCATGGCGGGCGCAGCGCGGATGGGCGCCGAGGCGGCGCTGCGGGCCGGCGCCGGTCTCGTCAGCGTGGCCACGGCGCCGGCGCACGCGGCCATGCTCGGGATCGGCCGGCCGGAGCTGATGGTCACGGCAACCCCATCGGCTGCGGAGCTGGCCCCCTTGCTCGCACGCAGCACGGTGCGGGCCATCGGGCCGGGGCTGGGCCGCGACGCCTGGGCCGAACAGATGTTCGACGGCGCCGTGTCGGCGCCGGGGCCGCTGGTGGTGGATGCCGACGGGCTCAACCTGCTGGCCGCGGCGCCCCGGCGGCGCGCCGACTGGATCCTCACGCCACATCCGGCCGAAGCCGCGCGGCTGCTCGGCGCGCGCACCACGGAGGTCCAGGCCGACCGGCTGGCGGCCGTGCGCGCTCTGACGATGCGCTATGGCGGCGTCGCGCTGCTCAAGGGCGCCGGAACCCTCATCGACGACGGGCGGCAGATCGACCTGTGCGAAGGCGCCAACCCCGGGCTCGCCAGCGGCGGCATGGGGGATGTCCTGACCGGCCTCATCGCCGGCTTGCTCGCCCAGGGGCTGTCCCCTGCCGACGCGGCCCGCGGCGGCGTGCGGCTGCAACTGCACGCCGCCGCCCAAGCGGCGCGGGACATGGGGACCGCCGGCATGCTCGCGGGCGACGTGCTGGCACGCATCGCGCCATTCGTGACGCAAGGGGGGCCGTCCCATGGCTGAGCACGCGCGCTGTCAAATCGACCTGCCCTCGGAGGAGACAACGGAACGCTTCGCGCGCGCATTCGCCCGCGTCGCCCGTCCGCGCCTCGTCATCGTGCTGGACGGCGACCTGGGCGCCGGCAAGACCACATGGGTCCGCGCCGTCCTCCGCGCATGGGGCTGGAACGGTCCCGTACGCAGTCCGACCTACACGCTGCACGAGACCTACGACTGTGCCGGGGTCGGGCGGATCCATCATCTGGACCTCTACCGGCTGGCCGCCCCCGATGAACTCGCGGATCTGGGACTGGCGGATCTGTGGGCTGTGCCCGCCGTCTGGTTCATCGAATGGCCCAGCCGGGGAGTCGGGCATCTGCCGCCGATCGATGTGATCATGCAATGGCAACACGCGATGCCCGGCCGACGGGTCCGGCTCTCCTCATCGAGCGCGGCCGGGGCATCCGTGTGCGATCGATGGCTCGACATTCTCCAGCAGCAGGCTGCGTCACCAAGCTCTCCCCGGATCGAGATAACCAAGCTATCCGGATGAATTCTCTTGCTTCCGGCCCGAACGGTCTCTAAGATTTCGCACTGGGGCAGGAAGGGAGACGTCATATGAAACGCTGGGCCGCGCTCGTTCTGTTGTGCTGCGTCGCCTTCCCGCTCTGGGCCGCCGGGGGTGCAACCCAAGTGGCCCAGATCGAGGCCGATCAGGATACGACCCGCATCTTTCTCCCGCTGGCGGGCCCCGCAGAACACAGTTTGCTGACCCTGGACGATCCGCCGCGGCTGGTGATCGATCTGCGCGGTGCCGGCGTTCCGGCGCGCGTGCTGGGCCTGCAGACCCCCGGCAGCACCATCTCCCGCGTTCGCAGCGGGGCGCGGGACACCGGCGAGCTGCGCGTGGTGCTGGACCTGGTCGAGATGCCTCGCCGGTCTTCCGCACGCCTCGAGAAAAACAAAGATGGTGACTACCGCCTCGCCGTCGAGCTTCGACACGCCCGGCGCGCCGTCGCGGCCGCGGCGCCCAAGCCCGCAGTGACAGCGGCAAGCTCGACAAACTCGAAGACACCGACCACGCCGGGCTCGACCGCACTCGCCGAGCGCAAGAAGGACAGCGCAGCCTCTCCGACGCCGCGGGACGCGGTGCCGCGCGCCGGATCCGACGCCGGGAAGCCTGCTGCCCCACCCGTGGCGCTGGCCGCCGCGGCGAACCCCGCTGCCGACGCTGCCGCCGAAAAACTCGCCAGCCGTACCAAAAGCGTCGCCGCCACGCATCCCGCCAAAAACAAGACGGTCATCGTCGCCGTGGATGCCGGTCATGGCGGCAAGGATCCCGGCGCAGCCGGCAAACGCGGCACGCGCGAGAAGGACGTCACCCTGGCCATCGCCCGCGAACTCGCGCGGCGCATCGATCGCGAACCCGGCATGAAGGCGGTGCTGACGCGCGATGGCGACTACTTCCTCTCCCTGCGGCAGCGCATCCAGATCGCCCGCAAGCATCAGGCCGATCTGTTCGTCTCGGTTCACGCCGATGCGTTCCAGGACACTGCGAGCCAGGGATCGTCGGTTTATGTGCTCTCTCAACGCGGCGCGTCCGATGAAGCCTCCCGGTGGCTGGCTGCGCGCGAGAATGCGGCCGATCTTGCCGGAGGCGTCAAGCTCAACGACAAGGACGAAGTCCTGGCGCAGGTCCTGCTCGACCTGTCCCAGACCGCGACGGCGGATTCCAGCTTTCAGCTTGCCGATCGGGTGCTGGGCGAATTGGGACGGCTGGGACCCTTGCACAAGGAAGTCGTCCAGCAAGCCGGTTTTCTGGTGCTGAAATCGCCGGATATCCCGTCGATCCTGGTCGAGACGGCTTTCATCACCAACCCCAGCGAGGAACGCCGCCTGGGAGACACGGGTCATCAGCGCCGCATCGCCTCGGCAATCTTCAGCGGCGTGCGCGATTTTGCCGCGGAACGCATACCGAACAGCCGCCTGGCGGCCACCGAGCGCGTTCCGGAGGCCGAGCCTCAGGCCCTCTCGCTGGCGGGGGAGCCCGCGTCCGCCCCATGAGTCGTGCGCCGCGCATCGTGCTGGTGGCGACCTCCCATCCGGGCAACATCGGTGCCGCCGCCCGGGCGATGAAAACCATGGGGCTCAGCGAGCTGCATCTGGTCGCACCGGCGCAGTTTCCCGACCCGCAGGCCACGGCCATGGCCGCTGGCGCCGATGATATCCTCGAACAGGCCTGTGTGCATGCCGACCTGCCCGCTGCGCTGGCCGGCTGCCATTGGGTCGCCGGCCTGAGCGCGCGACCGCGGGCGCTGTCCGGTCCCGACCTCGATGCCCGGCGCGCGGCCGAGACACTCGCGCGCCAAGGCGATGCGGCACACGCAGCGCTGGTGTTCGGCCGCGAGCGGACCGGCCTGACCAACGAAGAACTGGATCTGTGCCACGTGCGCGTGAACATTCCGGCCAATCCCGCGTATGGCTCGCTCAATCTCGCCGCCGCCGTGCAGGTGATGGCCTATGAGTGGCGCATGGCCAGCGCCGCATCATCCCCGGACCCCGCAGCGCTGGATGCGCCGGACGCGCTGGCCAGCGCCGGCGCGGTCGAGTCCTTTCACGAACACCTCGAGGAGGTGCTGGCCGAGATCGGCTTTCTCGATCGCGGCAATCCGCGCCAGCTGATGCGCCGCATGCGCCGGCTGCTGCACCGGGCGCGACCCGAGGCGGAGGAACTGAATATCCTGCGCGGCATCCTGAGCGCGGTCCAGGGCGGTCGCACCCGCCGTTCCGGTGGGGCTGCGGACCGCGACGTATAATGACCCTTCCGGGGCACCTCCCTCAACGCGGTGAAATTCAGCATATGTGGCAAGGGCTGCGGGAAGACATCCGGTGCGTCTTCGAGCGCGATCCCGCGGCGCGCAGCATGCGCGAGGTGCTGACCGCCTATCCGGGCCTGCACGCCGTCTGGCTGCATCGCATCAGCCACGGCCTCTGGCAGCGCGGTCTGCTTTGGCCGGCGCGGCTGCTGTCCCATCTGGGACGCGGACTGACCGGCATCGAGATCCATCCCGCGGCGCGGTTGGGACGGCGCGTCTTCATCGACCACGGCATGGGCGTGGTGATCGGGGAGACCGCCGAGGTCGGCGATGACTGCACGCTCTACCATGGCGTCACCCTGGGCGGCACCAGCTGGGCCGGCGGCAAGCGCCACCCCACGCTGGAGGCCGGCGTCGTGATCGGCGCGGGCGCCAAGATCCTGGGGCCGATCCGCGTCGGCGCCGGCGCCCGCGTGGGATCGAATGCCGTGGTGGTGCGCGACGTGCCGCCCGGTGCCACGGTGGTGGGGATCCCGGCGCGGATCGTGAACGAATCGACCCGGCCGGCGGCGCCCGATGCGCGGCGCCAGGCCATCGCCGAGCGCATGGGCTTCGACGCCTACGGCCTCACCCGCGAGATGCCCGATCCGGTCGCCCACGCCATCAACGGCATGCTGGATCACCTCCACGCCATGGACGAGTGCATCCAGACCCTGGGCCAGCGCCTGCACCGCCTCGAAGGCGATGCAGGCGAGCCCCTGCCGGCACCGCCGCCCTGCGCCGTGACGCCGATGGACGAAGGTGGCGCGGCGGCGCAACCGGCCGCGGGCGGCGCCGCGCGCGCCGGGACCGTGCCGTGAGTGCGCCGGTCTACCTCGACCACGCGGCCACCACGCCGGTCGATCCCCGCGTCATCGCCGCCATGCTCGCGGTGATGGGACCGGACAGCGGTCATGGCAACCCCGCCGCCGTCCAGCACGCCTCCGGCCAGCGCGCCGGGGCGGCGGTGGAAGCGGCGCGCGGGCAGGTGGCCCGGCTGATCGGCGCCGAGCCGCGCGAGATCGTCTTCACCAGCGGCGCGACGGAGGCCAACAACCTCGCCATCAAGGGCGCCGGCGCGTTCTACCAGGCGCGCGGCCGGCACCTCGTCACCGCGCTCACCGAGCATCCCGCCGTGCTGGAACCGGCTGCGGCGCTGGAGGCACAGGGCTGGAGCGTCACCCGGCTGCGCCCGGCCGCCGACGGCCGCATCCACGCCGATCAGCTCGCCGCCGCCCTGCGGCCGGACACGGCGCTGGTCTCGCTCATGCACGTCAACAACGAAACCGGGCTCATCCAGGACATTGCCGCGCTGGGGACGGTCTGCCGCGCGCGCGATGTCCGATTCCATGTCGACGCGGCCCAGAGCGCCGGCCGGCTGCCCATCGACGTGCGCGCGCTGGCGGTGGACTATCTGTCGCTCTCCGCGCACAAGTGCTACGGGCCGCAGGGCATCGGCGCGCTCTACGTGCGCGATCGGCCGCGCGCGGGGCTCGCCGCGCAGATGCACGGCGGCGGTCAGGAGCGCGGGCGCCGCGCCGGCACGCTCGCGGTGCACCAGATCGTCGGCATGGGCGCCGCCGCGGCGATCCTCATCGGGGAGCGCGAAGCCGAACAGGCCCGTCTCGCGGCGCTCATGACCCGGCTCGAGACCGGGCTTGCCGACATCCCCGATCTGCTGTGGATCGGCGCCGATGCGCCGCGCGTCGCCGGGATCCGCAACGTCGCGATCGGCGGCGTGGCGCGCGAAAGCCTCCTGGCCAGCCTGTGGGACACGGTCGCGGTCGCCACCGGCTCGGCCTGCAGCGCCGCCGACGGCGAACCTTCCGCCGTGCTGCAAGCCCTGGGCCTCGATCCCGTCACCGCGCAGGGCGCGTTGCGGCTCTCTCCCGGCCGCTGGACATCGGAGCGCGACATCGATCGCGTCGCCGCGGCGCTGCGCGGGGTGATCACGCGCCTGCGACACATCGCCGCCGGCGAGCCGGTCGACGATCTGCCGGGACCGACCGGACTGCCGCCCGCCTACAGCGCAGCGGTGACCGACTGGTTCCGCCGGCTGTCCCGGGTCGGGCACCTGGCCCCGGCGCCGAATGTCCTGCAAGGGGCGGCGGGCGAGCCACGGCAAGGCGCATGGGTGTACTGGGACCTGGCCGTCGCAGGACGACGGATCGTGCAGGCGCGCTTTCGGGCCTGGGGCTGTCCCGCGACCTTGGCCGCCGCAGCCTGGTGCGCGGAGCGCGTCGAAGGGCAGGATTGCGCGGCCGCCGCGGCGCTCACCGGGGCAGAAATGGCGGCGGCACTGGGACTTCACGGCGCGCAGCGCAGCGCGGCCCTGATCGTCGAGGACGCCCTGAATAACGCCCTGGCAAAGCGCACGCGCCACGCGCTCTCCGCGCAGGATGCGACATGTCCGAGCTGAACGATCCGCGCGTCTTCATGGCGGCCGAGCGCACCCTGCTGGCCTGGAACCGCACCAGCCTGACCCTGATGGCCTTCGGCTTTGCGGTGGAACGCTTCGGTCTCTTCACGCACATGCTGCTGGCCCGGCCCGGTGAACCGATTCCGCGCGGCGGTTCGTTCTGGGTCGGGCTCGCCTTCATCGCGCTGGGCGTGCTCGCGGCATGGGGCTCCGTGTTCCAGTATCGCCGGATGCTGCGCACCCTGCGGCCGGTCGAGATCCCGCCCGGCTATGCCGTGCATTTCGGCACCCTGCTCGCGCTCGCCGTCGGCCTGCTGGGCCTGGGATTGATGGTGCATCTCGGCCTGCAGGCCGGTGGTATGCCGCGCGCCGCCGCGGTTGGTGCACGCTGACGCTCACGGACCGCGCCCCGGGAACGGGCCGATCATGCGGGCCTGGGCCCGATGCGCATGTGCAGAATCGCCTCGGCGATCAGCACGTCCGTCGCGTCGAGCACCTGAATCTTCACGGGCCAGTCCTGATCCTGGCGCCAATCCGGCGGCGTGAACGAGCAGACCGCGCGCACGTCGGTACGGCCCTTGCGCACATAGCGAATGTCGAGCCCGGCCGGAATCCAGCGCGCCGTCGGCGGAATGGCGAGTTGCACGGCCAGGGAGCCGCACAACTCCATCAGATTCGCGAGCGCAGCGGCGTGCAAGGTCCGCAGGTGATTGGTCAGCGCCCGGCGCTTGCGCATGCCGAGTTCCAGATGTCCCGGCGCGGCGTGGATCAGGCGCGGCCGGATCGTGGCCGAATAGGGCGCTGCAAAAGCCAGCCCCCAGCGAAACAGCAGATTGTGCCCTGGCACGCGCATGAGCCGTCGCAGCGCGCGCAGCATGAGGGTTTCTTCCATGAAACCCGCCTCCCGAGGTCTGGCCGGACGAAATGGCTGCGGCGTCGCATGGCCGCCGCCCGCCGGTTATTTTTCCACGAAGGCCCGCTCGATCACATAGTCGCCCGCATGGCCGATCTTGGGCGAGACCTCGAAACGCCCGCCGTCGAGCACGGCGCAGATCGAGGTGAGCATGGCCGGGCTGCCACACAGCATGGCCCGGTCGTCGTCGGGATTCATCGGCGGCAGGCCGATGTCCGCGAACAGCTTGCCGGAGGCCATCAGATCGTTGATGCGGCCCTGGTTTACGAACGGCTCACGTGTGACCGTCGGATAGTAGATCAGCTTTTCGCGCACCGCCTCGCCGAAGAACTCGCTCTGGGGCAGTTCCTGGGTGATGAAATCGCGATAGGCCAGGTCGCAGACCCGCCGTACGCCATGCACCAGCACCACGCGCTCGAAGCGCTCGTAGGTTTCCGGATCCTTGATGATGCTGAGAAAGGGCGCGAGTCCCGTCCCGGTGGCGAACAGATACACGTGCCGGGCGGGCCGCAGATCGTGCAGCACCAGGGTCCCGGTGGGCTTGCGACTCATCAGCAGGCTGTCGCCTTCCTTCAGGTGCTGCAGCCGCGATGTCAACGGACCGTCTTGAACCTTGATGCTGAAGAATTCAAGATGCTCCTCATAGTTGGCGCTGGCGATGCTGTACGCGCGCATCAGCGGGCGACCGCCGACTTCCAGGCCAATCATGACGAATTGGCCGTTCTCGAAGCGCAACCCGGTGTCGCGCGTGGTGGTGAAGCTGAACAGCGACTCGTTCCAGTGCCGTACGCTCAAGACCGTTTCAGTACCGATCGCGGCCATAAGAATTCATGCTTGTCCGAAGATTGATTGAGGATGCCAATTTTACACGCTCGTGGCGGCATATCGAACTCTCGCATGGGTATGGACGCCAGCTTGATTTCATCGCCCCATGGGCTAATCCCTATGGGACGTGCGTCATTCAAGTCGCCCGTCGTGCCACCGATAACCCACTAGGCAACGATAAAACATCAGCGAAAAGGGGGACATCATGGAAGCCACTCTCGTTTTGCCCGACGTGCCCGGCCCGCAAGCCAATCCGCGGCCGGCCCCCGCAAGCCCGCGACCTGCCGCGGAAGTGACTGCCGCGCCGCGCGCCAGCGTCCGTGTGCCGTGGCTGCCCGTCGCATCGGCCATGCTCGTGTTCGTGCTCGTTTTCGGTCTCTACCGCTGGTATCAGCAGACGCATGCCTTCTCGGTCGGGCTCGACTACTTCGAGCCGGAATTCCAGATCTACTGGATGCGCCTGCTGTGGGGGCAAGGGGCAGCGCTGGTTTTGCTGGGCGGCAGCGGGATGGCCTGGGCCTGGTTCACCCGGGAGCGCGACCTCCGCAATCTGGCGCCGGCAGATGAGTTGTGGCGCTACTATCTGGTCATCAGCATCCTGGCCTTGGGCAGCGTCATGGTGCTGCTGACCTTGGGCGTGTTCGCCGAATCGGACGCCGCCTGGCACCAGATCACCATCCGCGATACCGATTTCACGCCCACCCATATCGGCCTCCAGTATTTCGCCATCCCCGCCTTCGGCGCCTCGCTCCTGGTGGCCTTCATCTGGATCCATACCCGCCTGCCGGCGTTCCGCAACCGCGTCTCGATGCCGGCGGCCCTCATCACCATGGGCCCGATCCTGATGATGCCCAATATCGGATTCAACGAATGGGGTCATGCCTTCTTCTATTCCGAAGAGCTTTTCGCGGCGCCCATCCATTGGGGATTCCTGGTGCTGGGATGGAGCGCTTTCGGACTGGGCGGGCTGGTGCTGCAATGCCTCGCGCGCATACGCGAATTGACGACGCTGCCGGAGGGCCGGGGCGATGCCCCAGGCGATCCATGCCGCGTCCCATGACACCCCGTTCGCCCTTCACCACAGGATAACCGTCGGCCAGATGCCCTACGCCGCCCGCCACACGACAGGTCGCATGCAGCGTGATGGCATCATCCGGCCGGAGCAAGCTCATGACTGATCCCGCCAACGACAACGTGCCGACCCGCTCAGCATCACCGGAACTGGTCGGGCTGCTGACGCTCGTCAACGAGGTGCGCGCCACCCTGATCCGGGCCCACGACCGGCGCTGGCTGTTCGCCGGCATCTGCCGGATCCTGGCGCAATCGGACCAGTTCGCGCTGGTCGGGATTGCGGTCCGCGAAGCCGATGAACTCGTCGGCCTGGTGGCCGGGAATCGCACCAGTCCTTCGTTCACCCCGCAGATAGCCTTGAAGGTCGACACGATTCATCCCGGCACGACGGCGCTCCGGGAAGGTCGACTCGCGATTCAGCATCCCCTCCCCGATACCGATCCGGTCTGGCCGCTCTGGTCCGCGTACGGCAAGGACCATCGACCCACGCACGCCCTCTACCTGCCGTTGCGGGAGGATGCCGAGATCAGCGGCGTCCTCGCGATCTACGGCACTGAAATCATCGCCGCGCCCCCGAGCCTGGAACTTTTCGGCGAACTCGCCGACGACATCGCTTACTCGCTCGAGTCCCTCCGCAAAGAGGAGATCCGCCAGCACATGGAGCGCCAGCTCCGCACCAGCGAGATGCATCTGGAAGAAGCGCAGCGGATCGGCCATCTGGGTTCCTGGACTCTGGACTGCGTCAACGACCGCGTGGCCGGTTCGGCCGAGGCGAGGCGGCTGTTCTTCATCCCTGATGAGCAATCGGAGATCACGCAGGAGGACATCCTCACGCGCATCACGCCGGCCCATCGCGCCTACTACCTTGCCACGCTGGGACACGCGCTCGAGACCGGCGAGCCAATCGAGATGGAATACGCGCTGCAACTGCCGGGCGGCGCATGGCGATGGATCCACGGCCGCTGTCAGGCCGAAATCGGCGCCGACGGCAAACCCGTACGCCTCTTCGGTACGGTTCAGGACATCACCGAGCGCAAGACCATGGAAGAAGCGCTCACGGCCAGCAATGCCCGCTGGGAGTTCGCGCTGGACGGCGCCGGCGAAGGCGTCTGGGACATGGACACCGAGAAGAACACGGTGTTCTACTCACCCCGCTGGAAGCGCATGCTGGGCTACGAACCGGATGAACTTCCCAGCGATCTCGGCGAATGGGCCAAACGCCTCCATCCCGAGGAAAAAAACCGCGTCCTGCAGACGCTGGTGGCTTTCATCCGCAACCATGACCAGGACAGCTACACCCTCGAATACCGGTTGCAGACCAAAGGCGGCAACTACGCCTGGATCCTGGATCGCGGCCGGGTCATCACGCGCAACGACGCCGGGATTCCGCTGCGCATCATCGGGACCCACACCGACATCAGCGAACGCAAGCAGGCCGAGGACGCCATTCGGGCCAGCGAAGCCCTGCGGCGAGCGGTTCTGGACTCGGTTCAGGACGCGATCGTCGCCATCGACGAGGCCGACCGGATCATCCTGTTCAACAAGGCCGCCGAGGCCCATTACGGCTATTCCGCGACCGAGATCATCGGCCAGCCGGCCACCCAGCTCATCCCCGAACGCTATCACCCCGGATTCATGCAGTTCAGGGCCGGTGCCATCCCGTCGGTGCAGCGCGTGAAGGGCCGTCGTCGCGACGGTACGGAGTTTCCCGTCGAAGCGACCCTCAGCCGCGCCCATATCGGCAAGGACGCGCTCACGACCGTCATTCTGCGGGACATTTCCGAACAACTGGCGGCCGACCGGGAACTGCGGCTGGCCGATCAGGTGTTTCGCAACAGCGCGGAGGGCATCGGCATCCTCGACGCCGCGGAGCAGCGCTTGGTCTCGGTGAATCCCGCCTTTTGCGCCCTGACGGGATGGCCACGCGAAGAAGCGCTCGGCCGCCCCTCCTACGAAATCCTCACCCCGGGATCGGAACGGGAATCGCACCGTCAGGCGCTGCGCGCCGTGCGCCACACCGGGTTCTGGCAAGGCGAACTGGAACTCGCGCGCCGCGACGGTGCAGTGTTTCCGATCTGGCTGACCCTCAGCGCGCTGCGCAACGGCGCCGGTCATGTCACCTATGTCATCGCGATGTTTTCCGACATCACCGAGCGCCGCCGCATCGCCGAACAACTGGCCTATCAGGCCAGCCACGACACCCTGACCGGCCTGCCCAACCGTTACGGCATCGACCGCCTGCTGCCCCGCTTGCTGAACGAGCATCGACAGGCCGGAAAGAAGCTGGCGGTCCTGTTCATCGACTTGGACAACTTCAAGACGATCAACGATTCCCTGGGCCACACGGTCGGCGACCATCTGCTCTGTGCGGTCGCGGTGCGGCTGGCCGGCTTGCTGGATGCGTCTGCCCTCATCGCCCGACCCGGGGGCGACGAATTCATCATCATCCTGCCCGAAGTGTCGGACGATGCGCCCGCCCTGGGTCAGGCGGAACGCATTCGCCACGCCATGGCCGAGCCGTTCGAGATCGGCACTTTCAAGCTCAACGTCTCCCTCAGTCTCGGCATCAGCCAGTTTCCCGACGACGGCGAGGACATGTCGGCGTTGTTCCAGAATGCCGATACGGCGATGTACGCGGCCAAAGCGGTCGGTCGATCGCAGATCCGCAGCTTCAGCCGCCAGATGGCCGAGCGCGTCCGGCAGCGGCTGGGCCTCGAGACCCGCTTGCGGCGGGCCCTGGACCAAGGCGAGTTCCTGCTGCACTACCAGCCCCAGATCGATACCGATGCGGGCACCCTGAACGGTCTGGAAGCGCTGTTGCGCTGGCAGCCACGCGAAGGCGAAGCGCTCGGGCCGGCCCAGTTCATCCCGGTCGCCGAGGACACGGGGCTGATCATCCCCATCGGGCAGTGGGTGCTCGAAGAGCTGTGTCGCCAGGTCACGGAATGGCAGCGCATGCACTGCACCCTCGTCCCCATGGCCTTCAACCTCTCACCCTTGCAGTTCCAGCAGGCCGACCTGCGCGACGTCATTCTGTCCGCCCTGGCCCGCAACGGCATCGACGGGCGCCAGATCGAGCTGGAACTGACCGAAGGGATGCTCATCGACGGCACGCCGCACACCCACAGCATCCTGGCATCCCTCAAGGAAAGCGGTCTGACCCTGGCGATCGACGATTTCGGCACCGGCTACTCGGCGCTGGGCTATCTCAAGAAATTCCCCATCGACAAGCTCAAGATCGACCGGAGTTTCATCCAGGACATCACCAGCCAGCCCACCGATGCCGCGATCACCTCGACCATCATCAGCCTCGCGCACAGCCTGAACATGCGCGTGGTGGCCGAAGGCGTCGAGACTGCGGACCAGCATTACCTCCTGTCCAACTGGGGCTGCGACGGTGTGCAGGGGTATCACTTTTCGCGTCCGCTGCCGGCCGACCAGATCCTCGCGCGTTACCTGTTGCCGCAGCAAACCGAAACCCGGAAAGACGGAACCGGCTGAAGGCCGCGAACCGGATCGACCGGCCGGCGCTCCCGAGTCTCATCCAAAGCGCGCAGCCAGCCAGTTCCGCCACAGGCGCCCCGCCGCCCGTTCCAGTGCCGCGGCCCGCGCCCGCGTCTCGGCGCGCAGCGCCGGGACGTCGATGCCGGCCTGCGCCAGCTCGCAGGCGTGGCCGATGAACCAGCGTTCCAGATCCCGTCCCCGCACCTCGGGATGGCACTGAAAACCCCAGCCGTGGTCGCCGTAGACGAAGACCTGCCGGGCATAGCGGGCACTGGCCGCCAGATGGGTCGCGCCAGCCGGCAGGTCGAAGGTGTCGCCATGCCAGTGCAGCACCGCTACCCCCGGCGCGAACAGCGGCGCCAGCTCGGCGCACGCGTCCCCGGCCGTCGTCGGCAGCAGCGGACTCCAGCCGATCTCCTTGCCCGCCGATCCCGGATGGACGCGCGCGCCCAGTGCGGCGGCCATGAGCTGGGCGCCGAGACAGATACCGAGCGTCACCCCGCCCCGGCGCAGACGCTCGCCGATCAGCGTTTTTTCATCTGCCAGAAAAGGATAGACGGCCTCCTCGTAGACGCCGATGGGGCCCCCAAGCACCACGAGCAGTTCGGCATCCAGGACGTCGGCCGCCGGCAGCGGATCCACGCCCGCTTGCAGGCTGCGAACCGTGAACCCCGCCGCGGCCAGCGCCGGCGCCAGGGTGCCCAGATCCTCGAACGCCACATGACCGATGACCAACGCGCGCCGCATATGTCCTCCCGGGCGGTTCTCGGCGCGTCCGTCAGATCGGCGCGCTTTCAGCGATGAGGGCGATTATGCTCTACTCTTCGCCCCGTCCCCGTGGAACCCCCCCGATGACCACATCCGCCCTGCGCTTTCCCGCCGAATGGGAAGCCCAGTCCGCCGTCCTGCTCACCTGGCCCCATGCCGAGACCGACTGGGCGCCGAACCTCGCCGCCGCCGAGGCCACCTTCGCGGCCATCGCCCGCGCCGTACTGGCTCACGAGTCGCTGGTGGTCGGCGTCCATCGTCCGGATCTCGTGGCAGCGGTGCGTGCGCGCATCGCGCCCCCGGCCGATCAGGCGGCCCGCCTGCAGGTGACCGTGGCGCCCAGCAACGATTCCTGGGTGCGGGATCACGGCCCGCTCACCGTCGTCGACAACGGCCGGCCGGTGCTGCTCGATTTCACCTTCAATGCCTGGGGCGGCAAGTATGCAAGCGCGCTCGATGACGCCATTCCCGCGGCGCTCCACCGGGCCGGTGTGTTCGGCGACACGCCGCTGCGGCGGGTGGATTTCGTGCTCGAGGGCGGGGCACTGGAAAGCGATGGCCAAGGCACGCTGCTGACGACCACCTCCTGCCTGCTCGATCCCCGGCGCAATGCCGGCATCACCCGCGCGACCGCCGAAGCCCGCCTGCGAGCCGATCTCGGCATCGAGCGGGTGCTGTGGCTCACCGAAGGCCATCTGGAAGGCGACGACACCGACGGCCACATCGACACCCTGGCGCGCTTCGCCAACCCGGAAACCATCGTCTACCAAGGCTGCGAGGACCCTGCGGACAGCCACTTCGCGTCGCTGCAGGCCATGGCGGAACAACTCTCCGCGCTGCGGCGGGCGGACGGGCAACCCTACCGGCTGATCGCGCTGCCCCTGCCCCGCCCCATGCACGACGGCGACGGTCAGCGGCTCCCGGCCACCTACGCCAACTTCCTGATCATCAACGGCGCCGTGCTGCTGCCGGTCTATGGGGACCCCGCCGATGCGCCGGCGCAGTCGTGCCTGGCCGCGGCGTTCCCGGACCGGAAGATCGTGCCGATCGACTGCAGCGCGCTGATCCGCCAGTTCGGCAGCCTGCATTGCGTGACCATGCAACTGCCCGCGGCCGTGCCGGTACACCGGTTCCGCGCCGCGGACCGGTGAACCGATGCCGGGTGTCGTTGCCGCGTCATGAACACGCCGCAGGCACCGGTCGCGATCGATCTGAACGCCGATGTCGGCGAAGGCAGTCCGGCCGACACCGCGCTGATCCCGCTGGTCTCCTCGGTCAACATCGCCTGCGGCGGCCATGCCGGCGATGCGGCCACCATGACCCGCACAGTGGCGCTCGCTGCCGCCCATGGTTGCGCCATCGGCGCCCATCCCGGCTATGCCGATCCGGAGCATTTCGGTCGTCGCGCCCTCGCCTTGCCGGTGCAGAGCATCCATCGGTCGGTGGCGGAACAGATCGACGCCCTGGCCGCGCGTGCCAACGCGGCGGGGCTGCACCTCACGCACGTCAAACCGCACGGCGCGCTCTACAACCAGGCGGCCCGCGCAATGGACCTCGCGATGGCCATCGCACAGGCCGTTCATGAGGTCGATCCCAAGCTCGCGCTGGTCGGTCTTGCCGACAGCGCGCTGATCGCCGCCGGACGACGATGCGGCTTGCGCGTCGCCGGGGAGGCGTTCGTCGACCGCCGCTACGAGGCCGACGGAAGCCTGACCCCGCGCGATCATCCCGATGCCCTGATCGACGATCCGGAGGATGCGGCCCGACAGGTCCTCACCCTCCTGCGCACGGGTCGGCTGATGACCCGGACCGGCCGGGTGATCGCGTGCGCCGCCGACACCTTCTGTGTTCACGGCGACAGTCCGGCTGCCCTTGCGCTCGTCCAGACCCTGCGCCAACGGCTCGCCGCGGCCGGCATCGCCGTGCAACCGCTCGCGATCAGCTCGACCGACTGAACCCGCCCCTGCTCAACCCTCGTGCCGATAAACGCGGAATTCCGCTCTGGTGTTCGATGACCGACAGCACCTGTGTCGGGTTGCAGACAGAGATGACCCACTCGCGACAGCGCATCCGCATCTCGACGGGCTCGGCGAGCACAACGGGCCGACAAATACATGAATTCGTGGAACAATAACTCGTAACACCCAATCCAGGACGGCTTGGCACGGATTCTGTGTGAAAACAGTCGCGCTTCGCATCAGCCGTTATGTAAAATTTTGCATCACGCATCGAGGAGAACCCCCATGGCGCCGCAGCCCCGCTGGCAACTCAAGGGACGCCTTGCACTGGAGGCGGACCAACAGCCGCCCGTGGAGGACACGCGCATCGACCTGCTCGAACAGATCGAGCGGACCGGGTCCATCGCCAAGGCCGCCAAGGCCGTCGGCATGAGCTATCGCGCCGCCTGGAACGCCGTCGATGCGCTGCGCAACCTGGCCGGCGAGCCCTTGGTGGCGACGCACAGCGGCGGCAACGACGGCGGCGGCACCCACCTCACGCAGGCCGGCCAACGCCTGGTGCACACGCATCGTCTGGTGCTGGAACACCAGCGCCGCTTTCTGATCCAGTTGCAGTCGCGGCTGGATCAGCCGGAAACCCTTACCCTCATCAGGAGATTGGCCATGAAAACCAGTGCCCGCAACCAGTTTTTCGGCACCGTCACCCGCATCCAGAGTGGCGCCGTGAATGCCGAGGTCGCGATCGCCCTCAACACGCACGACCATCTGGTCGCCATGGTCACCATGGAAAGCCTGGCCGAACTCAAACTGGCGCTCGGGAGCGAGGTGTGGGCGCTGGTCAAGGCACCGTCGGTGCTGATCACCCAGGATGATCCCAAGGTCAAGCTCTCGGCCCGCAATCGGCTCTGCGGCAAGGTCGCGCGCATCACGCGTGGCAGCGTGAACGCCGATGTGGTGATCGACCTGCCGGGCGGCGCCACCATCAGCGCCATCATCACCCTCGACAGCCTCGAAAGCCTCGCGCTCACCGAAGGCAGCCGGGCCTGCGCCGTGTTCAAGGCCGGCAGCGTGATCCTGGGCGTCAACGCCTGAAACCCGACTTCCCAACCAAACTGACCTCAAGGAGAATCCCATGCGACTCCCGACCATCGCCACGGCGATGGTCGGTGTGGTCGCGCTCGCCCCGGCCCATGCCGCGGAAGCGCCGCCCGCCGACCTCGAAGCCCTGCAGCAACGCCTCGATCAGCTCGAGCATCTGGTCGACAACCTCCAGAATCAACTCGACACCGAGCGCCAGGCGCGGCAAAAGGTCGAATCGACAACGATGATCCGCCCGGTCAGCGACGGCAAGAGCCTCAAATTCCAGTCGCCGAGCGGGGATTTCAGCTTCCAGGCCGGTGGCCGTCTGGACGTCGATGCGGCGGCGTATGACGAGGACAAGCAGGATCTGGGCGACGGGACCGATTTCCGCCGCGCGCGCATGTACCTGCGCGGCACGCTGGCGCGCGATTTCGATTACATGTTCGAGTATGAATTCGCCGACACCACCACCCGCAACAGGGGCATCACGGACGCTTACCTGCGCTACAAGGGCTTCGCCCCGGCATTGCTCACGGTGGGCAATTTCAAGATGCCGTTCGGCATGGAGCAGCTCACCAGCGACAACACCACGCTCTTTCTCGAACGCGGCGTGAACGACATCCTGACGCCCGGTCGCGGCATCGGCGCCGAGCTGCGCAGCGCCGGGACGAATTGGAGTTTGGCGGGTGGTGTCTTCGGCGAGAAGCCCGACGGCGATGTCGACAAGGAAGGCGACGAAGGCTGGAACGTGGCGGCCCGCGGCACCTACGCGCCCATCCTGACCTCCGATGCGGTCCTGCATCTGGGCGCCGGGGCACGCCGCCATGAGCCCGATGACTCGACCAATGCGCTGCGCTTTCGCAGCAAGCCCGAATCGAATGTGACCGGCGTGTTCCTGGTGGACTCAGGCCTCCTGTCGGACACCGACCATTTCACATCGGCCAATGTGGAACTGGCCGGCCTGTGGGGGCCGGTGAGTTTCCAGAGCGAGTACATGCGCACCGCCCTCAACGGCGACGAGGCCAGCAATGATGTCGATTTCTCCGGCTGGTACGCGCAGGCGGCCTGGCTGTTGACCGGCGAGCGCCGCCCCTACAAGGCAGCCGAGGGCGTGTTCGACCGCGTCATACCCAACGCCAGCGTGGGGCTTGGCGGCATCGGGGCCTGGGAACTGGCGGCCCGCGTCAGCGAGGTGGATCTGAACGACGGCGGCATCATCGGCGGCGAGGAACGCAATCTGACGCTGGCCGTCAACGGCTACCTCACCTCCAACATCCGCGTGATGCTGAACTACATCCGCGTGCTCGAACTCGACCGGCCCGGCAACGCGGCCGATCAGGACGAACCATCGATCATCGGCGCGCGCCTGCATGTGGATTTTTGATCCGCCGACGCAGACGATTCATGACCTCAGGAGATTCAGCCCGTGACATCCCTACGCTCTTTTCTGGTGATGCTCTGCATTGCAGCGGCGCAGTTACCCGCTTCCCAAGCCCGCGCCGCCGAAGTGGTCGCCGCCACGGCCGCCAACTTCGCCGCCGCCATGGCGCGTATCGAACCCGGCTTCGAACAGGCGAGCGGTCATCAGCTCACCATCGTGCTGGGCTCGTCCGGAAAGTTCCTGCAGCAGATCCAGCAGGGCGCGCCCTTCGACGTGTTGCTGTCGGCCGACGCGGAGCGGCCCGAGCTGCTGGCCAGGTCCGGTCTCGGCGTGCCGGCCTCGCGCTTCACCTACGCCATCGGCCGCCTCGTGCTGTGGAGCCCGCAGCCGGGCGCCTTCAGCGACGGTGAGGCGTACCTGAAGGCCGGCGCATTCCGGCATCTGGCCATCGCCAATCCGGTGGTCGCGCCCTATGGCGCGGCGGCGCAGCGCGCGCTCGAACAATTCGGCCTGTGGGCCGGTTTGCAGGACAGGATCGTCCGCGCCGAGGACATCGGGCAGGTCTATGCGATGGCGGGCAGCGGCGCCGCCGAAGCCGCCTTCGTGGCGTACTCGTCTGTCCTCGCGGGCGGCAAACCGGGCAGCCAGTGGCGGGTGCCGCAGAATCTGTACCCGCCGCTCAAGCAGGACGCCATCCTGATCACCCGCGCCCAAAACAACCCGGCCGCCAAGGCGCTGCTCGACTACCTCAAGACACCGGCGGCGCGGGAGGTGATCGCGGCGCTGGGCTACGACCTGCCGGCGCCCTGAATGATTGGCACCCAGGACATGACGATCGACCTCGGCCCGGTCTGGCTCACACTGCGTCTGGCCGGGGTCGCCGTCACGCTGCTGCTCGTCGTCGGCACACCGCTCGCCTGGTGGCTGGCGCACACCCGCACGCGGCTGAAGCCGCTGATCGAGGCCGTCACCGCACTGCCGCTGGTGCTGCCGCCGACGGTGCTGGGGTTTTACCTGCTGGTGCTGTTCGCGCCGGGTGGGGCACTCGGCGGGCCGTGGCTCGCGCTCACCGGGCACACGCTCACCTTCTCGTTCAGCGGCCTCGTGCTGGCGTCGATGCTGTACTCGCTGCCGTTCGTGGTGCAGCCGCTGCAAGCGGCGTTCGAGGCGGTGGGACGCGGGCCGCTGGAAGCTGCCGCGGTGCTCGGCGCCCGTCCAATCGACGCCTTCTTCACCGTGGCGAGCCCGCTCGCCGCGCGCGGCTATCTCACCGCCATCGTGCTCGGGTTTGCGCACACGCTGGGCGAGTTCGGCGTGGTGCTGATGGTGGGCGGCAACATCCCCGGCCGCACGCGGGTGATCTCGATCGCCATCTACGAGCAGGTGGAGACGCTCAACTTCGCCGCCGCGCACGTGCTCGCCGGCGGCCTGCTGGCGTTTTCATTCGGCGTGCTGGTGCTGGTGTACGCGCTGAACCGCCGCTACCCGGTGCACGCGGCGTGAGGCTGGAGATCGCGCTCGCGCTGCGTTATCCAGGTTTCGCGCTGGACGTGGAGGAGGCGCTGGAACTCGCGGGCATCACCGCCGTGATGGGCGCGTCCGGCAGCGGCAAGAGCACGCTGCTGCGGGCACTGGCCGGTCTCGAAACGCCGGATCGAGCGCGCATTGCGCTCGATGGCACCGTGCTCGCGGACAGCGCGGCCGGCGTGATCCTGCCGCCGCACCGGCGCGGCATCGGCTACGTGTTCCAGGACGCGCGGCTGTTCACGCACCGCCGGGTGCTCGGCAACCTGCGCTTTGCTCAAAGCCGCGCCCGGCCGGCAAATGGCGCGCCGGCTCCGGCGCTGGACGAGGTCATCGCGGCGCTCGACCTCGCACCGCTGCTCGATCGGCACACCGATGGCCTGTCGGGCGGCGAGCGCCAGCGCGTCGCCATCGCCCGCGCGCTGCTCGCCAACCCGCGCCTGCTGCTGCTCGACGAACCGCTGTCAGCGCTCGATCTGAAACGCAAGGCCGAGCTGCTGCCCTACATCCGCGCCCTGCCGGCGCGCTTTCGCATCCCGCTGATCTACGTCTCGCACGCCGTGGAGGAGGTCGCGCAGCTCGCCGATGCGGTGCTGATCCTCGCCCACGGCCGCGTCACCGCCCGCGGCGAGGTGCACGCGGTGCTGGAAAGCCCGGCGGCCGAGGCCGTGTCCGGCCACTTCGAGGCCGGCGCGCTGCTGCGCGTGCAGGTGCTGCGGCACATCACGGACTTCGCGCTCACCGAATTCGATCTCGCCGGCCAGCGCCTCACGCTGCCGCACATCGACGCCGCGGCGGGCACGCCGGTGCGCCTGCGTGTGCGGGCGCGGGATGTGGCCATCGCGCTGCATGACGTTCCGGACACCAGCATCCGCAACCAGCTCGAGGCGCGCGTGCTGACCATCGACGCCGAGCCGGCCGGCGCCTATGCCGAAGTGCTGCTCGAACTCGCGGGTGCGCCCACCCAGCGCCTGCGTGCGCGCATCACGCGGGAATCGGTCGACCGCCTGCACCTGCAACCGGGCCAGCCGGTGTGCGCCCTCATCAAGGCGGTCTCGTTCGACCGGCGGGAACCGGGCGACGAACGCGGCTAGGCGATTGCCCTGTAGACGCCTGCCCGGTGTGGCCGGCTGGCGCAGCGGAAGACTGGACCATCGTGCGGCCGGCTTCGAGTCGCAAGATCCACCGCCGCCGCAGCATCGGCGCCCGGCAGGAGGCGTGGACCTGTGTCCGAAAGGCGACAAGGCAGCGTTCCCTGATGCCCGTCACCAGACAAAGATCGCACGCCACAGCCTAATCTCAATTAAAATCATTATCTTACACCATCATCCGCGTTCAATTCAGGGCGGCACGTCATTTGCTTGGACAGACACGCCGTGTATGCCTGTCCGTCAGCGGCCCGGACGCACCTTTGCCCGACCGCACGCGGCCAGCTCCTGATCCTGCGCGCTGCATGCACGGGGGCGGAAACGATCGATCCATGAACGGACGCGTCCGACCCGGCCGATTGCTCTGATTCCAACAGCCAACCCATTCAGGAAGACCCTCATGAGTGCCGTTCTCGACTCCCCGCTCGCCGCCCTCGAAGCCGAGCGCCGCTTGTTCAACCCCGTGTTCAAGGGTCCGACGGGCGTGGCCGGCCGTTATGGCTTTCGCGGCGAACTGGCGCTCAAGTTCGCGCCCCAGTTCGCCGACGAGGCGCGACCACCCGAAATCCTCGCCGAGCAGGTGATGCTCGTCGCCGAATCCGGCACACCGACCCTCCCCTTCCTGTGCTGCTATCTGTTGTCGTTCGGTTATCTGCCGCTGCTGGTCGAGGCGCTGGGCGACGCCCTCGCCGCGGACGGCAAGTATTTCCTGTTCTGCAACAACATCGATCTGTCCAAACGCTACACCGTGCCCTATGGCGGCGCCACGTTCCAAGTGCTGCCGATCGACGAGGCCACGGCCTACAACGAACTGCTGGACCTGCTCTACATCGAACGCAACGACCTCAAGAAACTGGACACCGGCGCCCGGCTCGACCGCATCTACGACACGGCCAGAGGCTACAGCGAGCGTTTCCCCGAGATGTCCTTCGAGGAAGGACTCGAGCGCATGGGCCCCGTGCGCAACCCCAACGAAAACCGGCCCGTCTGATCCCGGTCGCTTGTCGATGGTCTTGACGTGTGTCGGCCAGGGAGGCCTGGCGCGCGTCTTGGGGCAGTTCGCCCCCAAGGCCATGTTCAGGCAAAGCCACGGCGTGGGCGCGGGCCGGCGGAGTGGGCGCCGGGTCGGGCGGCCTGGTCGCCGGGCGGCGCCAAGGGCGTGGCGGACGCACCGCCCTTGGCGCGGGACGCGGGACTACGCCGGGCTGCGGCAGTTTTGCTATGCTCACGCCCCCGGCCGTTCGGCCGGTCTGCTGTCACGATCACCAAAGGCGGGCCCGGCTATGCATCCTCTCCTGACCATCGCCGTTCGGGCTGCCCGTCGCGCGGGCGACGTGATCCTGCGCGCCGCCGGCCAGAGCGACGCGCTGACCGTAGAGGCCAAGCAGCGCAACGATTTCGTGACCGAGATCGATCGGCAGGCCGAACAGGAGATCATCCAGATCATCCGCCGGGCCTATCCCGACCATGCGATTCTGGGCGAGGAAGGCGGCCAGATCGGCGAGCACGAGGTCACCTGGATCATCGATCCCCTGGATGGCACGACCAACTTCATCCACGGTCTGCCCCACTACGCCGTGTCGATCGGCATCCGCATCCGCGGACGACTCGAGCACGGCGTGATCCATGACCCGACGCGCGGGGAGATCTATACCGCCACGCGCGGTTCCGGGGCGTTCCTCAATGATCGACGCATTCGCGTGGCCACTGCGCGCGGTCTTGAAGGCGCCTTGATCGGCACGGGGCTGCCCTTTCGTGACTTCAGCCATGCGCCGGCCTATTACGGCATGTTGCAGGCCGTGGCCGGCAAGACGGCCGGCATCCGCCGGGCCGGATCCGCAGCGCTGGATCTGGCCTACGTCGCCGCCGGCCGGCTCGACGGCTACTGGGAACTTGGGCTGAAGCCCTGGGACATCGCGGCCGGCGTGATCCTGGTGCAGGAAGCCGGCGGCATCGTGGGCAATCTTTCAGGCGAACCCGAGGGGTTCATGGAGTCGGGCAATCTCGTCTGCGGCAACCCGCGTCTGTTCGCGGCGCTGGTGCGCGAGATCGAGCCTCACCTCACGCCCATGCTGCGCATCCAGTCCCGTCCCTGAGCGGATCGCCCCCAAGCCGCGACGACGCGCGGCCCGCCGTGCCGAGGACTCAAAGCTGGTCCTTGGGCCCCTCGCGCACTGCGGGCAGGAGATGTTCCCGGCGCACACCCATCTGCAGGGCGAGGCTGCTGGCGACATAGATGGTCGAATAGGTGCCGACGATGGAGCCCACGACCATGGCGATGGAAAAGGGCCGCAGGGTGTCCCCGCCTAGCATCAGCAGCGCGAGCAGCACCAGGAACACCGTGAGGTTGGTCATGATGGTGCGCGACAGGGTCTGATTGACGGACTTGTTGATGACCTCTACCGCCGCCAGCCCGCGCAGCTTGATGAAATTCTCGCGGATGCGGTCGAAGATCACGATGGAATCGTTGATCGAATAGCCGATGATGCCCAGCACCGCCGCCAGCACGCTGAGATCGAAGCTGACCTGCGTCCAGGAAATGACGCCCACGGTGATGATGACGTCATGCACGAGGGCGATGATGGCCCCCGCCGCCAAACGAAATTCGAAGCGCAATCCGACGTAGAGCAGGATGCCCGTGATGGCGATGAGCAAGGCCAGCCCCCCTTGGTCCGCCAGTTCCTGACCGACCTGAGGCCCCACATACTCGACGCGCTGGAGCGTGACGCCAGGGTCATGGCTGGCCAGTATGGTCAGCACATGATCCCCTTGCTGTTTGGCGTCGCCCTCCTGAGGCGGCAGGCGGATCAGGACATCGCGGTCGGCGCCGAAGCGCTGGACCTGGGCCTCCGCCATGCCGCCCCGCGCCAGGGTTTCCCGCACGACCTCGGGATTGGCAGCCTCGGGGTAACGCACCTCGACCACCAGGCCGCCGGTGAAGTCGATGCCGAAATTCAGCCCCCGCACACCCAGCCCCACGATCGACAGGAGGATCATCACGCCCGAGATCGCGAACCAGACATAGCGCTGGCCCATGAAATCGATCCTGGAGTTGGGCGAAAACAGTTCCATGGAGGTACTCCTAGATCGAGAGGCGAGTGACGCGCCGGTTGCCGTAGATCAGGTTGACCAGCGCGCGCGTCCCGGTAATGGCAGTGAACATCGAGGCCATGATCCCGAGCGAGAGCGTCACCGCGAAACCGCGCACCGGACCGGACCCCAGCCCGAAGAGCAGCGCCGCGGCAATGATGGTGGTGATGTTCGAATCGGCAATGGTCGCAAAGGCTTTTTCGTAGCCGGCATAGATCGCGGCCTGCGGCGTGCTGCCATTGCGCAGTTCCTCGCGGATGCGCTCGAAGATCAGCACGTTGGCGTCCACCGCCATGCCCACCGTCAGCACGATGCCCGCGATCCCCGGCAGTGTGAGCGTCGCCTGCAGGACGGACATCAGCGCCACCAGGATGATGACGTTGAACAGCAGCGCCAGATTGGCGATGAGCCCGAACACCTTGTAATACACGCCGACCACGACGACGACGAGCAGAAAGCCCAGCACGGCGGCGTCCCAGCCCTGCTCGATGTTCTGCTGGCCCAGACTGGGGCCGACGGTGCGTTCTTCCACGATGTCGACCGGGGCCGCCAGAGCGCCGGCGCGCAGCAGCAGTGCCAGATCCCGCGCCTCCTGCTGCGCCAGACCGGTGATCTGGAAATTCTTGCTGAAGATGCCCTGGATGGTGGCGACGCTCACCACTTCCTCGACGGTGCGGCGCACCCGCACGGTCTGGCCATTTTCGATGCGCAGGTCGGTGCGGTTCTCGACGAAGACCACGGCCATCTGGCGCCCCAGATTGGTCCGCGTGGTGTCGCCCATGCGCGCCGCGCCGCGGCTGTCCAGCGTGACGTTGACGCTGGGCCCGCCCGACTGCCCGTCGAAGCCCGACGATGCACTGACGAGTTGATCGCCGGTCACGATCACTTCCCGCTTGAGCAGGATCGGATAACCGTCGCGGGTCTTGTAGAGCTTGCTGCTGGCCGGAATCTGGCCGGTGCGCGCCGCCTGGGCGGCGTCCGCGTCCATGTCCACCAGTCGAAAATCCAGGGTCGCCGTGGCGCCCAGAATTTCCTTGGCACGCGCCGTGTCCTGCACGCCCGGCAACTGAACGACGATGCGATCCTTGCCCTGTTGCTGGATGAGCGGCTCGGCGACCCCCAACTCGTTGATCCGGTTGCGCAGGGTGTTGAGGTTCTGCTGCAGCGCGGCGCTGCGCAGTTGCTCCTGGTCTGCCTCCGTGAGCCGCAGCATCAGGCTGTCCACCCGCTCCGGCGGCGTGGACACGGCCAGTTCGGGGTAGGCTTTACGCAGCGCATCGGCGGCCTTGGACCGATCCGCCGCTTCGCGCAGGGTCACCGCCAGGGCATCGCCCCGCCGCTCGATGCTGACGTAGCGCACGTCGATCTCGCGCAGCCCGCGGCGCAGGTCGGCCTCGTAGCGCTCCAGGCGCTGATTGATCGCGGCCTTCATGTCCACTTCGAGGAGAAAGTGCACGCCGCCGCGCAGATCGAGGCCGAGGTTCATGGGACGCGCGCCGATCGCCAGCAGCCAGGCGGGCGTGCGCGAGGCGAGGTTGAGCGCCAGCACATAGTCACCGCCCAGCGCCTCACCCAGCTTCTGCCGCGCCAGAAGCTGGGTTTCGGCGTCCAGATAGCGCACCAGCACCCGGCCGTCCTGGAACTCGATCCGGCGCGGGGAGATCTGGTTGTCGGTCAGCACCTGCTGAATGCGCTGGACCGTCTCGGCGGATACCGGCGCGTTGCGCGCGCCGGTGATCTGAATGGAGGGATCTTCGCCGAACAGATTCGGCAGCGCGTACAGACAGGCCGTCAGCAGCACCAGCAGGATCAGTGCATTCTTCCACCACGAATAGCGATTCATCGAAGCGACCCTTTCCCGGCCCGATCAGGCTTTCTTCTTGAGCGTGCCCTTGGGCAGGATCGCCCCCAGAGCCTGTTTCTGGACCTTGGCGACCACCTTGTCAGCGATCTCCAGGTCGACGAAGCTGTCACCGATCTCGACGATGCGCCCGGCCATCCCGCCGGTGGTCACGACCTCGTCGCCACGGGTCAACCCGGCGAGCATGTCGCGGTGCTTCTTGGCGCGCTGGGTCTGCGGCCGGATCAGGATGAAATAGAACACGACGAAAAGCGCCACCAGGGGCAGCAGGTTCATCCACAGGCTGGGCTGCTGGGGCGCCTGCTGGGCCCAGGCGTCGGCAATGAAAAAGCTCATGAAGTGTCGTCCCGTCTCTGCGCTGGTTGGCGAAGGGCCAAAAATCGGCGGTCATTATGGCACAGCCGCCGCGCCGCGCCCTTCCCGTGCCATGAATTCGTCGCGAAAGGCCGCAAAGCGCCCGTCCGCGATCGCGGCGCGCATCCGCGCCATCAGCCTCTGGTAATAATAGGTGTTGTGATAACTCGCCAGCCGGGCGAACAGGATTTCCTGGCTGCGCTCCAGATGCCGCAGATAGGCGCGGGAATAGTTGCGGCAGGTGGTGCAGTCACACCAGGGATCGAGCGGGCCGGTGTCCAGCCGATGCACCTGATTGCGGATACGGATCACGCCTTCGTGGGTGAACAGATGACCGTTGCGGGCGTTGCGCGTCGGCATCACGCAGTCGAACAGGTCCACCCCGCGCGCCACGGCGTCGACCAGATCGCTCGGCGTGCCGACCCCCATCAGATAGCGCGGCTTCTCGGCCGGCATCTCCGGAAGAAGCGCCGCCAGCACGGCCAGCCGATCCGCCAGAGGCTCTCCCACCGACAGACCGCCGATGGCATAGCCGTCGAAGCCGATGGCTTGCAGCCCTTCTAGCGACTGATACCGCAACTCGGGATACATGCCGCCCTGCACGATGCCGAACAGCGCATTGGGATTGCCCTCGTGCGCCGCCCGGCTGCGCGCGGCCCAGCGCAAGGACAGCTCCATCGATTGGGCCGCCTGATCACGGTCCGCCGGATAGGGCGTGCATTCGTCGAACACCATGACGATGTCCGAGTTCAGCACGCGCTGGATCTCCATGGAGCGTTCCGGGCTGAGGAACACGGCGTCGCCGTCGATCGGCGAGCGGAAATGCACGCCCTCCTCCGTGAGCCGGCGCAGTTCCGCCAGACTGAACACCTGAAAGCCGCCCGAGTCGGTCAGGATCGGTCCCGGCCAGTTCATGAAGCCGTGCAGTCCGCCGTGGGCCGCGATGACGTCCAGCCCCGGACGCAGCCAGAGATGAAAGGTGTTGCCCAGGACGATGTGGGCGCCGCAGGCCGCGACCTCGTCGGGAGTCAGCGCCTTGACGGTGCCGTAGGTGCCGACCGGCATGAACGCCGGCGTCTCGACCACGCCATGAGCCAGCGTCACGCGCCCGCGCCGCGCCGCGCCGCTCTGTCCCAGCAGCTCGAACTTCATGCCCGCACGCCGCTGGCCGGCGTGACCCACATGGCATCGCCGTAGCTGTAGAAGCGGTAGCCGGCCGCGACGGCGTGGGCATAGGCGGCGAGCACCGGCTCCCGCCCGGCGAAGGCGCACACCAGCATCAGCAGGGTCGAGCGCGGCAGGTGGAAGTTGGTCATCAAGGCGTCCACGACCTGGAAGCGGAAGTCGCGTCCCGGATGGATGAACAGCCGGGTTTCGCCCGCATAGGGTTGCAGCGTACCCGACTCCGCCGCCGTTTCCAGGGCGCGCACCACCGTGGTCCCCACCGCGACCACCCGCCCGCCGCGGGCACGAGTCTCGGCGATCTGCGCGCACAGATCCGCACCGACCTCGACCTGCTCGGCGTGCAAACGGTGTTCCGCGAGCTGCTCGGCGCGCACCGGCTGGAAGGTGCCGGCGCCGACGTGCAGGGTCAACCGGCCCACGGCGACGCCGGCGGCGGCCAGTTGATCGAGCAGCGGCTGATCGAAATGCAATCCCGCAGTCGGCGCCGCGACCGCACCCGGGCGCGCCGCAAAAACCGTCTGGTAGCGTTCGCGGTCGAGATCCGTGTCCGGTCGTTGTATGTAAGGCGGAAGAGGCATGTGCCCCACCCGCTCGAGCAGCGCGGGCAAGGGCTCGGCGCCGTCGGTGGACACCTCGACCAGATCGCCATGCCGTTCACCCACGACGAGCACACCGCCGCCGACCAGTTCGATGCGCACCCCGGGCAGGGGAAACTTGCTGGCCCGCAGGTGGGCATGGGCGCGCCGCTCATCGATGACCCGTTCGATCAGAAGTTCCACTGCCCCGCCGGTGGGTTTGGTGCCGTAAAGCCGTGCTGGAACGACGCGGGTATCGTTCAGGACCAGCAGATCGCCGGGGTCGAGCATGCTCGGCAGCTCCCGCACCCGCCGATCCTGCATTTGCTGCGAGACACCGTCCAGACAGAGCAACCTGGCCGCAGCGCGGTCGGGCAGCGGGGACTGGGCAATCCGCTCGGGAGGGAGGTGGAAGTCGAAATCGCAGGCGTACATGGGGCCGCATCTTAACAGCACGGCGACGCGGGCGCTCCCGGTCCAGGCTTGCGCATCGATCCATGAAGGTCATCCTGATGAAACAATTGATACACAACAGCAACTGCGCGAAAAATCCCTCTTTTTTTGTTTCAATCTTTTGATATTAAAGATAATATGGTTCCTGATGTCTCTTTCTTGAGACGCGTTGAGCTTCTGATTTTCGCCGCCATAATGGGTTCCGTGGCTCATCCATGACCACGCCCAAGTGCGAATAACGCAGATTTGACGCCAAATGGCGACAATTATGCCGATATCGCACATTAATCTTTGAAGGAGATCCTCATGAAGAACGTCCTCAAGCTTGCCGTGGTTGCGCTGGCTCTGCCTGTCGTCGCCCAAGCCGAACTGTCTCGCATGAGCAACGATGATCTGCAGAACGTCAACGGCCAGGGTGTCCTGATCAGCAAGCTGCCGCTGTACGCCAATCAACTGGGCCAGGCGGCCGGCGCCGTGGTCGATGCGAACGTGGCGCTTGCACTGACCGGGGCCGACATCGCGACCGAGTCCCGCGCCGACGTGCTGGACAGCAAGGCCAACTTCAACGACGGCGTTGCCGGCCGTCTGGAAGCCACCGGCGGTCCCGTCCTGACCTACAAGGCCGGCTACTTCCGCCTGCTGGCCGACTCCGAGCAATACCGCGCGACCCGCTGGCGCGGCGTCATCGGCACCCCGGCTCCCTGAGCCTGAGTGACCGGATGGGGAGGCCGGCGCCGGCCTCCCCTTTTCTTCCCCCCCCCCCCCCCCCCGCCCTGACACCTGCGGTTCCACACACCAAGGCTCGAGCACAGCGCTTGCCCTCTGTCTGCCAGACGCATTTGCTAGAATCGCTCGCGTTCCCTTGCGCGGGTTTTCGACGATGAACCAAACACTGACGGTTGCCTTGATCCAGCAATGCGCCACCGCTGATGCGGCCGCCAATCTGGCCCTGCAGATGCAGGACATCCGCCGGGCTGCGGCAGGCGGCGCAAGGCTGGTGCTGCTGCAGGAACTGCACAACACGCCCTATTTCTGCCAGACCGAAGACCCGGCCGCGTGCGATCTGGCCGAGCCCATCCCGGGTCGGAGCACCGAGCGCCTCGGCGCCTTGGCGGCCGAACTGGGCGTCGTCATCGTGGCCTCCTTGTTCGAGCGTCGGGCGGCGGGCCTGTATCACAATACCGCCGTCGTCCTGGACGCCGATGGGCGCCTGGCGGGCCGCTATCGCAAGATGCACATCCCGGACGATCCGGGCTTCTACGAAAAGTTCTATTTCACGCCGGGCGACCTGGGCTTCACCCCCATCGACACTGCGGTCGGCCGGCTCGGGGTGCTGGTCTGCTGGGATCAGTGGTATCCGGAGGCGGCGCGCCTGATGGCCCTGGCCGGCGCGGAACTGCTGCTCTACCCCACGGCCATCGGCTGGAATCCGGACGATGCAACGGACGAACAGACGCGCCAGCGCGACGCCTGGATCACCATCCAGCGTGCCCACGCCGTGGCCAATGGCTTGCCCGTGCTGGCCTGCAACCGGGTGGGCCACGAGCTCGATCCGTCCGGACACACGCCCGGCATCCGTTTCTGGGGCAGCAGCTTCATCGCCGGACCCCAAGGTGAAATCCTGGCCCAGGCCGGAACCGAGGCGCCCGAGATCCTGAGCGCGCACATCGATCTGGCCCACGGCGAATCGGTGCGGCGGATCTGGCCCTTCCTGCGCGATCGGCGCATCGATGCCTACTCGGATCTCACCCGGCGCTTTCGCGACTGAAGGCCGCTGCGCCGCCGCTATTCCTCGCTCCATGTCGCGCTCCCGTATAATTGCCCGTTCCTCCTCGTCGCCCGGTTTTGCGCCATGATCCTCATCCTCGATGCCGACACCCTGCCGGACAGCCCGGTGTTTGCCGATCTCGGGAAGCGGCTCGATGCGCTGCCCGGCATCCGCTGGCGCGTGCACCAGGAAAAGGGCACCGAGAAGGTGCTCACCGAGATCTATCTGATCGGCCAGACGGCAGCCCTGGATACGGCCGACATGGCCGCCTTGCCGGGCGTGGAACGGGTGGTCCGGGTGTCCGAACCCTATCGCATCCTCGGCCGCCATCAGGACGACCACCGCCCGAGCGAATTCCTCTACAACGGCGTGCATTTCGGGCAGGATGCGCTGCAGGTCTTCGCGGGGCTGTGCGCGGTCGACACCCCCGAGCACGTCGAGACGATGATGCGCGCACTGCAGGCCGCAGGGCAGGTGTGCACACGCATGGGCGCCTACAAGCCGCGCACCAGCCCCTATGCCTTCCAGGGCCATGGCGCCGCCTGCCTGCCCTGGGTGTTCGAGCTCGCCGGAAAATACGGCATCCGCGTGGTTGCCATGGAAATCACCCGCGAGGCCCACATCGAGGAGATCCAGGAGGCGCTGCACCGCACCGGGCACCCCACCGGCGTGATGCTGCAGATCGGCACCCGCAACACGCAGAACTTCGAACTGCTCAAGGCCGCCGGACGCCAGCGCGAGATGCCGGTGCTGCTCAAGCGCGGCTTCGGCATCACCCTGGACGAATCGCTCAACGCCGCCGAGTATCTGGCGAGCGAAGGCAACCGCAATGTCATCTTCTGCCTGCGCGGCCTGAAATCGCACATGGGCGATCCGCACCGCAACCTGCTCGATTTCGGGCATGTCCCGGTGGTCAGGCGACTCACCCGCATGCCGGTGGGCATCGACCCCTCGCATTCGGTCGGCACGCGCCACCGAGGCCCCGACGGGGTGCTCGACATCTTCCACGCCACCGCGCAGGGCATCATCGCCGGTGCCAATCTGGTGCTGGTCGATTTTCACCCCGATCCGGCCCATGCGCTGGTGGATGGCGCGCAGGCGCTCACCCTGGCCGAACTGCCGCTGTTCCTCGAGGACGTGCGCATCGCGCGTGAGGCCTATCGCCAGCGCTGCGCCCTCCAGCAGCGCGCCGCAAGCGTCTGAACCGCCGCGATGAGTGCGCCCCGCCCCGCCGCGCCTGCCGCGGAACGCCGCATCGGCCCCTTCCCGGGCAGCGCCGGCGCGCTGTGGATGGCCGAGCTGGCCCGCGCGCAGCCGCTGCCCCGGCTGATCATCGCCACCGATGCCCGCGCCGCCGAGCGACTGGAAGCCGAGCTAGCGTTCTACTGCGCGCCCGACGGGCCACCCGTGCTGCATTTCCCGGACTGGGAAACCCTGCCCTACGATCTGTTTTCGCCGCACCAGGACATCCTGTCGCGGCGCATCGAGACGCTCTACCGCCTGCCGGATCTGCAATCGGCGCTGGTGGTCGTGCCGGCCAACACGCTGCTCCAGCGCCTGCCGCCGCCGGCTTTCGTGACCGCGCACAGCCTGATCCTGCGCAGCGGCGAGCGGCTCGACCCGCACGCCCTGCGCGCGCGTCTGGAAGCAGCCGGCTACCGCGCCGTCGCGCAGGTGATGGAGCACGGCGAGTTTGCGCTGCGCGGTTCGCTCATGGATCTCTATCCCATGGGCAGCCGCGAGCCCTATCGGATCGACCTGCTGGACGATGAGATCGACAGCATCCGCCCCTTCGATCCCGAGACCCAGCGTTCGCAGGAGGTCATCGCGCAGGTGCGCATTCTCCCCGCCCGGGAGTTCCCGTTCGACGAGGAGGCCATCCGCCAGTTCCGCCAGCGCTACCGCGAACGCTTCGAGGGCAATCCTCAGGCGAGCCTGATCTACCGCGAGATCAGTGCCGGCCACACGCCGGGCGGCATCGAGTACTACCTGCCGCTGTTCTTCGATGCGACCGCCACCCTGTTCGACTATCTGCCCGGCCACAGCCAAGTGATCCTCGAGCCCGGCGCCGAGTCCGCGCTGCAAGAGGTCTGGGCGCAGATCCAGAATCGCTACGAGCAGCGTCGCCACGACCTCGAGCGGCCCTTGCTCCCACCCGAAGCGCTGTTCCTGGGCCCCGGCAAACTGCGCGATGTGGCCACCCGCTTCGAGCGCGTCGTCTTGACCGAGACCGCGAACGACACGGACGCCGCCGCTAGCGCGGGCAGGGCCCGGACGCCGCCGCTGTTGCGGCGCAATCCGCACGCCCCGCGCCCGCTCGAGGATCTGGCGCGGTTCATCCACGACTTCAAGGGGCGCGTCCTGATCGCCGCCGAGTCGCCGGGCCAGCGTGAAGCCCTGCGCGACGAGTTCCGCCCGCTGGGCCTGCGGCCGGAATCCTGCGCGCACTGGGCCGATTTCCGCGACGGCACGCAGCCACTCGCCATCACTGTCGCGCCGCTGGAACGCGGGTTGTTGCTGGACGATCTGGCCATCGTCAGCGAAAGCCAGCTGTCCGGCGAACGCCCCCGGCCGCGGGCGCGCAAGGCCGCCTCGCGCGATCCCGCTGCCATCATCCGCGACCTCACCGATCTGCGCCCCGGCGCGCCGGTCGTGCACGAGGAGCATGGCGTCGGCCGCTATCTGGGCCTGCAACTCATCGAGACCGGCGGCACGGCGGCTGAATTTCTGGTTCTGGCCTATGCCGGCGACGACAAACTCTATGTGCCGGTGGCCAACCTGCATCTGGTCGGCCGCTATACCGGGGCGGACCCGGAGCATGCCCCACTGCACCGACTGGGTTCCGACCAGTGGGACAAGGCGCGGCGCAAGGCGGCCGAGCGCGCGCACGACGTGGCCGTCGAGCTGCTGGAGGTCCAGGCCCGCCGCGCCGCCCAGCGGCGCACGCCGGTCGTCTTCGATGCGAGCGCCTATCATCAGTTCGCTGCGGCCTTTCCGTTCGAGGAAACCACCGACCAATTGCAGACCATCGACGCGGTCATCCGGGACCTCACCGGCCCCAACCCCATGGACCGGGTGGTGTGCGGCGACGTGGGTTTCGGCAAGACCGAGGTGGCCATGCGCGCCGCCTTCATCGCCGTCCACGGCGGGCGGCAGGTGGCGATCCTGGTGCCCACGACCTTGCTCGCCGAACAGCATTTCCGCAACTTCCGCGACCGTTTCGCCGACTGGCCGGTGCGTGTGGAAGGGCTCTCGCGCCTGCGCAGCGCCAAGGAACAGAAACTGGCCCTCGCGGCAATGGCCGAAGGACAGGTGGACATCGTCATCGGCACCCACAAGCTCCTGGGCAGCGAGGTGCGCTTCAAGCATCTGGGGCTGGTCATCGTCGATGAGGAACACCGCTTCGGCGTGCGCCACAAGGAACGGCTCAAGCAGTTGCGCGCCGAAGTCGATCTGCTCACCCTCACCGCGACCCCGATTCCGCGCACGCTCAACATGAGCCTGGCCGGACTGCGCGATCTGTCCATCATCGCCACGCCGCCCGTGGAACGCATGGCGGTGCAGACCTTCGCCAACGAATGGAACGACGTCCTGATCCAGGAAGCCTGCCTGCGGGAAATCAAGCGCGGCGGCCAGGTGTTCTTCGTCCACAACGAAATCCAGGACATCCAGAAGATCGCCGATCGCCTCGGCGCGCTCGTGCCCGGCGCGCGCGTCCTCATCGCCCACGGCCAGATGCCCGAACGGGAACTGGAACAGGTGATGCTGGATTTCTATCACCGCCGCGCGAACATTCTGGTCTGCACCACCATCATCGAGAGCGGGATCGACATCCCCACCGCCAACACCATCCTCATCCACCGTGCCGATCACTTCGGTCTCGCCCAGTTGCACCAGCTGCGCGGCCGCGTGGGGCGATCCCACCATCGCGCCTACTGTTATCTGATCGTCCCGCCGCGCAAGGCCATGACTGCCGATGCGGTCAAGCGTCTGGAGGCCTTCGAGGCGCTCGGGGCGCTCGGCAGCGGCTTCAGCCTGGCCACGCAGGATCTGGAAATCCGTGGCGCCGGGGAATTGCTGGGCGAGGGCCAGAGCGGCCACATCCAGGAAGTCGGCTTCGGCCTCTACAGCGATCTGCTGGAACGGGCCGTTCAAGCGCTCAAGCGGGGCGAGTTGCCGGTGCTCGACAGCCCGGCGGAAGCGGCGACCACGGTCGATCTGCGCCTGCCGGCGCTGCTGCCGGCCACCTATGTGCCCGACGTGGATCTGCGGCTGATCCTCTACAAGCGCATTGCGGTGGCGCGCGACGAGGCCGCCTTGCGCGCCCTGCAGGTGGAACTGATCGACCGTTTCGGGCTGTTGCCGGAGTCGGCGCAACACCTGTTTGCCCTGGCCGAACTCAAGCTGCGGGTCGCCGCCCTCGGCATCCGCAAACTCGAAGCCGGCGCGGCGGGCGGGCGCATGGTCTTCGGTCCCCGAACCACCGTCGATCCGGCGCGCATTCTTCCATTGATCCAGCAGCAGGCCCGGCAGTATCGACTCGAGGGCGGCGACACCCTGCGCTTCACGCTGCCGATGGCGGAACCGCAGGACCGTTTGACGCAGGTGAACGCCCTGCTGGATCACCTGGTGTCCGGTACGCAGAACTGATGCGGGACCGCTGCGGGATGCGGTCACTCACGCGATACGGGCTTTCCGCCGCATCGGCCATCTCCGCCGGCTCCGGAAAAAGGTCCTGAGTTCGCCGTGCTGAAACAAAGAAAAACCCCGGCGCGGTTGCAGCCGGGGCGACAGGAAAAGCCTCGGCCGATCAGAAGTGGAAGCCGACGCCGCCCTTGAGACTCAAGGAATCGAAGCTCTCCACGTCGACCGCTTTACCTTGACGATCACGGACTTCCGGGCTGTCGATGTAGCCATAGCGCCCTTCGACGAAGAAGTAGGAAGCCTGCGAAAGCGTCAGCAGCACCCCCGCCTTGCCCACGATGCCGATTTCGGTCGATCCCTGCAGCTTGAGCAGATCCCCCGAGTCGGTCCAGGCGCGGCCATTGCGGAAATTCCCGATCAGGGGACCCAAGCCAACGTAGGGGCTGATCAATGCTTCCGGCGCAAAATTGTAGATCGCCGTGATCGCGACGGGCAGAATGCCGGGCTGCAGGACATTGACCTCACCGGCGTTGTTGTCGCCGCCGATGACATCGCCACCCCCGACGTCATTGATCTGGATTTCGGGGAAAATGACGTCCAGATCCACCTCGGCGCCGATGTGATCCGTGAACCTGTACCCCAGCGTGCCGCCCAGCGCGATGACATCGACGTTCTCCGGGCGTTCCTCGCGGGTCTCCTGGGTAGATCCCGAGATCTGGATCTTGAGGATCCGCGCGATGGCGATGGTGCTGGTTTCCTGAGGACCATCGGCTCTTGCGACGCCGGCATCATCCCCCAGGTGGAATCTGGGGCCGAAGAAGCCGCCGCCCAGTTGTACGTAGAACTCGCCGGCCCGCGGGCCGGCAGCGTCCGCGTTCGGGGCATGGCCGATGCCCACCAACGCCAGCACCGCCGCCGCCGCAGCGCCGAGCCGCAAGGTTCGACGGCCAGCGCGGGTGGCACTCGAACCCGTAGTCGTCTGGTCGCCCTTCATCTTGTGTCGATCATCCATGTTGACAAACTCCATGAGCGGAATGGGGACGTTTCATGCCCTTGTCCGCAATCGCTTTCGCCAAGCGGCGCAATCAGTTTCTGCCCGCCAGAAACGGCAGGATCGATCCCGGAAACGCCAGACCCATACCGAACCTGATTTCACGAATCTCGAGATCCTCGATGGCAATCTTGTTGCCATAGTCGTCCTTGAGTTCCGGACTGTCGATGAGGCCGTAGCGCACACCCACCGTCCCGAACCACTGGTCGTTCACCCGGAACCGCGCACCGGCGTCCAGGACATAGCCGATCTCGAATCCGCCTTCGGCGCCAATCGTGTCGGAGGCTTCGTTGAAGGCGATGCGATTGTTCAGATCCGCGAAGAGCACGCCCACGCCCACGAAGGGACTGACGATGTTGTCGGGGATGAAGGTGTAGATGGCCGACAGGTTGATGGGAATGATGGCCGGTGCGGCGATCTTGACGCTGATGGTTTCGGGGTCATTGCTGATCACCCGGCTCACGATGGGGCCTTCGAGCAGAATCCGCGGCAGGGTCAGGCCCAAGCCGCCCTCCACGCCGAAGTGGTCGGTGAACTGGTAGCCCACGCCGCCATTCAGCGAAATCACGCCCCTGTTTTCAGGGTCGTCCGACTGTTGGGAGCGTGTATCGGCCGCAATGATGTCGATTGGCAGGCGAAAGCCGATCGGGCCGATGCTGATGCGCGGGATCGCGATGTTTTGTTGCTGCTGGCTGGGCGCAATCGAGGCCTGATTGCTGTTCTCGAGATTGAACTCCGGCGTGAACAGTCCCCCACCGAAGCCGGCGTAGATCTGGCCGGCCTTGGGCCCCGCAGCATGAACGGGGAAAGAAACTGAGATCGCCAGCACAGCGGCGGCGAGGGTCCAAATGCCTTTGCCCGGTCGGGGGGCGATACGGTCGGCGCATGGCCCGACACTCACCGTCTGACGCGATGACGGTTTCCTTGTCATTCTCTCTTTCCTCCATGATTCAGCTGGAACCCCGGGCGGGCTCTCATCCACTGATTGACGACATCGGCATCGGGCGGATCTCCCGGATGGCGCTCGTGCCGGCCGTCGACTTCATGACGCAGCCACTGCCACGCCGCGAAACCGCCAGCCCGTATCCCGATCGACGAGTGATGCCCTGCCTAACCCTGAACCGTTTCTGTGATCTGTCGCAGCCGGAACCGTCGCTATTGTGGTTTGTCCCGGCTCATGCTGCCGTGAACGTTAGTGCAGGATGCGTGGATTTGCAAATGACCCCGGCCGAAAAACGCCCGGTCGCAACGTCTAGGGGCCCGGATCCGGCGCGATGGACCGCTTCATCACGACGGCGTCTTCGCGGCCGAATCGCGCCGGGTAATAGGCCTTGCGTTCGCCGATCCGGACGAACCCGTGGCGCCGGTACAGCGCCAGCGCGGGTGCATTGGACGGTCGCACTTCGAGCAGCATGTCCTCGATCCCGCGCCGGGCCGCCAGTTCCATCATGCAGCGGAGCAGGCGCCCGCCCAATCCCATGCCCTGATAGCTGGGATCGACGCAGAGGTTCAGGATGTGGGCCTCGCCGGCCGCCATCGATGCCACACAATAGGCCCGGAGCCGCGAAAACTCCTCCAATCCCCACGAGGTGTAACCGACCCGCAGGCAGTCGGAAAAAATCCCCGACGTCCAGGGAAACTCATAGGCCCGACGCTCGATCTCCATGATCGCGGGCAGATCGCGCAGGCTGAGCGGGCGCTCGAGGATACCGTCCCAACGCTGGTGCGCGCTCATGAGCGAACCGCCTCCAGTGCGTGGCGCACTTTCTTGAGGTCCGCCCACGCCTGGGTTTTCTCGGTCGGGCTACGCAACAGATAGGCCGGGTGATAGGTCACCCAGACCGGGATGGCATGGTGCGGGTCGAGCGCGAATGGGTGACTCGCTCCGCGCAGGCGGCCAAGGGGTGTGTCGACCTGCAACAGGTTCTGGGCGGCGATCCGTCCCACGGCGAGGATGACGGCAGGACGGACGAGCGCCATCTGGCGCATCAGATAGGGTCGGCAGCAACGAGCCTGGTCCGTTGTGGGATCGGCATTGCGCGGTGGCCGGCACTTGAGGATGTTGCAGATGTAGACCTGCTCGCGACGCAGGCCGATCGCGAACAGCATCTCGTCGAGCAATTTTCCCGCCGGACCGACGAAAGGCTCGCCCAGCCGGTCTTCTTCCGCGCCCGGCGCCTCACCCACGATCAGGAGACGCGCCCGGGGATCGCCCACCCCGAACACCGTCTGCGTGCGCGTCCGGCTCAGCTCGCAGGCGGTGCAGGCCGCCACGCGGGCGCGCAACGCATCCCACGGCAGGTCGTCCACGGCGGCCAGATCTTCGTTCAGGGGTATTGAGAGAGGCGGCTCGACCGCCGAGGCGACGCCGGAGGGCGGGCCGGGCACCAGTGGCTGCCATTCGATGATGTCCAGAGCCGCCAGCGCGGCTCGCCGTTCGGCGGCTTCCATTGCAGGCTCCTCGGTCTGCGCTCAGATCCCCTCGTATTGAGGGTGGGAGCGGCTGACCGGCACCATCAGCTTGTTCAATGCGTTGAGATAGGCTTTGGCCGACGCGAGGATGATGTCCACATCCGCGCCCTGGCCATTGACGACCCGCGCGCCATCGCTCAGGCGCACGGTCACGTCGCCCTGTGCATCGGTGCCGGAGGTGATCGCATTCACCGAGTAGAGCAGCAGTTCCGCCTCGGCGTTGCAGCCCATCTTGATGGCCTTGAACACCGCGTCCACCGGCCCGGCGCCGGCGGCGGCCACCTGCCGTTCCTGCCCGTCGATGCGCAGCGTCATTTCCGCCCGCGGGACCTCGCCGGTCTCCGAGCAGACCTTGAGCGAGACCAGTTGCAGATGCTCGTTGGCACTGCTCCACTCGACATCGGTCACGAGAGCGAGCAGGTCGTCGTCGAAGATTTCGTGCTTCTTGTCCGCCAGCACCTTGAAGCGCTGGAACGCCTCGTTGACCTCCGCCTCGCTGTCCAGCACGACACCGAGATCGGAAAGGCGCGTGCGAAAGGCATTGCGGCCGGAGTGCTTGCCGAGCACCAGTCGGTTGGCATCCCAACCCACGTCCTGCGCACGCATGATCTCGTAGGTCTCGCGGCTCTTGAGCACGCCGTCCTGGTGGATCCCCGATTCATGCGCAAAGGCATTGGCGCCGACGATGGCCTTGTTGGGCTGCACGGGAAATCCCGTGATGGTCGACACCAGCCGCGAGCAGGGCATGATCTGGGTGGTGTCGATCCCGAGTTCGAGACCATAGCAATCCCGCCGGGTGCGGATCGCCATGACGATTTCCTCGAGCGCCGCGTTGCCGGCCCGCTCGCCCAGACCGTTGATGGTGCACTCCACCTGGCGCGCGCCGTGGGTCACCGCCGCCAGCGAATTGGCGACGGCCAACCCGAGGTCATTGTGGCAATGCACCGCGAAGACCGCCTGATCGCTGTTCGGCACCTGCTCGATGAGATGCCGGATCAGCCGTCCGAACTGTTCGGGAACGTTGTAACCCACGGTGTCGGGGATGTTGACCGTGCGCGCGCCGGCCGCGATCACCGCCTCGGCGATACGACACAGAAACTCAGGATCCGAACGTCCGGCATCCTCGGCCGAGAACTCCACGTCGTCGGTGTACTGGCGGGCACGTTTGACGGCCCACACCGCCTGTTCGAGGACCTGCTCGGGCCGCAGACCCAGCTTGCGTTCCATGTGGATCGGCGAGGTGGCGATGAAGGTGTGGATGCGTCCTCGGGCCGCGGTTTTCAGCGCCTCCGCGGCGCGGTCGATGTCCTCGGCCTTGGCGCGGGCCAGCGCGCACACGACGCTCTCGCGCACGGTTTCGGCCACCGCCTTCACGGCCGCGAAATCATCGGGGCTTGCAATGGGAAAGCCGGCCTCGATGACATCGACCCGCAGGCGCTCGAGCGCGCTGGCGATGCGCAGTTTCTCTTCCCGCGTCATGGAAGCGCCCGGGCTCTGCTCGCCATCACGCAGGGTGGTGTCGAAGATCATCAATCGTTGCGACGAAACACCCATCGGCTTTCCTACCTCCCCGACGTCGCCCGGACGCCGCTTTTCAGTTCGGCGTCGCCGGGCGCCTGCGACGACGCAGCGCCGCCTGCATCACGCCTGCGAGCATGTAGCCAAAGAAACAGAGAAACAAGACCAGCGGCGGGTTGAAGGCGATCAAGACGAGTACCCCCACCATGGTCACCAGATAGCGGAAGGGCACCCGCTCGGCCAACTTGATGTCCTTGAAGCTGTAGTAACGGATGTTGCTGACCATGAGCGCGCCCGCGGCAACCGTGACGATTGCCGCCGGGATGCTCATGGTCACCCCACTGATGCCGGAATCGGCGCAGACCCAGACCAGCCCGGTCACCACCGCCGCCGCCGACGGACTCGGCAGGCCAACGAAATAACGCCGGCTGATCGAGGTCGATTGCGTATTGAAACGCGCCAGCCGCAGCGCGGCCCCTGCGGCATAGACGAAGGCCGCGAGCCAGCCCACCTGCCCCCAGTGCCAACCGAACTGGCTCAGCTCGCGCAACGCCCACAAGTAGACGATCAGGGCGGGCGCCAAGCCGAAGCTGACCATGTCGGCGAGGCTGTCGTACTCGCGCCCGAACTCGCTCTGGGTGCGGGTCATGCGCGCCACCCGGCCGTCCAGGCCATCGAGCACGCCCGCCAGGAAGACGCCGATCGCGGCCTGCAGAAACAGGCCGTCGATGGCCGCGACGATGCCGTAGAAGCCGCCGAACAGCGTGCCGGTGGTCAGCAGATTGGGCAACAGGTAAACGCCCCGGCGCCGGGGACGTCCCCGCTCCGGTGGCGCCTCGGGGGGAGATTCCTCGAACTCGCTATCCATCGCTCGGCTCCTCTCGCCGCAACACGCCAGCCGCCCCGCCACCGCCGGCAAAGACCGGGTCGGTTGCCGGTCGGATCCCGGCAGCGCCGGCGGCCAGTCGGGAGCGCTCGGCGCTCCCGCCCGACTCAGTTGCGCGTCTTGTCCACCAGCTTGTTCCGGGCGATCCAGGGCATCATGCCGCGCAAGCGGGCGCCGACCTGCTCGATGGGATGCTCTTCGGCCAGACGGCGGGACGCCTTGAGGGTCGCACTGCCGGCCTGGTTTTCCAGAATGAATTCGCGCGCGAACTCGCCGCGCTGGATCTCGGCCAGGATCTGGCGCATGGCCTGGCGCGACTGCTCGTTGATGACGCGCGGGCCGCGGGTGATGTCGCCGTATTCTGCGGTGTTGGAAATCGAGTAGCGCATGTTGGCGATGCCGCCCTCGTACATGAGGTCGACGATCAGCTTGAGTTCGTGCAGGCACTCGAAGTAGGCCATCTCGGGCGCGTAGCCCGCCTCGACCAGCGTCTCGAAGCCGGCCTGCACCAGCGCCGTCGCGCCGCCGCAGAGCACGGCCTGCTCGCCGAACAGATCGGTTTCCGTTTCCTCGCGGAAATTGGTCTCGATGATGCCGGCGCGGCCGCCGCCATTGGCACTCGCATAGGCCAGGGCGATCTGCTTGGCCTGGCCGCTGGCATCCTGATGCACGGCGATCAGGCTGGGCACGCCGCCGCCCTGGGTGTAGGTCGAGCGCACCAGATGGCCCGGGCCCTTGGGGGCGATCATGATCACGTCGAGGTCGGCGCGCGGCTGGATCTGCTGGAAATGAATGTTGAAGCCGTGGGCGAACGCGAGGGCGGCGCCTTCTCGGATGTGGGGCGCGATCACCTCGCGGTACAGCGCCGCCTGGTGTTCATCCGGGGCCAGCACCATCACGACGTCGGCCTGCGCCACGGCGTCGGCCAGATCGGCCACCGCGAGGCCAGCCTGCTGTGCCTTCACTGCCGAAGCCGAACCGGGCCGCAAGCCCACCACGACGTCGACGCCCGAATCCTTGAGGTTGTTGGCATGGGCGTGGCCCTGCGAACCGTAACCCAGGATGGCGACCTTGCGGGCCTTGATCAGGGACAGATCGGCGTCTTTGTCGTAGTAAACGTTGATCATGGGTGAACCTGTCTGGAATGGATGAAGTGGAAGTGAAATGGCGCCTGTCGCTCAGGGACGCAGCGCGGTATCGCCGCGCCCCATGCCGGAGACACCGGTGCGCACGACTTCGAGGATGTTGTCCGTGCCCAGCGCGCGCAGAAAGGCATCGAGCTTGGCTCCGCTGCCCGTGACCTCGACCGTATAGGTGTTCTCGGTGACATCGAGGATGTGGCCGCGAAAGATGCCGCACAGCCGCGTGACTTCCTCGCGCAGGGCGCCGCGGGCCGCCGTCTTGACCAGCATCAGTTCGCGTTCGATGTGGTCGCCGTCGGTGAGCAGCACCACCTTGACCACCTCGATCAGCTTGTTGAGCTGCTTGAGGATCTGCTCGATCACCTCGTCGCTGCCCGAGGTGACGATGGTCATGCGCGAGAGCGAGGGATCCTCGGTCGGCGCCACGGTCAGCGACTGGATGTTGTAGGCGCGGGCGGAGAACAGCCCTGCCACCCGTGACAGCGCGCCGGATTCGTTTTCGAGCAGGAGGGAGACGATGTGTCGCATGCTTACACCAGGATCATTTCATTCTGGCCGGCCCCGGCCGGGATCATGGGATAGACGTTCTCGGTCTGGTCGGTGACGAAGTCGAGCAGCACCAGCCGATCCTTCATCGCCAGCGCCTCGTCCAGCGCCGCGCGCACATCGCCGGGGCGCTCGATGCGCCGGCCGACATGACCGAAGGCTTCGGCCAGACGCACGAAATCGGGCAGCGCCTCCATGTAGGACATGGCATAGCGCTTCTGATAGAAGAACTCCTGCCACTGCCGCACCATGCCCATGTAGCGGTTGTTGAGCAGCACGATCTTGATCGGCAGGCCGTATTGCAGCGCCGTGGACAGCTCCTGGATGCACATGATGAAGCTGGCCTCGCCGGTGACGCAGGCGACGGTTTCCTTGGGGAAGGCAAGCTGCGTCCCGATGGCGGCCGGCAGACCGAAACCCATGGTGCCGAGACCGCCCGAGTTGATCCAGCGGTTGGGCTGGTCGAATTTGTAGTACTGCGCCGCCCACATCTGATGCTGGCCCACGTCGGAGGTGACGTAGGCATTGCCCGCCGTCGCCTCGTAGAGCTGCTCGATGACGTATTGCGGCTTGATCAGCTCCGGATCGCGCTTGTAGACGAGGCACTGGGTGGCGCGCCATTCCTCGATCTGCTGCCACCATTCGCCGAGGGCCTGGGCATCGGGACCGCGGCCGGCCGTGCGCGCCTCCTCCAGCAAGCCCACCATCTGCCCCATGACGTTGCGCACCGAACCGACGATGGGGATGTCCACGCGCACGGTCTTGGAGATGGACGCCGGGTCGATGTCCACGTGGACGATCTTGGCGTAGGGGCAGAACTTTTCGATGTTGCCCGTGACGCGGTCGTCGAAGCGGGCGCCGATGGCGATCAGCACGTCGCAATGGTGCATCGCCATGTTGGCTTCATAGGTGCCGTGCATGCCCAGCATGCCCACGAACTGCCGGTCGGTGGCGGGATAGCCGCCCAATCCCATCAGCGTGTTGGTCACCGGATACCCCAGCATCCGGCAGACCCGCGTGAACGGCTCGGCTGCGTTGTCGAGCACCACGCCGCCGCCCGAGTAGATCATGGGGCGCCGGGCGGACAGGATGAGCTCCACCGCCTTGCGGATCTGTCCCGGATGGCCCTTGTCCACGGGGCGGTAGGACCGCATGTCGACGCGATCGGGGTAGCGGAACTCGCTGCGCGCGATGAGCACGTCCTTGGGAATGTCCACCACCACCGGCCCCGGCCTGCCGCTGGTCGCGATATAGAACGCCTTCTTGATGGTCGCGGCCAGATCGCCGACGTCCTTCACCAGAAAGTTGTGCTTCACGCAGGGCCGGGTGATGCCGACCGAGTCGACTTCCTGGAAGGCGTCCGAGCCGATGACCGAAGTCGGTACCTGGCCGGTCAGGATGACCATGGGGATGGAATCCATGTAGGCCGTGGCGATGCCGGTCACGGCGTTGGTCACGCCGGGCCCGGAGGTCACCAGCACCACGCCGGGGCGGCCGGTCGCGCGCGCGTAACCGTCGGCCGCATGGGTGGCGCCCTGCTCGTGGCGCACCAGGATGTGCTTGACCGTATCCTGCAGGTTGAACGCGTCGTAGAGGGGGAGAACCGCGCCGCCCGGATAGCCGAACACATAGTCCACCGCCTCGCGCTTGAGGCATTCCACGACGATCTCCGAACCCGACAATTCCACGCTCGCTGCTCCCGGTCCCTGCAGACCTTGACCCCAACGGGCAGGACCCCAGCGCCTGCCGCAAATGAAAAACGCCCGAGGGCGCCGTTTGGCCAGCCCCATCCAGACGGAGGGTGAACCGTCAAAAATACTTGTCCACCCCCGGGAAATCAAGTCAAATTGAGCGTTTGCCCCATCCCCGCCTTCGCCACCGCCTCTGCAGGAGACCCGATTCATGCGCGCGTCAGCATTTCATCTGTCCACCACCCGCGAGATTCCCAGCGGCGCCGAGACCGTCAGCCATCAGCTCATGATGCGCGCCGGCATGATCCGCCAGCTGGCCTCGGGCCTCTACACCTGGCTGCCGCTGGGCCTGAAGGTGCTGCGGCGGGTCGAACAGATCGTGCGCGAGGAGATGGACCGCAGCGGCGCCCTGGAGCTGTTGATGCCCGTGGTCCAGCCCGCGGAGCTGTGGCAGGAATCGGGCCGCTGGGAACAATACGGCCCCGAACTGCTGCGCTTCGCCGACCGCCACCAGCGCGCCTTCTGCCTGGGGCCGACCCATGAGGAAGTCATCACCGACCTGTTTCGGCGCGAGATTCGCAGCCATCGCCAGTTGCCGGTCAATTTCTACCAGATCCAGACCAAGTTCCGCGATGAGATCCGGCCACGCTTCGGCGTCATGCGCGCGCGCGAATTCCTGATGAAGGACGCCTATTCCTTCCATCTCGACACGGACTGCCTGGACCGCACCTACCAGGTCATGTACGAGACCTACACCCGCATCTTCACCCGTCTCGGGCTCAACTTCCGGGCGGTGCGTGCCGATTCAGGGAGCATCGGCGGCAGCTTTTCCCATGAATTCCATGTGCTGGCCGACGCGGGAGAGGACGCCATCGCGTTCTCGACCGGCAGCGACTACGCGGCAAACGTGGAGATGGCCGCAGCCGTGGCGCCGACCGGCGCCCGTCCGGCGCCCGGCCTGCCGATGGCACCCGTCGCCGCTCCGGACGGCCGGGCGCCGCAGGTCAAGGTGCACTGGATGCAGGGACTGGGCGGCCAGCCGGTGGGGCTGGTCTTGTGCGAGGAACATGAGTTGAACGTGATCAAGGCCGAAAAACTCAGCCAGCTCAGCGCGCCGCTGCGCCCGGTGACGGCCGAGGCGCTGGCCGCGATGCAGGACCGGTCGCCACACACCGGCCTGACCCTGATCGCGGATCATGCGGCGGCCATTCTCGGCGATTTCACCTGGTTCGACGCGGCCGCCGGCAAGGCCTGGGCCCACGTGAACTGGGGACGCGATCTCCCGGAGCCGGCCTGCGCCGATCTGCGCAACGTCGTGCCCGGCGATCCGAGCCCGGAAGACGCCGGCACCCTCGACATCGCGCGGGGCATCGAGGTCGGCCACATTTTCCAGCTCGGGACCAAGTACAGCGCCGCGCTCGACGCGCAAGTGCTGGACGAGGCCGGCCAGAGCCGCACCGTGACCATGGGCTGCTACGGCATCGGTGTTTCCCGCGTGGTGGCTGCCGCGATCGAGCAGAACCACGATGAGCGCGGCATCCGCTGGCCGCTCGCCCTGGCGCCGTTCGCGGTCGCTCTGGCGCCGCTGCACTACGCCAAATCCGCCGCCGTGCGCGAGGCGACCGATGCCCTCTACGCCGAACTGCAGGCAGCCGGCATCAGCGTGTTGCTGGACGATCGCAACCTGCGCCCCGGCGTGATGTTCGCCGATCTGGAACTGATCGGCATTCCCCACCGCGTCGTGATCAGCGAACGATCACTCGGCAACCATCAGGTGGAATACCAGGCCCGCAGCGAGGACACCGCCCGCCTCGTCGGCTGCGGCGACATCGTCGCGCTCCTGCGCACCGAAATCATTCATCAGGATCACCCATGACGTTACCGCGGCTGCGCATCATCCGGATTCTGGCGGGTTCGGCCTTCCTGCTCATGGGTGCCGCCGCGGCGGCACCCCCGGTCGAGCCCCCGGATCCGGAGTTGCGCGCCGTGCTCATGACCGCCGTCGACCTCAGCGACAGTTTCGAGGATCGCTACGAGGCGGAGGTGTGGCTGACGGACATGTCGGGGCGGCTGGCCCGCAAGATCCCCGATCCCGTGCAGCGGGTGGCCCTGTTGCGCTACATCCACCGCGAGGCGACACGCGCGAGGCTCGCACCGGAGCTGGTTCTGGCCGTCATCGAGGTGGAAAGCAATTTCGATCGCTACGCCATTTCCAGCGCCGGCGCACTGGGGCTGATGCAGGTCATGCCGTTCTGGCTGCATGAAATCGGCCGGCCTGCGGACAACCTCTTTCACGTGCCGACCAATCTGCGGTTTGGCTGCACCATTCTCAAGTTCTATCTCGACAAGGAACGCGGCAACGTCGGCCGCGCCCTGGCGCGTTACAACGGCAGCCTGGGCCGCAACACCTATCCCGATCGGGTGTTCAGCGTGCTGGATCGGCGCTGGGGCGTACCCTGAAAGGGCGCGCAGCGAACAGCCGCCGCCCCGCGGCGCGATCCGGGCTCAGCGGGCCGTGACTTCCCCGTAGATCGCGGCCAGGGCCCGCCCCTGCGAGGCGGCGTCGAAGCCGCGCTCGAGGTGAGCCCGCCCCGCGGCGAGCCGCTCGGCCCACAGCGGCGCAGGTGCCGCGAGCCAGTCCTCGATCGCCGCGGCCAGGGACGCCGCATCCCGCTCCGGCGCCAGCCGGGCATGCCAGTCCGCGGGCAAGACATGGGGGATGTCGCAATGGCGCGTGGCGACCGCCGGCATGCCGCTCGCCACCATCTCGATCAGCACCACCGGCGCGCCGCCTTCGGTGTCGCCGTCGGCGGCCGTCACACTCGGCGCCAGGAAAAGATGATGGGCATAGGCCTCGCGCCAGAGCACCTCGGGCGGCTGAAACCCCAGCAGCCGGGTCTGCGTGGCGAGCCCCGTGCGTTCGAGCGTCGCCAGGATGCGCGCCTTTTCCGCGCGGCTCGCCGCATCGGCGCCGGCATCACCGACGATGGTCAAGGCGACCGGATGATGGCGCACCACCCGGCCCAATGCCTCCAGCCCATCCGGAAATCCCTTCTTCTCGCGAAACCCGGCGGCCATCAGGACACGCAAGGGCTCCCGATCGGGCGGTGTGCGGGGACGAAACGCGATCGCCGGCAGATCGACGCCGAGCGCATGCACGTGGCAGCGCTCCGGCGGACAGCCGAGTCGCTGCAGACAGCTGGCCATGTGCGGCCCTTCGCAAAGCACCCGGTCGACGCGCGCGAACAGTTCGCGATAGCGCCTGACCCAGCGCCGGTCCCGCTGCGGCAGCATGTTGACGTCGAAGCCGTAGAAGCTCACCACATGGGCCGCGCGCAGTCGTTGCGGCAGGGTGCCCATGGCCCAGCCGACGTGGCCGAAATGGCTGTGCACCACATCGGGCCCGAAAGCGTGGGCGATCCGCTCGACGAAGCCGAAATCGGTGCAGAGCCCCGCCCGCTTGAGCGTCTTGTCCCACAGCCGGCGCATACGCGGCGCCTCGGCGAAAACCCATAGGTCCTCCGCCGGGAACTGCTCGGAATGCTCGCGCGTGTCGGCGACGATGCGCTGGCGGATGGGCCCCGGCACGGCGCGGATCTGGCGGTCGAGCCAGGTCTGGGTCTGCGGCAGCCAGACCGGCAGGCGATGCAGGACGCGCAGATCGGCCGTCATGACGTGCCCCGCGCCCGTCGACCCAGCCATTGGCTCAGCAATTGCCATTCCCCCGGCAGCAGCGGGCGGGTCGCAAGCGCGTAGACCAGCGCGCCGACCCCGCCACACAGCGCCAGTTGCATGGCCGGCGCCCACAGAGCCGGCGCCGGCAACAGCGCCATGGCCACGGCCATGATCGCCGCCGCCAGCAACGGCCGGGCGATGCTCGCCAGATAGGCGGCGAGACAAGGGCCCAGCACGGGACGGATCAGGACCCGATAGGCCAGCCCGAAGAATCCGGCTTGCAGGGCCAGCAGCGCCACCGCCACCCCGGTCGCCCCGCCGACATGGGCCCCCGCCACCACCGCTGGCACCTGCAACAGGCTGATCACCAGATTGGCGGCGAATCCAAGACCCGCCCGCCCCTGTGACAACAGCAATGCGCCGACCGGGTTGCCCACGGCGCGGAACATCGCGACCATCGCCAACAGTTGCACCAGCACGACCGCCGGCGCCCAGCGCGTCCCGAACACGGCCGGCACGAGCACCGGCGCCAGCACGGCCAATCCCAGAAACAGCGGAAAATTGACCGCGCCCAGGAGTCGTTGCGCCTGAAAATACCCGCGCTGCACGCGGGGCCGATCGTGCTGGATGCGAGCGAACAGCGGGAAGGCCACGCGCATGACCACCGGGTTGATCCGTGCCAGCGGTTGCAGCGTCATCTGCCAGGCCAGGTTGTAGTAGCCCAGCGCCTCGGCTCCCAGCACAGCGCCGATCAGCAACTGATCCAGGCGGGCATTGATCAGTCCCAGCGTGCGCTCGCCCATCTGGAAGGCGCCAAAGCGCAGGTCGCCGCGCAACTCGGCGAGTGACAGGTGCAGGGCGGGCCGATGACGACGCCAGCCCTGGGCGGCGATCGGCAGGGTGCGCACCAGGGCATTGGCGAGTTGTCCCCAGATCAGGGCGTAGACTCCGGCACCCTGCGCGGCGCCGGCAATGGCCACCGCCGCACCGGCGAGGCTGCCGGCCATTTCGGCGATGGCGATCGGCTTGAATTGCAGTTCCTTCTGCAACAGGCTCTGGAAGCCCTGCCCCCAGGGCAGGATCAGCAGCGACACACCGGCGAAGGGCAACAGGGGCGCGAGCGCCGGCGCGCCGAGCAGCGCGGCCAGCGGTGCTGCGGACACGAGCAGCGCGATGAAAAGCCCCAGGCCCAGCAGAACGTTGAGCCAGAAGAATGCGGCAAACCGTCTGGGCTCGACCGGCCCGCGGGCGATCAATGCCTGCGACAGACCCAGATCAGCGTAGCTCTGCACGAACCCGAGTATCACCAGCACCAGCGCCATCAGGCCGAAATCGGCCGGCGTCAGGATGCGCGCGATGATGACCACCTGCAGCAACTGCAATGCCGTGCCCACCGCAGTGGCCAACGCGGTCCAGCGCGTGCCAGAGAGCGCCTGATGGCGCAAGGAAGCGCTCATGGCAGCGCTGCTTCGCGGAGAGGAATCGTTCGATTCATCCGATCGTCGGCCTGTCGCGACAGATGGCCGACCGGCATGTGGACTGCTAGGATTGCCTCGCCTGTTGCCGGGCTGTTTGTGCGGCGCTCACGCCATGCGAGGCGCCCGCCCTGCGCCGCGCGCGGCCCTTTGACCCTTGCCATTCGGAGTGTGTATCCATGATTCAATCGCGCAAACTGCTTGGAGCCCTGGCCTTGCTGCTGGCAGCCCCGCTGGCTCATGCCGGTGCCGATGACTTTCTGGGCTACTGGAAAAACCAAGACGAGAGCGGGCTGGTGAAATCCATCCAGATCAAGCTGGACAAGGGCAAGCCCATGATCCGTGCCTATGGTCGCTGCCTGAAAGGCGACTGCTACTGGGGGGGCATGGAAGCCATGGCCTTTGCGCCCAGCGAAAAGGCCAATCTGGAACAGGACGTCGATGCCGTCGGAGCCTACTTCGGCGATGCCAATGCCAAAGGCATCATGATCCTCACCAAAGGGATGGGGAAAACGCTCAAGATGGACGCCTACGCCAGCTTCCCCAAGGGGGATCTGACCAACGTGCACAAGAGCTACACCTTCATCCCCGCGCCTGAATTGAACGGCAAGTAAACATCGCGGCGAGGTGGCCGGGCCTGGCGCCCGGTCACCCGGCATTGAACCGTGTGGTTCAGGCATCCGGGCAAGCCGTCGAATCCGCCTCATCGCGCGCCGCGACGGATCCTGCGGTTGTCGCCTCCGGCAAGGCTGCATCGCGCCGCTGCCACTCCTCATACCAGGGCCGCAGTTCCGGATGCTGGCGCAACAGGCGAGCGTCGAAGCGGCGCATGTCGCCCAGCACCCGCGCCGGATTGCCGCCGACCAGCGCAAAGGGCGCGACGTTCGATTGCACGATCGATCCCGCCATGATGCCGGCACCGTCGCCGATGGTGACGCCGGGCATGATGAGGCTGCTCGCGCCGATCGCCACATAGCGGCCGATGGCAACCGGCGCCGTGCGAAATCCGGCGCGCCGATCCTGCGGGACGTCCAGATAGTGGCGACCGTAGATGCGCAGGGCGAAATGGGAACTGTGCGTGAAGATTCCCACCCAGGCGCCGATGTGGCAACCCTCGCCGATCTCCAGCCCCCCGGTGCCGTCGAGGATGCTGTGGTGCCAGATGAAACAGCGGTCTTCCAGGATCACGCGCTCGGGATGCTGGATCACCACCGTGTCACTCATGCGCACCCAGGGACGCCACGCCCCCGTGGCGTCGCGATAGCCGCGCAGCATGCGGGGCGCCTTGCGCGCGCGCTGCCAGGCGTTGAGCCGCGCGCGTGCGGACTGTCGCCAGGCGGATGGCACGCGCTGCAACAGCCACGTTCTCACGCCGGGATGCCCAGCCGGACCGCCGCGATGACGTCCTCGACGTCGGCGTCGGTCAAGGCCGGCGACAGCGGCAGGCTCACCGTCTGCCGGCCGATGCGCATGGCGTTGGGGGTGTCTTCCGGACGCCATCCCAGGCGGTCCTGATAATAGGGGTGCTCGGGCAGGCTGAGGTAGTGCACGCCCACGCCGATGCGCTGCGCCGTCATGTGGGTAAGGAAATCATCGCGGGCGCGACCGCAGCGCGCCGCGTCGATCAGCAGGGTGTAGAGGTGATGGGCATGCCGGCTGCGGGGCTCGGGCGCCGCCGGCCGCGTCACCGGCAGGTCGGCGAAAGCGTCCTGGTAGCGCGCCCAGATCGCGCACCGGCGCTGCCAGGACGCCTCCACCCGCGCCAGTTGATGCAGTCCGATCGCGGCCTGGAGGTCCATCATGTTGTACTTGAAACCGCATTCCACCACCTGATAGTGGCGATAGCCGCTGTCCGAGAAGCGCCGCCAGGCATCGTGGCTCATGCCGTGCAGTGCCAGCGTCTTGAGGCGCGCGGCGTCCTCGGCCCGCCGGGCGAGAATCATGCCGCCCTCGCCGGTGACCACGTTCTTGGTGACATAGAAGCTGAAGCAGCCGAAATCACCGAACGTGCCGACGGGTCTTCCGTCATACGTGCTTTCGATGGCGTGGGCGCAGTCTTCGATCACCCGCAGATCGTATCGCTCGGCCAGCGCCACGAACGCGCCCATGCCGCAGGGCCGGCCGGCGAAATGCACCGGCAGGATGGCGCGCGTGCGCGGGGTGATGCGCGCCGCGACCGCGGCCGGATCGAGGTTGAAGGTGACCGGATCCACGTCGGCGAGCACGGGTGTCGCGCCGGCGTGGAGGATGGCGTTCACCGTCGCGCAGAAGGTCAGCGGCGTGGTGATGACTTCATCGCCCGGCCCCAGACCCGCGGCAAGCAAGCTCAAATGCAGGGCCGCCGTACAGGAGTTGACGGCCACCGCCTGATCAGCGCCCTTGTAGGCGGCGAAATCGCGTTCGAAGCGGGCCGTCTTGGGACCGGTGCCCAGCCAGCCGCTGCGCAGGCTGTCGACCACCTCGGCGATCTCGTCCTCGCCGATCAGCGGCGCCCCGAAGGTCAGAAACCGTTCGCGCATGGATCGCCCTCCTGCCTCACCGGGCACCCTTGCCGAACAGCACCACTTCGACCGTGAGCAGGCAGATCATCAGGTCGAACAGCAGGCTCTGATGCTTCAGATAATACAAATCGTACTGTAGCTTTTCCCGCGCGTCGGCCTCGGTATCGCCGTAGCGGTAGTTGAGCTGGGCCCAGCCGGTGAGCCCCGGCGCGATGCGATGGCGCACCGCATAAAACGGGATGTTCTGCGCCAGCGCGGCGACAAAGGGGGGGCGCTCCGGCCGCGGCCCCACCAGACTCATCTCGCCGCGCAGGACGTTGAACAGCTGCGGCAGTTCGTCGATGCGATACTTGCGCAGCGCGCGCCCCACCCGGGTCACGCGCGGATCGTCGGCCTGGGCCCAGACCGGCGTACCGGCCTGCTCGGCGTCCACCCGCATGCTGCGGAACTTCCAGATGGCGAACGGCTGTCCACCCTTGCCGGTGCGGATCTGGCGATAGAAAACGGGCGCTCCCGATCCGTCCTCGATCCGGATGGCCAATGCGGCCAGGAGCATGGCCGGCGCCGCCGGCACCAGCAGCAAGACCGCCGCCAGCGTGTCGAAGATGCGTTTGCCGTAGGGATACAGGGAACTGCCGAATCCGCCCGCGGAATAGACCAGCGCGGCAGGCTGCAAGAAATCGAGCAACACCTTGCCGGTCTCGCGTTCGGCAAAGCCGACGGCGTCGGTCACCCGGATCCCCAGCGCGCGACATTCCAGCAGGGCTTCGAGCGGCAGTTGGCCGCGCCGTTCATCGGGTGCCACGACGATTTCGTCGAGGCGCAGCCGGCGCGCCAGTTCATGCAGCCGCCGTGGCGCGGTGCGCACGATGGGCCCCGGCAGCCCCGCGGCGATTCGGTCCGCCGTCAGCGGCATGAAACCCACCACCTGCGACCCGCGCGGCACGCCGAGTCGGGCGAACAGGTCTGCCGCGCGCCGTCCCGCACCCAGAATCAGCACCCGCGGCTTGATCGGAGCCGCCTCGCCCCAGCGCTGAAACAGGACTTGCGTGAGCAGAAGGGCTGGGGCCGCGAACAGCAGGGTCAGGGCCATGATGCCGCGGCCGAGATAGAGCCCCGGCAAGAGGTAATAGAGCAGCGCCAGCCCGGCCCAGGTCAGGCCGCAGGCCGCCAGCACGCGCACGGCCATCTCCTCCACGCGCATCGGCGCGAAGCGCTGGTACATCCCCAGCGCGTACATGGCGGTCCCCAGCGCCAGCGAGAACAAGGCGACCTTGGGCGCAAGCGGGGCGATGCTCTCGACGCCGGGGCGCCCGACATGGATGAACCGCAAGACGGTGGCCGCCAGCACAGCCAGCGCGCTCAATCCGATCTGCACCAGCGCCAGCGCCATGTAGCGGTCGTGGAAAGCCTGCTTGATCGGGCGCAAGGGCATCATCCAGGGGCAATCGGGCGGGCTGCCGGACCGAGGGTCAGACGCGGCAAAGCGCAGATTCTAGAAGGCCGCGCCCTGCGCCTCAAGCTCAGGCGGCCCGGGTCGTGAGGCGCAGCATCTGATTGACCGCCTCTTCCAGCTGCTTGAGATTGGCGCACTCCCGGACCGTGTGGCAGAGCGGTTGATAGGTCGCGATGATCGAATCGCCGGTGTTCCAGGTCACGAAGGGCTCGGGATTGAGCCAGATCAGATGGCGGCTGCGCTGGGCGATGAGCTTGAGCAGGTCGGCGCGCGGATCGCCGAGGTTGTTGCGCGCATCGCCGAGAAACAGCACGGTCGTGCGCGGCGTGAACGCATCCAGATGCCGCTCCACCAGATGCGCGAGCGTGCGCCCGTAGTCGGTGGGGCCGATGGGCGCCGCCGCCTGCGCGGCATCCAGCGCGCTCGCCACGGGCTGCTCGTCGAAGATGTCGGTGACCTCCGCCACATCGGCGCAGAAGGTGAAGCTGCGGATGCGGTCCATCACCTCGCTCAGCGAGTGCAGGAACAGCAGCAGGAAGCGCGTGTAGTCGGACACCGAGCGACTGACGTCGCAGATCACCACCACCCGCGGCTTGTCGACGCGCACCCGCCGCCAATGGATGTTGAAGAGGGCGCCGTCGAAGCCCATGTTGCGGCGCAGGGTGCGGCGCACGTCGAGCTGCCCGCGCCGCGCCCGGCGCGCCCGGCGGGCATGCTGTCGTGCCAGACGCCGCGCCAGCCGCTGGGTCAGCACCGTCATGCGGGCGACGTCCTCTTCCTCCAGCTTGTTCAGCCGCCGCTCGGCCAGTGCCTGCTCGCGCAAGGCCTCGCCGGAAGCGCCGGTGTACAGCGCCACCTGTTGCTGAACGAAAGTCTTCATCTGGTCGATCAGATAGGCACGCCCCTCGCGCAGTCGTCGGGCGCGATCCGAGCCGCCCTGCCCGCTGCGCTCGAGCCCGGCCAGTTCCTGATCGAGCTGGTCGAGTCCCATGCGCGCGGTGAGCCGCTGCATGACGACACCGCGCTGGGTGAACAGCGTCATCTCGCTCACCCCCACCTCACGCACGGCCTCGCGCAAGGCGGACATCAGCCCGGCGCGATCCCCGCGCAGGAGCTGCGCCACCAACGCCGAGTCCTCGTTTTCTCCCTCGGGCGCCAGCTCCCCATTGTCGGTCGACAGATCGTCCCGATGGCCGGCGTCGGCGAAGACCTCGGCGGTGAAATAACGGTCGAAAGCGGCAAAGAATCGCGCTTTCTCGTCGATCGTCTTGGCCAGTGTCACGCCCAGGCCTTCGCGCAACGCGTCGCGATCGTCATAGCCGAGCACCCGCACCACCTCGTGCGCCTCCAGCGCCTCGGCCACGGATACCCGCACCTGCGCGCCGCGCACCGCCTGGATGAAATCGGCCAGCACCCGGTCCATCGGCTCAGCCCATCATCGCCGTGCGCGACTCGTGCAGCAGTGTGGTCATCTCCTGCTCGACGCGCCGGATGTCCTCCTCGAACTTCAGGAACACGCTCAAGGATTCGCGCACCAGCGATTCTTCCAGCGTATCGGCGTGCATCAGCACCAGCACGCGCGCCCAGTCGACCGTTTCGCTGACCGAGGGGTGCTTCTTGAGGTCGACGCGGCGGATGCGCTGGATGAAGGCCACCAACTGGTCGCGCAGCGCCGCGTCGATGCCCGGCACGCGCACGGCCACGATGCGCCGCTCCAGCGCCGCGTCCGGATAGGGGATGTAGAGATGCAGGCAGCGCCGCTTCAGCGCGTCGCTCATCTCGCGGGTGTTGTTGCTGGTCAGCAGCACGAAGGGGCGTCGCTGCGCGGTGATGGTGCCGATCTCGGGAACCGTCACCTGGAAATCCGACAGGATCTCGAGCAGCAGCGCCTCGAATTCCTGGTCCGACTTGTCCACTTCATCGACCAGCAGGACGCAGCCCTCGGGCTCCTGCAGGGCCTTGAGCAGCGGGCGCGGTTCCAGGAAGTGTTCGGAAAAGAACACGTCCTCATGCGCGTGCAGGCGTGCGGTCGCCGCCTCCAGCGTCGCGGCATCGCCCATCACCTCGTGCAGCTTCTCTTTCAAAAGCTGGATGTAGAGCAGCTGCTTGCCGTACTTCCATTCGTAGATCGCCTTGGACTCATCGAGTCCCTCGTAGCACTGCAGGCGCACCAGCGGCTGCTCCAGATAGCGGGCCACGGTCTTGGCCAGTTCGGTCTTGCCGACGCCGGCGGGCCCTTCCACCAGTATGGGCCGCCCCAGATGATGGGCCACGAACAGGCAGGTCGCGATGCGACGGCTGCAGATGTAGTCCATCTCGGCGAAATCGTCGATGATGGCCTCGACGCTGGCGAAACGTTCCGGATTCACGCGTTCACACTCCCTGTGTGCTGATATTGTCGAATCAGGGACCGGCCGAGCCGGTCATGGGCGCGCGGCCTGGCGCGCAGCAGGAAAAAGGCCACTGGCTGCAGCGCGGCGGCCGTTTCACGCGCCGCTGCCACACCCTTGAGTTCGGGCAACAGCAGGCGCTGCCCCGCGTCGAGTTGATCGAGGGCGCCCGTGAGCGCGGCCTCGAAGCGCGCATCCGCGGCGTCGGTTCGCGCCAGATGCGCCAGGATCGCGCCCAGTGCCGCCACCGGCGCCGTGGCGGCTCCGACACGCGCCGGCTCGATGCCCGGCTGCATCGCGAGCACATCGCCCAGGCGCGCAATCAGGCCCAAGGCATAGGCGAGCAGCATGGCCTGCTCATGCAACCGGAACGGGCGGGCCAGCGCATCCAGCGCCTCGCCCTCCTGACCGATCAGGGCGGTGGGCGGTACCTCGACCGCATCGAAGCGCACGCGGGCATGTCCCGCCATCGCGCCGGACAAGGGTTCGAGGCTCACCCCGCCCGCGGTGCGCGGCACGGCGAACACGGAGAACCGGCGCCGGCCAGCCTCCTCGCCGGTGATCGCCAGGACCAGGAACACCGAGGCATCGAGCCCGTGGGTGACCGGCGCCTTGATGCCCGAGAGCCGCCAACCGCTCCCGGCGCGCACCGCGCGGGTCGTCAGATGCTTGGGGGTGGCGCCGACCTCGGGCTCGGACGTGGCCACCGCAGCCAGTGCCGCCCCGTTCAGCAAGGCGCGGCGGACATCCTCCGGCGCATCGGCGCGACCGAAATAATGGTGCACGACCAAGGCCTCGAAAAGCGCCGGCACGACCGCTCCGGCCGGCCCGCCGGCACATCCCAGCCGCTCTGCCAATGCCCAAAGATCCGCCCGGTCGCCGCCGCGACCACCCCAGGCCACCGGCAAGGCAAGCGCGAACCACCCCATTTCAGCCGCCTGCCGCCACCAGGGCAGAGCGTCCTGCGACGCCGACGGGAAGAGGATCGATTCATCGGCCAATGGCGTATTCAGCCAATGGCGCGCAGGCGAGAGCGCGATGGGTTGCACTAAAAGTCCTGAACGTTCACAGACTTGAGCCTTGCGGCACGGACGGCTCAGCCTAGCAGACCCGCGCCCTCGAGACCATCGGCCATCGTCCCGCCGCCGATGCCCACGACGTCCGTCATCAACGCCCTCGTCTGCTGCAGCCGTCCCATGGGCATTTCCTCGCCCCCGCCCGGGCACTCCGGATTGAAATAGGCGACCTCCTGTGCTAGGCCATTAGCAGGGGCGAGATTCACTTTCCCCGATCAACCGCCCCATCGGCACCAACAGCACGAATGAACAGGCCACGGAGGAGACGCCATGAGTACGCCCCAACCCACCTCGATCCGGCCGCCCCGGCTCGCGGAAATCGACGCCCAGATCAATCCGTATCAGGCCATCCTGGACAAGCAGCGCCGCGCCCTGCGCGCGCAGGGCTTCCCGGATGTCATCCGGCGCGTTGCCGCGCTGGAAGCCCTGGCACGCAGCCTCGGCGCCCACACCGATGAACTGGTGCAAGCCGTGCAGGCCGACTTCGGCCACCGCTCACCGCACGAGACCATCGCCAGCGAAGTCCTGGGAGCCCTCGCCGAAATCCGGCTCACCAAGGGCAAGATCAAGGGCTGGGCCAAACCCAAGCGACCGCCGCTTCTGTCGGGGCTGCCCGGCGGACGGATCTACTACCAGCCCAAGGGCGTCGTCGGCATCATGGGCGCCTGGAACTATCCGGTGATGCTGGTGCTCTCGCCGCTGATCGGCGCGCTGGCCGCCGGTAACCACGTCATGATCAAGCCGCCGGACATGACCCCGCGCACGGCGGATGTACTGCAACGCATGCTGGGGGAAATCTTCGATGAATCCTATGTCGCCGTGATCACCGGGGACGTGCAGGCCGCCATCGATTTTTCCGCCCTGCCCTTCGATCACCTGATGTACACCGGCAACACCGAGATCGGCCGGCGCGTGATGATGGCCGCGGCGCGCAACCTGACCCCGGTCACGCTGGAACTGGGCGGCAAGTCGCCGACCGTCATCACCGACGACTACCCGCTCGACAATGCCGCCAACCGCATCCTGCTCGGCAAGGGCGTCAATGCCGGGCAAACCTGCATCGCACCGGACTACGTGCTGATCTCTCGTCACCGCCAGCAGGCCTTCATCGACGCCTGGACCCAGGCGGTCAGCCGGCGCTATCCGACGCTCGCCGACAACCCGGATGTCACCTGGATCATCAACGATCGGCACTACAACCGCCTGCAGGCCATGATCGAGGACGCGCGCGCCAAGGGCGCCACCGTCATCGAGATCAACCCGGCCCGCGAAACCATCCCCGCAGGCAAGCGCGTCATCGCGCCGACGGTCATCACCGACGTCACCGATGACATGCGCGTAATGCAGGAGGAAATCTTTGGGCCCATACTGCCCATCCGCGCGGTGGACAATCTGGACGAGGCCCTGAACTACATCCAGGACCGCCCACGACCGCTGGCGCTGTATTACTTCGACGAGGATCGGGCGCGCGCCGAGCGCGTCATGGCCGATACCCTTTCGGGCGGGGCCTGCGTCAACGACACGGTCGTGCACCTGGCCAACTTCAACATGCCCTTCGGCGGCACTGGCGACAGCGGCGCAGGCGCCTATCACGGCTTCTGGGGCTTCTCGGAGTTCTCGCACAAAAAATCGGTGCAGTTCCAGAGCCGGCGCTTTTCTCCGGCCCAGTTCATCCGGGGTCCCTATCCCGCCAAGGCCTATGGTTACCTCCAGCGGGCCGTGCGCTTTCTGAGTTGATCCCTGATCCAGTTTCTCGGTGCACGACAAAAGAATCGGCACACCCGGAATCCGGGTGTGCCGTTTTTTGGGTCAGAACCGGGCTTCAGACGACCCGATCGTTGCGGCTCAGGCCGGCAGCAGGCTGCAATCCGGCGGAGGCTGGCTGCCACGCAGCAGTTCCTCGCGGCTGTAGCCGTAGGTCTCGTTTTCCAGATACGACACGCCGCTCTTCACGTTCTGCTCTGCCGCCAGGCGCCGCTCGGCCTCCGTGGCCATGGTGCGGTCCCATTCCAGCAGCAGCGGGCTGATCTTCTTGTACCAAAGTGGCGGGATCAAGGCGTAGAAGAAGGTCGTCGTATAGCCGGCGGGCGCGTGCGGCGCTTCATGAACCAAAGGCTTGAGGTTCCAGAACTCGACGCTGGCATCGGCATGGTGATGGGCGTGGCGGTTGATCGCGCACAAAAACCAGTTGGACATGCGGTTGTTGCAGTTCCAGGCATGGCGCACCTGCATGGGCTCGGTCGGCACCCGCACCAGACCGTGGTGCTCCATGTAGTTGGCCAGCTCCAAGGCATTGCGGGCGATGAAGCCGATGGCGAGATAAGCCAGAAGACCGACGAAGCCCGCCGCCGCCATGAAGAACAGCGCCACCGCCGCCTCCATCAGCCAGCCGCGGATGGCGCGGTTCCTGTAGCTGATGTGGTTCTGGCCCATCCGGTTCAGCCGCTCCTTCTCCAGATCCCAGGTCATCTTGTACTGGCCCAGCGTGGAGCGCACCACGAAGTGGTAGTAGTTCTCGCCACGGATGCTGGTGGCCGGATCGGCCGGCGTGCAGACGAGGTTGTGATGGCCATAGGGATGGCGGATCGAGAACAGGGTGAACATCCCGAAGGCCTCGCCGAAACGCCCCATGAACACCGCGACCGGGTTCTCGGTACGATGGGTCAGTTCGTGGCCGACGATGATCGACGCGTTGGTGGCCGCGATCGCGGCCAGGCCCAGGGCGCCCAGCATTTCCAAGAGCGTATTGTCGGCATTGGCGGCCAGGAGGTCATAGCCCGTCAGCGACTGCACGAAGCCGCCGAACCCGAAGGGGTCAGCCCCGGTGACGTAATGGCCGAGCAGCCAGGCAAACATCATGACCGTGAGGGCACAAACGACCTGAGAGGCGTATTGCAGCGGATAGAAGATCCACGCCTGCGCGTAGGTGTAGGTTCCTTCATCCTTGCCAAAGAACAGGTCGCCCAGAAAAATGAAGGCCCCCATGAACACGGCGAACACCGCGATGACCGGCCCGCCGACGAAGAACAGGCCCAAGGCGACCAATGACATGGCCGGGAAAAGAAAAAATCGTCCGTATTTCCAGATGGCATTCAGCGCGTTCATGACGCTCGTCTCCTCATGATTCGATTTTCCGGATCGGATATCCGATCTCCTCGTCACATTCGACCGCTCGGTTTGGCAACCGTTCAATGTCTGAAATGACTGTCAGCCATTCGCCAGACCGACCGTTCAATGGTAAGCGATTCCACACCGCAATGACATGCGTCAAAGTGTCGCATCGCCCTCGGAGCCTCACGGAGCACTTCATGGCCCCACATCAAGTCGTTTTCGCCCATGGCCGCGACAGCGGGCCCTGGGGAACCAAGATCACCGCGCTGGCCGCAATCGCCCGCGCGGCCGGCTGGACGGTCGTGAGCCCCGATTACACGCACACGACCGATCCGCAAGCGCGCCTCACCCAGTTGCTGGCCTTGGCGCCGCGCCCGGCGGGTCATCTGGTCCTGGCCGGCAGCAGCATGGGCGGCTACGTGAGCGCCGCAGCCAGCAATGCCCTGCGCGCCAGCGGCCTGTTTCTGATGGCGCCCGCGCTCTACTTCGCCGGCTACGGCCTCGACGCCCCGGTGCAGGCGCCCTGCCGCGCCGTGGTGCATGGCTGGCGCGATGCCGTGGTGCCGGTGGAGGTCGGCATCCGTTTCGCCCGCGAACATCGGGCCGAGCTGTTCGTCCTCGATGACGATCACGCCCTCACCGGCCAGATGGCCCTGCTCGGCGCCCTTTTCGCGCATTTCCTGGACACCGTCGCCCGCACGCCGCTGCCGCCCGCAACAGTTCGCTGACGCCATGCCGATGACAGAAGCACTGACAGGAGCCCCTGAGGCAACGGCATGCGCCCGAAGAAGCGGTGAACGCGCAAAGCGAATCAGCGGCACCGGAGCACTTCAAACCCCGTTGCCTGTGCATCGATCTGGAAGTCGGCATCGAGGATCGGCGCATCCATCAATTCGCCGCGATCCGGGGCGATACCGGGGCGTCGCTGCGATACCGCGGCGACGATCTGGGCGCCGCACTGGCCCGACTCGATGACTTGGCCGAAGGCGCCGCCTTCGTCCTGGGTCATAACCTGATCGCCCACGACCTGCCGCATCTGGCCGCCGCATGCCCGGATCTGCGCCTGCTGCGTTTGCCCGCCGTCGACACCCTGCGCTTGAATCCGCTGGCGTTTCCGCGCAATCCCTATCACCACCTGGTCAAGCACTACCAGGACGGCCCGCTGCAGGGGGACCGGGTGAACGACCCCGAGCAGGACGCGCGCCTGACCCTCGATCTGTTTCGGGATCAGCTTGCGGCCCTGCGAGGATGCCAACAGGCAAACCCGGACCTGATGCTGGCCTGGCACGGCCTGACCACCTCCACCGACGAGCGCTCGGGCCTGACGGCGTTGTTTGCGGCGGCGCGCCACGCACCGCGTCCTTCCTCGCTCGAAATCCGGAATGCCGTCCGCCGCCTGTTGACCGACCGCGCCTGCCGCTCGGCGGCCGAGTGCGTCATCGCGGATGACGTGAACCAGGGCTGGAATCTCGCCTATGCGCTGGCCTGGCTCTCCGTGGCAGGCGGCAATTCGGTCATGCCGCCATGGGTGCGGCATCGGTTTCCAGGCACCAGCCAACTGATTCGGCAGTTGCGCGATGCGCCCTGCAGCGCGCCCGAATGCATCTGGTGCCGCACGCGCCACGACGCCCGGCATGAACTGAACCGCTGGTTCGGCTTCGAGCAATTCCGCCCCCAACCAGCGGCCCCGAACGGGCGCTCCTTGCAGGAAGCCATCGTCGCAGCGGCGATGCAGGGCGAGCACGTGCTGGGAATCCTGCCGACCGGAACCGGCAAATCGATCTGCTATCAGATCCCGGCGCTGTCACGCTACGACAAGACCGGCGCGCTGACGGTCGTCATCTCGCCGCTGGTGGCGCTCATGGCCGATCAGGTTGCGAATCTCGAAGCGCGCGGCATCGGCAGTTGCGCCACGCTGAACGGCCTGCTGTCCATGCCCGAGCGCGCCGATGTGCTCGAGCGCATCCGGCTGGGGGATGTGGCCATCCTGATCATCGCGCCGGAGCAATTGCGCAACCACAGCCTGCGCAAGGCCCTGACGCAGCGCGAACTGGCCGGCTGGGTGCTGGACGAGGCGCATTGCCTCTCCAAATGGGGGCACGACTTTCGGCCGGATTACCGCTACGTCGGCCGCTTCATCCGCGAACATGCCGGCGAGGCGCCCTTGCCGCCCGTGCTGTGCCTCACCGCGACGGCCAAGCCCGATGTGGTCGCCGAGATCGTCCAGTATTTTCGCGCTGAAATGGGCGTTGCCCTGCAGGTGCTGGACGGCGGCGCCGAGCGGCGCAACCTCGATTTCGTGGTGGTCGAAACGACGCCCGCGACCAAGTTCCCCCATGTCCACGAGATCCTGACGAGCGACCTGCCGCCCGATGGCGTCGGGGGCGCCATCGTCTACTGCGCCAGCCGCCGCCAGACCGAGGAGCTGGCTGCCTTCCTGCAGGAAAAGGGACACGCCGCAGCCGCCTTTCACAGCCGGATTCCGCCGGAAACCAAAAAGGACCTGCAGCGGCGCTTCATCGGCGGTGAGCTGCGCGTCATGGTGGCCACCAACGCCTTTGGCATGGGCATCGACAAGCCCGACGTGCGTCTGGTACTGCACGCCGACATTCCCGGCTCGCTGGAAAACTACGTGCAGGAGGCCGGTCGCGCGGGGCGCGATCAGCAGCCCGCCCGCTGTGTCCTGCTATACGCGCCGGATGACGTGGAGCGGCAGTTCAGCCTGTCGGCCCACAGCCGCTTGTCGCAGAGGGACATCCAGGCCGTCCTGCGCGCCGTCCGCAAGCTGGACCGCAAGAAGCGCGGCCGCGGAGAAATCGTGGCCACGGCTGGCGAAATTCTTGCCGAAGATCCGGACGGCGACTTCGCACGCGATCACAACACCGACGACACCCGCGTGCGCACCGCGCTGGCCTGGCTGGAGGAATCGGGTCTCCTGACGCGAGAGGAAAACCGGGTTCAGGTGTTTCCCTCCTGTCTGCGGGTCGCCGGTCTGGAGGAGGCCCGGACGCGCATCGCAAGGAAAATCGACCTGGAACCTTATCGGCAGGCGCTGCTGACCCTCGCCGAAACGCTGCTGCATGCAGACGCCGACGAGGGGATCTCCACCGACGAGCTGATGGGCATCGCCGGGATGAATGCCGCGCAATTGCGTGCGGCGCTGTGCGATCTGGAACGCCTCGGTATCGTCGGCAACGACACGGTGATCACGGCCTTCCTGCACGCGGGCGTCGAACATTCCTCGCGCCGGCGTCTGGAGAGTGCAACCCGTCTGGAAATCGCCGTCATCGATGCACTGCAGTCCGCGGCGCCGGATCTGGCCAAGGACGCATCCACAGCCCTGAACCTGCGGCATCTCACGCAGACGCTGAAGGATGCCGGCCATGCGGACGCGCTGCCCGAACGGCTGATGGCCATTCTGCTGGGTCTGGCCGGGGACGGTCGGGACGAGAACAGCGCCCGCGGCAGTCTGCGCCTGCGTCGCATCGACCGGGAAGCGGTCGCGGTGACCTTGCAACGGGCCTGGCCTGCGCTGAAGACCACTGCCGAGCGGCGCCGCGCCGCGGCGGAACGTCTGCTGGAACACTGGCTCGCCGCGCTGCCCGCCGGCGCCCGCGGCACCGATCTGCTCGCCGAAAGCACGATGGGCAAGCTGCTGGCGGCCGTGGAGTCGGATCTGGTGCTCAAGGCCGAATCACGCGATCTGTCCCAACTGCTCGATCGGGCCCTGTTGTGGCTGCATGAGCAGGAGATCCTGCGGCTCGGCAAGGGTCTGGCGATCTTCCGTCCGGCCATGACGCTCAAGCTCATCCCCGAGCGCCGCGGTTTCACCCAGACCGACTTCAAGCCGCTGAAACTGCACTACGATGCCCAGCGGCTCCAGATCCACGTCATGGCCGAGTATGCGCGGCGCGCCCTCATCGCCTTGGCGGAGGCACTGCAACTGGCACTGGATTATTTCCGGCTGCCGGAAGCGGGTTTCCTGCAACGCTGGCTGCCCGGGCGGGAACAGGAACTGGCGCGCCAGACCACACCGGCGTCGTGGCAAGCCGTCGTGACGGCGCTCAACAATCCCGAACAGCAGCGCATCGTCGCCGACGATCGTGACGGGACCCATGTGCTGGTGCTGGCAGGGCCGGGATCGGGCAAGACCCGCATTCTGGTGCACCGCATCGCGTATCTGCTGCGGGTGCGGCGGGAGCACCCGCGCGGCATCCTGGCCCTGGCGTACAACCACCACGCCGCGGTCCAGATCCGCCAGCGCCTGCGCGATCTGGTCGGAGACGACGCGCATGGCGTCACGGTGCTGACCTGTCATGCCTTCGCCATGCGCCTGGTGGGCGCCCGCCTGCACGATCGAATGCGTGACCGGGGGGAGGACTACTTCAAACAGGTGTTGCGCGACGCACTGGCGCTGCTCAAGGGTGACGGACTGCCGCCCGAGGAGGCCGACGAGCAGCGCGATCGCCTGCTGGCGGGGTTCCAGTGGATCCTGGTCGATGAATATCAGGACATCGGGCCCGATGAATACGAACTCATCGCTGCGATCGTGGGCCGCAGCCTGCAGGACGAGGAGCGCAAGCTCAGCCTCTTCGCCGTTGGCGACGACGACCAGAACATCTATGCCTTCAAGGGCGCCTCGGTGACCTTCATCCGCCGCTTCGAGGCCGATTACGCCGCCCGACCGGTCTACCTGCTGGACAACTACCGTTCCACGGCGCACATCATCGACGCGGCGAATGCGCTCATCCAGCCGGCCGCCGAACGCCTGAAAGCGGATCACCCCATCCGCGTCGATCGCGCCCGGCGGCGGGCGCCGCCCGGCAGCGACTGGCAGGCTCTGGATGCGGTCGGGCAAGGCCGGGTACAGGTGCTGCCGGTCGGGAGCGATCCGCATCTGCAGGCGATGGCGATCATGACGGAACTGCAGCGCCTGGCGACGCTCGCCCCGGACTGGAACTGGGCGCGCTGCGCGGTGATCGCCCGCGAATGGCGGTCTCTGCAGCCCGCGCGCTGTTACTGCGAGCTCGCCGGCATCCCGGTGCAGATGGCCAATGAAGATGCGCTTCCCTTTTGGCGCTTGCGCGAAACCCAAGCCCTGCTGGACTGGCTGCGGGGCGACGATCGCAAGGAAATCGATACCGCGACCACCCTGGGCTGGATCGCGGACCAATCGCCCAACCCGTGGTGGTCCCTCCTCGCCGAGGCGGTGCAGGCGCACGGCCTGGAAACCGCGGAGGCCGCACTGCCCGTTCAACACCTCATGGACTGGCTCGCGGAGTGGGGTCGGCAAGTCCGGCGCCGCCAGAGTGGTTTGCTGCTCACGACTGCGCACCGCGCCAAGGGGCTCGAATTCGATCACGTCGCGGTGCTGGATGGCGGCTGGGACAAAACGGGCGCGCATGAGGATGGCGATGCGGCCCGGCGGCTGTACTACGTCGCCATGACCCGGGCGCGTCAGACCCTCACCCTCGCGCGCATGGATGGCAAGCATCGGTTCCTCGATGATCTGCCGCAAACAGGCGCCGTGCAGTGGCGTGAACCGGCGGTCCTGCCCCCACCGGCGCCTGAGCTGGCGTGGTGCCATGATCAACTGAGCCTTGAGGATGTCGATCTGGGCCATGCCGGCCGGCGGTCGGCCGGCGACGCCATACACGCGGCCATCGCCGCCCTGCAGCCCGGCGATCCCTTGTCTCTGGACATGCAGTCGGAGCAACGGCTGTTACGCGATGAGCAGGGCCGTCCCGTGGGACGGTTGGCACGGGCTTACGAGCCACCTGCGGGGATGGAATGCCATCGCGCCCGGGTGGCCGCCGTCCTGGTCCGTCGGGAAGCGGACAGCGATGAAGCGTACCGGCATCTTCTCCGGTGCGCCCGGTGGGAAGTCGTCATCCCGGAGCTCGTTTTTGCGCCGCCTTCAGTGCGTGCCAGAACCTCTTCGAGCCACCCCAGTGCTCGTGAAAAGCCCGCCGCTCAGTTGCAACCGTCCGACCCGATCGCGCCCGCCCACGGCTGAAGACCGGCGATCCGGCCTTGACCGGAAACGCCTCCGTGGCATCTGAGTCCGCATTCGCCAAAACTTGCCGCGGTTTGATTTGTCCCACCCATGGCTTAGCCTGAACCCGAACCTCTTATGGATTCCGCCGCCAGTCCGATCGCGGGCAACCGAAAAGGAGACTCGCCGATGACGCGTCCCGAGCCGCTGCACGCTTGGCCTGCACCCATCACCACCGACTTGTCCGGCGTTTTTGCCCGGATCCGCGCAACCACCGAACGACTGTGCGCGCCCCTCACCGCCGAGGACATGGTCATCCAGGCCATGCCCGACGTGAGCCCGCCGAAGTGGCACCTGGCGCACACGACGTGGTTTTTCGAGACCTTCGTGCTTATCCCTCACGCGCCGGGATATCACCCATTCAACCCGCGCTTCGGCTACCTGTTCAACTCCTATTACAACCAGGTGGGCGCGTTTCATGCCCGCGCGCAGCGGGGTCTGCTGGCGCGGCCAACAACGCCTGAGCTGCTGGCCTACCGCGCGCACGTGGACCAACACATCGGCCGGCTGCTGGACACCGCCGATGCCGCCACGCGCGCCGCCGTCGCGCCGCTGCTGGAGCTTGGCCTGCATCACGAACAGCAGCACCAGGAGCTGCTGCTGATGGACGTGAAGTACAACTTTCACGGCAACCCGCTGCTGCCGGCGTATCGGGACGATCTGCCCGCTGCGGTGGGCGCGGAACCGGGGCCCGTGCAGTTGCTGTCCTGCCCCGGCGGCACCGCCGACATCGGCCACGATGGGCACGGCTTTGCCTTCGACAACGAAACGCCCCGCCACCGCGTGCTGCTGGAGCCGTACCGGCTGGCCGACCGACTGGTGAGCTGCGGCGAGTACGCCGACTTCATCCGCGCCGGCGGCTATCGGACGCCCGAGCTGTGGCTGTCGGACGGCTGGGCCACGGTGCAGGCGCGCGGCTGGCAGGCGCCGCTGTACTGGCTCCCGGACGGCGACGCCTGGCAGGTGTTCACCCTCGGCGGCCTGCGCGCGCTCGATCCCGCCGCCCCGGTGAGCCACCTCAGTTTCTACGAGGCCGACGCCTTTGCCCGCTTCGCCGGCCGGCGGCTACCGACCGAGTTCGAATGGGAAGCGGCGGCCGTGCAGGCCGGGGCAGACCCGGCACACGGCAACTTTCTGGATGGCGGACCGGTCGAACCGACAGCGCCTCGGACCGGTGCGGGGCTCAAGCAACTGTTCGGCGACGTCTGGGAATGGACCGCCAGCGCCTACCTGCCCTACCCACGCTACCGACCGGCCGAGGGTGCAGTCGGCGAGTACAACGGCAAGTTCATGTCCGGGCAGATGGTGTTGCGCGGCGGCTCCTGCCTGACGCCGGCCGGCCATGCACGCGCGACCTATCGCAACTTCTTCCCGCCGGACGCGCGCTGGGCGTGCGCCGGCCTTCGACTGGCGGATGACGCATGAACACGCTCGCCAAACTGCGCCTGCATGACCTCGCGCCGCCGCAGGACGATTTTCTCGCCGCCGTGCTGGACGGTCTCGGCCGTGCCCGCAAGACGCTACCGTGCAAGTTCTTTTACGACGAAGCCGGCTCGGCGCTGTTCGACGCCATCTGCGACACGCCCGAGTACTACCCGACGCGCACCGAGCTCGGCATCCTCACCGCCGCGGCGGGTGAAATTGCGGATCTGGCCGGCCGCGGCGGCGTGCTGGTCGAGTACGGCAGCGGCAGCAGCCGCAAGACGCGGCTGTTGCTGGATGTGCTCGCGCCGGCCGTGTATATGCCGATCGACATCTCCCGCGAGCACATGCTGGCCGCGTGCCACACGCTGGCGCAGGACTACACGGCGCTGCACCTTATGGCGGTGTGCGCGGACTACACGCGTCCGCTGCGCCTGCCCACCGTGGCGCGCGGCGGGCAGCGCCGGCTTGCCTTCTTTCCGGGCTCCAGCATCGGCAACTTCGCGCCACTGGAGGCGCTGCGGTTTCTGAAGAACGTCGCCCTGCAACTGGCCCCGGATGATGGGTTTCTGATCGGGGTCGATCTCAAGAAGGACCCCGCCATCCTGAACGCCGCCTACAACGACGCGGGTGGCGTCACGGCCGCCTTCAACCTCAACCTGCTGGCGCGCTGCAATCGCGAACTCGGCGCCGACTTTGACCTCACTGCCTTCGCGCACCGGGCGTTCTACAACGATGCCGTCGGGCGCATTGAAATGCACCTTGAAAGCGCGTGCGAGCAGCGCGTGTGGATCGCCGGGCAGGTTTTCAGCTTCGCAGCCGGCGAGACCATTCACACCGAGAACTCGTACAAGTACGCCGCCGATGAGTTTCGGCGATTGGCCGTGCAGGCGGGATTCCAGCCGCAACAATGCTGGATGGATGAGGCGCGCCTGTTCAGCGTGCATCTTTTTCGCAGAACCTGAAACGAAAAAAAACCCGGCACGGGGCCGGGCTTTTCGAATTGGCTGGGGGACTAGGATTCGAACCTAGGTTGACGGAGTCAGAGTCCGTAGTCCTGCCGCTAGACGATCCCCCAATGGCGATGCTCAGGGTTGCAGGCTTGCGCCGCGCCGCATCAACGCTTGGAGTATTGCGGCGCGCGACGGGCCTTGTGCAGGCCGACTTTCTTGCGCTCGACTTCGCGCGCATCCCGGGTCAGGAAGCCGGCACGGCGCAGCTGCGGCTTGTTGGCCTCGTCGTAGGCGACCAGCGCGCGGCTGATGCCGAGCCGGATGGCACCCGCCTGCCCGCTCATGCCGCCGCCTTCCACGCGCACGCGGATATCGAATTGGTCGGACACACCCATCAACTCGATGGCCTGCCGGGTCACCATGCGCGAGGTATCGCGACCAAAATAGTCCTCGAGGCTCTTGCCGTTGACTTCGATGCGGCCGGCGCCACGCGCCAGATAAACGCGTGCGCTCGCACTCTTGCGGCGACCGACCCCGTAGTAGTTCTGCTCAGCCATGAAAGTCCGTTCCACTCAATCGATGGCGCGCGGATCAAAGATCCAGCGGCTTGGGTTGCTGGGCTGCGTGGATATGTTCGCCACCGGCGAAAATCCGCAGTTTCTTCATCATCGCACGACTCAGGCGATTCTTGGGCATCATGCCCCGCACGGCGGTCTCCAGGGCGCGCTGGGGATGCTCGGCGAGCAATTTTTCCAGCGTGGTGGATTTCATGTTGCCGATGTGGCCGGTGTGGCGATGGTAGGTCTTGTCTTTCAGCTTGTTGCCGGTGACGCGAATCTTTTCCGCATTGACGACGACGATGTAGTCGCCGGTATCCACATGCGGGGTGAACTCGGGCTTGTGCTTGCCCCGCAGGCGGTCGGCGATCGCCGTCGCAAGGCGACCCAGGGTCTTGCCTTCGGCATCGATCAGGTACCAGTCCTGCGTCACGGTTTCAGATTTTGCAAAAAACGTTTTCACGATGCAGCCGCTCCGGGCAATGCCTGTCTCATCAGGATTCGGTCAGGCGCGAAAGACAACGCGGCGCCGGGACCCGTAAAAACCGGGGATTCTACCGGCTCGACGCCCTGCTGACAAGGCACTTCAGAGGCGCAGTCGGTCTACCGGCTTTCCCTGCAGGAGATGCTCCTCGACGATGGCGTCCACGTCTTCCGTCGAACGACAGCGATACCACACGGCGTCCGGGTACACCACCACGACCGGACCCTGCTCGCAGCGCTCCATACACCCCGCCTGATTGATGCGCACGCGGCCCGGGCCGGCCAGCGCGAGTTCGGCCACGCGCCGCTTGGCATGTTCGCGCAGCGGCTCCGAGCCGCAGCCGCCGCAACTCGGACGCGGCGCATCGGGCGCGCGCCGGTTGGTGCAGAAAAACACGTGGTAACGATAAAAGCTCATGACATGTCCACCCTCGACCGGCGTCCCACACCCATCCTACCGCGGTCGGCCCGTGCATGCCGTCGACCCGCGGTTGATCCACATCGGGCGCGTCGCGACGGCGGCTTGCCTCGGCAGCCGGGCGCCGCTAGATTCACCCCATGGACAATCGAAACTACCGCCGGACCGACCGCATCCTGATGGATGTCCAACAGGCCATGCGCACGCTCATGGCCGACCCGCGCGAGCCCATCGGCGCGCATCCCGACGACGACGTCCCCGAACCGGTGCTCGCGGCCGATGAGCAGCGCGAGGCGGCGCGGTTGATGCGGGTCAACCATGCCGGCGAGATCAGTGCGCAGGCGCTCTATCAAGGCCAGGCCCTCTTCAGCCGTGACCCGCGGGTGGCGGACACCCTGCGGCAAGCCGCGCGTGAGGAACATGCGCACCTGATCTGGTGCCAGCGGCGTCTGGCAGAGCTCGAGGACCGGCCCAGCCGGCTCGCGCCTTTCTGGTATCTCGGCTCACTGGCGATCGGCTCCGTCGCGGGTCTGGCCGGGGATCGCTGGAGCCTGGGCTTCGTGGTCGAAACCGAGAATCAGGTGATCGCCCACATCCGCAACCACCTCAACCGCCTGCCGTCCAGCGATGCCAAAAGCCGGGCCATCCTCGATCAGATGGAATGGGACGAATATCACCATGGCGACACGGCCCGTCGCGCCGGCGCGCGGAATCTCCCCGCCCCCGTCCGCTGGGTCATGCACGCCGTTTCCCGCGTCATGACCCGCACCGCCTATTATTTCTGAGCCCCGCGCCCGCGGGCGCGCTGGACCTCGGGCTCACCGCCCCACTCGTTCACCTTGCGCATGTTGCGGCCGTAGAAGATTTCCAGCATCTCGTGGCGCAACTGCTTGCGGATGGCCTTGCGCTCCTTCGGGTCGAGCTCCGACTCGGTTTCCCCGAACAGGTAGTCGTCCAGACGGAAATCGCGCAGGATCATCTTGGTGTGGAAGATGTTTTCCTGATAGACGTTGACGTCCATCATCTGGTAGCGCGAGAGGGTGTCGCGCGTCAGGTAGTTCTGCACCGAGTTGATGGAGTGGTCGATGAAGTGCTTGCGTCCGCGCACGTCGCGGGTGAAACCCCGCACGCGGTAGTCGATGGTCACGATGTCCGACTCGAAGCTGTGCAACAGATAGTTCAGCGCCTTCAGCGGCGAGATCACGCCGCAGGTCGACACATCGATGTCCGCCCGGAAGGTGCTGACGTTGTTGTGCGGATGGCTCTCGGGATAGGTGTGGACCGTGATGTGGCTCTTGTCCAGATGCGCCAGCACCGTCTCCGGCAAGGGGCCCGGCGATTCGCTGTTGTCGGAGCCCTCCGGATCGACCGGACCTTCCGAAATCAGCATGGTCACGCTGGCGCCCTGCGGATCGTAATCCTGGCGGGCGATGTTGAGGATATTGGCGCCGATGATGTTGGCCACATCGGTGAGGATGCTGGTCAGTCGCTCGGCGTTGTAGGCCTCGTCGATGTACTGGATGTAGCGCTCGGTCTGCTCGTCGGTGCGCGCGTAGCACACGTCATAGATGTTGAAGCTCAGCGACTTGGTGAGATTGTTGAAGCCGTGCAGCTTGAGCTTGTTGGTCAATTGCAGCAATTCAAGATCCTCCAGATCCGGGACGGGACACCCGGAGATTTCCCGCGCCTCCCGCAAGGTTCACAGCGGGAAGCGCCAGAAGAAAAAACCCCGAAGGGGTCCGGCCTCGGATCGCTTCAGGGGGCGAACATTATAGGGCGGGATGCCCGCCCTGTCTCATACGCTCGGATCAGGCTGCCACAGCCGGTCGAATCTCGAAGCTGTGCGTGATCTCGGCGGTCTTGCCCAGCATGATCGACGCCGAACAATATTTCTCGGCGGACAACGCCACCGCCCGGCTGACCTGCGCCTCGCCGAGATCATGCCCGGTGACGATGAAGGAAATATGAATCCGGGTGAACACCTTGGGATCGGTCTCGGCCCGCTCGGCCGTGAGTTCGGCCACGCAGTCGGTGATGCGCTGGCGACTCTTGCGCAGGATCTGCACCACATCGAAGCTGGCGCAACCGCCCATGCCGACCAGCAGCATCTCCATGGGCCGCACACCCAGATTGCGGCCGCCCGCCTCCGGCGGCCCATCCATCACCACGGCGTGACCGCTGCCCGATTCGCCGAGAAAGGTCACGTCCTCGACCCATTTGACCCGCGCTTTCATTGCAGCTCCTTGTGAGCGTTCGTCGTATCGAACAGTTCCCGCAGGCGACTCCCGGGGTCCGGCGCGCGCATGAATGCCTCTCCGACCAGAAAGGCGTGGATACCGCGGGCCCGCATGGCCGTCACGTCCGCCGCCGTGTGGATGCCGCTTTCGGTGACGATGAGCCGTCCGGGCGGAATCTGCGCCATCAGGTTCCAGGTGGTGTCGAGCCGCGTCTCGAAGGTGCGCAGGTTGCGATTGTTGATCCCGATCAGCACCGACGCCGGCAGGCGCAGGGCGCGCTCCAGCTCGGGCGCATCGTGAACCTCGACCAGCACCGCCAATCCCAGTGCGCGCGCCAGCGCTTCCAGTTCGACCAGTCCGGCATCGCTCAGTGCCGCCACGATGAGCAGGATGCAGTCGGCGCCCATCTGGCGCGATTCCCAGATCTGGTAGGGATCGATCATGAAATCCTTGCGCAGGACCGGCAAGGCGCAGGCCGCCCGCGCCGCGAGCAGAAAGGCCGTTGCGCCCTGGAAAAAATCGCGATCGGTCAGCACCGACAGGCACGCCGCCCCGCCGGCCTCATAGCTGCGGGCAATTGCGGCCGGATCGAAGTCGGCGCGCAGCAAACCCTTGCTCGGCGAGGCGCGCTTGATCTCAGCGATAACGGCCGGCTCGCCGCGCCCGATGCGCGCCTGCATCGCGCCCGTGAAATCCCGCGCAGGCGCGCAGTCCTGCACGCGCGCCTGCAACTCGCCGAGCGGCACGCGGGCGCTGCGGTCGGCCACCTCTTCCCGCTTGCGCGCCAGAATCCGGGCGAGGATGTCCGCATGGGCCTCAGGCTGCGTCATGCCGCGAGCTCCTGCGAACGCTGCACCAGCGCGTGCAGGCGCCGGCCGGCCTCGCCGGAGTCGATCGCCTCCGCCGCCAATGCCATGCCTGCCGGCAAATCCGTCGCCCGACCGGCGACATAGAGGGCCGCGGCGGCATTGACGAGCACGATGTCCCGGGCCGCGCCCACCGCGCCGCCCAGTACCTCGCGCATCAGCGCCAGGCTGTCGTCGGGCGAGCCGATTTCGAGACTGGCCAGCGACTGGCGCGGCACGCCGAAGTCCTCCGGCGTCAGGACGTGGTTGACGACCTCGCCCGCGCGCAGTTCGGCGACCCGCGTCGGGACCTGGATGCTGATCTCGTCGAGCCCGTCCTCGGCGTGCACCACCATGACATGACGGCTGCCCAAGGCCCCCAGAACCTGCGCCATGGGCTCCACCCACGCGGCATCGAACACGCCCAGGAGCTGATTCGGCGCCCGCGCCGGATTGGTCAGCGGTCCCAGCAGGTTGAACAGGGTGCGCACACCCAGTTCCCGGCGCGGACCGACGGCATGGCGCATGGCGCCGTGGTGCGCGGGCGCAAACAGAAAGCCCACCCCCAGCGCATCGATGCAGCGCGCCACGGCCTCCGGCGCAAGATCGAGGCGTACTCCGGCGGCTTCCAGCACATCCGCGCTGCCGCTGCGGCTCGAAACCGACCGGTTGCCGTGCTTGGCCACCCGACCGCCGGCGGCCGCCACCACGAAGGCCGCCGTCGTCGACACATTGAACAGGCCCCGGCCGTCCCCGCCCGTGCCGCAGGTGTCGACCAGATAGGTCTGATCGGTCACCGGCACCGGCGTGGCCAGTTCGCGCATGACCCGCGCCGCGGCGGCGATTTCGGTGGCCGTCTCGCCCTTCATGCGCAGGGCGACGAGGAAGCCGCCGATCTGCGCCGGCGTCGCCTGCCCGGACATCACCGCATGCATCACCGCGGTCATTTCGGCATCCGCGAGATCACCATGCTCGATCAGCCGCGCGATGGCTTGGGGCAGATCCACGATCACCGCCCCTCAGGCCGCGCGCGCCGGCGCCGGCGATTCGAGGAAATTGCGCAGCAGGGCGTGGCCGTGCTCCGTCAGGATGGATTCGGGATGGAACTGCACACCCTCGACGGCGAGCGCGCGATGCCTGAGGCCCATGATCTCCTCGCGCGAGCCGTCGGCCTCGAGCGTCCAGGCGGTCGTTTCGAGGCAGGCCGGCAGGGTGTCCGGATCGACCACCAGCGAATGGTAGCGGGTCGCCGTGAAGGGGCTGGGCAGGCCACGGAACACGCCCTGGCCGGCGTGATGGACCTCGGAGGTCTTGCCGTGCATCAGCCGCTTGGCATGGACGACGTGGGCGCCGAAGGCTTGGCCGATGCTCTGATGGCCGAGACAGACGCCCAGGATGGGAATCTGGCCGGCGAAACGATGGATCAGCGGCACCGAAACCCCGGCCTCGTTGGGCGTGCACGGGCCCGGGGAGATCACGATATGGCTCGGCGCGAGCGTGGCGATCTGCTCCAGCGTGATCTGGTCGTTGCGGTGCACTGCGACCTCGCAACCCAGTTCGCCCAGATACTGCACCAGGTTGTAGGTGAAGGAATCGTAGTTGTCGATCATCAAGACCATGTCGACGCCATCCCGCGCTGCCGTTACGAGACCCGTGAAAACCGCCGGCACACCGGCGATTGGCCGATTATGGTACCGCAGACGCGCGGTCTTGGGGTCAGCCGGCCACGGCGCGGGCGGCGCCTCCCGTACGGGCAGCAGTGACGGAGCGGCCGCAGCGCCGCCGGATGGCCCGCCGCAGGACGCAGGGAACACCGGTCAGGCGATGCGGACCGCGAGCGGCTCGAGCCCGGCGATGCTCGCCTCCAGCCGATCCCCGGGCACGACGGGGGCCACGCCGGCCGGCGTGCCGGTGAAGACGAGATCGCCTGGACCCAGCGCGACCATCCTCGAGAGCGCGGCGATGATCTGCGGCACCGTCCAGATCATCTGATCCAGATCGCCCGATTGGCGCAGCGCGCCGTTGACCCGCAGCCCGATCCGGCCGGTCGCGAGGACGCCGCCGTCCTGCACGGTCGTCAGCGCGCCGATGGGCGCGGCACCCGCGAAGCCCTTGGCGAGATCCCAGGGCCGACCCTGCGTCTTGGCCACCTGCTGCAGGTCGCGCCGGGTCATGTCGAGGCCCACGGCGTAGCCGAAGATGCAGGCATTCGCCTCCGCCTCGGGAATGTCCCGTCCACCGGCGCCGAGTGCCACCACCAGTTCCACCTCCGGCTGCAGGTCCGCGGTCGCGGGCGGATAGGCCAGCACCGCTCCGCTCGGCAGGACCGACCAGGCCGGTTTCATGAAGAAAAACGGCGGCTCGCGCCCGGGATCGCCGCCCATCTCGCGGGCATGCTCGGCGTAGTTGCGCCCCACGCAATAAATCTGCCGCACCGGAAACAACCCGCCCGAACGGACCGGGATCGTGACGGGCGGCGCAGGCGGCAGGACCAGCTTCATCGGCGTGCTCCCAAGTGCATGTGTTGGCGAATGCCCGGACCGACGCGCCCACGGCGGGGAAGGCGGAAATCGCCGGGCGTCCCACACGGAACGCGCCGCGGCGCGCAGCGGCTTGCGCATTCGGCAGGTGATGGCCTGCCAACATGGACCGGCGCCAGCTTTATGGCGGCGCGGCCTCGGAAGCCATCCTCACCCGCGACCCATGATAGGTCAGCCCGAACACCGTGTCCGTGACCCACCGCTTGAAGGCCTTCGGAGTGGATGCCGCGCTGCGTACCCCGCCGTCGATTGGAGACGGTCGATTTCCGCCTCCTCGTCCGGACGCTGAATCCTCGGCCGCTGCCTGCTTCTCGACGCAGTAACGGTCCATTTCGATGGCCTCCAGAATGCCCGTGGACAGGGCGTCCGGCACCGCCACCGGCAGCCTGGGCATCGGAAACGTCAGGCTGTCACTACCCGCCCAGAATGCTCGCGATGAATGGCTTGTCCAGCGCCGCGAGGCGTCTTCGATCAGTCCTGACGTGGCAGGAGACAGGGCGGGCGGGCGCATCGATGCGAGACGGGCGGCGCCCGGGGTTGCCGTCGGGCGCGGCGGCCGGCGGCTGCGCCTTCGACGCACCACAATCCGGCGGCAGGCGATCGCGGTACAACCTTCCGGCCCGCTTCCGTCCGACGGCCCCGGCCCCAAGATTCGATGACGTCCACGTCGACGGTACGACCGCGATCCCGTGTAGGGAGGGGCGAGGTCGCTTTGCCACTCCCGACCGATGGGCCGCGCTCGCCACAGCCGAGGCACCGCGGCTTACTGCGGCATGACCGGCCACGGCAGGCGCGCGGGCATCGGTGGGGCGGGCAGCTCCAGCCGCGCGGGATCGATGGACGCGCGGGACAGCCGCTCCAGCCGGACGTCCTTGCCGTAGCGCAGCAGCGCGAGGCCGCCCTGGCGTTCGAGTTCGGGCGGCAGGTCGAGCGGCCCGGCGCCCAGCAGGGGGCCATAGCGGCGCAGTTGCTGCACCAGCGCGACCTGCGCCCGCTGCAGTTCGGGATCGACCGCGAGCACGACGGTTTCGGCCACGGTCGTGCCGTCGGGCAACCGGCCGCTGGCGTTGTAAACGGTGCCGCCAATGCCGGCGACCTGTTCCTGGGCGCCGGTCGCGCCGAGCAGCCGGAAGGCCACCGGCCCGAGCGGCCCGGCCTCGGCGAGCAGCGACTGCAGCATGGGCCCCAGCGGACCCTGCTGGGCATCGTCCAGATCGACCACCTGCCAGATCCCGTTCAGTGAGCGCACCCAGTAAGCGCTGCCGTCGCGGAACAGCAGCACCTGGCCGTTCCAGCTCAGGCGCAGCGTGGCGTCGTCGCGATACTCCACGGTCAGCGGCGCGCCGTCCTCGAGCCGCCAGACCTCGGTGACATCGGCCGAGGCCGTCGCCGTGAACAGCGCTGTCAGCGCCAGCAGCGCCCCGCACCACAGGCGTCGCCCCGCCCTGCCGGCGGATGGGGTAGTCTTCAGCATCTTGTAAGGTCTCCGCACTTTCGCCGAACCATGAGCGTACCCGAATCGATCTGCCTGTTGCGCCTGTCCGCCCTGGGCGACGTGACGCATGTGCTGCCCATCGTCCACACCCTGCGCCGGCACTGGCCACAGACGCGGCTGACCTGGGTCATCGGCAAGCTCGAAGCGCGGCTGGTGGGCGATCTGCCGGATGTGGAATTCATCGTCTTCGACAAGGGCGCAGGCTGGCGCGGCTACCGCGATCTGCACCGCCGGCTGGCGGGACGGCGCTTCGATGTCGCCTTCCTCATGCAGGTCGCACTGCGCGCGAATCTCGCCAGCCTGGCCCTCCGCGCGCCGGTCCGCATCGGCTTCGACCGCGCCCGCGCCAAGGACGGCCATGGCATCTTCATCAACCGGCGCATCGCTCCCGGTCCGGGCGCACACGTGATCGAGGGTTTCTTCGGCTTTTTGCAGGCCGCAGGACTCGCGGCGCGCGAATGGTGCTGGGATCTGCCCATCCCGGAGGACGCGCGGGCGTGGGCCGCGGCGCAGTGCCCGCCGGATCGGCCGGTGCTGCTGCTCAGCCCCTGTTCCAGCCATCCGCGGCGCAACTGGCGCGCGCAATACTATGCCCGCGTGGCCGATCATGCGGCGCGGCGCCACGGCCTGCGTGTGGTGCTGTGCGGCGGGCCGTCGGCGGCCGAGCGCGCCATGGGGGATGCCATCCTCGCGGCCACCCCCGGCGAGCCGCCGCTCGATCTCATCGGCAAGGACACCCTCAAACGCTTCCTGGCGCTGCTGGAACGCGCCTGTGTCCTCATCAGCCCCGATTCGGGACCGGCCCACATGGCGACCTGCACCGGCACGCCGGTCATCGGCCTCTATGCGGCCAGCAACCCGGCCCGCAGCGGGCCTTTCAACAGCCGGCAGTGGTGCGTGAACCGCTACGACGCCGCGGCGCGGCATTTCCTCGGCAAGCCGGCGGCGGAACTCGCCTGGGGCCGCAAGCTGGAGTTTCCCGGCGTGATGGACCTCATCGAGCCCGAAGCCGTGATCGAGCGGCTCGATGCCCTCATGGCCTGGCGGGCGGCTCCAGACGTCCGGTAAACACCCCAACCCTTCCGCAGTGCGTCTGGACCTGCGTCCAGCATGCGGGCGAATCGCGCCTCGGATATTTATCAGCATCCGGTCATGGCGCCCCTCCAGGCGGCGCAAGAGGTGACGCAGGCGCACCCGGCCGTCCGGGGTGTGCAGGATCCAGTTCTGCAGCCGCCCTTCGGGGTCGTCGGAGACCACGATGTCCCGTCCGCGCTGGCATCGACGATCAGGCGGGTGAGCCCGCCGGCCGCGAAGTCTGCGATCGGGTAATAGCTGGAGAGGGTGGGCTTCGGGTCGGCATCGACCAGCAGCACGCGCTGGCCGATGTCCGCCAGCAGCGCGGCCAGATTGGCCGCCAGCGTGGTCTTGCCCACCCCGCCCTTGGTCGAAACGATCGTCAATGTCAGAGCCATCGGACTCATCCCTGTGTGTTGTTGATTGACACCATGGGCGAGGTTTGCGATCATCCGCGGCTGTTTCGACTTTTCTTTCTGCCAGATTCTCCTGATCGTTTCGGGCCGTTAGCTCAATGGTAGAGCAGCTGACTCTTAATCAGGATCATTTCATGGCCTAGAGAAAAGTCGACCCCGGCCAGGGAGCCGACCCTCGTGTCGGCGAGGCAAGCGTCGACTTGCCTCCCTTGTTCCCACCCCCCAGAACCAGGCTCCTGGTTCTGAATTTCTTCCTTCTACTCTCATCGTCGCGGCGCCGTCAAGGAATCTTGCACGGCGATGCCATCCATCATACACCGGCGCCGCCGTCAAAACCCCAGCCTAGTCCAGATCGCTCGTGGGGACATCCCACGGGCGCTCATCCAGTTTCTCATGCAGCAGGCGCATCTGGTCGATGTCCGGATGGACATACTCCAGGGTCTGCAAGGGGCTGGAATGCCCCAGGTATTGCTGGATGCTCTTGAGGTCCGGATTCGAGCCGCTGGCCAGGCGCGTGGCCGTCGTGTGCCGGATCCGGTGCGGGCTGATGGTCATGCCCGAGTCCCTGCTCAGACGCAACATGAGCTTGGTTATCTGTTCCTCGATCATTTCCTGGGTCCGGTATCTCGGATTGAACAGCGGCAGACAGAAGACCTGCTGATCAGCCATCGTGCCCTCAGACCAGCGATTCAATGAGCGCGAATATTCCAGCGTCCTTTGCTTCAGGACGCTCAGATCCGTCATCGTCGCCGGCGTCAGGGGAATCTTCCATTCCCGTCGCGTCTTGCTTCCCTCGACAGTGAAGGTCAGGGCGTTGTCGTCCCAGTCAATGTCGCGCCAACGCAGGGCCACCACCTGGCGCCGCCGTGCCCCCGTGGCGTACATGAACCGCAGCACGATGATCCAGAACCAGGCCGGCTTATAGCGATCCGGATTTTTGGCCATCAGGTCGCACGCCGTCGCCAGGGCGTCGTGATGCAGGATTTTCTTGCCGGTCTTTACGACCGGAACCGAGGTGACCCGAATGAAGGGATCCTGCTCCAGTAGTCCGGTCCTGACTGCCCATCGCCATAGCGCCTTGGCATGGCGGTGGTAGCTGTTCCAGGTCGCGGGCGTGGCCCGCGCCAGGATCTGATCCCGCCAGCGCACGAGGTCATCCACGGTGAGGGTTTCGAGGTCTGGATCCTTGAGATCATCGGCGAAAACCTTGCCCACGCCCAGATAGGACCGCACGCTGGCCGGTCTCAGGTGACGCTCTTTCAGATACTTGTCCATCAATTCGGCGATTTTCATCCGGCAACCAGTTTGATGTGAGGATTGAGGGCGAGCGTGTCGCCATTGGGCAGGATGGCGCCGGGATCCGGGAACAGCATCCCCTTGAGCATGCCGCTCCTGCGCTGGCCTTCGGCCAGGAAGGTATGGAAGTTCTCGCCGGTTGCGGTTTTGCGATGCAGCGCCAGCTTGCGCACCCGCGTCTGCACATTCTTCCATTCGAGCGGCGTTTCCGATTGGGTCACGAAGTCCTGGAACGCGGCCGGGCTGACCAGGATGAGCCCTTCCGGGATGCGGTGGATCCGGGCATTCTTGGTGTTGATTTCCAGTTTTCCAGATGCAGCGCCGTCCCGCAGCCAGCGCAGGAACAGTTGTTCGGTGGATGCGCGTTCCACGCTGGCCGGTTGCCGGGCCTGCGAGGCCTGCGAGGCCTGCGGTGGGAGGCTCACGTCATGCCCTGCGAGTTCCGGCAGCTCCGCGGGCTCCTCGAGGAGAGGATCGAGGAGCACCGCGCCAGGCGCAGAATCCGCGGCTTCGGGTTGTTCCGCCGGAACGGTTAACGCCACTCCGTCCGTCCCATGCTGGGTCTGTTCCCGGGCGACGCCGGCGGCGCTCTCCCACTCGACGGAGCCTGCAAATCCTTCCGGCCGCTGGCCGGGATCAGGCCACACTGCGGACAGGGAAAACCGCAGCAAGGTCAGCGTATGCCGCCATTCCCCGCTCGAGACCGCCGCCTTCCAGATCGCGCGATCCCCGCAGGGGATCAGGATGCCGTGCTCCTGGAGCACGTCGAAGATGCGGTCGTTGCTGGTCGGGATCCCCCCGACCCCGAGCCCGGCAAGATGCTGCCGCAGCGCGTCCGCGGTCCGCTTGCTGACCATCCAGAGGCCGTCTTCGGTCACCCATCCCGCGGCGCCATTGCGGTTGAGGGGCAGTTCCCCCTCTTGAATCAGGTGCCGCAGGGCCATCAGCAGGCGCTCATGCAGCGGCCGGGGGCCTGTGTCCCGCCGCAGCGGAGCGGATGCTGGTACAGCTTCCGGCGGGCGCTCGGCGGCAGAGGATGCTGCCACAGTTCCCTGCAGGTCGCGGGCCACGGACGTGCTATCGGCCTGGGCCACGATCGCGGTCAGGGAGCCGCCGGCCTCCCCGTGCAAGACGGCGATCCACTCGGCCAGCAGGTTCATGTCGGCCGCCATCCACTGCACGGATCGCGGCGGCACCCACCAGGGGGAGAACATCGGCTTGGCGCGATCGTGCAGGCGATGGCGGCGCTCCTTGCGGTAGTGTGCGAGATAGGCGTCGCCCTTGGCCTGGGTGACCGGACCGGCCCAGGGGTTCCAGGTCTCGCCGGTGGGCCGGCCGCGCGCGTACAGGGTCACGGTCTGGTCGATGGCGGGCTTGCCCAGATCGTGGATGAGCGCCGCCGCCAGTACGCCATAGGTCCACCGATCCTGATACTCGGCGAGGGTTTCGGCCGTGGCGCCTTCCGGCAGCAGGATGCCGCGGCGCAGCCGCAAGGCCAGAATGGCGACCTCCAGCGTGTGATCCAGCAGACCGAAGGGGCGCGCATGGTGATGGGCTTCGGATGCAGGAAACGCCTGGCACCACTCGGCCACCGACCGTAGCAAAGGCATGACCAATGCGGAAAAATGCTCCTTGGGGAAGCCGCACAGTTCCTGGATTTCGGCGACCGCTGTGCTTCTGGGCTTGAGCAACGCATCAGCCGCCATGATCGGCAGGCCGGGATGCCGCTCAGCGGGGGCGGTCGGCCCCAGGGCATGAGCCTTGATCGAAGGTGGAGGCTGACGTTGAGCGCTCGATCGCCAGGGGAAAATCATGGCCACATCCTGGTCACATGGGCGTAACACCCCATCTTAAAGCGATTTTCAGCCAAGAGTCGGGCATCCTTTCAACGGGCCGGCGGACAGCTCGCATTTGGGCAATATGAAGAGAATATTTTTTGGAGTATACCGTAAAGGTATATGATGCTCTCCATGCACGTCATCGCGAAACCCGTTCTGGTCGAATTCTGGACGAAACACCCTGACGCTGAACGTCCTCTGCTTGCCTGGCTGCGAGCCGTGAAGGCGGAGATATATCCGGATTTCAATGCGCTGCGGCAGACGTTCCCCAGTGCCGATTACGTCGAGGGGTTTACGGTGTTCAACATCGGAGGCAACAAGTACCGGCTGATCGCCTTGATCCACTACAACCGGCACAAGGTTTATATCCGCCATGTGCTTACCCATGAAGAGTACGATCGCGACGGCTGGAAGCGGAAAAGGAGAAACTGATGGCCCATACACACAAGGCGGTGCCCGAACCGCAGGCCATTCTTCGGGCCTGGATGCCATTCAAGGAAGTCGTCGGCGTGACCACGGTTCGCACCGAAGAAGACTACGCCCAAGCGCGGGCGACCATCGAGGTCTTGCTGGACGAAATCGGGGACAACGAGAGCCACCCGCTGGCCGATGTGCTCGATTACCTGGCCGACCAGGTGGCAGCCTATGAGGATGAGCGGTGCCCGCTTCCCGATGCCGCCCCAAAGGAAGTGCTTCGTTTCCTGATGGAGCAGCATGGCCTCAAACAGGAAGATCTCGGAGACTGCGCGCCCCAAAGCCGTATTTCCGACATCCTCAGCGGCCGGCGCGACATCAGCAAGGAAATCGCCAAGAAACTGGCGCGACGCTTCAACGTCAGCGCCGCCTTGTTCTTGTGATGCCGCGCCAGGAACCGCGGGAGCACACCGTGATGAACGTCGATGTTTCATCTACCCGTCCAGCCGATGCGGGCGCCATTCATCGAGTGCGGGGATTTACCCCGAATGTTGAGGTATGCCCTGATACGGGGCTTCTGGTGGGCTATGTGCCGGGTCTCCCCGGCGCTCATTCCCAAGGTATAAACTGGGCCGAATTGCGCGCCCATCTGGAAGAGGTAATCGACCGGCTTCGGGACGGCGCCGATCCGGTACAGGTCGCGCCGCAGGCTCACGCTCTTGAGCTTTCGGAAAGGCCGGAGGGCCGACAGGTGTCCAAACCCCCGCAGTGAGGGTCAATCACTGCGCCCCCAAAGCCCCTTTCGGATCCGGAAGAGGGGCGCAGCCGCAAGGCTGGGATCCAATACAACTCAACCCCGCCGGGGAGAATCCCCCGGCGCTGCCGTGGCTTCTCCCTGGCTTTTTTATGGCAAGGAGAAAGTCATGTACCAGCTCAACACCGACGATGATGTCGTTCGTGCCGCGCTCAATATCCTTGAGCAGCGGCTCGAATACGGGCCCGTCATGGGCAACCCAGAGACGGTCCGCTCCTATCTCAAGCTCGAAGTCATGGGCCTCGAACACGAAGTGTTCGGTTGCCTGTGGCTGAATAACCGCCACAACGTGATCAGGGTCAATCCCCTGTTCAGGGGGACGATCGATGCCGCAGCGGTCTATCCGCGGGAGGTGGTCAAGGAAGCGCTCCAGGTCAACGCCGCGAGCGTGATCTTCTATCACAACCATCCCTCCGGGGATCCCGAACCGAGCAGCGCGGACCGAGCCCTCACTGACCGGCTGAAAACCGCGCTGGCCACCGTCGACATCAGGGTCCTCGACCACATCGTGATCGGGGGAAACAAGACCGTCTCTTTCGCGGAAAGAGGCTTGATCTGAAGCGCATCATCCCCAGGGGGGGCAGCTCCCCCAAGGGGAAAACTGCCTCCTCCAAATCCCGCGAGGAGCAGCGTCAATGAACAAGGAAGCGATCAAGGGCTTCATCGTCTGGCTGGAAGGTGCGCAAGCGGACGAGATCCGCGCTCACCAGGCATTCATCCTGGCCAGTCTGGAAGACCTACAGACGGCGGAGGGAAAGGCCGATGCTAGGCTGGCGCTTCGCCTGATCGATGAGGAATTGCTGTCCCGGATGTATCCGGGGGCAGTCCAGAACCTGAAATGACAGACAGGGATGAACGTGAAAGACCGCGCTTCAGGCGAACTGCCAAGGCGGCATCACGTTCACCCCGGAACAGCGCTTCCAGAAAGCCCTGTTCCAGTTCACGCCGGTTCCCGCTGATCGACGTCAGTTCGTTCATGGCGCCATGTTATCACCCACCCTGCCGGGGGCGCACCCCGCAGGGCGCCTCCGGCTCAATTGGAGGCTTGCAATGTTCGAGATGCCTGAATACGGGCTTTTCGGGGACGCCCTGCTGATGGACGAGGGCAACCTGTTATTCCTCTCGGCCTGGGGCCGGGACACGGCAATACAGTCTTTCCTGGCAACGCTGACTCTCGGTGAATCCGAAGGCGGAGCCGACAAGTTCTGGATCCAGGGCCAATCAACCTTCCAGGTCTGGGTCAACACCCAGCGGATGGAGAAACAAACCGCCCGCATGCCCAAAGGCGGGCTGTTCGGCAACATCGCACAGGTCTGGCTCTACGATCCGATTCTGGCAACGCCGGATCGGGCCAGCCGATTGGGCTATCTGCCCTATCGTTCCGGGCATGAAAGCTATTCCCAGAACCGGGAGCGGCTTTGGGCGCTGGTGCAGACCATCTGCCCCATCCCCTTTCTCCCGCAATGGCGGGACCAGGTGCTGGACGAAATGGGCAGTCTGGGCTGGCTCAGAACGATCCACGGCATCAGACTGGAGGGGGTCAAGGTGAACCTCCCCGAGGAAGCTGAAATTGCCGATCTGGTCCGCTCCATGCTTGAATGGAAACGGCTGGTGGCTTGAACCCTGTCCCCGCGCTCGCGGGGGCCTTTCCCCAGGATCCGTTATTTGGGTCCTGCGGAAAGGCCGGAGGGCCGACAGGTGTCCAAACCCCCGCAGTGAGGGTCAATCGCCGCGCCCCCAAAGCCCCTTTCGGATCCGGAAGAGGGGCGCAGCCGCAAGGCTGGGATCCGTTTCATCAACCCCGCCGGGGAGAATCCCCCGGCGCTGCCGTGGCTTCTCTCTGGGCGCTTGTAAACCAAGGAGAAAGTCTGAATGGCACATGATCCGAGACCGCCAGATGCGGGCCTCAAAACCAGGACCTGGGAATCCCCATGCCTGACCTTGCGTCGCGTACCAAATTTGATACGCTGCAATGAGGTCGGCGCATGAGCGAAAAACCGATCGACTGGCGCGGGTCTTCCCTGCGTGACATCAAGGACGACGCCATCTTTACCTCCGGCGCTCGCCGGGAGGCTGGGCACCAGCTCCGGCGGATTCAGGCAGGGCTTGAGCCCGATCACTGGAAGCCGTATGACCGGGTGGGCGCCGGAGCCAAGGAAATCCGCATCAATCTCGATGAGGGCTGGTTTCGCGTGATGTACGTCGCCAAGTTTCCTGAAGCGGTCTATGTGCTGCACTGCTTCAGAAAAAAGACCAATTCAACCAGCAAGCAGGACCAGGACATCGCGGCCGCTCGCTACAAGACCGTGATCCTGGACAGGAGCGGAAAATGAGCATTGAGACCAAATCCACGCACATTACCCCAGCCGGCGGCAATGTGTTCGCCGATTTGGGGTTCGAGCCGGAAGAGGCTGCGGCGCTGAAGGCCGAATCGCAACGGATCATCTCCGAGAAGCTGGCCATCAAGGAATCGTTGATGGCCGAACTCGCGGGATGGATCGAGGCGAGCAAGCTGAAACAGGCCGAAGCCGCCGAGATTCTCGGTGTAACCCGACCCCGGGTCTCCGACCTGATCAACAGGAAAACCCTGAAATTCACCATCGATGCGTTGGTGGACATGCTGGCGAGAACGGGCAAACAGGTTCAACTGTCTGTTCATTGAACCCTCGCAGCGCTGCTGCCGAGAATTTTCACGCCGGAGGTTTGACCACGAGCCCCTTTCGGATCCGGAAGAGGGGCGCAGCCGCAAGGCTGGGATCCGTTTCATCAACCCCGCCGGGGAGAATCCCCCGGCGCTGCCGTGGCTTCTCCCTGGCTTTTTTATGCAAGGAGAAAGTCATGGCTCTCATGTTCCAGCGCCTGGCGCGCAATTTCATCAAGCAAGGCTATTTCCCGACCGACGCCGAGACCATCGCAAGGGTCCTGGGCGCCCTGGAAGGACCGGAGCGGGGACGGCTCAGAATCCTCGATCCGTGCTGCGGGGAAGGCGTGGCCCTGGCCGAGGTGGATCATCACCTCAACCAGGGCGGAGATCGAACCGATCCCGTCGAATCCTACGGGATCGAATATGACAAGGAGCGTGCCTGGCACGCCAAGAAGATCCTCACCAAGGCATTGCATGCCGATGCGCAGGACTGCATGGTCGGCAAGGGGGGATTCGGGCTGCTGTGGTTGAATCCGCCCTACGGCGACGTGGTGTCGTCGGACAAGACCATGAGCAAGGCCGATCGGGGCCCCAGACGGTTGGAGAAGATCTTTTTCCAGCGCTTCGTCGGCGCCTTGGCGCCCGGTGGAGTCCTGGTGTTGATCATTCCGGGCTACACGGTCGACGAGGAGTTCGCCGACTGGATCAGTCGGCAATTCAAGGAAGTGCGGATCTACGCCGCCCCCGAGCAGCGCTTCAAGCAGGCGGTGATTCTGGGGATCAAGCGGGGTCCGCGCGAATCCGTCAAAGGCGCCAGCGAGGCCGCGGCTGCATTGAGGCAGGCAGTTGAACAGGGCCTGGAGGAAATACCGGCACATTGGCAGGAACCCCTCTATCGGGTTCCGGCCAGCCAGTCCGCCGACCTGACGTTCTTTTCCGTCAAGCTGGATCCGGATCAACTGGAACAGGAGATCCAGTCACGGCCGAGCCTGTGGGACGGATTCGAGCGGCAATTCAATGGCGGACAAAACCCGGTACGGTCGCCGCTGAGGCAGCCCTCTCCATGGCATCTTGCCCTGGCCCTGGCTGCAGGGGCGGTCTCGGGACTGGTCACGGGACGGGACGGTCGCCGGTTCGTGGTCCGCGGCATGACCTACAAGGAAAAGCGGTGGCGTGAGGAGTTCGAAGAGCAGCCCAATGGGGCCATCACCGAACGGCGCATTGCCACCGATTGTTTCGTGTCGGTGATCCGCGCCCTCGATGTCACCCCAGACAGCCCGACCTTCGGGCAGGTCATCACCGTCAAGTAGCGTCCCGGCCAGCCGGGAATTCGATGCAGGCCCGCCCCTGTAGGCGGGCCTATCCGGAAAGCGGCGGAAAGTGGTGATACCATCTTAGTGGTTAGGTTTCACCGCTGCCGGCGAGCGCATCGCCGGATCCCAAGCTGGACCTGACTAGCCACCAGTCCAGCTCATCCCTGTAACCCCTGCGGATTCGGAAGAGGGGCAAGACCGCATGGTCTGAATCCATAAAGGTGGGTCCTCCATTGGTCCCTGGAATGGCCAAAGACTCACCCTATTCAATGCGGCGCTGGTCGTGAAACCAGCGCCTTTAACTCAACGAATTCAACCCCACCGGGTGAAACACCCGGCTGGGCCGGATGTTTCCCTGGGTTCTAACCACTCAAGGAGTCATCCCATGATTACCCTCAACGGGACCCTGCGGGTCCGCTCGATCAACGGCCGGAACGGCCGGTTCAACGTGGCCGATCTCACCACCGAGATTGGGGAATTCAAGGTCAAGGATGCGTTTCTGGACCAGTTCGAGGAAGGTGCTTATGACGGCGCTTTCCAGATCGGTCGCATCTTCGCCGCCTCCTATACCAACGGCGGCCGCATCACCATCGAGACCCGGGCGCATGTCCTTGGGGTCAGGCTGCTGAATGACCAGGTGGGTCAATTGCCCACCGAGGCGGTGGAACCTGACCCGATCGAAGAGGTGCAGCCGAACCAGAACCCGGAACCGCCGGTGGACGTCGCAGCCCAGGCCGATACGGTCGATACGATCGATCCGGCGCCGGCGGCCGTCGAGCACGGGGAGCGTGAGGAAGAGGATCCGGACAAGATCCTGTTCGGCCACCTCTATCCGCTGGGCGGAACCGTGGCGCTCGATCCGACCGTGGATCGGGCCCGTTTCCGCCGGCAGCGAGATCGTTTAAAGGAACTGGGGTATCGCTTCGAACCCCTGCAACAAAGCTGGATCAAGGCGGCGTGACCATCAACCGGGAGGGCGCTATCGCCCTCCCGGATGCGCTCGATGCGATTCGAGGGCCTCCCTGAGACTCCGAGCGGGGTTTCAGGGAGGCCCTCGGGCCCAACTTCGACTGCACCGGCCTGCCTGGCGTCGGGAAATGCCAGGTCCGTTTGTACGCCGTCGCGTGCCATCTGTTGGAGTCCGATGCCCCGCATTGCGGATTCGGTAGCCAGAATTGTGGTCAAGTGTGATTACGGGCTTGCACTGCCACAGTTTCCTGCCCCGGGGTTGTCCTGGAATACGCTTGTCTCTTCCCAAACAGGGCCGGCAAGCCGATTGAAATCTTTGCCCTGACTAACGCAAGGGCGCCCCGCCTCGATGGCGGGGGCCTTTCCCCAGGATCCGGTATCGGGTCCTGCGGAAAGGCCGAAGGGCTGACAGGTGTCCAAACCCCTGCAGTGAGGGTCAATCACTGCGCCCCTAGCCCCTTTCGGATCCGGAAGAGGGGCGCAGCCGCAAGGCTGGGATCCGTTTCATCAACCCCGCCGGGGAGAATCCCCGGCGCTGCCGTGGCTTCTCCCTGGCTTTTTTATGGCAAGGAGAAAGTCATGAAATTACTGACCCAAAAACAGATCTGGGCCTTGATCTCGAACGGCAGGGCTAGACTCAAACAGGACGGGGGTTTTGATCCTCACCCTGTGGTCAAGCTGTTTACCCCGGACGGGGCAGCGACCTGGCTGTTGACGGAAATCGATCCGTACCATCTGGACTGCGCTTTCGGCCTCTGTGACCTGGGCATGGGTTGCCCCGAGCTGGGCTATGTGAGTCTCGACGAGCTTGCGGAAATTCGCGGACGTATGGGGTTGCCCGTCGAACGCGACTTGAGCTTCAAGGCTGTCAAGCCTTTGAGCGCGTATCTGGAAGCTGCACGGGAGGGAAAACGCTATGCCTGAACAGGAGAACCACGGCCGGATGGCCCAAATGGAAGCGCTGCGGCGCCTCTGGGAAATCGCCAACGGGCACAGCGGCCAATGCCGAACCGTGGCGGGGTTCCTGCTGGGCCTCTACAACGGCGAGGACTACCCGTTCGACCTCACAGACTTCCGGACACTCGACCGGGAAATCTTCATCGACTGCCTGGCAGTCCTGGCGCTGGACTACCTCCCCGAGCAGGAGGTCCATGTGCGACTGGGGGTTTCGGGAGACCGATTCGCGCAGCTCGCCAAGACCTGGGGCATTCGATGAAGGGAGGCACCATGAACCACTACCTCGGCATGAGAGGTCCGAAGGGCGATGCCGTAGTGAAGCTGAACGGCCAGCCTTTCGATCCGGCGCGATCCCAGCGTGTCAGGAACCATTCCCCGAGCGGCTTCGAGTGGGGTTATGGGGGTTCGGGGCCGGCCCAACTGGCCTTGGCCATTCTCCTCGAGGAGGTGGACGAGGAAAGCGCCCTGAACCTGTACCAGGACTTCAAGTGGGTCGTCATCGCCAACCTGGATGGCGAATGGATGATGGACAGCAATTCCATCCGGAGCGCACTGGAGTCGCTCCCGCGCTGACCCTGTCCAGATAACTGAACCAGGCCATTGCCAAAAAATGAAGCCCCCGTTTCCGGGGGCTTTTTTTCATGCGGCTTCGGCTTGATCTGGAAGTGCTGATGCAGGATCCAGGGGGGCGCGATAGACGATTTCGCCGTCCACCTTGACCCAGGCCAGCCGGAGCAGCCGGGTCTTGAGGCTGATGCCGGTTTGGCCGGCTTTCTCGCCGGTTTCGTAGACAAAGGTGTCCACGTACAGGTCGCCGAGCTTGAAAGAAGCCAGGACCTTGCGGTCCCGATCGTTGATGGTGCCTATCAGGTCACGGATGACGTTCTGGGCCTCGGTTCCCGCCACCTTGGCGTCGAAGCGGACCCTCTGAACGTCATCGCTGGGACCGTGGATGGCGGTCACATTGACCGCAAGGAAAGGATTGGAGCGCTTCGGCTTGACCTCCCGAGCACGGGAAAGGTAGCCGATTCCGTTGATGTGCAGATCGAAGTATTTGTCGGACATGGTGTTCTCCTTGAATAAAAAAGGGGAAACGCCACGCCTTACGGGGGTGTTTCCCCCGTGGGGTTTTGAACGAATTACGGTTTAACGGACTTCTTCTTTGTCCGGTCCCGGTCCCGCAGCTCCTGCTTCCAGGCGATCCAAAGAAGAACGCCACAGGCGATGGCTAGAGCCGTTAGGGCATAAGTCATTGCGTCCATGGTTATTCTCCTTCCTCAATGCGGATTAGACCGGATAGCCAACAGAAAAATCCGATCCCGACGGCATAGAGTGCGTTGAAAGAGCCATTCTGAAACAGCCAGCCAACTACTCCGGCCAAAATTAAGCTTACCCCTAACTTACGCAAATCTTCACGAAGGTTAGAAGGTTCGATCTTTAATAACCTCAATGGCCTCTCCTATGGGTTGCGCCAAAGAGAAGCCACGGCAGCGCCGGGGGATTCTCCCCGGCGGGGTTGATGAAACGGATCCCAGCCTTGCGGCTGCGCCCCTCTTCCGGATCCGAAAGGGGCTAGGGGGGCGCTGGATGGGCTCCAGCGGGCCAGGGACCGCGATACGCTCGCGGTGGGCGGTGTAAGCATTTCCATCATGGACATAAACTGAGGCAGCAGTCAAGGAGGTAGTTCAGGGTGGGCAGGACCTTTTGAGGCAGCCTTTTCCGTTACCCATTCGGCGGGCGGAGCCCGCCGCAACCCTTTGAGGATAGGCCTCCATTCCCTTCCTGCCCTTCCCTTCGATTCAGCCCTTTGTGAGCCTTTTGATGCCCTTTGGATCAGGAGGGACGACGAAACGGACCAGGGATGAGAGGAACTGAGGCAGATCCCCTGCTGGCCAAAAGCCTTTTGGTGGGGCGCGGGAGGTGACGAGGCAGGTCAGCCACGCTGGCGGCCGTGCCGTTTGGGCTTATGGGGGCTGGCACAGGCAAGGAGCGCCACAGGCGCTTACAGCTTCTGCTCCTTTTTCTGCTTCGCCCGGTCCCGGTCGCGCAGTTCCTGCTTCCAGGCGATCCAAATGAGGACGCCGAAGAAAACAAGCATGAAGGTCAGAAAAAAGGTCATTGCGTCCATGGTGGTCGACCTCTCAAGGGACTGGTGGCAGGGCGATTCCTGTTGCGGTCCGTGCCGTCTAACGATCCTCCCGAGTGTGGCAGAGTCGCAGGACGTAGATCATCTGATGCAGGATCTCATAGCGGATCTCGTACTGGCCGACCTTGGCGCGCCTGTACGACTTCCTGGGCCCGGTGAACACCAGGGTCATCAGCGCGGCATGGTAGCGGCTGATCGGTCCCGAGACTGTCCGCCCAGGCCTGGACACTCTGGTGGTCGATCACGCGGCCGGCGTCCACATCGGCCAGCGCCTCATGAGTCAGGCGGTCGCGCTCCTCTTCTTGTGCGAGCCAGGCGGAAACTGCCTGCTTGATGATCCAGCCGCGCGACCGGCCCAGCCCCTCGGCTATCTGATCGATCTTCTCTGCCAGCGGTCTGGGCACATGCGCAGTCAGTACCTTGGTTTCCGTCTGTTTCATGTCGGTAAGCCGCATCGCTGAATGCTGATTCGATTCCAGTCGAAGCGATTGAGTTCTCTTCAATTCTGATCCGGAATATTGCAGATCAATCATTTCCGGTATATGGATTGATACCTATCCACCCCTGATATATTCTTTGGTGCATACCATGAATGAGGGTATGCACCATGACCCAGACCGCCAAAGTCTTCATCACTGGCCGCAGCCAAGCGGTGCGCTTGCCGCTCGAATACCGCTTCGATGAGAAAGAAGTCTATATCCGCCGGGATCCCGTCACGGGTGACGTGATCCTGTCGCGCCGGCCGGATTCATGGGAAGGGTTCTTTGCCCTCGATGCGACGACCGACGTGCCGGCCGATTTCATGAGCGAGGCTGATCGCAACCAGGGAGAGCACGCGCGTGATCCGTTCGCGGGCGAGCCGGAATGACGCGCTATCTGCTCGACACGAACATCGCCAGCCACATCATCAAGGGCGACATCCCGCGCGTGCGCGAGCGGCTTGTCGCCGTCCCGATGCACAGCGTTGCCCTGTCGGTCGTGACCCAGGCCGAACTGCAATATGGCGTCGCCAAGCGAGGCCATCCGCCGGGGCTTGCAACCAGGGTGCGTGAGTTCCTGGCGCGCGTGACCGTCCTGCCATGGACGGTCGAGGCCGCCGAAGCCTACGGCGAATTGCGCGCGGCCTGTGAGGCTGGCGGAGTCACCCTTGCGCCGATGGACATGATGATTGCGGCGCACGCGCAGGCCATGGCCGTTGTGAGGGGGCAGGATCAGACCATCCTGGTGACACGGGACGGCGCTTTCTCACGCGCATGCGTGCACGGTGAATTCCTCCTGGAGGACTGGACCCAGGAAGCCCCCGCATGAATCATGCACGGTCTCAGGGAGACTCGCGAAACGGAAAAATTGTACGCGAGGGCCCGATTATGCTAACTGGCGCTGCCGTGCCAGCCCGGTGAACGCAGCTACATCCATAAGCCATGCCTGCTGCGTGGGTGTGTAGGTCGAATGCAACCCACGAGGAAGAACGAGCTGCACAAGCTCGGCTTTCATTTCGTCGGTCTGGTTTTCGCTGATGCTGGGTTCCAGCGTTAACAGGTGCTTGGCCGGTATGCGGGCGGCTTCGTTCAGGATTTGCCGCCAGCGGTCCTTGCAGGTCGATTTCGACGCCAGCATGGTCAGTCTTGTCTCCGGAAAGACCGCATCGTGGTAATGGCTGATGCCAGGAAAGATGAAATCCGGCTTGAGGTTCTTTTCTGTCACGCCGGTTCTGGTGTAGGTCACCCCGTGGTCGCTGAACACCTGTTCGAGGTGATTTTCCAGTGCGGATCCAGCCCGTGACTTTCTGCGTTGCAGCGCGCTCTGCACCAGCTTGATGAATGGTTCCGTATCCTCGATGCCGGCCTGCGTGAGGCTGCGCAGCTTCTCGCCGAGCAGGTGCTTTTCGAGCGTGCGGAACAGCGCTTCTTCCCGTTCCATCCACGCAACCAGAGCCGCGTCCGGGTCGTCGAGACTTGAAAGATCGCGGATCGTGCTTCTGGCGTAGGCCGAGAACCGGACTGTTTTCGGGAAGCCGCCACCGAAGCTTTCCAGCATTTCGTCCAGATAGTTAGGGGCTTCCTCTTCCGGTTCGATGCCGATCTCTTCGAGGATTACTCTTGCCGCAAAGCCGATCCTGTCCTGTTCGGTTTCCATCTCTGACTTGACGGAAAAACCGGGGTGCGCGAGATCGGAAAACCCGAACAGCCACATGAGCTGCCGTTCGATGGTCGTATCCTTTTCGGCCACGATTGCAAGGAGATTGCCGTCGGCTCGCTTTGCGATCACCAGCAGGTCACCTTCCGCAGCACTCTGCGAGACAAGATTGGTCGGGAAATACAGCCTGTATTCCCAGCGCATGACACCGCGCTCTTCCCTTGCCTTCTGCCGGGCGTCATACCACGTCAGGAATCCGTCCTCGACGACTGGCTCATCGTCATGGTCGGACAGGTAAAGGAACCTCGCCGTGAACCGCACCTTGCCGGACGGCTCTCCCAGAATCGAGCGCAGGGATTCCACACCGTTGAACTCGTGCTGGTTCGACCGGATGACATCGGCCTCGACGGCGCTCAGGCGCTTGAGCGCAACTCCCTCGAAGTGCTGTGACAGATAGCCCTGTTTCATTTCCTGATCCCTGTTTCCGGTTCATTGCCGCGCAGCCATCCGGCGAGGTGCTGAATGACCTGTCCGGGATCCGTTCCTGCTCCACGAAGGGCACATTCCCAGACAACGGCAACACGCCAGCCCGCAGCAAGGAGCGCATCCCGTGCCCTGCGGTCACTGGCCCGGTTGCGTTCGATCTTGTTCCGCCAGAAATCAGGCCGGGTGCCTGGAAGCCGGTAGAGCGGGCAGTCGTGACCGTGCCAGAAACAGCCATGCACGAAGATGGCAGCGCGGTATTTCGGCAGCACGATGTCAGGCTTTCCGGGCAGCTCACGGATATGGAGGCGGAACCGGAAGCCCTGTTGGTGCAGCAGGCTCCGCACGAGGATTTCCGGTTTTGTGTTCCGTCCCCGGATGCCGGACATCATCCGGCTTCGGGTGCCGGCATCCACCACGTCAGCCACTGGATTCAGGCAAACGCCAGAGGCGGCTGGACGACGCCGGCCTGCTCCTGCTCGATCAGGGTTTCGACGTGCGGAACCATGATGCGGGCCACCTCGCGCATAACCGGCATCACCACGCTGTTTCCGAACTGGCGGTAGGCCTGCGTGTCGCTGACGGGAATACGGAACGTGTCGGGGAATCCCATGAGGCGTGCGCATTCGCGCGGTGTCAGACGGCGCGGCCGCTTGCGGCTGCCCTGCGAGACGAGGATTTCCGATCCATCCTTGTAATACCGGGCTGAAAGCGTGCGGGCCACGCTGTCAGGCGTGACCAGTCCGAAGCCGAATCCGTTGCCAGCGGCGCGGTGCTTTTCCGCATAGGCCTGGAGATAGGCCCACAGTTTGGGCGTCAGGGTGTATTTGGGCTGGACGGTCTGCCGCCCGTGATCGAAATACCTGTCACCATCCCAGGGCAGCACGGATTCGGTGCCATCCGTCCCGTGCAGGATCGAGGAAAGGCGCGGTCCTTCAGACGGCAGTTGCAGGTCGTCCCATGAAAAGCCTGTTTTCTCCCTGAATCCGACGATGATGATGCGTTCGCGGTGTTGCGGGGTGAAGTGTTGGCCGTCGATGATGCGGTGATGCACGTCATAACCCAGCTCGTCGCGCAGCGTTTGCAGGATTACACGAAACGTATTGCCACGGTCGTGCGAAAGCAGGTTCTTGACGTTTTCCAGCAGGAACGCCTTGGGCCGCTTGGCGGCGATGATCCGCGCCACGTCAAAGAACAGCGTTCCCTGTGTGGTGCATTCAAAGCCGTGTGGGCGGCCGAGTGAGTTCTTCTTGGAGACACCGGCGATGGAAAACGGCTGGCATGGAAAGCCGGCCAGCAGCACATCGTGGCCTGGGACATCCTCTGCCGGGAAAGGCACGATGTCTCCAACGTAAGGATGACGGTCGCCGAAGTTCTCGACATAGGTTTTTTTCGAGAACTCATTCCACTCGCTGGTAAAGACGCATTCGCCGCCGTGGGCCTCGAACCCCATGCGGATGCCGCCGATCCCTGCGAACAGGTCGATGAAATGGAATCGCCCTCCGCTAACGTGACCAAGGGATGGTTTTTGCAGCAGGTCGCGCAGTGCAGGCTCGAGCATTGCTGGACATGGCGTTTCACCTTTTTCCCAGCGCCTTACGGTCTTTGTGTCCTTGCCGACATGCTCGGCAATTTCTCGTTGAGTGTATCGGCTGCGGGCCTGCTTCAGGAGTTTTAGCGGATGTGCCTGGGTCATTTTTTTCCCTTAGGGAATCTTTGGGGACATTATGACCCATGGTATTCCCATTTGCCAGATATCTTTTCCCCTTCCTGTAACCTTGGGGTATACCTCAGACATACGTTGGCCTTGCACGGAAAAGATGTCCATCTAGGGTTTGTTTTTGAATTGATTGACAGGCAGGCGCTAGGGTTATAGACTCTTTATTAACATGAAAGGCCAACGCATCGGTTATGTGCGCGTCAGCGCGACGGATCAGAACGCTGCCCGGCAGCTCGACGGCATCGAGGTCGATCGGCTGTTCACCGACAAGGCGTCGGGCAAGGATGTGCGCCGGCCGGCGCTGGAAGAGATGATGGGCTACGTCCGCCAGGGCGACACCGTCCTGGTGCACAGCATGGACCGGCTGGCCCGCAACCTGGATGACCTGCGCCAGATCGTCCAGACCCTGACCCGCAAGGGCGTGGTGATCGAGTTCGCGAAAGAGCATCTACGCTTTACGGGAGAGGACACGCCCATGGCGAACCTGATGCTCGCGGTGATGGGCGCCTTCGCCGAGTTCGAGCGGGCCCTGATCCGCGAGCGCCAGCGGGAGGGCATCGAGCAGGCCAGGAAGCGCGGCGCCTACCTGGGACGCAAACCGGTCCTCTCCCCTGCCCGCCTCGAGGAGGTGCAGCGACTGGCCGCCGAGGGTATGGGCAAGGCCGCGCTGGCCCGGCGGTTCGGCGTCAGCCGGCAGACGATCTACAAGGCGCTGGAACCATCGACACCCATGGAACAAGTGGAACAGGAGCGCGCACATGAATCAGGAAAATCAGGAATCTGAGACACATTCCGGGGCAATCACCCTGGCCGAGGCCATGCGGGCCATCCGCTCGAACAGCGCGGAAGACCGGGCGGCGTTCCTGGACCGGGTGTGGGCATCGACCCGGCATCCCGAGCAGGTCGTGGACCTCGATGAGGTGCGCCGCGGCAGGGCGCTGGCAGAGCTGTTCATCCAGGCGCTGGAAGCAATCAGCGACAGGAGTCCTTGAAGAAATTGGTGAGGCCATGGCGCAGGCCGTTTCGGGAGAACAGTGGCGATTCGTGCGATTTGAGCGCGAGACGCGCTACTACGAGCTGCGCCTGCAGCAGGATCTGTTCGGCTGGGTAGTGGTGAAGGCCTGGGGCCGCAAATCCAGCCGGCTGGGCCAGATGCGGACCACGCCCTGCAGCAGCTTTTCCGAAGCCAACCGGGTCTGGGACGCCGGCGTGCGTGCCCGCCAGCGAAAGAGGTATGTTCCAACAGACATGGACGCAAGGCATGAGCGCGGTGACGGCGGAGGATCTGATGGCCAAGGCCATATAAGCATGGCGCTACGCGCGCGCGTTCAACAACCAAGATGAGGTGAAGCAATGAAGGGTATTCTGGGTGCGATGGCGATGGCGATGGCTTTGGCGCTGCTGACTGGATGTGGATCTGAATCGGGAAGCGAATACATCGGTAAGTGGGTGAGCGTGAAGAGCGACGTGCGCACGCTGGAGATCGAGCGTAATGGAGGAAGCTTCCTGATCCGCAACACGGAGCCGAGTTTTTTCTCTGGCAAGGTCGAGACCAAGAACATCCCGGCGACCCTCAATGACGGCGTTCTCCAATTATCCCTCGGCTTCGGGACGATCTCTCTGGCCATCGACAAGTCGTCCGGCAACCTCACCGACGGGCAAACTGAGTACAGGCGGGTTGATTGAGGCACTTACGCGCAGCAATTCCCATGACACGTCAGAAGGAAAAGGTTATGGACGCCGGCGTGCGTGCCCGCCAGCGGAGGGGTTATGCTCAGACTGGAGAGGACCATCGCATAATGGTGAGAGCGGACACATGGGAGGATGGTGGCCCATGCCGACCATCAGCACATTCTATGGAATCCTGATCCAGATGTTCTGGAGCGATCACGCTCCTCCCCACTTCCATGCGCTCTACGCCGAGCATGAAGTGCTGATTGACATCCGGACCCTGGACATCCTGGAAGGCGAGATGCCCCGGCGGGCCATTGCCCTCATTCTTGAATGGGCGCAGGACCATCGCGCTGAACTGATGGAGAACTGGGAGCTATGCGCGCACAATCAGGAGCCCCACAAGATTCGGCCATTGCCGTAACGCCGCCGATCCAGCCGCGCATGCCGTGGCGCGTATCGGCCCTGGAAGTCCTGCCGGGATTCCGCCTGCACGTCCGATTCGTAGACGGCACCGAAGGGGCTGTGGATCTGACGGCTCTTGTCCAGTCGCCCGGAGCCGGCGTTTTCGCAGCCCTCGCCGATCCGGCGATCTTTGGTCAGGCGTACATCGAATATGGTGCAGTAACCTGGCCTGGCCAGATTGATCTGGCTCCGGACGCAATGTATGCCGAGATCAAGAAAACTGGAACGTGGGTGTTGTCCTAGCTTGTTTTCCTCCCCGCATCCTGCTTGAATTGCGTTACGTGATTCAGGATGAGGGTGAGCAGCATGTCGGGGCGAGCATCAGGCCATGGCGGCGCCCGGCCCGGCGCCGGCCGGCGCAAGGGCGACGGCTGCAAGTGGGGCGAGCCCACGCGCGTGATGCGCATCCCGGCCAGCCGCATCGAGGCGGTCAGTGCCTTCCTGACGCATCCCCGGGCCGTGCTGCGGCCGGCCGATGCGCCCACGGTCGTGCCCCTGCCGCTGTTCGGCCACACCATCCGCGCCGGCTTCCCCTCGCCGGCGGATGACTACGTCCAGGACAGTATCGATCTCAACGCCCACCTGATCCGCCACAAGGCCGCCACCTTCCTGCTGCGCGTGCGCGGGGATTCGATGGTCGGGGCCGGCATCCACGACGGCGACCTGTTGGTGGTCGACCGCTCCCTGGAGCCGACCCATGACCGCGTCGTCATTGCTGTTTTGGATGGCGAGCTGACCGTCAAGCGCCTCTGGCGCCGGGATGGCTGTCTCCGGCTGCTGGCCGAGAACCCCGCCTATGCCCCCCTCGAGGTCGGCCCGGACCAGGAGCTGGTGATCTGGGGCGTGGTCACCAACGTGATCCACGGGCTGCTGTGAGCCGTCCGTCCGCTATCGCCCTGGTCGACGGCAACAACTTCTACGTCTCCTGCGAGCGGGTCTTCAATCCGCGCCTGGAAGACGTGCCGGTGGTAGTGTTGTCCAACAACGACGGCTGCGCGGTGGCCCGCTCCAACGAGGCGAAGGCCTTAGGGATCGGCATGGGCCAACCCTGGTACCAGTGCCGCGAGCTGGCCCGCGCCCATGGCATCGTGGCCCTGTCGTCGAACTACACCCTCTACGCCGACATGAGCCAGCGCATGATGGCGATCCTGGGCGGGTTCACGCCCTGCCTCGAGGTTTATTCGATCGACGAGGCCTTCCTGGATGTCAGCGCCACAACGGGGGATCTGACCGCCTGCGGCCAGCGCATCCGCGCCCAGGTGAGGCAGTGGATCGGCATCCCGACCTGTGTCGGTATCGGGCCCACCAAGACCCTGGCCAAGCTGGCCAATCATGTGGCGAAGAAGCGCCCCGCGTGGGGCGGGGTGTGCGATCTCACCACGCAGGCCTGCGGCCAGATGGAGGCCCTCCTGAACAGCATCCCGGTCACCCAGGTGTGGGGCATCGGCGCGCGCCTGGCCGAGCATTTGCAGGCGCAGGGCATCAACACGGTGCGGGATTTGAGCGCCCTGGACCCGGCCCTGGCGCGGCGGCGTCATTCGGTGGTGCTCGAGCGCACGGTGCTCGAGCTGCGCGGCATTCCCTGCCTGCCACTGGAACCGACGGCGGCACCAAAGAAGAACATCATCTGCAGCCGCTCCTTCGGGCAGCCGGTCACAACCATCGACGAGCTGCGTCAGGCCATCGTCACCTATGCCAGCAGGGCTGGGGAAAAACTGCGCCGGCAGCAGGGCGCCGCCCAGGCGGTCGAGGTGTTCATCCAGACCAGCCGCTTCCGAAGTCCGTTCTACGGACCATCCCTCAAGGTGCCGCTGGCGGCGCCCAGCGACGACAGCCGCACCCTGGCCCGGGCTGCCCTGCAGGGCCTCGAGCGGATCTACCGGCCCGGCTGGGCCTATGTGAAGGCCGGCGTGGAGCTGCAGGCCATCCGGCCGCGGGACAACGGATGGACGGCGGATCTGCTCACCGCGCCGGATGCGCGCTCGGCGCCGCTGATGCGCACCCTGGACGCCATCAATGCCCGCATGGGCGCGGGCACCCTGCGGCTCGCCGGCGCCGGCATCGATCCCGCCTGGGCCATGAACCGGGGCCGGCTGAGCCCGGCCTACACCACACGCCTCGGCGAATTGCCGCAGGCCTGCGCACGGTAGCCGCCCATGTGCGGCCGCTATGCCCGGTTCAGCGCACCCGACCGGCTGCTGCGCCCCCTGGGGGCGCAGTGGGAAGGTCCGGATCTGTTCCCCAACTACAATACCGCCCCGGGCCAGCCCGTCCTGGCGGTACGCCAACGGGACGCGCATCGGGAGGCCGTGCTGCTGCGCTGGGGGCTGATCCCCACCTGGGCCAAGGACAAAGCCGTCGGCTATCGGATGATCAACGCCCGGGCCGAGGGCATCGCCGACAAGCCCGCCTTCCGCCAGCCCTTCCGCCACCAGCGCTGCCTGATTCCTGCCGACGGATTTTATGAATGGCGGCAGGAGGACGGCCGCAAGCAACCCTATTACATCCACCGCACCGATGGCGGGCCCATGGTCTTTGCCGGCCTGTGGTCGCGCTGGCACGGCAGCGAGATCATCGAGAGCTGCGCCATCATCACCGGCCCGCCCAATGCGGTGGTGGCGCCCATCCACGACCGCATGCCGGTCATCCTTGAGCCGGCCGACCATGCCGCCTGGCTGACAAGCGACAATCCGCTGCTGCTGCAACAACTGCTGCAGCCGCTCCCCGCCGAGCTGCTGGAGGCCTATCCCGTGGGCCTGGCCGTCAACAAGCCCGCCCACGGCGGACCCGGGCTGATCGCGCCCCTGGCCAGAACAGACTGAAAGAAGAGAGATCCAGCCGGGATTTCCTCGAAGGAAAACGCATGAAGAACCCCTCATTCGAGCGCAACCGCCGCCAGGCGCGGCAGTACCACCGCAACCGGAGCCGCGACCAGTTCGAGGGCGGCATTCTGGTCCGACACGTCTATGACGACCGCGAGCCGGAACAGATTTCGTGGTGGGATGACGTGGAGTTCATCCGTGGGAAGATGCGCGTCAGCGTGGCGTGGCAGCATCCCCGCTGCGTTTACCAGGACCTGATTGAGGAAGCCGCCATGGCAGCGACGCACCCCCTCTACGAGCAGATCGGCGGCGATCTGTTCGACGGTGGCGTGACGCTGCACAAGCGGATCGGCCGGAGCCGCAAGAAGGTGTCCGGCTACCGGACGGCGGGAGATCGCCCCGGCGCGCGGGAATGGCTGGACGCACTCCACGCCGAGCAGGCGCGCCTGAGCCGGGAAGCGGAGTTTTCGGTGCGGCCATCGATCAGCGTGCAGCAACTCGACTGGTGCCGCTTCGTGAACATCGTGGCGCCCATCGAGGTCCGCAATGTCGAGGAACTGCGCGCGCTGGCCGACCTCGTACGGCGCATTCTCGCCCACGAGACGACGCTGGAGCGGGAGTTTCCGGGCTACGTCTACGGCAAGTCCAAATGGATCGCGGACGGGCTAGTTCACGTTCGGCGGCGTGATCCTCAACCATAAAACGTGGGTTATGGGGTGGATGGGGGGCTTTTTCGCGGACGCCAAAACCGGGACGCCCTTCCAGGCGCGCGCCCGGCGCTTGGCCCCTGCGGGGCTGGCCGCCAGCGGCCACCTTCCAGACCGCCCTAGCCTTGCGCCGTCCCGGCGCCAAGAAACGTGGGTTATGGGGTGCCGACGTTTTTAAAGAACATAATGAAAAACAATTGCTTGCAGGCGTTTTTTAAGCCCTCTAACCCTTATATAACCCTTTCTTAACCCCGCGGGCGCGAGAGAGGCGGCCGCCCCCCATCTACCGAACAGAGGAGCCATCCGCACTGGGCGCCGCTCCCACGGTAGTCGGCACCACCCGCGCCAGCAACGCCGTTACCTGTTCTTTTTGGGCAGCCAGTTGACCGCCCAGCCGGGCGGCCTCTTCTCTCGCCTGGCCGAGTTCTTTCCTGGCCTGATTTCGCTCGGCCTGCAATGCCGTCAGGCGCTCGGCCTGGCGATGCGCCTCCGCGGCCATCTGCCGGCGCTGCTCCTGATGAGCCTGCTCGATTGCCTCGGTCTTGGCTTGCGCCCGCACCAGCTCGGCGCGCGCCTGATCCCGCTCGGCGACGGCCGCCTCGGTGGCCTTGCGCTGCCCGGCCAGCTCGGCCTGCGCCTGGGCAGTCGCCTGGTGGGCGTGATCCAGCTCGATGCGCAGCTCGCCGGCCCGGGCCTCGGCTGTGGCGGCGCGCTGCTGCAGGTCGGCCAGTGCGGCGCGTGCCTCCTCGAGCTGGCCGCGCTGTGCCTCAACCAGGCCCGACGCCTCGCGGGCCGCCGTTTCCAACTCGGCGATGCGCGCCTGGGCTGCCGCCAGCTCACCCGCCTGCGCCTCATAAGCATCGGCCATCTGCTGGTTCAGCGTCTCCGCCTCGAGGCGCTCCGCTTCCCAGCCAGCCTGGGCAGCCCGCAGCGATTCATTGGCCAGCGTCTGGGCCTCCTGCCACAAGGTGGCCAAGGCCGCGCCGGCGGCCTGCTGGACCGGAGCCGGCACCTGCACCGCCACCGGGGCCGCCCGGGCGGTCTGCAGGCGCCGCCATTCCTTCATCCCGGTGCTGGCGTCGTTCATGTTCACCCGCGCCGTCTTGCGCACCGCATCGACGGTCGGGAAGGACTCTCGACCCCCCTGCTCATACAGCGCATCGGCGGCGGCAAAGATGCGGTCGCGTGTGTCTTTCGAGAGGTCCATGCCAGACTCCGGGATAGGTCTTTACATAATTATAATAATACTACTCTTCTTCTTACCACTCAAGGCGACCAACCCCTGCCCTGCCGGCGAGACGCGGAGCCGGCGGGCGATCGGGCACGACTCCGGCCAGGTCCCCGGCGGACGACGCCGAGGCCTGCGGTGAGACATCAGCGCGAGGCCGGATATTACTAACAGTGGCAGGTTTCTCAACCGTGAGGCCGGCGGTGCTATGCTGAATCCAAACACCCTGATCAATGGGGGGGCGGGGAAATGGACATCGGGCTGATTTTCGACAACATCGTAGGCCTGGCCGGGGTCTTCCTGGAGATGGGCCTTACGGTCCTGAAGGTGCTGTTCTGGCACGCGATCACGTTTGCCATCGTCCTGCCCATCTTCCTGGCGCTTAGGATCCACCGGCGCCGGCAGGAGCGGAGCGTTGCAGCTCAGCGTGCCCGCAGGGATCGGAAAACCTCCCCAGCCGGGAAAAGCAGGCCGCCCCTCGGCGGTGAACCCCGCCATGAAACCCCCGCCACCCTGCCCGAGGGGGCGGTGACGGGCGGCGGCGTGGTGCGCCCCGAACCGGCTGGCTTTCTCGGGGATCCCGAAGCCTGGATCCTGCGCCAGTACCCGGCCAAGGGAGCGCTGGCGGTGAAGACATTCGCCCTCTTGGGGATGATCATCGCCGGCCTGGGCGCCGGCCTCATGGGGCTCCTGCGCCTCTGGGCTGCTGCTGCGCCGGATTTCGATGAGGAAGATTTTCGGCTTGGATCGAGCGAGCCCTTGGATCTAGTTGGCGCCAAGCATGTAGACCCTGGCTATGATTTCAATCCGTCAGGCTCAATAGCGCGGGAAGCGGCGCGTCAAGACGCAATTTTCAGGCGCTGGTAAATCACCTGATACGGATGAATCGCTTGGCCATCCCTCCTACGACACCGCCTGCTTTTTCAGCAGAGGCTCCCAGATCCCTGCCAGCCCGCGATACGCCTTCTACCATGTGGTAACCAGCCCAGCCAGCCATTGTTGTCCACAACACCGGCAGCGCCACATACATCGACGCCATGACCAGATCGAGGACCAGGCGTTTGGTGATGTGGTCCTGTGCGGCAGAGCCCGCGCCGGATGCGACGCCGAACAATCCAGTCATTGCCGCTCCAGCCGAGGCGAGAACGGCATCGAGCAGCGCATTGCGCTCCGGGAACATGGCCTGGATCAGGGTGCCGTCCACCCAGCCGGCAATGGCCCAGAGCACCGTCCAGAACTTGATCGAGAAGATGGCGATGGCGCCGATCATGACGACCCGGACATTGTAAGCGGACAGCACCAGGGCGCCGGCCATGAGGAAATAGGTGCCCATCAGCAGGATGGACTGGATCATGGGCGTGGCGATCTTCATCGCCATCAGCACCGCGCGGGCGACGGGCTCCATCAGGGCGGCGCCTGCCGCCACCAGGGGCTTGTCGACCAATGCCTGCCGCCAGCTTTCCTCTCCCCCGCTCAGCCCGCTGAAGTTGAGCGGGCTGTTGTTCAGCACCGCCTTGGCCAGGATGTCCTGCTTGTCGGCCTGGTTGATGGAGGTGAACGCCTTGATGGTGTCCATCCAGCCGGCCACCTCGCTGCCCTCGGCCGCGAGGCGGGTGCGCAGCCCGTGGCTGGAATCCCCCCACCATTCATTGCAGCCCGGCAGGCCTGCGGGGGGGTTCGTGCCGCTGGTCCCCGAATCCCGGTAATTCTGGTCGCTGACCCGCGACATGTTGACCGGGAACCCCGCCACGGGCTCCAGGGCGCCCAGGCTGTCGTAGAAGCCGGGCAACTCCTGGTAGAGGCGCGAGCCGAACCAGTCCGGATCGTTCGTGCCCTGCTTGCTCAGGATGCTGTTGACCTGGCTGCCCTTGGGCTGCTCGCGCAGGTATTTGGAGCGCGCCGGCAGGAAGCATTGGCGGTAGAACTCCCCCGCCTCCGCCGCCAGGCCCGAGTCCCCGATCCGCGCCGTCGAGGCGGCGGCCTGCATGGCGCGCAGGTCGCCGTCGCTGGGGATCGTGCTGATCAGGGCGCTGTTGATGCCGGAGGAGACCGACATCACGGCATACCAGAGCACCGGCACGCGTACCGAGCCGGGCATGTTCGCCGCCATGGCGGTATCGTCGAGCGTGGTGCCCGAGGCGCCCAGGCTGCCCTGGGCGGGATTGGCGTCGCCCGGCACGGGGCGCGGCTGGTGTTTCAGGTCGGCCCCGGTCAGGGTCACGAGCGGCTGGCAGGCCAGCACGATGACCGTGAAGGCCATGAACAGCTTGATGGCCAGCTCGCGCACGGCCGCATCGCCGGCCTGGTCGTTGGGCGCGGTATAGGCATCATAGGCCGCCCTGCCGATCAGGTAGAGGAAGGGCAGGAAGGCCAGGCCGGTGCCCATGAGCATCGCCCAGGTCTGGTCGTAGAAATGCCACCCGTAGAAGGTGGTGTAGATTTCCATCGGGCTGTCGACGCGCATGGGGCGGCCTCACTTGCGCAAGGGATCGGAAGCGACGGGATTGGTGGCCTTCTGCGGCTGCGCGGCGTCGCCGGTCGACTTGTTCGCCCGGTCGCGACGCAGCTTGAGCGCGGTCTGTGCGCCCATGCCGGTGATTTCCGTGCGGACGCGCTTCTCGTAGAGTACGTTGTCGATTTCGCGCTCGATGATCTGCAGCCGGCGCTCGACCGAGGCGACCGCGGGGCCGGCGACGGAGGTTTCCGGCGTGTCGCGCCCGGCGATGAGGATGCGCCGCATGTACATGGCCTGCTCCACGGCCCGCGCGGTGGCGATCTCCGCGGCGATGCGGCCGGCCAGCACCTCGCGCTCCTGCTGTGGCAGCCCTCGCAGGGACTGGATCACATCGGGCGTCACGGCCACCCCCGGGGCGGCCAGCGCATCGAGGTCGGCCAGTTTTGGATCCCGGTTCCGGTTCAGCAGATCGGTCAGGCTGTCGGCGACCTTCTTTTCCTCCTCCGCGATGACAGGACCCAGGCCGGTGCCGGGCTTGACCGTCGAGGCGCAGCCCTCGCAGGTCTTGACGAGTTCCTCGCCCAGGACGCGCGTCGCCCAGGCTGAGGCCTCGCTCGGGCTCTTCCACCACTCAGTCATGGGCTGATCCCTGCCGGCCGTGCCGACAGGTCCGGAGGCGGCCGGATCGCGCCCCAGCAGCACGTTGTAGCCTGCGCTGGCCACCCCGGAGGTGGTGTTGATGGGCGGCTGGTTGCGTCCGCCGGCGCGGCCGCCGTACCAGGGCACGCCGGTTTCGGCTGCCACGTCCGCGGATTCCTTGGCCTTGTTGATGTCGTTGATCTGCCGGCCGCCGACCCCCATGGCCGCCTTCCAGCCGTTGGCGCGCGAAACGGTGACCCATTCATGAAAGGGGTTGATGCCGCGATCGATGTCGCTCTGCATCTGCTCGCAGGTCTTGGTGTTCATGCGCATCAGATCCTCTGCGCGCACCAGAGCGTTCTGGAACAGGTCGTATAGCCCTGGATCGGCCCGCTGCAGGATGAGCGATGGCAAAGCCGCGATGGCCGCGTTGGCAGCCTGGGTCATGGCATTGGTCATGTCCTCGAGGCCCCGGGCAACCTGGTTCAGGGTGTTCTCGACCGAGACCAGCGGATCGAATTTCCCGCAGTTGAAGCCGTTGGCCATCTGCCCGCCGACCGACAGGTCCAGGGTGGTGGTGCGCGAGGTCGGTGAGAGCGACAGCGGCCGCGCCCCGCCGATCTGGTAGTACCAGAGGCTGTCGCCGGACGGTGCGGGCGGCCGGGCGCCGGCCGGCGCCGCGAGCAGCATCACGGCGGACAGCGCGAGAGCGGCGTTCGGGATCCGGCGGGTCTTCATGGGGTTTACTCCGGGAATTTCTGGATGTCGATGCTGCCGAGATAGACTTGCCCGCGCTTCTGGCAGCACTTGTAGGGACGCCAGAGGGCAAAGGCGTAACGCTCATCGGCCGAGCCGCGCCCGCCGGCCCAGCTCCGCAGCAGATCGGGCTTGCCGAACACGGCGCACTCGGTGTCCTGGGTGGGCGCCAGCATCTGCCAGACGCCGGTCTTGGCGCTGTTGACCTTGAGCGGTCCCGGCGGCCAGACCTTCTGCCCGCCCCCGCCGTTCAGCAGGCCGTCGATGGCGCCGGTCACGTCCCCGGACGCCACCAGGCCCGCGGCGGTATAGATGCCGGAGGCCATGCCGTAGATCGCGCTGGCATCGAGATAGGCGTTGTAGAACTCGGCGGTGGTGGGATTCATCTGGACGGCCATGATGGCCGCCTCCCCCGCCATCTGCGTGGCGCCGGCCTTGACCCGGCTGCCGAAACTGGGCTTGGCCGCGCCGGCGCCTCCGCCGCTCCCGGATCCGCCACCGACCGGCGCGCCCCCTCCGGATCCCCCGCCGCCGTTCGCGCTGCCCGCGCCTCCCGCGCCGGAGGAGGTGGGCAACTCATCCATGGTGCTGGCGGTATGGATGTAGATGTGCGGCTGCTTGGGCGAGGTGACGATGCTGCCCACCCGCTGGGCGATCACCGCCGCGGTCTTGGGACCCTCGGCCTGGACCAGCAGGCCGCTGCGGGGATAGAGCGGTCCCCAGCTGTTGAGGGGCCAGCGGCCGATGTCGGCCATGCCGGGCACCAGCGCCTGGGGATAGACCGCCTCGGGGATGCCGTAGCGCCAGCCCACCGGGTCGATGGCGGAGGTGTAATAGGGAAAGAACGGGGTCACTTCGCTCTTGCAGAAGAAGTTGCCCAGTTGCGGGATCTTCTGGGCGACGGTGTTGAGCAGGAAGGCGGCCGGATGGCCGACCGCGTCGGCTTCCTTGTACATCAGGCGCCGGCCCATGCGGCTCTGGTCCCCCATGGAGCCGTTGCCGCCGCCGGCATCGAGGTCCATGTCCGCCAGCGTGGAGGACAGCGTGCCGATGAGCGTATCGGCCGCGCCCTGCTGAACGGTGCCCAGGATGGTGCGGATCTCGGTCCAGGGGTTTTCCCCCACGTTGTGATAGCTGCTGACGACCAGGTCCGGGTTGTAATGCCCGACCTTGATGCTGGTCTCGACCGAGCAGCCCCACAGCCCGCACTTGAACCACAGACAGGTCCCGATCACGGTCCACTTCGAGCACGACAGGGCGCTCTCGGTGGTCGTGGCCAGGATCCCGGCCGTGTTGAGCGTGGTTTCAGGCAGGGCGGCCGGCGCGGCCAGCGCCAGGGCGAGGCCTGCCAGCGCAAGGCGGCTGCGACTCACGGACCCCTCCGGCAATACGCGTCCAGGGCCTTGCGCACATCGGGCTCGCCCACGATGGCGCCGCGGCCGTCGAAGACCACGGTCGGCACGCGGGTGATGCCGTAGTTGACCATGCGGCCGGCGCTGTCCAGGGCGCTGGCCATGGCGGCCTCCACTTCCCTGGGATCGACCCGGGCGATGCGCTCCCTGGCGATGCGCTCGGCCTCCACAGGATCGGCGGGCAGCCCCTCGCTGAGCTTGGCGTCGAACTCGGCCTTGCCGTCGATGCGGCGGATCAGGATCCGGGTATTGGGCATCTGGGCAGCAAGGGCCTCGACACCCTCGATCGGGTGGGCGCTGTCGGTGAAGGCCTCGATGACCCGCGGCCAGGTGCCGCAGGCCGCAGTGGCGGCGCCCGGGAGGGCGGTCAGGGCCAGGATCGTCAGGGTTGTGGTGATGCGCTTCATGTCTGTTTTCCTCGTCGTGATGCGGCCAGGCGTTCGGCCACGATGACCGCCGCCTCCACTTCGGTGCAGCCGTGTTCGCGCATGATTTTCGCGCGCTCGGCCTTCTCATGGCCCTCGGTCATGGCCAGGGCCACCGCGATGGGTGGCGGGACGTTGCGCACCAGGGCGGTCAACTGGTCGGACAGCAGCACACCCTCGACATACTTGGGCGGTTCCTTCCGCGCCGAGAGCATGAGGGCGCGCTGCTCCTCGGAGAGTTTCTTGAAGCGGGCGATCTGCTCCACCTCCTCCTTGGGCATGACGAGGCACAGCCACCACTCCATCATGTTGAGCATCTTCTTGGCGGCGTCCGGGAAGTCCTCGAGGTTCTGGGTGGCCGCCCAGTACCAGGTGTTGAGCTTGCGCCACATCTTGGTGACCTTGACCACATAGCCCGACAGCAGCGGGTTGGTGGTGATGATGTGGGCCTCGTCGGTGATGACGATGTTCTGGCGGCCGCTGTGCTGCTGGCGCTCCACCAGATCGTTGATGTGCTGCATGATGGAGGTGTAGGCCACGGCGAGCTGGGCGCCGTAGCCCTCGCGGGCCAGGACCCCCATGTCGAGGATGGTCACGTCGGCCTCGGGCCAGCGCGCGCCGGGGCGATTGAAGATTTCCCCGTCGAAGCCGGTAGTGAACAGCTCGAGGGCCTCGGCCATCTCTGCGGCGCGGCGCGCCCGATCGGGCTCCATGTCACCGGAGCGCGCCATGCGCCGGAAGCTGGCCACCACATCCCCGGTCAGGACCTGTTCCTTGCCGGCATCCCGGGCGTGCCGGGCCGCGCCCAGGATGGCCTGCCGGATCAGGTTGCGGTCGGCACGCATCAGGCGCGCGCGCTCCTTCTCCTCGCCGCCGGTGATCATGAGCGTGGCGATCAGCTCCATCTCCCCCAGCAGGTCGCGACGCTCGTCCTCCTCATCCTCGCCGTCCTCATCCGCCTCGACGGAGACGAAACGGCTGCCCAGCAGCTTCAGGGCATCGGCAAAGGGCGGCAGGCTGACGCCGGCGCCGGGCTGGATGGTGACCTGGTTGACCGTGATGCCGTGCGCCTGGAGATACTGTCCCAGCAGTCCGAACGAGTTGCCCGCCTCGATCAGGAAGATGCGCGGCCGGTGACCGGCCAGCATCTGCATGACCAGGTAGCAGAGCATGGCGCTCTTGCCCGCGCCGGTGGGGCCCAGGATGACCATGTGGGCGTTCTTCTTGCGGTCCGCCTTGTGCAGGGGATCGGCGGTGACCGGCTCCCCGCCGCGGTTGAAGAACACGAGGCCGGGATGGGCGGTGCCGCGCGACCGGCCGTGGAACGGCGCCAGCCCCGCCAGGTGATCCGACCAGACGAGGCGCGTCCGCCGCGCCAGGCGGTCCAGGGCCGGGTCGTAGGCCATCGGCAGATGGCGGATGTAGCTGTCCAGCGCCAGCAGATCCGCCTCGCGCGTGATCGGCGCCAGACCATGGTTGGCCAACTGGGTGATCAGCTCGTGCTCGCGCTGGTTCAGCTCCCGGTCATCCCTGCCCTTGATGTAGAAGGTGAGGATGGCGGGATAGAGCTTGAGGCCCGACTGCATCAACCGCTCGGCCTCCAGGGCGTCCGCCTTGGCCATGTTGGCCGAGGTTTCTCCAAAACCGCTTGCCCCCTTGATGCGCTGCACCTGGTTGGCCACCTGGTCCTGGGGCTTGATGACGAGGGTCATCGCCATCACCGCCCCCTCCGGCAGGTGGTCGAACGGGGCGTAGATCCGGTCGTTCTCGGTGCGCTCGGCCGTGAAATGCCCGATGTAGGGGTTGGCGCGCAGCCCGTCGATGGTCACCGCCAGATGCGGCTGGTCATCGAAGTACCAGGTGCGCGCGGCGTCGTCCGATCGCGGATACGAAAAGCTGAACAGGGCGGCGAAGTCGCGCCCGTAGGGGCGCCGGCGCAGCGCCTCGCCGCGCTCGTCGTCGGGATAGGGCGCGATGCGCAGCAGCTCGCGCGGGCTGCCGCCGGCGACGGGATCGGGGTTGAACCATGGGATCAGCCACTCGTAGAGTTCGCGGCCGCCGGTGCGCACGATGCCGAGGCCTGCGCCGCGCGCGGTGGTCATGAAGCGCTGGGCGACATCGCGCAGCTCGTCGATCGGGGTCTGGGTGCCGTAGCGCGGGGTGTAGCCCGGCGGCAGGCGCCGGTACAGCGCGGCGCGCACGCGGCGCCGCTGGCCCTTCCAGGCCACGTCCGACAGCTCGTCCTTGAACAGCCCCCCTGGCTGGCAGATGTCCCGCAGGTGGGCGTTCATCAGATCCTGGAAGTGGCGCGTGAAGGCGTTGTCGGCAACGTTCGCCTGGTGGTAGGCCCGCAGATCGGCGGCCAGGCCGTCGAGGGACAGCTCGTCCTGGACATAGATCTGCAGCACCCAGGGCGGATCTTCCTCCGGGATGGCGTCGGTGATGATGTGCTGCAGGCGCTGGTGGAGCAGCTGCATCGACTCATCCGGCCGCGCCTCGCTGGTGATCGGGAAGATCTCGAACAGGGCGCCCACGCTGCGTCCATCGTCCAGCATGAAGCACTGGGTGTCCGGATCGTATTCGGTCCAGGGCAGAAGGTCGGTGAACGAATCGGGCCGCTCATAGAGCGCCTGCATCTGGCGGCGCGTGACCGGCCGCCAGCGGTCGGTCTTGCGCCGGGCATGGCCCTGGCGCTCGGGGCGGCCCACCGCCCAGGCGGGCGTGGTCTCGTCGGCCGCCGCTCCAAAGCCGAACAGGGACAGCAGCAGGTTCTTCATCCGGCGATCCTCCACCAGCGCCGGCGCGCCGGGGCTTCGAGCGCGCGCAACTGCGCGCGGGCGGCCTGTGCATCGAGGAGCCTGGTGTCGCCATCCGGCGCACTCATCTGCAGGCTCACCAGGGTGTGATCCAGCTTCCAGCCGGCGGTGTCCTCGCGCCGCAGCAATTCGCGGTGCGGCTCGATGCGCTCGCCCAGGCGCCGCTCGAGGCAGACCTCGCGCAGGCGTTCATGGAGGCCGAACAGTTCAAGGTCCGCGACGGTGTGGCTGAGGGTCACCCCGTGCAGCGTGGTCAGGCCTCGGCCATGAAAATCAAAGCGGGCAAGACAGGTCCGGTGATTGCCGTCCGCGCCGACATACCACGACAGGCCGTCCAGCGAGCGGTAGTACATGCCGGGAACCTTGCGCCCCGTCTCCCGGTAATAGCCCGGGTTGGCGGCGTGCAGGGCGAGGTTCTGGTCCATGCGCTTGCCGCGCTCCAGGAACTCGAGCCAGCTCAATCCCTGGTAATCGACGTGCTCGGTGCCGATGACCCGGAACACGTTGATCGAGCCCTGGTCGGTCCAGTAGTCCCGGGTCACGAACGCCGCCAGGGCCCGCGCCCGGGGTTCGTCCCAGGGCTGGATCGTCTCCCCTGCCCAGGCCGGCGGCTGCGCCCGCGCCTGGTCGCGCAGATCGGGTTGCATCATCGCGCTCATGGCCGCGCCCCCGAGGGGGATTCGCCGGGCATGGCGTATTCGACCCCGTCATACATGGGCACGGTGGTGGAATAGCCGGGAATGGGCGTGCCGCCCGGCCCCAGGTGCGGGAAGACGAACATCACCAGAGTGGGATTGGGCAGCCGCGGGAAGCGCCCGCTGATCTCGTTCTCGGCGGTGCGGGTATAGCCCTCGAGGTCGGCATCGCCCGAGGCGACGGGCCGGGGCTCGGCCAGCACGCGCTGGGTGCGCACGATCTCGCCCGCCTTGTTCTTGGCCGTGGACGATTTCTCGTCCACCACCCAGTATTCCCGGCCGTGCATCTCCAGCCGGGCCCGGTCCATTTCCGCGGCCCCCATGGACTTGAAGTGCCCGTCATAGATCTGCTTCATGGTGGGGCTTTCCTGGGGGAACACCCGCTCCTTGCTGCCCATGCAGCCCGAGAGGCCGACCGCGGCCGCCAGGCTAATCCAGATCAGGCTGGCGGAACGGGTCGTTCTGGCCTGTGACATGACTCAATCTCCTGCCCTGTGGGTCGTAGTCGATCTGCAATTCGCGGTCGAGGTGGACCGCCAGCTTCATGCCCGGCGGGGCGAAGATGGCGTCATAGCTGTTCTCCATGCGCTCCTTGAGCCACTCGTCGGTCTCCTTGACCCCGCCCTGCAGGGCGGAAGCCCACACATAGCGTCCCTTGTCGCCGGTGACCGCGGAATTGGCGCCGCCCAGCCCGGTGAGGATGGTCGTGGTCTCGGAGGCGGCGGCCGCCGCCGCGGCCGCCTCGGCCGCGGTCAGGCCCACCCGCGAAGCCAGATAGGAGGGGGCGTTGGTGACCCGTTTGCCGGAGACACAGGGGATGCCCTGGTCGTCCGAGATCCAGCCCAGGCTGTTCTGCATGTCGGTGGCGGTGTTGCCCGACATGGGAACCTGGTTGGCGGTGGCGCCCGTGGAACCGCTGCCGTCGCCGCCGCTGCCGTTGCGATCGGCCGACACGGTGCGGATGGTGCCGTCCTGGAAGATGTAGGTGACGCTGGTCACCCGGCCATGCACGCAGGCCAGCGTCCAGTCGCCGACCGCGTAGCCGGAGAAGATCATCCCCTCGATGCCCGGGATGTCGTAGCCGTTGGCGGCCAGGTTTTCCCGGCCCACGATCACCTTGAACGGCACCGGGTCGCGTACCGCGCCCTTGATGGGGACGCGTCCGATCAGGGCGGTAAGGCCGGTGCCGCCGATCAGGGTCGCGTTGCGCGGCACGGTGTAATAGGGCTGCAGCGGCGCCTTCTCCTGACGGGCGAGCTGTGCGGCGCTGCCGCCGCCCAGCAGCCCGCCGCCCTGCTGGGCGGTCGCGGAGGCCGGCACGAAGCCGGCCTTCTTGTCGTCGGGCTGGTCCAGGGGGCGCACCCAGACGACTTCCTCCTTGCCCTCGCCGTCCAGGCCGAAGCCCACCGGGACCTCACCGGCGCCGCCGGTCTTCTGTTGACCCAGGCCATGCACCTGGGCACTCAACTCCTCGATGCGTGCGGTCAGGGCGGCCATGCGGTCGGTACTGCGGTCGCCCTCGCGCGCCACGCGCACATCGCGCTCCAGATCCGCCTGCTTGTCGCGCAGGCTCTGGTTGTCCTGACGGACGCCCTCGAGGGCCGTCTTGACCTCCCCCAGACGGGCGGTCAGGGTGCGGATGGTGTCGGCCGGCGTGTCGGCATCCGGCGCGGCGGCCCGCGGCACCTCGGTCATGACGCTCTGGTCGGAATCGCCGCAGGAGCGCAGCCCGACGATGGTCAGGACCACCAGCACGGCCAGCGCCAGGACGGGAAGCAGGCGATTGGCGCCCATCAGTAGATCCCCTGCACGGCGTGCTCGAACGGCTTGGCGGAGATCAGATAGACCGCCGTGGTGTCGGCCTCGTCCCCGCGCGGCAGCAGCCGGGCATGCTGGAACGTGGCGGCCAGCCACAGGCCGCGCAGGCTGCGCGGATCGAGGATGACCGAGGACGCGCCCCGGTTGCGCAGCCGCACCGCCGTGACGTGCAGATTGCCAGAACGCCAGGCGATCAAGGGGGTGGCCTGGATGGACTCGCCGCGCACCAGGTCGAGCGGGCGTTCATCGACCGGTGTGCGGAACACCCCCGGCAGCGCTGGCGCCAGGCGCCGCGGCGCATACAGGCTCTGGGACGCAAACCGGGTCAGGGTCGCGTAATCGTAAGTCGGGATCCTGGGCGGCGCGGGCGCAGCGCTTTCCGCCACCGGACCCGCGGCAGGACCGGCGGCGGGTCCTGCCGCCCCGCCCGCCAGGCCGAAGGCTGCGCTGGTGGGATCGGTGGGCGCCAGGGCGATGATGACGGGCGCCGGGCTGGCCGAGTCCCGCGCCGACAGATCCACCAGATAGATCTGGCCGGTGGCGGTATCGCGCACCTGGATGCGCTGCGGCGTGAAATCCTTCTTTGCCAGCCAGTAGATCGTGCCGGCCACGACCTGGGTGCGCACCACATCGGCGAGCCCGGCCGGCATGCCCACCTCGACCGGCGCCGGGAAGGTCACCTGCCGCTCCTGACCGACCGGCAGCATGATGCCGAGGGGCGTCCGGTCCCAGACGATCCGCTCCGGCGGCATGGGCACCGGCACGGTCGCCTGGGGAGCGGGCACGACGACCGGCCGGGGCGCTGGAGTATCCGGCGCGGGATCCGCCGCCGCCGACCCGGCCAGGCCCAGCGCCAGGGATCCTGCGAATGCCAGGACGCGGTTCATTTGCTCTTCTCCTTCTCCAGGCGGTAGGGACCGCTGCCGGCGTAGCCGTCGAGCGCCAGGCCCCAGGGGTTCTTCTCGCGATCGATGTCATAGCGCACCACGCGCAGCGGATAGACCGCCTGGGCGCGCTTGACCACCACCCCGTCGACGGTCTCCATCAGCTCCAGATCCAGTTGCACCTCCCAGACCCCGGGCGCGACGATGCGCACCCGCTCGGGGGTGAATTCATGACCGGGAATGCCGGTCACTCCGCGCGTGCGGCCGGCCAGTTCGCCGCGCCGGCCCTTGAGGTCCAGATCGGCCTTGATCAGCTCCCGGTAGGCCGGGGTCAGGTAGGGCGACAGCGCATACAGCCGCTCCCCCGCCTCCTTCTGCCCATCGGTCTCCCAGCGGTTGAGCTGCTGGAAGATGTATTGCCCAAAGGCATAGACGCTCTGGGCCGGCACCTCGCCGGCCCGGAGGCTCGTGCCGGCGCGGATGTCCGGCGGCAGATGCACGGTCAGATCGCGCGGCGCGCTCTGCCAGCCGTACCAGAGCGCGCCGATGACGATCATCTGGGCGACGATCACGCCGCGCAGGGTATTGATATGCGCCTGCTGGATGTCCATGGCCTTGTGATAAACGAATGCCATCAGCGGGTTCTCCCGAGATCCCAGGGGCCGGATACCCGCTCGAAGGGATCACTGCGCAGGCGCAGCCCCGCGAGCACGAAATGAATCTGCAGCAGATAGAAGCCGTCTGGCCGCCCGCGCTTGATGCGCTGGAACCACAGGGCCGAGAAGTAGATCGACACGGCGATGAGGAAGATGGCCGCCCCCGCCCCCATCACCGGGTAGCCGACGCTGTAGGCGAGGGCGACCGAGACCGGCGTCCAGACCACGCCGGCGGCGGCGAACAGGGCTCCCAGCTCGCCGGCGGTGCAGCCCAGAAAGATCGCGGGCTCGGCGTTGAGCCGCTCGCCGCGCGCATGTTGTCCGCTCAACCGGCCCTGCATTGCGATTCCTCGATCCCGTTCGGTTCTGGCTCAAGAAGGAAGGCGCCCTTGGGGCGCCTTCAAGGCGCGTGCATCAGATGATTCCCGTCGCGATGCTGAGCAGGAAGGTGACGAACATCACCAGGGCGACGCCGACGCCGGATTTGGTGACCACCTCGCCCAGCTCTTCCTTGCCGCGGCGGTATTCCATGAAGGAGGTCAGCGCGGAATAGGCCACCGCGGCCAAGCCGCCGAAGCCGATCACCAGGGTGGCGATCTGACCGGTATCGCGGACATACCCCTGCAGGGTGGTGAGCCAGTTGCTGTTGCTGCCCCCGCTGGTGGGCTGATCGACGGTGGGCAGGGCGGCCCAGACCGGGTGGGTGATGAGGCTGGCGACGGCAAGGGCCGTGGCCAGGCCGGCCTGTTCCCGGCGGCGCCGGATGGACTGGATCAAGGTGCGCATGGTCAATGGATCTCCCGATGGATGCCCCTCAGGGGCGGACGTAAAACCCGATCAGCATGGCGAGCATGGTGGCGACCAGCAGGCTGCGGAAAGCGTGATAGGCCGACTGCCGGCCGGCGCGCCAGCTCTGGTACTGGCTCACCCCGACCCAGCCGACGAACAGCAGGATGGCGAGCGCAACCAGGCTGGCGCTGAACAGCGCCAAGGTGCCCGGATCCACGCCGGCGCCGGCCTGGAACTCGCTTTCCCAGCTCAACGGCGGTAGTCCCCGCGCAGCGGCGGCACCACGCGCGGCTCGGCGCTCGGCGCCTCGAGATGCTCCTGGATCGCCATGCGCATGCGCGCAAGATCCACCCGCAGCCAGTCGTACTGAAAGCGGATGCGGGCATCGGCGTCCGCCTCGCGCTCCGCCTCGTCGATGACGGGCGCCAGGGCCTCGATCTCGTGGACCAGGCGCGCCAGGGCGGCGCGCTCGCCGTCCCCATCGGCCAGGGCCGGGCAGGCGGCGCAGGCGAGCCCCGCCGCGGCAAGAAGATGCAAGGGTCGCTGGAACATGCCGTCACTCCTCAAAGATGCGGGACACAATGCAAAACCGCCGGGGCCAAATCCACAAAAAACCGTAACTCCGATCGACGCGTTTTTCGGGGCTCACAGGTACTTCTTGAAGGTGGCAGCCGAGACCATCAACGCGGCGCCGAACGCCGCCGCGCAGGGCAGGATCACGAGGTTCGGATGCAGGTTGAACGGGAGCGCCAGATAGAGCACCCAGGCGGCGATGAAGAGCGGAAAGACCAGCATCTTGGCCTGGTGGTAGATGAAGGCGCTCTCGCGCCCCCCGCCCCAGCGGCGCAGATCGCGCCGCATCAGCCCCTCGGTCAGCCCCACCACGCCCGCCAGCACGAACACCGGCATCGCCAGCACCAGGACCGCCACGCGCAGGGCGGTGACCTGGATGGTGTTGATGGCCGCCATGACATGCTCGCGCACCTGGTGCAGCACGCCGTTCATGGCGCCGTAGAGTTTCTGCTGCAGCGGATGCGTCCCGGTACGGGACTGGATGTGCTCGAGATTGGCGAGATGGGTCTCGAGGTGGGTGCGCTCGACCAGCCAGTAATGCACCTGCCCGGCGACATACTCGGCGAAGCGCGCCGCATCGGAGGACACGATCGAACGGCGCATGTCCTCGTTCAGATAGCCCAGTTCCGCCTCGTACATGGCGCGGCTGTGAGCCGCGCCCTGCTCGGGCCACCACAGGTGCATCCCGATCCACTCCAGCAGGACGGAGAAGACTACCGACCCCAGCAGCCAGAACACCATGCTGACGACCAGGCCCAGCGTCGCCATGACCAGGCCTGCGCGGCGCTCGCTGACCTTCGTGGTGCGCTTCTGCGCCGGCTCAGCCACGGTTCCACCACCCGTCACCGCTGGCATAGCGCTGGTGCATCTCGCGGGCGATCTGGTCGAGGCTCGCCGGCATGACCGGGTCGTGCCCGGGATCGGGCAGCGGCATGCGGACCTTCCAGAGCTGGCCGCCCTCGATGAGGGCGAAGGCCTGGCCCTTGGGCAGGGTCATCACGTCATTGGGCGTGATGACCGGCACCTGGGTGACGGTCAGCCGGTCCTCGTTGCGGCTGGTGAAATCCACCCCGGTGGACAGATCCGCGCTGTCCGTGACTCCCGATACCAGGGTGATGGCGTTGACCTCGACCTCGGGCAACTGGTCGGTCAGCATCTCGGCCGTCGCCAGCTCCTTGACCCGCAGCATGATCAGGGTGTTGAAGTTGCCCGCGACCTGGCCGGCCTTGGGCCGGCTGCCGATGCGGGCCTCCACGTCCGACCAGGTCTGGGTGTAGGCCGTGACCTGGAAGCCCGCGCCGCCGGCCTTGTTCAGCAGCGGGATGAACTCGTCGCCGATCAGCTCGTTGAACTCGTCGCAATGCAGGCTGATCTTGGGCAGGGGGCCACTGCGTTCCATCTCCGGCAGGCCCTCGGTGGCGCCATGCTTGTAGATCTGGCCGGCTACCGATACCAGGTCGGCGAACATGGAATTGCCGACCGCAGCCGCCACGGTCATGTCGGACAGGGCGTCGAGGCCGACATAGACCACCCCACCCTGGCGGATCACCTGGCGCCAGTCGAAGATGGGGCGGGGATCGTCGATGTCCAGGTAGTTCGGGGAGATCAGTTCGGCGGTGGCCCCGGTGGTGAGCTTCTCCAGCAGGGGCAGCAGGCTCGCCACGATCTTGTCGAAATAGGTCTTGTCGTACTCGAATGCGCTGCGCAGGCCATCGGCCACCGGGTCATAGAGCCCCTCGTCCTTTACGTACTGGACCAGGGCGATGGTGGTCCGGTCGCGCCCGCGCAGGGCCATGGGCAGATTGCGGTCCTCGAGCGCGCCGGCGCGCCGCATCACCTCCTGCTCCCAGCCGGCGGGCGCCACACGGGGCAGCCATTGCCGGTAGTAGTCCTGCAGCAAAGGATCGATGTGGGTGATGTGCCGCACGATCTGGTGGTAATCCGGCCGCCGGCCCAGCGCCACCAGGGCGCGGGCGACGATGTTGGTGAAGCGCCAGGCGAATTCCCGGAAGGCGGCGCTGTTGCCCTCGTTGGGCAACTGGTTGGCAATGCGGGTCGCCACCTCGGTGATGCGGGAGAACGAGCCCACCGCGTTGTAGCGCGCGCTGATGCGCGGATAGCCCAGATGGAAGACATAGACCTGCTTCTGCCGGCCGGCGCGCTTGGCCTCGGCATAGACCCGCTTGAGCAGGTCGGCGTCGCCCTTGGGGTCGAACACGATCACCACATCGCCGCGGCGGATGTCCTGGGTGATCAGGATCTCGGCCAGCCGGGTCTTGCCGACGCGGGTCGTGCCCAGCACCAGGGTATGGCCGACGCGCTCCCCAAGGTCCATCCACACGTCCTGCTCCTCCGGCTCCACACCGTGCAGGGCGGGATTGCCGCCGACCGGCGGCAGCGGGGCGAGCGGATTCCAGCGGCTGCGACTGCCCAGCCGCCGGCCCAGCGGCGCCAGCAGGCGCGAATGCTCCCAGGCGATTTCCTTGCGTCGCGCCCAGTGATAGAGCGGGCCGGGCTCCACATAGCGCCGCACCTGGGGACGCAGGGTGTCGCGCAGGCGCTGCGTGTGTTTCTGTGTCCAGCGGAAGCCGCGGCCCAGAAACAGCTTGTTCCGGCTCACCGGAATGCGGTCGGCAGTCAGGCTGTAGATGCGCAGCCGGCGCAGGTTGCGCTGGTAGTTCACCACGGCATAGGCCTGCCGGCCGCGCCAGACGGCCAACGCCCCGAACCCGGCGGCGGCCGCAAAACCCACCGACGGCGTCATCATCATCGACCAGGGCGCCGTCAGGCAGATGATCGAGGCGGCGCCCGAGACCACCGCGGAATAGGCCTCCACCGGCGGGCGCAGCAGGGCCTCGATGGGATGCTCCAAGCTCATTGCTCCACGCCCTCGCGCGAAATCAGCACCGGGTAATGCCGCAGCCCCAGGGCCTGGGCGATGTCGGATGCCGGCGCGACCAGGATCGGCAACCCCCCGGCGGCGGCCGTCACCGCCTGCAGATCGGCCGGATTGCGGGCCTGGACCAGTTGCCCGATGGCCGAAACCTCCGCCAGGCGCTGGCGATGGGCGGCAAGCCAGGCCAGGGAACCCGCATCCGCGCCGACCAGGAACAGCGGCCGGGACAGACCCAGCAGGCGCTGGCGGATTTCCGGGGACAGGTCCCGCGAGACCGGGCCGGGGGACAGCTCCGGGGTGATGACCGGCAGCCGGCCCTCCTGGGCGTAGGGATTGCCGCGGCTGGCATAGGGCGAGGCCGGCGGCGCGCCCACGAACTCATCCACGGGATCGCCGCCCTCGAGGTTCAGGATGTCGCGCAGGTAGGGCCTGGCATCGACGGAGCGCTGCGTGTCCTCCTGGAGGATCCGCACCGGACCCGCCAGGGCGCCCGCCCCAAAGAGCCCCAGGCCCGCCAGCACGAGCCAGCGCTCAATGCACACGGGCGTCTCCCCGCTCGACGGCCGCCAGATGGCGACGGACCCTGGCCGCATAGCCCGCCGCGCGCTCGGGATTGGCCGGGGCATGGTAGCGGCCGGCGGCGGTCATCCAGTCGCCGCAGTCGTCGAACAGCTCGCGCAGGATCGAGGCGCCGATCCGCAGGTTGAACCAGGGATCCAGCGAGAGGTTCTGATCCAGCAGCTTCTGCCCGTGATAGCGCCAGTTGACCTGCATCAGGCCCACATCGACCAGGTCGGTCTTCTCCAGATGCCGCATCAGGTCGGCATACGCCTCATTGCGCGAGCCGTAACGGTAGGACCGGCCCGCGACATTGAGCGTCCAGGGCCAGGGACGGTGATCACGGCTGCCCGGCATGCGCAGGCCGCTCTCGGTCAGCGCCACCGCATAGAGCACCTGAGCCGGGATGCCGTATTCATCGGCAACCCGGCGGTAGGCCGGCGGAATGTCCATGGCATCGACGGCGTCACTCATCGAGAACAGCCCCAGAATCAGCAAGAGGATGGAAAGCGGATGCTTCATGGGCACCCCGTTATTGGGCGGTGAGTTCCGGATAGGGCATCAGCCGGTCCCCGCGCCGCAGGGCGGCGTAGGGCACCACGCCCCGTCCGCTGAGTTTTTTCAGCGTGCCGGCGTCATGGTTGAGAGTGATGCGCCGCGCCCTCACCAGATCCGGATCGATGCCGTGGGATTGCCCCCAGGCCCGGACCTTGGCGTCGTCCCCCGCGGTATCGACGATGTAGATGTCGAGGCCCACGTCCGGCCGCTGGCGCACCAGCGCCTGGGCCTGGGCCGCGGCGGCATCGCAACCGGCGCATCCCGGCAGGGCGAAGAGCAGGATGCGGTCGCCCGCCTGCGGGGCCGTCCCGGTCTGCTGCACGGGCTTGCCCGAGCGGCCGCGGAAGGCATCCAGCCGGGCATGGTCGATCGCGGGCTCGGGGAACAGCCGGCGCGCCGCGTCCTGATAGGCCCGCTCGAAGGCCAGCACGCGCTGGGCATCCTCATGGCGCAGCCGGGCCCACAGCTCGGCGTAGCGGCGCCGCTCCTCCTCGCTGCGGGCATGGATGCCCAGCACCTCGACCGGGGAGATCCCGGACACGCTGAGGCTGCCGCGGATCCCGCCCATCAATTCCAGGTAGCGGCGCCACTCCGCTTCCGTGATCCCCCACTCGCTCGCCCGGCTGGCAACCGTCGCGGAAGACTGGGTCTGGGTCGGGTTGGCGCCTGTCGACTCGATGCGGGTTTGCGTGACCTCCTCGGCGAGCGCGCCACCGCAGACCGCCGCCAACGCTGCGCCGGCGAGCCAGATCCGCCAGGTCATGGCCGTGGACGGCACAGACTGCCGTCATCGAGCAGGTATTGCCGATCCGGATAGGACTGGGTCAGATCGCGGCGCAGACGGCCGCGGTATCCGGGACCGGGGCAATCCGCACGCAAGTGCTCGGCCGATCCGGCCAGTCCGGACAGGTTGGGCAGTCGCTTGGGCTCGCGCACCGCGCTCCCGTTGCAGCCGCCGACCCCCACCACCCCTACCAGTGTCAGAGCGGCGAGCGCGCCGATCCATCGCGATCTGTTCGACATCACGGACTCCCAGCCGGCTGTGTCACGGTCTGACCCGAGGGCGCGCGCCAGATGACTTCCCGCCCCTGGATCGCCAGCACCTGCCAGCCGTCCAGGGATTCGCCCGCGGCCAGCCAGCTCGCGCCGGCCGCACGGGCGATCGCCACCTGGGCGACCCCGCCCCAGTGCTCCACGCCCAGCACGGTAAACGGCAGCCGTACCTGCGGCGCGCCAGTAGCCCGCCCACCCGGCGCGCCGCCGGCAGGCCCGGCAGGGCGCGCCGGCGCCGGCCGCGGAATGACGATCGCCTCGAGGCGCCGGCCCTGCTGTTCAACACGCTGGGTCAGTGCTTCCTGGTCTTGCCGGGACTGGGCAAGAGTCTGTTCCAGCGTCCCGATGCGCTGTTCCAGATCGCTCAGCTCCTGGATGCGGCTGCCCAGGACATTCAACCGTTCCGAGAGGCCGCGCACCTGCTCGCGCAACGTGCCCAGATCATCCGGCGGTGCGGACGGAGCAGCCGGCTCCGCCGCGCCCGAATCGGCGGACATCTCTTCCGGCGCCGACGCAATCGCCGGGTGATCGGCGCCCTCGGGAAGGATCGGGTCGATCGGCGATGCCTCGATCGCGGCCTCCCCGGGCTCCACGCGCAATGTGGGCGTATCCCCGGCAGGCCGGTCGATCAATTGCCGGGTCAGATACAGCAGGCCGCCGAGGGCGGTCGCCGCCAGCAGCAGCATCGCGATGACGGCCAGCCAGGGCATCCGCCGCGGCGCGGCAGGCGTCGCGTCCTCATCGGCCAGCAACGGCGCCGGCGCCTGTTCCTCATTCATTTCGCGGCTCCCTTGAGAATGGCCTTCTCCCAGGCCTGATGCTGGCGAGCGACCTCGCGCCGGGCTTCATCCGGGCTGAAGCGCCCAATTTCGGCCGACTCCGGCGCCATCAGCACCTCTCCGGCGCGGATGAGATTCATGTTGGGCGCCCCGTCGAGCCTGCCGAAGGCCTGCGGGTTGCGCTCGAACACGGCCAGCATGCGCTGGGCGAGGATGTGGGACTGATCGGGGACCAGGATCTGGGTGATGCCGCCCAGGGTCTCGCCCCGCGTCGTCGGGCCGTAAGTCGCCGGGGCCGGCCGCCCCTCCCCTGACCGATCTGCCGGCGATGCCAGCATCTCGATCGGCGGCTCCGCACGCTCGGCGAGCGGGAGAACAATCGGCGCACCTGCAGCGGGCGCTGCCGTCTGATGGATGGCAACCGGCGCGCCCTGCAGGAGCGGCCGATAGTCGTCGGCCACGTCGAACGCCACCAGGCGATGCACCGGATCCTCGATGAGCCAGAAGGCTTCGCCGCCCAGTGTTTCCAGGGCGCGGCGCAGCGGCATGGGACCCAGCGTGCGCTGGGATTCGGGCAGTGGCCGGCGCAGCAGGATCAGTTGGGCCTCGCCGGCCGCCATGGCGTCCGCCAGGCGATAGCCGGATCGGGCCAGGAGGTAATCCACCGCCGCCCCAACGTCCTTGACGTAGGGCGGAAAGGTCAGCCGCACGACGGTTTCGAGCGGATCGCTCTGATCCGTCCTGGGCACCGGCGCCACGACGCTGTAGCGACCCACCGGAACATCGCCCGAGGCGGCATGCGCCTGACCGACAGCCAGCATCAGCAGCAGCCCGCAACAACCAATATCCCGCATGTCCGTCTCTCAAAAAGGGCCGGCGGGTCACGCCGGCCAGTGTTAGGGATGTATCTGCGGCTCTGACCGCGGCCTGAGACTCGCCCAGGAGGCGCCCCAAAATCCACAAAAAACCGTAACCCCGATCGACGCGTTTTTTCGGCCTCTGGCAGCCCCAAAAAAAAACCCGGCCGGAGCCGGGTTCAAGGTCATGAATGTGATCGATCAGGCAGCGAGCAACTGTCTGGCGAGGGCTACCTCGAGGGCCTCGTCATCCTGGTTCAGCACATCCAGCCCGCTCTCGGGTACATCCCCGGAAGTGGACTGGCTGACCGCGACCTTCTTGCCCATGAGCTGCAGGCAATTGATCTGGGTGGTCCCCGCATAGCCGAGGAAATGCACCTCCACATCCTGCCGCTGGCCGATCCGCCAGGAACGCCGGGCCGCCTGTTGCAGCGTGAACACGTTGTAGCCGGTGTTCATGAAGCAAATGGTCGGAAACTCCAGCATGTCCAGGCCGGTCTTGACCAGCTCGGGATTGGTGATGACCACCTCGACTCCGCGGTCCACCTGGTCAAGCAGCCACTCCTCGCGCCGGCTGGCCTCCACCGCCGCCCGCAACACCGCCACCCTGAAGCCCTCCCGTTCCAGATGGCTCTTCAGTCGCGTGGTCGTGTCGCGCGTGCCGGTATAGGTCGTGTAGACCAGCGTCCGCCGGCCCCGCCCCTTGTTGGCGCTGCACAGATCCAGCAGGTGCTCTTCCTTGGGCGACAACTGGTCTGACCCCAGCAAGGCGGATTGATAGGCCAGCAGGCTGCCCGTGCGTGGATGCTTGACCGCCTCCGGCCGGAAACAGGTTTCCGGCCAGGCGAGCAGCGCATTGAGCACCACCCCGAGCAGGGTCTTGTCCCCGGTCCGCAGGGCCGCCCGCAGGGCCGACACCAGCTCGAACTGCAGCCGCCCATAGGCGGCCTCCATGTCCGCCGTCATCGGGACCGGCGTCATGAACTCGCGGTAGGCCGGCAACACGTTGCCGCCGATGTCCCGGAGCTTGAGAAACACCGTATACGGCAGGACGTGCCGCAAGATGCCTTCCGCCCCGAACCCCGGCGCCATGGCCACCCGATGCGTGGTCCTGCGACCTCGGGCGGTCTTGTGATGCCCGCCTTCGGTCTCGGTGTAGATGTCCTTCAATACGCCATGGGCGCGCATGAAGCCCATCGCGGCCGGGGCCAGGGATCCCCTGGCGTTCGGCCGGTAACCCTCCTCGATCATGCGGCCCGGCATGAGCCGGAACAGCAGATAGAAGAGGTCGGTGGCATAGCCCCCCATCAGGGTCCCCGTGAGCAGGAGCACCTTCCGGGCCTTGTTCGCCAGCACGCCCATGGCCTGACCCTGGGCCGATCCCTCGACCTTGTATTCATGGCCTTCATCGACGGCCATCAGGTCGAAATACCCATCCGGTAGGTATCTCTTTACGAACTCCGACGCCTGATAGCCGCCCTGTCCCAGGGAAAATTCCCGGTTCGACAGCGCCCGCTCCAGGCGGCGGGCCTGGTTGTCCGAAAACACCAGGTTGCCTTCTTCGTCCATCAGGTTGACCAGCCGGTGGATGTTGTCGCCCAACATCTCCCCGAGCAGGTCCTCCCCGAACTGGTTGATCAGCCGTTCCGCCGACTTGGGGCCGATGGCGGGCAGGTCCATGAGGGCCTCGCGCACCAGGTCCCGTTTGGCCTTCGCCGCCCCCTGGGGGCGGTGCAGGGTCCAGAGCGCCGCCTTGCAGCCCGGGCCCGGGCAATGCAGTTGCTGTTCGGTCGGCACAACATCGGCCAGCATCGGTTCTCCGGTCTCCGTCCTCAGTACCCGTCCGCAATCCGGACACGCCGCATAGCCGCGCCGGTCCCAGTACAGCGTCGGCCCCTCATCCCCCGGCAGGGCCACCACCCGCCGGCGTGCAATCACCGGCTTCCAGTGGTATCCCATCCGCATCCGGACGCGCCCGAGCACGAAGAACTCGGGTCCCGCATGGGGCCTTGCGCCGAGCGCCGCACGCAGCGCCAGGAGCTTGCCCAGGGTGTCCGGGCCGTTGAGCACGGTCACCCTGGCATGGGGCACCGTCTCGAGGATCTCCCGCCGCCACTTGTAGACCAGGTGGGGCGGGGACAGGACCAGGCAGCGCCGCAGGCCCTCCCGGTGGGCGATGGCCGCCACGGCGATCGCCATCATGGTCTTGCCGGTGCCCATCTCCGCGTTCAGGATGGCCGCCGGCTCATTCTCGTCGAACAGCAGCCGGGACAGGGCCTGGACCGCATCCCGCTGGGCGGGAAAGGGTTGACGCAGCAGGCCGGCCATCACGGCCTCCCGATCAGGATCCGGCGTGCCGTCATACACCGGGGGTATCGTCCTGGCTACGGCATCCAGCAGTCCGTCCCGGCAGTTGTCGATGAAGTCCATCAGGGACATCACCAGGGCGCCCTCGCCCTCTTCCTGGGCAACAGGCTCGATCGTTTGATTCTCTTGCATGGTTCGCGCTCCAAAAAAAAGGGGGGCGAACCAGCCGGGGGGCGGTGCGCCCCCGTGGGGTTGATGTGATCAGTCGACCGCCAGCAAGGCGGTCTCATAAGCCAGGTCCAGGTCTTCCCAGGCCACGGATCCCGTCGCCTCGCCGCGGTGGTAGGCGGCCACCAGCAGCTCGGCGGCACGTCGCGCCGCGTTGCCTCGCCGGATGGCCCGCACCGACGCGTCCGGCGCCGGATAAGCCTCACCCTCCACGAGGGTCTGCTCGATCGTGAATTCCAGCGCATCGCCGGAATCATCCTGCTCCTCGAAGTCGTCGAGCAGCAGAGGCAGGCGCTGGGTATCGTCCCAGATACTTCCCTCGTCGAAGAAAGCCTGGGCTTGGTTCAATGCCGCTTCTTCCGAAGCAGCCTCGATGCCCACCATGACCCGGTGCAAATAGGGCAAGGTGTAACTGACGATGAATTTCATGGCGATCTCCTGGTCGGGAGACCGCCCAACCCCGAAGGGCTGGGCAGCCCCTTGGGGTTGGGAATGGTTTATCCACATTTTCTGTGGATAAGCCGGTGGTTGTTACGCTCCGATGACGGCTTTTTCCTGCCGGTCCGAACACTTGGCCGGGCCGGTCAGGAATTGACCGTCCGGGGCCTCCGCATCCGGCAGAACCTCCCCCAGCAGGGAGCGCTTCAGGTTGTAGTGAACCCCGCCATACTCCCCCGTGAGGGGGTTGGTAGAGGTGATTCGCACCCAGGGGACGGTGCAGCCGATGACCTCGACCCGCTGGCCGACGCTGAACCGCCTGGCCCGCTGGCGATGGTATTCGCGGACTCGCTCCCGCCACACGGGGTTCCGCTCGGGCGCCATGTCCAGGAACTTCATGGGGCAGGAGTAGTGGTGCGGCCCCATGGATTCCTCCATGTCTTTGTAACCGCACCATTCCCCGTCCTTGCGGAGCAGGTCGCAGCCGATGAACACATCAGATGCGCCGGTCTCGCGGTGCGTGATCTGGTTGACGGTCCACAGCACCGACCCGCGCAGCGCGTGGGCGATGACCTTGCGTTCATGCTCGATGCAATCGTACCCAAGCCGGTCCTGAATCAGTTCCTGCATGGAGCACTTTCTGAACATCCATCCCATGACTTTCTCCTTGACATAAAAAAGCCAGGGAGAAGCCACGGCGGCGCCGGGGGGTTCTCCCCGGCGGGGTTGATGAAACGGATCCCAGCCTAAGCTGCGCCCCTCTTCCGGATCCGAAAGGGGCTTTGGGGCGCAGTGATTGACCCTCACTGCAGGGGTTTGGACACCTGTCGGCCCTTCGGCCTTTCCGCAGGACCCGATAACCGGACCCTGGGGAAAGGCCCGCCCCGTCAGGGGCAGGCAAGCGGTTCAACCAAACAGTTTGAAAGCGCCGACGATGGCCACCATCGCCGTTATCATCGTAATGGTCTGAATCCGCAGACTCTTGTGCAGCTCCGTCCGCAGCTCGGCGATCTCTCCCTTCAGCTCCGTCCGCAGCTCGGCGATCTCTCCCTTCAGCTCCGTCCGCAGCTCGGCGATCTCTCCCTTCAGCTCCGTCCGAACAGCGGCGATCTCTGATCGCACTTCATGGATGCCGGTCTTGAATTCGGTCTTGGTGGTCAAGGTCGAATCCAGCATTCCCCGGAACACCTCGGCCTGCGCCTCGACCAGCGCTTCGGCCTGCGCCTCGGTATAACCCGCGCTCTTCAGCTTCTTGGCAAATGCCAGGGTGTCGAATGCTTCCATGGACATGATTCTAGCCTCCATCGTCATCGATTGGGGAGGCACGATCCCCACCGGGTATCGCGCCCCCGGTGCGGGATGAATTGAGCCTGGGGAGAGAAGCCGCTGCTGGCGGCTCCTCCCCTCTTTTTCTGTCAGACGGCCAGCCGGCGGAACGCCTGGCCGCGAATCACTTGGTCGACTCTGGACTCACGGTCCAGCACGATGGCCGCCCGGTTATGGGCTGCGGAGGGACGGACCTCCGCGTGGGTAGACCAGCGCGTGAGCGCGTTGTAGAGCGCCCAGACCGTGCTGCCGGCCTGACCCGATTCCACGGACCAGGCATCTTCCAGTCTGGCCATGACCCGCGGGTTGATGTCGGGCATCGACTCGAAGACTTTGGTTGCGTCTTCATGGCCGATTTCCCGATCGCTCCACTTCTTCCAGTTCCTGCCCCAGAGCAGGAAGGCATCCACGGCATGCAGGATCTTGCTCGCTGTGCGATCCGGAGAAAATCCGGATGTATGTCGAGCATAGACCGCGCTCGCCTTGTCGGAAGGCAGGACCATGCCATTGGTGCAGACCAGCCGCAGCCCAGACATCAAAGCCCGGAAGGCCGATCCGCCGTCGTAGGAATTGGTCACCTTGAGGGCGAACTTGACGATGTCCCCGACCTTGGGTTCGTTCTGCACGGCGGGGAAGATATAGCTCCTCACCACCATCCGGCCCTCCTGGGCCAGTGCGTCCTTGACCTCGAGGCCCTGCAGGTCGATTCCGGAGTTGAACAGCACATCCTCGAATCGGGAGAAGATTTCCCGGTTTGGGATGAGGTGATAGCCGCGGCGGTGAACGCCGAGGACCTTGAGCGTGTCCCGGCGAACCACCGCCTGAAAGGCGCCGGCATCGAAGCCGGGAACATCGACATTGACCAGCTCGACCGGGAAATAGGCCGGGGACTCAGTAGGAAAAACATTGGCAACCATGACTTTCTCCTTGGTTTACAAAAGCCAAAGAGAAGCCACGGCGGCGCCGGGGGATTCTCCCCGGCGGGGTTGAGTTGTAGTGGATCCCAGCCTTGCGGCTGCGCCCCTCTTCCGGATCCGAAAGGGGCTAGGGGGCGCAGTGATTGACCCTCACTGCGGGGGTTTGGACACCTGTCGGCCCTCCGGCCTTTCCGCAGGACCCCGCCCGGATCCTGGGGAAAGGCCCCCCCGAGCGCGGGGTAATCCCGATCTTCATCGGGATGCCAGGAAGTCCTCTACGCTAACCTCGATGTCACGCAAGATCTGCTTGAGCAGCATAGGCGAGAAATCGCCAGAATGAACCGGAACGGTGGTCACACGTCCATCAGGATGCCGGAATTGCTTGTGAGATCCGCGTTGCCTGACCTCCTTGAATCCAAGCACATGAAGGAACGCAATAACCTCCCGCGCCTTAAGCGTCGGCAGGCGCGGGCGCATCGACGGTCACCGTCTGAATGCCGACGAACTCGCTGGTTAGCTCCGGTTCGCCATCCTCCAGGAGGAGATCAATGACCTCCCGAAGGTTGTTGTGCAGTTCATCCAGGGAACGCCCTTGAGAATGAGCGCCCGTGAATCCGGGTACATAGCCAACGTAAAGGCCAGTATCGGGGCACATTTCGATGACAGCGGTGAAGATCCGCATATCCATCTCCTTCGCCATGTCTTTCTCCTTGAAGGATAGCCCAGGGAGAAGCCACGGCGGCGCCGGGGGATTCTCCCCGGCGGGGTTGATGAAACGGATCCCAGCCTTGCGGCTGCGCTCCTCTTCCGGATCCGAAAGGGGCTCGGGGGCGCGGCGATTGACCCTCACCGCGGGGGATGAAAACAGAATCTACGCTACTACAGCCAGGTCGGCCCAACAAGAACCGCGCCTCAAGTCACTCCTCAACGCGCTCTTTCGTCATCGGAATCGTCCTGCAGGATGGATTCTCGGCCTGGGGCGTGAAAAGACTGAAAAGACCCGGTAGCTCATCGAGCCCGGGCATGCTCGGCGGCAAGGCGGGCACGTACCTGCTCAGCCGTGACGGCACTGGCCGGATCGGCCTTCAGCGCGTCATAGGCCGGACCCACCTGCTCACGCAGCCAATCCTCAACCGCCCGCTCGCGCGCCAGCAGGGCGCGCAGCCCATCACGGATCACTTCGCTTTCGCTGGCGTACTCGCCGGTCTGAACCTTGGCCTTGACCATGTCGGCCATATCTTTTGGCAAGGTGATGCTGAATTGCTGAGTGGTGCGCATGACGCCATGCCCTCCATCAACCGAGTAGGATTTACTCCTACTCGGTTGTGTTCACTCAGTCCATCAGCGCGCCGGTTTCGTGGGCGCGCCATCGGCCTGCATCGCCCCGCCGGTCCCGAGCCCGCCCTTCACGGTCTGGGCCTGATAGTTGCGGGCCGCACGAACCATCTGGTTGTACGAGTCCATGAAGGCTGCAATCAGGATCTTCTCCTGGGGTGACTTGGTCTTGCCCCCCATCAGCGCCCCGAATCCTGCAGCCATGGCGCCCAGGCCGGCGAAGTCCATATTGCGCGCGCTGCCCTCGGCGGCCGCGATCTGCACGCCGGAACGGTTGTCGATCAGCGTCAGGACCGTGGAGGCGTCATTGGTCTGGATGCTGCCGGCCACCGCGCCGGCGATCGGCACCAGGGCGCCGACCGCACCGCCAGCCTGGGACGTATCACGCTGGTTGAAGGTCACCGAAGGGATCAGGGTGTAGTCGGCCGATACCATCTGGCCCTTGCCGAAATTGCTGCCGGCGCGGATCTCGCCGGTCTGTTCCAGGTCCCGTTCCCACATCATGTTGTTCATGGCGCGGCCGCGCTCGACCAGGACGAAGCAGTTGGACTGCTGGATCATCAGCCGCAGCGTTGGAACCGCCGAGGCCTCCTGCTTGGAATACTGCTGCATCAGGACCAGGAAGGGATTGTTCTGACGGTCTTCCTCGATCGCCAGCGTCCCCAGGGATTCGCCGCACCGCTCGAGCTGCGCGTTCGCATCCTGGGCGCTCGCGCCGCCTGCGGATCCCGTGGCCACGGTCTTCGCGCCCAGGCTGCCGATGGTCGGCGCCGTCCCCTGGCAACCCGCCAGCAAGGCCACGGCCGCCACAATTCCCAATCCCCCGAGATTCCGTTTCATGAATTTCCCTTTTCCGTGCTTGGAAGTTGTTGTTTATCAATCCCATTCCCTAACAGCGTGGCCGCGCTGGCCAGCGCCCCGGGTTCATGTGTCCTCGACTCTGGCCATGCGCCGCAACGCCGGCGGCATTGTGCGCAATTCCCAATCCGCCTCCAAGGGCGGGACGAGATGGCGCTGCTCGGCAATGCACAGACATTGCAGCAGCGTCGCCAGCGACACGCCGAAGGTCTCGCCCGTCCTGCCGTCCTCGAATTCGAACACGGCCCGCAAATCCGGCGATTGGCACGACAGGGGAACTTTTGATGACGTCATCGGAATCCCCTTCTGTCGGCAATCTGCCGCGCCAGATCAAGGAGCGCGTCATTGCGCCTGGCGCGGCTTTGTGGGGTATGGATCAGGCGCTCGAAGCGCTCCGGATCGAATACGATGGATTTTCGATAGACCGTGGGCGCTTGGGCAGGCTCATTGGTTTTGGTGAAATCCTGAACCCGGAGCGTCATGCTTTCCACAAGCACGCCATCCTGCTCCCCAATCTTGTGATGCAGGCATTGCAATTCGATCGCATACCATGCCTCGCCCCTCTCCAGGCTGCCGGACTCCGCAATCCGGGCCTGCGGAACTTGCGTCCTGATTTGGTCGGCAAGCTCGGCGTTCCTGCCCACGGACTGCCCGAAAAGATTCAGCGCCGGAGCGAAATAGGCCACCATCCACGGCAGGTTGCGCAGATTCGCGCCGACGTAAAGATAGCCCTGCGAATCGAACCACTGGTCCAGCATCTGGCCGGCAAGCCTGTCCGAGAACGGGAACCCGAAATCGTCGCGCAAGATGAGTGCGATACGATCGAATTCCGCGATTGCCAAGTCGATCAACTGCCCGGCAACCGGCCCCGCCTCACGGCGGGCGTCCTTATGGGGATGACGGTTTTTGGCAAGATAAGGACAGAACTCCATGTCGAGCAGACTGAACGCGAATCCATCGATGTCCTGCCCGGTATGGCTTCCGTAAGGGCGCGGGCTGTCTTCCCGCTTTCTGTACAAGCCTTTCAACTGGATGGGGGTATCGCAATACGGACAGACCGCGTAATGCCGGTCATCCCCACGATGCCGGCCTTGCCGGAACCAGGGCGCACGTCGCCCCAGAAGCTCTTCGACATTCTCGCGGGTGATCTCGTACACCGGACCCCGTCCCGCGCTGACCTTAAAGTGCGCAACCATCGCCCCGACCCGCCCGAGCCCACCAATGTTCGGAAAGCGGCGGCATGACCGCCTCTTCCTGCGCGAAGCGCAGCGCCTGCATCAGGAGGTCGTAGGTCAGGCGGACCGACCGCCCGTCCTCCGTCTCAAGCTCGAAAACCAGGGAACACGCCGCATGCTCCCCCGGCGTCTCGATGACGCCGGCGAGCCGGGCAATGGGCAGTTCGTTGGCCTGGCTCACGCGGCTCGGCCTTCCGCTTCCGGCTCGCTGAGGCAGTCTTTCCGCCAGCAACAGGCCAGCTCGCCGCAGCGCTCGCGCCGCGACGTGCCGAAGCATACGGGATTGGATTCACCGCGCTGAATCGCCCGGATCAGTTCGGCCTTGCGCAGGCCACGCCAGCGGATCCCCGCCGTGGCGGCCCGCTGCCGGATCTCATCGAGTTTCATGATCGGCTCCTCGTTTTGCGAAATCCCAGCCCTCTTCCCAGGCCGTGATGAATGCGCGCGACCAGGTGAGCCGACCGTCCCACTTGCGACGGTCGGCATAAGGGCAGCGCGCCAACGGTTCGCCCGCCCCAAAAGCCAGATACCCTTTGCGAAAGGCCCCCTGCAGCGCACGATTCCAGCGCTCGAAGCCGTGGGGTACGTTGCTCATGGGCTCACCCGTCATCGGTTCGAACGGATGTAGTTGATCGCATAACCAGCGCCGATCAAGACCACCAGGACGATCCCCTTGAACGTTGGGGAGGACCACCAGGGGAGTTCGATGTACGGCGGAAGATGGCCCGATGAATCCAAAAAAGGGCCTGTGTCAAGCTCTTGGCGAAAATCGCCAAGAGGCCGAAAGCCTAAACGAGACAGGGAGTTAGCTCTACTTCGTGTCGCTTCTTGAGGCTGCGGCTGTGTGGACTAGGAGCCACATGGGAGCGTCACGGTAGAGGGCCAAGTCGTGCTGCATCGGGGACGATCGCCAGCAGACGGCAGGTATGCCGCACAATCATAGCCCACTCTGTCGCCATCCTCCAGAACGACGAACGCCCAGCGTCGGGCTGCGCGTTTGAGGGGATGACCGCCGGCTGGATTGAGCATCGTCAGCCGGCTTCGATGCCACGGCCTTCTTGCTCACCATCCCGTCTACTGCCTCTTTCTACTGCCTCCTGCAATGAAGGCTGCGAGCATGTACGGGATCAGCGTCCCAGTACCGAACCTCTGAGTACGTGGGCCACTCCTGGCGAAGGCTTGGCGGGTCGGTTGGCAGCAACATTGACACTCTATCTGTCGTTTGGTATCGTTTGACATCAAATGGTGAATAACATGGCGTTCTCAAATCTGAAGTGCAACACCCCACCCGGGTTGCTTGATCAGTGGACTGTAGCCTGATGGGCTTGGGCCAAGCCGCGCATGAGTTCTGCGAAGACCTGAATGGGGCTGCGCCAGTTCAGGGTCTGGCGTGGACGGTTGTTGAGCAGATCGGCGATGGCATCGAGTGCGTCCTGGTCATGCACAGAGAGGTCTGTGCCCTTGGGCAACATCTGGCGCAGCAAGCCGTTGGTGTTCTCGCAGGAACCGCGTTGCCACGGACTGTGCGGGTCGCAGAAGTACACCCGGATGTTGGTGGCCCGCGCCAGTTCCCGGTGTCGGGCCATCTCCTTGCCTTGGTCATAGGTCAGCGTCTGGCGCAGCGGCGCGGCAATCGAGTTGAGCTTGACAGTGAAGGCCGCCAGGGCCGATTCCGCCGTGGCATCGGGCATCTTGGCCAGCAGCACCAGGCGTGTGCTTCGCTCGACCAGCACCCCCACGGCCGACTTGTTGCCCGCGCCCTTGATCAGGTCACCTTCCCAGTGCCCTGGCATCACCCGGTCGTTCACCTCGGGCGGGCGCACATGGATGCTCACCATCTCAGGGATCCGTCCGCGTCGGTCCGTGCCCGCAGAGCGCGATTTGCGGGTGCTGCGGCCCTGGCGCAGACAGGCGATCAGCTCTTTGCGCAGTTCCCCCTTGGGGTGGGCGTAGATGGCGTTGTAGATGGTCTCGTGGGAGACATGCAGTTCGGGTTGGTCGGGCCACATGTCCCGCAGTGTCCGTGCAATCTGCTGGGGCGACCACAGCCAGCCCAGCAGGTGCGTGATCAGCGGCCACAGCGGGCCGTCGGGATCAAGTCGGACGGGAGCCCGAGCCGCGACGCGGCGCTCAAGGCTGGCCTGCTGTGCCGCACTCGACAGGTACTGGCCAGCCTGCGAATTGCGCCGCACCTCGCGGCTGAGCGTGGCCGCGCTGCGTCCAAGCACGCCTGCAATGTGTCGCAGGCTGTAGCCCTGCTGGCGCAGCGCCGCCAGCGTCACGCGGTCTTCAGCTTGCAGCTGCCTGTATCTCATCTTCATCTTCACACCTTACCGGAGGGGCAAGGTGTTGCACTTCGGATTTGAGAACGCCCATGATAGAATCTGATGGCTGGCTCTCCCTTGAGGAGACCGCGACCTACCTGGGAATGGGCAAAACGGCGCTGTATGCGATGGCGCGCGAGGGCCGGATTCCGGCGCGGAAGATCGGCAAAAAATGGATCTTCGAGAAGAGCGGGCTCGACCAATGGGTGCGCACCGCTCGCCCTCTTCAGTCGTTTTTTCTCGACGCTGATTTCAAGATCGACGGGAACGAGCATCTTCGCGACCCGCAACGCGAGGGTTACTTGCGCACCTACGAGTTCTTCCGCGCAGGAAAGAACAAGGCAATCCTCCAGATTCCCGTCGGGTGCGGTAAGACCGGCTTGGCATCCTTGCTTCCGTTCGGAATTTCGGAAGGCAGGGTCATCGTCATCGCGCCAAACCTAACCATCAAGGATGGTCTCTACGAGGCGATGGACATCACCAACCGTCAGAAATGCTTCTGGCGGAAATCCGGCGTACTAAGCACTGACCAGATGCTGTCTGGACCACTCGCCTGTACGCTTGACAGCGGCAACCTCTCGATCGCGGCGAAGTCCCATATCGTTATTACGAACGTCCACCAACTTGCGACCAACGTGGACAAATGGCTGACCCAGTTCCCTGATGACTTTTTCGACATGATCATCGTCGATGAAGCTCACCACAGTGCTGCTGCCAGTTGGCAGAAAGTCATCGAGCGTTTCCCGAAGGCCAAGGTCGTGCTTCTGACGGCAACTCCATTCCGAAGCGATCGCCAGGAACTCGATGGCGAACTGGTGTTCCGGTACCCATTCAGGAACGCCACTCTGAAAGGTTATATCAAGCGCCTTAAGGCGAGCTACGTCGCCCCCTCGACCATTGAACTCGGCTTCTCCGATGCTGGCGGAAAGACGTACACATTGGAAGAAGTTCTGAAGCTGAAGGAGGAGGAATGGTTCAGCCGCGGTGTTGCGCTTGCCAGGCTGTGCAACAAGCACATCGTCGACAGCAGCTTGCAGAAGCTTGAGGAACTCCGTCAAAGCGGAACGCAGCACCAGTTGATCGCAGTCGCATGCTCCATCAACCACGCGCGGGAGATTCGTTCGCTGTACCAAGAACGCGGCTTCAATGCCGATGTTATCCATAGCAAACAGACGGAAGATGAGCAGGCGGCCATTCTTGCCGCGCTGCGCAACGGCTCGCTCGACTGCATCATCCAGGTGCAGATGCTGGGCGAGGGGTTCGACCATCCGAAATTGAGCGTAGCGGCGATTTTCCGCCCGTTTCGATCGCTAGCCCCCTACATCCAATTTGTCGGGCGCATCATGCGAGTCGTGGTCCAGAACGATCCAGGGCACCCTGACAACATCGGCCATATAGTCACTCACTTGGGCATGAACCTTGATGCGCGCTTGAAGGAATTCAAGCAATTCGAGAACGATGACCAGGCATTCTGGGACAAGGTTATTGGTGGCGATGAACCTGAGGTGCCGCAGGCGGTGCTCGACGGTACCACGCGGCTCCGCGCGGGTGATCAGGTTGTCGTTCATGGTGAGGTCGTCGATTCTTTGTGGGAAGAGGACTTCACGTCGGTTGAGGACACGCAGATCGTTGCAGATCTCCGCGAGCGTCTAAAGCTCCTCGGCCTCGACGACAGCAAGGCTGAGGAGATGGTTCGACTTGCACAGCAATCTCCCGTGCGCAAGAACTCGCCCACTGCACCTTTCATGGTTCAGCCCCAGCGGGAGTGGGAAGAAGCCAGGAAACGGATGCAGGAGCAGGCCAAGCGCTTGGCAAACGTGCTGCTAAACCATGTTGAACTCAAGCAGACCGGCAACGAAATGGTCTACAAATACAAGACCTTGAAGCTCACCGGAAGAAATAACTACATCTGCGCGCTGATGATGGTGAACAAAGAGATGGAAAAGCGCCTGGGAAAAGAAAGGCAGCAGGCGACAACTGAAGAATTCCGCTCCGTTCTCGATAATCTGGATGACCTGTTGCAGGTGCTCGTGCGGCGCGTGCGCAAGGCGAAGGCTGTGTATGAAAAAATCGAGTCCTAGAGGGCCGACGCCTTCTCTGATTGGAGGAACCAACGGCCGCCCCAAGCGGGCGACCGTTAAACGGCTTAGCCAATGCTACCGCTGTCACGGCGATCTGGTTATGGGATCGAACTGCATTGAAATCCCAAAACTTGGGCAGGCGTATTCAACCGACCGACGTGTATGCGACGAATGCTTCCAGCTCATTCTGCGCAAAACAGAGGAGGACTTGGCTGAGATCAGGAAGCTTTAAGCGGGACATTTATCTGCTGCTCCCGCATTGAATGTCGTATTTTCAGGGTCAAATCGACCTTCCCACCCGCCTGAACCCTCGGTCCCCTGCCATGAAGGCTTCCAGCATGTGCGGGATCAGCGTCGCTGCATCGACCGCTTCGCCATAGGTTTGCGCATGGAGCTGTGCATAGCGGTCGAGGTCGGCTTTCAGGCTGGCCGGGCAAGCGAAGGTCAGCTTGACGCTCTCGGTCTTGGGCAGCGGCCCGAGCCGCAGCTTCTTGGTCGTGCTCATTGCGAAGCTCCCCGGTTGAAGAACAGCGGCTGGTACGGCCGCAGCACAAGATCCCGGTTGACGATGATCCGCACCGGCAGGCCGGGCCGGCTGGTCAGCGTGGGCTGGATGTTCATGTTGCGCCGGGTGATCTCCTGGCCGACCTGATTGATGCTGTCCTGTGCGCTGTCGCGCCCGGCGATGATGATGCGATCACCGTCCTGGCGGTTCTCGGGCGCCGCCAGTTCGGCCCCCACGCCCAGCAGCGTGGTAAGCGCTGCGCCGGCAAAGATCCGATCCCAATGCCAATCGACACCATCCTCCAGGCCGGCATAGCCTGCCGGGTCGGTGCCGACCAAGTTGTCGAGCGTGAGCGAAGACGTGTCGGGCAGGATGATCCGATTCCACACCACCTGCACGCGGCTCTGCCCGTAGCTGACCTGACTGTTGTAGCGGCCCAGGATGCGCGAACCCTGCGGGATCAGCAGAAAGCGCCCGGTAGCCGTGTCATAGACGGGCTCCGTCACCGTGGCGATCACGTCGCCCGGCAAGTCCGACTTGATGCCCGTCACCAGCGCCCCGGCGATGACCGTCCCGGCCATCACCTGATACGGCGAGGCCGGCATCGTCAGAATGCCGGAATTTTGGGTCTCTGTACTTCCGGCTTTCTGGAACGCCTCTTTCTGGTCTTGCCGGTTCTGTATCGCCGTCGGATCGGCGGGCTGCGCTGCCGTAGAGGCTGGCCCGGCAGCCATCGGGTCGAACGCCGCATTGGCGGCGAAGCCCGGCGCGGCGGTAGCCTGCGACTGCGCCACCGGCGCAGCCTTCTGCGTGCCAGAGCGAAAGAACACCGATGAACCCGCGGCCGCTTCGGCTTCCTTGCGCAGGGCATCGTTCGGGTCGTGGCCGGGGGCCGCATAGGCGGCCGTCACCGGTTGCTGCGACTTGACGATGGCCGGGCCAAGATCGCCCGGCAGCGGCGGCCCCAGCTCGGGCACCTTGGGCGGCAAGGCCGGCGGCAGTTTGGAGTAGTCCGCTGGCAGCGCATCCAGCCCTTCGGACTTGGAGACACGATCGACGTTGTAAAGCTCGGTCTGTTCACCAGCACCACGCCGCTGCGGTTGCAGCGACCACATCAGCGCGCCGAGTACGGCGACCGACAGGCCGCCGGTGAGGATGGCCAGCGTGCGTCGGTTCAGGCGCGTGACCGGGCGCGGCTGGGCGCGCAGCGCCACCGCCTCGGGCGCGATCTTGCCCGCCGCCTGCGGCGCGGCGAGGTCGGGAGTGTCGTCCTGGCTCATTGTCAGTTCCTCCGCGCCACGCCGTCAGTGCGCTCGATCCGCACCACGTCACCACCATCGCCGCCCAGGCGCAGTTCGGCCGCGCCAAAGAGGCGATCCACGATGTAATAAGGCGAGCGGAAACGGTAATTGACGAGCTGACCATCACCCTGCGCGCCGATGACGAACAGCGGTGGCAGTTCGCCTTGGGCGATACCCGGCGGGAACTGGATATAGACCTTCTCGCCGTCGTCAAACGCCCGCAATGGCTTCCACGGCGGATTGCTCCCTGACACCGCGTAGCGGAAACGGATCTTCTCCAGCGCCAGGCCGGTATCGACCGGCGCGGCTGTCTGTGCGGCCTGCGACTGGCGCTGCAAGGCCAGCATCCGGTCTTTCGGGTAGTCCCATGACACCGACGCCATCCATGCCTTTTCCGTCGAGGTCAGTTCCAGCAGGTACGTCCGGCGGCTGGTGGTGATGACCAGATTGGTTTTCAGGCCCGAGCGAGTGGGCTTGACCAGCACGTTGACGCGCAGCGCCTCGCCGCTGCCGCTGGACGTGTCGCCGACGATCCAGCGCACGGTATCGCCAGCGGCGACCGTCACCAGTTCCTCGCCAGGCTGGAGCGAAACCACGGTGACGCGCCCCGGTGCCGCATAGACCTGATACAACGCGCCGTCGCTATACGGCCACACCTGAATCGCGTTGACGTAGCCCTCGCGGGTCGGCGCGATGCGCGCCTCGGCATTGGCGCGCGAGACGCGCATCTTCTCGTCGGCCGGCTCCGGCGCGGTCGCTGCCTCGTCCAGCTTCGGCAGCGGCTTCAACTGCGCCGGCAGCGCCAGTGGCTCGGGCACGGCGACGACTTCGACCGGCTTGGGCGGTTCGGGCAGCGGCTGCGCCTGCACTGGCTCATCGAGCGAGATGGTCGGCGGTGGCTTGCCTTGCGAGGCGCAACCCGACAGAGCTGCGAACATCAGCACGAAAGCGTAAAAGCGGAAAGGCAGGTTCATGGCTTGGCTCCTTCGGAAGCATCCAGTTCGCGGCTCCACGACAGGCCGTTGACGTAGATCCCCAGTGGGTTCTTGCGCAGGCGCTGTTCGGTGCGCGGGGTTTGCAGAACGGTAGAAAGCACGGCATTCCAGCGTTCGGTGCCAGCGGGTGCGCCATTGACGAACCGCTGTTCCGTCCAGCGGACGTTGAACGAGGCGTCGCTGGCGCGCGTGACGCTGGTGATCTGTACCGTCACCGATTCGCGGCCGACGCGGGCGAACGGATCGTTCTTGCTCGCGTAGTCGTTGAGCACGGCCGCGCCCCGGTCGGTGGTGTAGTCATAGGCATCGAGCCAGTTCTGCCGCACGACGATGGGGTCGATGGACAGCGAACGCACCAGCGTCACGAAGCGCGCCAGGTGATGCGCGATCTGCGCATCGGCGGGCAGGTATGGCGTGGCCGCCTCGCCCACGGTACGCACCTGGCCGGATTGATCGACTTCGATGACGTAGGGCGTCACGATGGACTGCGCCGAGCGCCACACCAGGCCGCCGGCCATCAGCAAGGCCAGCACCAGGCAGCCGAAGGCCATCAGCCGCCAGTTCTTCGCCTGCACGCGAGCCGAGCCGATACGCTCGTCCCACACCTGGGCGGCGGCTTGATACGGAGTGGCAGGCTGCGGCGTATCGGCATAGCGCACCTGCGGTCGTTTGAATCGCATGGTCAGTTCTCCTTGTGAATCGCTTCAGTCGTCGGAGCCGCGCAGGCTCGGGCCTTGCCCGGAGCCGCCGCCATCGCCGCCGCGCAACGTGTGTGCGGCAGTGGTCGCGGCATGGGTGATCTGCTGGCGGCGGTGCATCCGCTTGGCCCATGCGGGCTGCGCTTGCTTCTGCGAGCTGGCGGTGCCGTCTGCGGCTGCCTGGCCGGCGCCAGCCGCACCGGACGCAGCGTCGCCACCGGCCTCTGTACCGTTCAATCCAGCGCGGAAAGAGCCGGTCATCTTCTGCGCTGCGCCGGACGCGCCAGATGCGGCGCTGCGCCCGGCAGACTGCGCGCCGGTCTTGGCGACATTGCCCAAGCCGGCCATCGCACCCTTGGCGCCGCCGCCCGCAGCGGCGGAACCAGCCTGGAACGCCGAGCGTGCGCTACCGGCCGCCGAGGTGGCGGCACGCGCACCGGCGCCGGCCAGCTTCGCGGCCGCCGGCGCCATGCGTGCCCCGGCCATGACCGCACCGCCCACGCCGGTCGCGGCGGCACCGATGGCAACGGCTGTGCCGGCGGCACCGACAGCGGCACCCGCCATCGCGCCGGCGCCAAGCTGCGGCGCACCAGACACCAGGCCGGTTGCGATGCCCGGCCCATAGATGCCCAGCGCCAGCAGCGCGAGCGAGGCCAGCATCACGACAAGGGCGTGATCGATGGAGGGTTCGTCGGGGTGAACCTGGAACTCCGCGAACAGGCCCGAACCGATGCCGACGATGACAGCCAGCACCAAGACCTTGATGCCCGACGACACCACGTTGCCGAGTACCTTTTCGGCGAGAAACGAGGTCTTGTTCCACAGCGCGAACGGCACCAGCACGAAGCCCGCGAGCGTGGTCAGCTTGAACTCGATCAGCGTGATGAAAAGCTGGATCGCCAGCACGAAGAAACACAGGATCACGGTGAGCCAGGCGAGGAACATCACCACGATGGGGTCGATATTCACGAAGACTTCGGGGAAGCCCGCCATGTTGCCGATCTGCTCCAGAATCGGCGCGCCGGCGTCGATACCGGTCTTGGCTAGCCGCCCTGGTTGCAGAAAGTTCTCCATCGTCATGGTCGAGCCGGTGGCCGTCAGGCCCAGTCCAGCAAACGAGCGGAAGACGATGCTGGCCAGCCAGTTGAAGTTGCCGATGATGTAGGCGAAGGCACCGACGTAGAGCACCTTACGCAGCAGCTTGGCGATCACGTCCTCGCCCTGGCCAGTGGCGTGGCTCATGGCCCAATACAGGCCCGCGATGGTCATGTCGATGACGATCAGCGTAGCCGTCAGGAACGCCACTTCGCCTTGCAGCAGGCCGAACCCGGAGTCGATGTAGCGGGAGAACGTATCGAGGAAACGGTCGATGATGGTCACGTCGTTCATGGCGCGTCCTCTCCAAGGGGTTCATCGAAGCTCGCCGGAATCGGCGGCAGTTCGGCCAGCGTCCGGTATTCGTCCGGCCCGGCCTGACCGGAGAAGAAGCGCCGCCGGAACGCTTCGGCGGCAGCGCGGCAGTCGTCTTCGTCCACGGCCTGCCGGTCGTCCGCGCACTGCGCACGCAACGCCTTGAGCCGCACTGGGTCTGCGGTCAAGGCGTCGGCCAAGTTCTCGGCTGGCTGCTGGCCGCACGCGGTCAGCAGCAGGGCCAGCAGCGAAACCGACAGGACGGAAGCGCATCGCATGGCCGCCTCCGTCAGTTGTTGTAGAAATTGACGGACTGCGGCGTGTACGGCGTGCCGCTGCCGAGGAAGCGCCGCCGCACTTCGCGGGCGCGCTCGGTCGCCGCCGCCTGCCGCGCCAGTTCCAGCGAGGCCGCCCGGTCTTGCGTGATCTGGAGCTGCTGGGACTGGATCGACTGCTTGGCCTGCAAGGCCAGAAGCTGGTTGGTCGCCTGCTGCGCCTGCAGAGCGCCGGTGGCCGACTGGCTTTGGCTCACGAGGTCGGCCAGCGCGCTTTCGTCTTGGGCCAGGTTCTGCGACACCTGTGCCTGCATCCGCATCGCGGTATGCAAGCCATCGAGCGTGTTCTTCCAGCGTTCGCGGGCGTCCTGCGCCATGCGGTCGCCGCTAATGGTCGCGGCGTACTGCTCCGGGTACAGACGGGCAAACGTGGCATCCATGCTCTGCACGTCGTAGGCCAGTCCCTGCGCCTCGGCGATCAGGCGTTCGGTGGTGGCGAGCGTGGAGCGCAGGCGGTTGACGATGTTGAAATCGAGGCTCGCCAGATTGCGGGCCTGGTTTATCAACATCTGCGCCTCGTTTTGCAGTTGATTGATCTGGTTGTTGATCTGCTCCATCGTGCGAATGGCGGTCAGCGTGTTCTGCACGAGGTTGGTCGGATCAACGACAACCCACTGCGCCTGCGCAGCGGGCATGACACCGATCAACGCAGCAACAGTGAGAGTGAGAAGGCGAATCTTCATGGCGAAATCTCCAGCGGTTTAGAAGCAAGGAAAGAAGTCGCCGCCGGTGAGGACGGCAGCAGGTCGGCGGCCCAGTCGAGGCCGCGATGGCGCAGCCACGCGCCGGCGAAGCCGGGAGCGCCGGCCTGCGTCAGTACGCGGTCCATGTCGCGTTGGTCTTGCGGTGTGGAAGCGCCCGCGAAGGCGAGCGCCGCCGGCCCCAGGTCGAGGTCGAACAGGCGATTGCCGAGGCGCGATTGGTAGTAGTAGTCACGCTTGGGCTGGGCGGTAGCGACGATTTCGATTTGCCGGCTGTTGAGGCCGAAGCCCTCGTAGATCGTGCGAATCTGCGGCTCGGTCGCCTGCGGATTGGGGAGAAAGATCCGACTCGGGCAGCTCTCGATGATTGCGGGCGCAATGCTCGAATCCTTGATGTCCGCCAAACTCTGCGTGGCGAAGATCACCGACACGTTTTTCTTGCGCAGCGTCTTCAGCCATTGGCGAATGCGCGCGGCGAAGGAAGGCTCATCGAGGAACAGCCACGCCTCATCCAGAACCAGCAGCGTGGGCGCACCGTCGAACCGCTCATCGAAACGGGCGAACAGGTAGCGCAGCACCGCTTGCACGGCGGCGGGGCTGTGCATCAGTTCTTCCATCTCGAAGCCTTGCACGTCACCGAAGCCGAGACGATCGGTGTCCGCGTCCAGCAGCTTGCCGTGCGCGCCACCGAGCACATAGGGCGCGAGTGCCTGCCGTAGCGCGTTCGATTGCAGCAGCACCGAGAACCCGGTCAACGTGCGCTGCTCGACCGGAGCACCGGCCAAGCTGCCCAGCGCCGACCAGATGACCGCCTTCTCGTCCGGGCCGACCGTCACGCCCTCATGCAGCAGACGGCCTTCCACCCATTCCCCCGCCCAGGAGCGATAGCTTTCCCGGTCGATCCGCGCGAGCGGCTGGAAGGCAATGCCGCCATCGGCACCCAAGTCGTAGTGCTCGCCGCCCAGGCCCAGGATGGTGGCGCGCATCGAGCGGCCCATATCAAAGGCGAACACGCGTGAGCCGCGATAGCGGCGGAATTGCTGCACCAGAATGGCAAGCAACACCGACTTGCCCATGCCGGTCGGGCCGGCCACCAGCGTGTGGCCTACATCGCCGATGTGCGTCACCAGCCGGAACGGCGTGGCGCCATCGGTGCGGGTGACGATCAACGGCGGGCCGTCGAGGTGGTCGTTCTTCTCCGGCCCGGCCCACACCGCCGACAGCGGCATCATGTGCGCCAGGTTAAGCGTCGAGACGATGGGCTGGCGCACGTTGGCGTAAGCGTTGCCGGGGATGGACGACAGCCACGCATCGACGGCGTTGAGGGTTTCGGGGATGGTCACGAAACCCCGGCCCTGGATGACGCGCTCCACCATGCGCAGCTTTTCGTCGGCCGCGGCCGGATCGGCATCGAGCACCGTCACCGTGGCAGTGAAGTGACCGAAGGCCACCTGATCGCTGCCCAGCTCCTGCATCGCTGCGTCCGCGTCGGCCGCCTTGTTGCTGGCGTCGGTATCGACCAACGGGCTTTCCTGCTGGAAGATGGTTTCGCGCAGCAGCGCCACCACGTTCTTGCGCTTGGCGAACCACTGGCGGCGCAGGCGGCCCAGCTCTTTTCCCGCTTCGGCTTTGTCCAGGCAGAGAAAGCGCGTGCTCCAGCGGTAGGCGAAGCCCAGGCGGTTGAGATCGTCCAGAATCCCCGGCCAGGTCGAAGTCGGAAAGCCCCGCACCGACACCACGCGCAGGTGCTGGTCGCCCAGCGTCGGCGCAAGGCCGCCGACCAGCGCGGAGTCGGCCAGCAGCGCGTCGATGTGGAACGGCACCTCCGGCACGGCTACCGGATAGCGCCGCGTGGACACCGTGGCGTACAGGTAGGTCAGCGTCTGGGCGTCATCGAGCCAGGCGATCTCCGGCATCACGCCATCGAGCAAATCGAAGACGCGATCGGTTTCCGCCACGAAGGCATCGAGCCGGCCGCGCCAGTCCACGCCGTCGCCGGGCGCGTTCTCGTAGAGCAGCTTGGCCGCGCGGGCGCGCGATTCCTCCGGCGGCAGGTAAGCTAATGTCAGGTGATAGCCGCTCTCGAAGTGATGCCCCGATTCCTCGAAGGCCGCGCGGCGTTCCTCGTCCACGAGCCAGGACAGCGGTTCGGGAAAGTCGGAGTGTGGGTAGTCCGCCGCCGGCCGGCGCTCGGCCTCAATGAACAAGGCCCAGCCCGAACCCAGCCGGCGCAGCGCGTTGTTGAGCCGCGCCGAAGTGGCGATCAGTTCGCCTTGCGTGGCACTGTCCAGATCCGGCCCGCGAAAGCGCGCCGTGCGCTGGAATGAACCGTCCTTGTTCAAGACGATGCCCGGCGCGACCAAGCCGGCCCACGGAAGCCAGTCGGCCAGCAGCGCGGGCCGCTGGCGGTATTCGGCAAGATTCAGCATGGCGGCGTCCCCTATACGTCCAGCAGCGGCTTGTGCTTGATGTGCCGAGCGAAGACCTGCATGAACTGCGGATCGACACGCGCGCCCCAGACCGCCAGCGAATGGCCGACGATCCAGAGCACCGCACCGGGAATCCACAGTTGCAGACCCAGCCCGACGGCGGCAGCCAGCGTGCCGTTGGCGATCGCCACGGTGCGCGGCGCACCGCCCAGCAGGATCGGCTCGGTCAGCGAGCGATGCAGCGGGATCTCGAATCCGGACGCGAAGCCCGGCGCTCCTTCGTTGGCGGCGCTCATACGACGGCCCCGCCGGAGAAGCTGAAGAACGACAGGAAGAACGAGGACGCGGCGAACGCGATGGACAGGCCGAACACGATCTGGATCAGCTTGCGAAAGCCCCCGCTGGTGTCGCCGAACGCCAACGCCAGTCCGGTGGAAATGATGATGATCACCGCCACGATCCGGGCCACTGGCCCCTGGATCGATTCGAGGATGGAGGTCAGCGGACCTTCCCACGGCATGCTGGAACCGGCGGCCTGCGCCGTGCCGGCCAGCAGCAACATCAGTGCGGCCAGCAGCAGTCCCTGTGCGGCAGGGCGAGCCAGGAGGCGCAGTCTTGCGAGACTGGGATGCGGATTTACGGAAAGACGGAAAGCATCAACGTGCGTCATGGCAGTTCTCCAAGTGGTCAGGGGACGGGGAAGAAATCGGCGGCAACTCGGGAAACGGCGTTTCCAGCACATCCGCCAGGTGGTAGCCCACGCCGTCGAAACCGACGACACGGGCAATGCTCTCGACGTGGCGCTTGCGGCCACGGCCAGCGATGTAGATCACGACGTTGACCGCCTCGGCGATCAGCGCGCGCGGCGGGTTCACGGCCACTTCGAGAATCAGTTGCTCCACGCGCAGCAGCGCGCCCAACGCGGAACTCGCGTGGATCGTGGCAAGGCCGCCAGGATGGCCGGTGCCCCAGACCTTGATGAGATCCAGTGCCTCGCCGCCGCGCACCTCGCCGACGATCACGCGATCCGGGCGCAGGCGCATCGTGGCGCGCACCAGCTCCTGCATCGACACGACGCCGGCCCGCGTGCGCAGCGGCACGTGGTCGCGGGCCGCGCATTGCAGCTCGATGGTGTCTTCGAGCACCAGCACGCGGTCGCCCGTGGCAGCGATCTCGGCCAGCAGCGCGTTGGCGAGCGTGGTCTTGCCAGTACTGGTGCCGCCGGCGATCAGGATGTTCTGGCGCTCGCGCACGGCGCGGCGCAGGAAGTCCGCCTGGCCGGCAGTCAGGATGCCGTCGGCCACATAGCGATTCAGGCCGATGATGCTCACGGCCCGCTTGCGCAGCGCGAACGCCGGCCCTGGCGCTGCCGGCGGCAAGATGCCCTCGAAGCGTTCGCCCGTCTCGGGCAATTCGGCGGTCAAGAGCGGCTGGCCGCGATGCACCTCCGCGCCGACGTGCGCGGCCACCAGGCGAATGATGCGTTCGCCGTCGGCCTCGGGCAGCTCCACGCCCAGCGGCGCGCGGCCCGACGACAGCCGATCCACCCACAGGGTGCGATCAGGGTTGAGCATGATTTCCACCACGTCCGGGTCTTCGAGCGCGGCGGCGATCAGCGGCCCCATTGCCGTGCGCAGCATCTGGATGCGGCGATCCTGTGAAGTAGTGGCCGACGAGCGTGGTTCGGGCGGAATCTGTGGAACGGCGCTCATGAGGCACGCTCCGCAGCACGTTCATGGGCTCCGGCCAGCGCCGCCGCGTCATCCATGCGCACGGTGTCCGGGTGCAGTTCTTCCACCACGTCGCGCACCAGACTGCGGCCGCGCAGCAGGTGCCTGCCGAGCTGTTCGATGAACTGCTCGAAACGCGCCTTGCCCTGGGCACGGGCCGCGTCCTGATGGGCCTCGGGCACCGGCGTGCTGACGGTCAGGAAGTAGCGGATGAACAGCGCCAGCGTTTCGATCTGGATGTTCTGGTCGCGCTCCAGGCGTTCGGCCTGCCGCGACAGGCGATCCAGCCGCTTGGCAATGGCGGCCTCGCGCTGGTCGCCCGCGTCCGGCGACAGCCAAGACGCGAGCGCCGCCGCCACGATGCTGGATTTCGAGACGCCTTTCTTGGCGGCGAGTTCTTCCAGCCGCTTGGCGTGCTCGTGTTGGATGAACAGGTTGAGGCGGTATTGGCTCATAGGTCGATTCCGTCGTTGGGGTCGAGAGAGGCCAGCCGCGCCGTGCGCTGCATGGCCGGGTCAAGCTGGCCGGGGAGCGAGGCTAAAGAAGGCAGCGGCAGGTCGTCGTCGTCATCGAGCAGCGCGAGGTCATCGGGCGCATCCAGCTCTGGGTCGTAGGCGACGGATTCGGAGAGTTCGGGTTGGCGGCGCGGGCCGCCGTCGTCGGTGCCGCCCAGCTCATCGGCGGATGCCGTGGCTGATGCGGCGGGCACGGCCGGAATCGCCAGGCCGCTCCAGTCGTTGGCGCGAGCCGGTGGCACGTCGGCGAACTGCCCAGCCGCCAGCGCGGGTGGTGGCAGCACGCGCTGCTTGAAATTGGCGTCGGCGTAGTAGCGCAGCTTCTTGGCCTTGATCGGCGCCACGCTGGACACCATCACCACGGATTCATCGGGCGGGAGCTGCATCACTTCGCCCGGCGTCAGCAGCGGGCGGGCCGTCTCCTGCCGCGACACCATGAGATGCCCGAGCCACGGCGCGAGCCGGTGGCCGGCGTAGTTGCGCTGCGCGCGCAGCTCGGTCGCGGTGCCGAGCGTTTCCGAAATGCGCTTGGCGGTGCGTTCGTCGTTGGTGGCGAACGTCACCCGGACATGGCAGTTGTCCAGAATCGAATGGTTCTGGCCGTAAGCTTTGTCGATCTGATTGAGCGACTGCGCGATGAGGAAACTGCGGATGCCATAGCCGGCCATGAAGGCAAGCGCCGTCTCGAAGAAGTCGAGCCGACCCAGCGCCGGGAACTCATCGAGCATCAGCAACAGCTTGTGGCGGCGTTCGATGCCGTCGCTGCCATCGAGCGATTCGGTGAGGCGTCGCCCGATCTGGTTCAAGATGAGCCGGATCAACGGCTTGGTGCGGCTGATGTCCGAAGGTGGCACCACCAGGTACAGCGAAACGGGATGCTCGGACGCAATCAGGTCGGCGATGCGCCAGTCGCAGCGTGACGTGACCTCGGCCACCGTGGGGTCGCGGTACAAGCCCAAGAAGCTCATCGCGGTGGAGAGCACACCCGACCGCTCGTTGTCCGACTTGTTGAGCACTTCACGCGCGGCGGATGCGACAACCGGGTGCGGTGCATCGCCCAAGTGCGTCGTCGTCATCATCCGATGCAGCGTCAGCTCGAACGGGCACGCAGGATCGGAGAGGAAGTTGGCGACGCCGCGCAGCGTCTTGTCTTCGCCAGCGTAGAGCACATGCAGGATGGCGCCGACCAGCAGCGCGTGCGAAGTCTTCTCCCAGTGATTGCGCCTCTCCAGCGCCCCTTCGGGATCGACCAGAATGTCCGCGATGTTCTGCACGTCGCGCACTTCATGCGCGCCGCGCCGCACTTCCAGCAGCGGGTTGTAGGCCGCTGAACTTGCGTCCGTCGGATTGAACAGCAGGCAATGCGAGAAGCGCGAGCGCCAGCCGGCGGTGATCTGCCAGTTCTCGCCTTTGATGTCGTGGATCACTGCCGATGCAGGCCATGACAGCAAGGTCGGCACCACCAGGCCCACGCCTTTGCCCGAGCGCGTGGGCGCGAAGGTCAGGACGTGTTCCGGGCCTTCATGGCGCAGGTACTGGCCGTCATGCAGACCGAGAAATACGCCGGCAGACTGCACCAGCCCGGCCTTGCGAATGTCGGCGGTGTTGGCCCAACGTGCCGAGCCATAGGTCGTGACCAGGCGCGATTGCCTAGAGCGCCACACCGACATGGCGATGGCAACCACGACGGCGACCAGGCCGCTGCCGCCCGCAATGGCGCCGCCTATGTCGAAGACGTGCGGCGCGTAGGCATCGAAGAAGAACCACCACTCGAACAGCCGCCAGGGGTGATAGACCGGCGTACCGAAGAAGTCGAACCAGGGCGAGCCAAGGCGTAGTTGGTAGGCCAGAGCGGCGGCTGTCCATTGCGTAGCACTCCACACACCGGCGATCACGATGCTGAAAACAACTGCGATCTGTCCGAACAGCACACCCTGAGCTTGCATTGACTGGCCTCCAATTTCCTCTGCGGTGATTCCTCGTTCACACGTGGCACAAGGACGTGCCGCATGACGCGAGAATCGGTGCTGGGTCGGTGCCGGTCAAAGACCGTTATCGGGAGAAAGGTCTAGAAAAAAGAAAGAATTCGCGCAGCGTCGGGCCAAAGAGAAACGCCGCAAGCGCAGGCGCATTGCGGCGTGTATGGCGAGAAAACGGAATATGTTGGTGAATCGCCCGCGATCAGAACTTGGGGGGTTCCTTCGGCGGCGTGTACGGGGTGTTGCCATCGCCGTAGAACCGCTTGCGCGTGGCCTCGGCAACTCGGTTGCACAGCACGTCGCCCAGCCTGGCGCGATCCGTCTTGCACTGCTCGCGCAGTTCCTTCAACCGTGCCGGGTCGGCGGCCAGTTCTTCCACGGTCGGCACGTCGGCCTGCTTGGGCATCTCCGATTGACCGCAGGCGGTTAATGCCACGGCCAGCAGGAACGGAATGGAGTTCTTCATCATGCGGGTTCCTCCAGGGAGTCGGCATCAAGGCCCGGCATGGGCCTGCTGCCTTCAGGAGATTCGATGGCCTGCACACGGTCAATGAAGCGGGCGAGCATTTCCGAAGGCTCACCTTCCGGGCGCAGCAGGTAGGTCGTCAGCAACGGTGCGCGGCCCGCCAGTGGCCGCGCCACTACGCCAGGTTCCTGGCTTGCCAGTATGTGCGCGTAGCCCGTCAGCCCCAGGGCGATGCCTGCGGACACCAGCGCCATCATCAGTTCGCAGGACACCACCCGTTCGGCCACCAGAGGTTCCATATCCACGCGGCGCAGGACACGATCAACCTGCCGTGCGTGGCCTTCGCATGCCTGCGGATCGCAGAGCACCAGCGGATAGCGCAGCAGTTCTTCCAAGGGAATGCGTTTGTGTGCCAGCAGGGGATGCCGCGCCGGAACGGCCACCATCAACGGATCACTCCATACGGATTCGGCAATGAGGCCATCGCCGACCTCATCGGCGCGGGCAAAGCCCACGTCGTACAGGTCGCCATGCAGTCCTTTGATCTGTTGGGACAGAGGTACTTCGAAGAAGCGGATTTCGACCTCGGGCTCTTCCTGGCGGCAGAGCGCCAGCAAGGCTGGCAACCGCGCCGGTGTGATGCCATCGGACAGGGCGATGCGTAATTGACTGTGAAAGCCGTTGGCTGCGGCCTTCACGCTGTCACGGGCCTGTTGCAAGGCAGAGAAGACGCGCGGGACATGCTCAAAGAACAGCTTTCCCGCACGAGTCAGCCGCGTGCTGCGAGTCGTCCGAACAAAAAGCTTGACGCCCAGATCCTCTTCCAACTCCTTAATCGCCCTCGAAAGAGGCGACTGCTCAATATGCAGCCGCTCAGCCGCACGAGCGAAATGAAGCTCTGAGGCTACCGCGAGGAAGCAGCGCAGATGGCGAAGTTCCAAGGGCTATCTCCTTTTGTGATCGCATCCTTCGACCATCTGAACGCTTTGGCCATGATCGACATCGTTTTGCGTTAGCCATGAGAGGGGCGTTCTAGGAATGCGAATGAATGACCTCACCTGGGCGAACGTCCTGCACGGGACCGCCCCATTTCTGCATACGCCCCACGCTGCCAGATAGAATCGTCGCTGCCCACGTTTGCTCACCAGAACGGTCAGCGCATAGCCCCTGTGCCTGCAATTCGGCAGGACGCAGGGAACACCGGAGTTCATACCTTGCTGCGCCGCAGGCGCAGCGCGTTGCCGACCACCGAGGTCGAGCTCAGGCTCATCGCCAGCGCGGCGATCAGCGGCGACAGCAGCCAGCCGGTGAATGGGTACAGCACTCCGGCCGCGACCGGGATGCCCAGGCCGTTGTAGAGGAAGGCGAACACCAGGTTCTCCTTCATGTTGCGCACCGTCCCTACCGACAGCCCGCGCGCGGTGGCGATGCCGCGCAGGTCGCCCTTGACCAAGGTAATCTGCGCACTGTTCATCGCCACGTCGGTGCCGGTGCCCATGGCGATGCCGACGTCGGCCTTGGCGAGCGCCGGCGCATCGTTGATGCCGTCGCCGGCCATGGCGACCACCCGGCCTTCCTTCTGAAGGCGCTCGATCAGCGTCAGCTTGTCGGCGGGCTTCACTTCGCCGTGGACCTCGTCGATGCCCAGGCGGGCACCCACCGACTTCGCGGTGGTCAGGCCGTCGCCGGTTGCCATGATGACCCGCAGGCCGGCCGCCTTGAGCGCCGCCAGCGCCTCGGGCGTGCTCGCCTTCACCGGATCGGAGACGGCCAGCAGGCCGGCCAGGCGTCCGCCCACCGCCAGGTACATCACGCTGGCCCCTTCACTGCGCAGGGATTCGGCCTGCTGCATGAGCGGACCGACGGCGACACCGACCTGCTCCATGAGGACCGTATTGCCCAGCGCGAGGGGCTGCCCTTCCACCTGTCCGCGCACCCCGATGCCGGAACCGGACTCGAAGTTCTCCGGCTTGCTCAGCGCCAGGCCCTGTGTGCGCGCGGCCTGAACGATGGCGTCGGCCAGCGGGTGCTCGCTGCCCTGGTCCAGGCTGGCCGCCAGGCGCAGCACCTCTTCGGAGGTGAAGCCCTCGGCCGGGACCACGCGGTCGAAGGCGGGACGGCCTTCGGTCAGCGTTCCGGTCTTGTCGATGACCAGGGTATCGACCCGGCGCAGGTTCTCGATCGCGGCGGCGTCGCGGAACAGCACGCCCTGGGTCGCACCGCGCCCGGTGGCGACCATGATCGACATGGGCGTGGCCAGCCCCAGCGCGCAGGGGCAGGCGATGATCAGCACCGACACGGCGTTGATCAGGCCAAACACCCAGGACGGCTGCGGGCCGAAGAAGCCCCAGATGAAGAAGGTCGCGATGGCGATGGCGACGACCACCATCACGAAGTAACCGGCGACCACATCGGCCATGCGCTGCATGGGCGCCTTGGAGCGCTGGGCCTGGGCCACCATCTGCACGATCTGCGAGAGCACGGTCTCTGAGCCGATGCGCTCGGAGCGGATTACCAGCGCGCCATTGGTGTTGAGGGTGGCGCCGATGACCTTGTCGCCCTCGCGCTTGCTCACCGGTAGCGGTTCGCCGGTCAGCATGGATTCGTCCACGGAGCTTGCACCCTCGACCACCACGCCATCGGCCGGCACTTTCTCGCCGGGCCGCACGCGCAGGAGATCGCCGACGTGCACATGGGTCAGCGGCACGTCTTCCTCGCTGCCATCGGCGCCGATGCGGCGCGCGGTCTTGGGCGCGAGGCCGAGCAGCGACTTGATCGCCGCGGAGGTCTGCGAGCGCGCCTTGAGTTCCAATACCTGCCCGAGCAGGGTCAGCGAGATGATGACCGCCGCGGCCTCGAAGTACACACCAACTCGGCCCATCGAGATGAACGACGCCGGAAATATCTCCGGCGCCGTGGTGGCAACGACGCTATAGACGAAGGCCGCGCCCGTACCCAGGCCGATCAGTGTCCACATGTTGGGGCTGCGGTGGACCACGGACTGCCAGCCGCGCGAGAAGAACGGCCAGCCGGCCCACAGCACGATCGGCAGCGCCAGCACCAGTTCCAGCCAGCTCTGCGTAGCCATGTCCATCAGATGCAGGCGCTCGCCGAACATCGCCAGCGCCAGCACCACCAGGGTCAGCGGCAGCGTCCACCAGAAGCGGCGGGAGAAATCGCGCAGCTCAGGGTTGTCGTCGTCCAGGTCCGGCAGCAGCGGTTCCAGGGTCATGCCGCAGATCGGGCAATTGCCGGGATGGTCCTGGCGGATCTGCGGGTGCATCGGGCAGGTGTAGATGGTGCCCGGCGCCGCAGGCTTCGGGGACTGCGCCGGGTCCGCTGCTGCTGGGACGGCTTGCGGCGCTTGGGCATGCCCATGGCCGTGCCCACGCTCATGTCCGTGGTGGTGATGGCCCGCCGCGCTGCCGCTGGCACCGGAGGCTTCGGGGGGCGTCTGCCCCGCCGGGACGGGCTGAAGCGTCATGCCGCATTTCGGGCAGGCGCCAAGATGATCTTGCCGGACCTCGGGGTGCATCGGGCAGGTGTAGACCACGCCCGCCGGGGTTGCGCCGGGCCAATCCTTCGCTGCGGGTTCACCTGCGCGGCCGCCGTGGCCATGCGTTTCAAGAGCCGTGTTGCCCAGCGGCAGCGCCCCCTGTGCGGGAGTATCTCGTGCGGGTGTTTTCTCTGGGGGCTGGCTCATGACGGTTTCTCCGAGTTTTCTTGAATGGGTCTATCAGCTTCGACCAGATGGCAGGAACGGCGTTCTCGTACCACCCGGCAAGTGCCGGGCGGGTTAGCCGCAGCAGCAGCCGCGGCCGGCCCCAGGCGCTTTGCTGGCAGCGGCTCCACTGGCCTGTGCCGGGTAGCCGGCCTGCTTCAGTGCCGACACCAGCGGATCGATGCCTTCGGCAAGATCGCCATGGACGCGAACGCGGCCTGCGCTCAGGTCAACCTCCACCTCTCGCACGCCCGGCAAGGGCTTGAGCGCTTCAGTGACGTGTTTGACGCCGCCGCCGCAGGACATGCCCTGGACGTCAAGATCGATGGTAGTCATGGTCATGGTTCTCCGTGGGTTGGCGCCGATGGTTCGGCGCATCAGGTCGCGGCAGACCGCCGCCAGTGGGGAAAGAATCGCGGCGTGGCTTGCGCGTAGCGCTCGAACTCTGTCCCGAATCGAGTCCGCATCTCGGCTTCCTCGTTCACCGCTAGGCGGCCGTACATGACCAGCAGGATCGGGAACATCAGCAGCGTGAGCAGCGTCGGCCATTGCAGCAGGAAGCCCAGCAGGATCAGCACGAACGCCACGTACTGGGGGTGGCGGATACGGGCATAGGGGCCTGCCGTGGCCAGGGTGCCCCGGCGCTGCGCGTGATAGAGCACCTGCCAGGATTTGGACAGCAGGTAGAAGCCGTAGGCGAGCAACACGTAGCTGGCGATGTGCAGCACGCCGAAATGCGGATCGCCTTTCTCACCCAGCAAGGTCCACCACAGGTGGCCGGCGTCGTGAGTGAGCAGGTCCAGGCCCGGATAACGGGTCTGCAGCCAGCCCGAGAGCAGGTAAATGGTCAGCGGGAACCCGTACATCTCGACGAACAGCGCGACGATGAAAGCGGCAAACGCGCCGAAGGTTCGCCAGTCGCGCGCCGTTGCCGGCTTGAAGAAGCTAAAGGCGAACAGGATGAAGATGGCCGAGTTGAAGAACACCAGCAGCCACAGGCCATAAGCGGGTTGATCGTGGCTCATGGCTGATCTCCGCGCTGGTCGCGCACGTTGACCTTGGGGCCGGCACCCGGATTCGGTGCTTGGGTCGGCGTCGTATCAGACGGCGTGTGGGAGGAAGGGTCGTGCCCGCCGTGGCCATGGCCGTGGTGCATGAAGAGGTGCATCAACGGGCACGCCGCGAGCAGCAGGAAAGGCAGGAACCCGACCATGTGGGCGGTGTGTTCCTTGAGTAGGAAGTAACCCGCGATCGCGCCGAGAACGAGCAGGCCGATCCCGTACCGGGAGCGCCAGAAACGTGGGGGCGATTCGTTGTGACCGTGATGCTCGTTCATGATGAACCTTCCTTCAAAAGGTCGGCGCATCGGGCGCCGACCATGCCTGTCGAAATCAGTAGGGTCTCGTGTTGCCGGGTGGACTCAAGGTGCCCAGCCAGGCCACTGCCAGCAGGATCAGCATCATGGCCGTCGTCTCGATCGCCAGGCTGTTGCACAGGGCACGCTTGGCGCGTGCGATGTCGATGGAGCTGCGTGCCCGCTCCAGCAGCGGCCCCAGCCGAAAGCGATTCGCCGCGGCCAGCGCGAGCATGGCGCCGAACAGGCCCAGCTTCACCAGCAGCAAGACCCCGTAAGGGCTAGATGCCATGCCCTCAAGACTCGGGCCGACGATGAGCAGATAGTTGACGATGCCGGTGACGATCAGCACCGCGACGATGAGCGTGCCAGCCGACGAAAACCCGGTTACCGCCTGGCGCAGGAGCAGCAGATGCTGGTAGGCGTCGTCGCGGCCCTGGCCCTGGACCGGGCGCAGCAGCAACAGCAGAAACGCGGCCAGCGCCCCCAGCCAGGCGCCAGCACCGAGCAGGTGCAAGGTGTCGGCCGCCAGATGGATGCCGCCGCGTGTACCGGTATCCATCGCCCCATGTCCCGACCAGACCAGCGTGGACAGACCGACCGCGGCGAACAAGGAAGCGAGCACCAGGCTCGCCGTGGGCACCCGTCTGTAGAACCCGGCGCAAAGCAGGATGCCCACAAGCGCTGCGATCTTGACCACCCACGCGATGCCGACGTTGGTGCCGGTGATGATCATGCCGAACACATGGCGTTGAAGCTCCCCGATCTCAGTCACACCGCTCATGGTCACCGCCAGCATCAGCATGCCGGCGCCCGACACCAGCAGACCCACGCCCGCGAGCCAGGACAGCAGCCTTCGATAACCGAAGGCTGCATGGGCGTCGGCTGCGCTGCCCTTCACGCCGTACAGGCCGAACAGCGGCAGCCCGAACAGCAGCATCAGGTCAGCGTAGCTGGCGAAGCGGACAACGATGTTGCCCCAACCCTCCATGGCTCACTTCACCTTGAAGGAGAAGTTGCCCGTTATGGGATGGGTATCGGCCGACACGGCGCGCCACTCCACGCGATAGTCCCCCGTCATCAGGGGCTTGGCGGGGGTGATCACCATGGTCTTGCCGTCTTCGCCGCTGGATACCTTGACCTCCATCGGCATGGCATGAGACATGCTTGACATGCCCGGCATGCCGGTCATGACCAGCTTGGCACCGGAGAACTGGGTGGTCAGCGTTTCGGAGAAGTGCAGCTCGATCTTCGCCGGAGCCGCCACTTCGGCGTTCGCTTGCGGATCGGAAGTTAGCAGTTTGGGATGGGCCTGCGCGGCGGCACTGAACAGCACGAGGCTGGTGGCAGCGAAAACGGGGAAGAGAAGTTTGCGGATCGAGAGCATGGTCATTCCTCTGCTAGTTGGTCGGTGGTCGAAAAACGGTGGTCTGTTCGGACGATGATCGGTAAGGCGGTCCCGGTCCCGATCCTTAGAACCAGAAGCGCACGCCCGCAACCCAGCGGGTTTCCTGCGCGCGCTCGCCCGAAGCGCGCACGAAATCGGCGGTCTTGCCGAAGCTGCCGCTGCGCTCGACGCCGATGTAGGGCGCGAACTGCCGGCTGAACTCGTAGCGCAGGCGCAGTCCGACCGTGGCGTTCGACAGGCCGCTGCCAATGTCACGCTCCGGGTCGCTCTTGCCGTAGAACTGCGCCTCGGCACGCGGCTGCAGGATGAGCTTCTGGGTCAGCAGCAGGTCATAGCTCGCGGCCAGCCGCAATGCGGTCCTGCCGCCGTTGCCGACGTAGCCCGTCGCTTCGACATCGAACCAGTACGGTGCCAGCCCCTGGACGCCGAAGGCCAGCCACCCACGGTCGGGGCCGGTGCCCGTGTCGTAGCGCAGGCCCAACTGGGTGTCCCAGTACGGCGTGATGGCGTGGCCCCACAGCAATTCGGTGCGGGCGTCCTGGAGCTTGCCGCCGGCCACCTCGCCCTCGGCCTTGAGGACCGCCTTGTCGAAGTCGCGGCCGAACCAGCCTTGCAGGTCGTAGGCGGTGGCGTTGCCGCCATGGTTCGCATAGGAGCGTTCCAGCCGATCGACCAGCAGCGCACCAAAGGTATGCTCGTCGGCCAGGCTCAGGGCGGGCACGCCAGGTACGGCATAGGCGCCCGCGCCGCGGACCAGGCCCTCGGAATAGGCGTTGGGGTCGCGCGCGTCGGCGGGCGCGGAACCGCCTTGCATCTGCATGTCCATGCCGCCATGGTCCATGGGCGGCGTGGAGGCTGGCGTGGCAGGCGATGCGGAAGGTGCCGTAGCAGGCGCAGGAGCTGTGGGCACCCCATGGCTGGCATGTGGATCGGTCTGGGCGGCGCCCGGCGACGGCGATGATGCGGGCGGCGCGGCCGCCGCGCCATGATGCGCCGAATGGTCGTCTGCCTGGCCCGCCTGTGACTGGGCCAGCACGGGGTTCGCGATCGTGGCAACCAGTGCCAGGGTCAATGCGTGGAGGTGTGTTGTTTTCATTGTTCGTGCACTCTCTTCAAGCGGCGCTCAAGACACCACGACCTCGCGGAACATGCCCGCATCCATGTGAAGCATCAGGTGGCAGTGCCAGGCCCAGCGTCCCAGCGCATCGGCGGTGACCAGGAAGCTCAGGCGCTGCGCCGGCTGCACGGGCAAGGTGTGGCGCCGTGCCAGGAAGCGCCCGTCGGGGCTCTCCAGTTCGCTCCACATCCCGTGCAGGTGCATCGGGTGCGTCATCATCGTGTCGTTGTGCAAGATGACGCGCAGCCGCTCGCCGTGGCGGAAATGCACCGGCTTGGACTTGCTGAATTCGAGCCCGTCGATGGACCAGGTGTAGCGCTCCATGTTGCCGGTGAGGTGCAGCTCGACCTCGCGGCCGGGGCCGCGCGGGTCCATGGGGCCGCCGGGCGTGTGCAGGTCGGCCAGGGTCAGCACGCGCCGGCCGTTGTTGCGCAATCCGATGCCCGGGTCGTCCAGCGCGGTGCGCGGCATGTCCACGCGCATGTCCGTCCCTGGCCCGTACTCCGTTCGGGCGTGCCGCACGGTGGTGCTGGGCACGGCCAGAGGATTGGTGCTGTCCATGCCCTGCATCTGGCCGGAATCCATGCCGGTCATGCCGCTCATCCCCGTCATTCCCTGCATGGAACCGTGATCCATGCCGGCCATGGCGCCGTGATCCATCCCGGCCATGGAGCCGTGGTCCATCCCGGCCATGCCGGACATACCCGCCATGCCTGCCATGTCGCCATGGTCCATCGCGCCCATCATGTCCGCCATCGACAGCCACGGGGCCGCGTCCATCGGCGGCACGGGCGCGCTAAGCCCGGCGCGTACCGCCAGCGTGCCTCGGGCATAGCCCGTGCGATCCATGGATTGCGCGAAGATCGTGTAAGCGTCGTCGTGTGGCTCGACCAGCACGTCGCAGGTCTCGCCCGGACCGAAGCGGAACTCGTCCACCGTGACCGGCTCGACGTCCACGCCATCGACATGCACGACCTTCAGTTTCAGGCCCGGAATGCGCACGTCGTAGAAGGTGTTGCCGGCCCCGTTGATGAAGCGCAGGCGCACGCGCTCGCCGGGACGGAACAGGCCGGTCCAGTTGCCGGCGGGCGTGGTGCCGTTGGCCAGATAGGTCAAGGTCTGCGCCGAGAGATCCGAGAGGTCCGTCGGGCTCATGCGCATCTGGTTCCACATCTTGCGCTTGTCCAGCGCGACCGAGACGCCCTCGCGTGAGGCATCGCGGAAGAAGTCCACCGCCGTCGGCTGGTGGTAGTTGTAGTAGTCGCCCTGGGTCTTGAGCTTCATGAAGACACGCATGGGGTCTTCATCGGTCCAGTCCGTCAGAAGCACGACGTGGTCGCGCTCGGCGCGGATGGTTTCAGGGCCGGCGGGGTCGATGATGATCGCCCCGTACATGCCCGTTTGTTCCTGGAAGCCGGAATGCGAGTGGTACCAGTAGGTGCCGCTCTGGCTGACCTTGAAGCGGTAGGTGAAGGTTTCCCCCGGCGCGATACCGCCGAAGCTGATGCCCGGCACGCCGTCCATCTGGTAGGGCAGGATGATGCCGTGCCAATGGATGGAGGTGGACTCGCGCAGCCGGTTGGTGACGCGGATTGTGACCGTGTCCCCTTCGCGCCAGCGCAGCGTGGGCGCGGGCAGCGAGCCGTTGATCGTGGTAGCCATGCCCGGCTGGCCGGTGAAGTTCACGGGGGACTCGGCGATCACCAGGTCGAACTCCGTGCCGCGCAGCACCGGAGCGGTGCCGCTGGCGGCCCGCGCCTGCTGGGCCGCGGCCTTCAAGGCGGGCGTGGACAAGCCGAGCAGGACGCCGCCCGCCGCCAATCCCTGCACGAATCGCCGCCGTGACAGGATCAGGGGCCGTGGAGCATGGGGGGGATAGCGCGTCATGACGAAAAACTCTCCATAAACAGACATCGAAGGGCACGCGCGAGGTCCTTGAATGGGAGCGCGCTTTTACGCCGTTGATGACCATGCTAGAGAGGCGCCACTTTCTCTCGCATGACCCATTCATTACATTCATGTAATGATTGCGTCATGTTGGTGGAAGATTCACCCGAGTACATTGATTCAGAAGTCAGTCGTGCAGGGTGAGCAAGCAGCTGCGCGAGCGTTCATGGCGTGAGCCAGGGAAAAGCGATGAAACTGTTGGTGATCGAGGACGAGAACAAGACAGCGGACTACGTGCGCCAGGGCCTCATGGAAGCGGGGTTCGTGGTGGACCTGGCACGCAATGGCCTGGACGGCCATCACCAGGCCATGAGCGAGACCTACGATCTGGTCATCCTCGACGTCATGCTGCCGGACGTGGATGGCTGGCGCATCGTCCAATCGCTGCGCGAGGCGGGCAAGCAGGTCCCGGTGCTGTTCCTGACCGCGCGCGGCGGCGTGGATGACCGCGTGAAGGGCCTGGAACTGGGCGCCGACGACTACCTGGTCAAGCCTTTCGCGTTCTCCGAGTTGCTCGCGCGCGTGCGCACGCTGCTGCGCCGCGGCAGCGCGCCCAACCACCCCGACCGCATCCAGATCGCCGATCTGCTGCTCGACCTGCCGCGGCGGCGCGCGACCCGGGCAGGACAGCGCATCAACCTAACCAGCAAGGAGTTCGCCTTGCTCGAACTGCTGGCGCGGCGCCAGGGCGAGGTGTTGCCGCGCTCATTGATCGCCTCGCAGGTCTGGGACATGAATTTCGACAGCGACAGCAACGTGATCGACGTTGCCATTCGCCGGCTGCGCGCGAAGATCGACGATGCCTTCGATCCCAAGCTCATCCATACGGTACGGGGCATGGGCTATACGCTGGATGCCCCGGATGCCGACTAAGGCCCTGCGCATCCGTCGCCCGGCATCGCTCGCGCTGCGGGTCACGGCCCTGGTCGGCATTGCGACGACGCTGGTGTTCCTGGCCTTCAGTTGGCTCATCGTCCGCTCGCTGGAGCACCACTTCGCCGAGCAGGATGCCGGGGAACTCCGGGCTGTGGCCGATGCCGTCGTCAAGCCGCTGCGCGACCCAGGTACGAGCACCGACGATGCGCTGCTGCGCCGCCGGCTCGCCGGCGCAGTCACGGGCCATCACGGGGTGTTCTATTACGTCGCCGACGCCGCAGGAACCACGGTATATGCGGGCGAAGGCCCCGCACTGTCGTCCCTCGTCGCAAGCAAACGTCCCGCCGAGGCGATCAATGCCCGCGAGCTGGCGAGCTGGCAGGAGCAAGGGAAGTCCTATCGTGGCGCGGTGCTTCGCGTGCAGGGCGACCCAAGCCGGAACATACGCCCCTATACCGTCGCCGTTGCGATGGACATCGATTTCCATCTCGCGTTTCTCGAAGACTTCAAGCGCATGCTGTGGTTGGCCACATGCGTTGTGCTGTGCATTGCGCTGCTGGTCGCCTGGCTGGCCGTCCAATGGGGGCACCGGCCCATTCGCAAGGTCAATGCCCGGATTCGCGCGATCCGCTCATCGCAATTGAACGTGCGTTTGAATCCCCGGGAAGTACCGCTCGAACTGGAGGAGCTTGTCGCCTCGTTCAACGACATGCTCGCGCGCATCGAGGACGGCTTCGTGCAGTTGGCGAATTTTTCAGCCGACATCGCGCACGAGCTGCGCACCCCAGTCACCAACCTGACCACGCAGACGGAGGTGGCCCTCGGTCAGTCCCGTTCCGCCGAAGAGTATCGGGAAGTGCTGTATTCCAACCTGGAGGAGTTCGGGCGCATGAGCCGGATGATCGGGGACATGCTGTTTCTCGCGCAGACGGAGAACGATCCGCACAATCTCCATCGGGTGGAGATGGACCTGGGCTATACGATCAAGGGGCTCTTCGACTACTTCGAGGCTTTCGCGGAGGATTGCAATGTGACCCTTTGTTTGCAGGGGAGGATCAAGCCAATAAGGGCCGATCGGGAGATGCTGCGGCGTGCCTTGAGCAACCTGCTATCCAATGCCATCCGCCACACCCCGCGCGGCGCTGCCGTCACAGTGCGGCTGGGTCAGGATCAAGGACGCACCACTGTGAGCGTCGAGAATCCCGGCAGCAAGATCGCTGATGAGGATCTGCCCAGGCTGTTCGATCGCTTCTACCGTGTCGATCCGTCGCGGCAACGCAAGGGAGAAGGCGCTGGGTTGGGACTCGCCATCGTCAAGTCGATCGTCGAGGCACATGGCGGTGATGTGCATGTGGCATCGGATGACACGGTAACGCGGTTCGATATTCTCCTGCCGCCAAACGACTGACGCACTGGCTTATGGGCGAGTGTCGGACCAAGGCCGCCCAGAAAACTCAGCATCCCGAGACCGGCGGCGCCGATGTCCGGTTCCGAGACGCATAGGCCATGGCATAGGTCAGCTCACCCGCCGTTTCGGCATGGAGGTGCAGCCATCAAGGCCACGAGTGGACCCGATTGGAGGAAGTTGAGGTAAGCATCCCTCATGTAGCAAGAGACGACTATAAAAGCGGAATGTGTAACCGACCGGCTGGCTCTCTTAGATTGCTGATGAAACCGTTAGATGGAATGGCCGCGCTGTCGCCCAATCTCCCAAGACACACCGCCGCCGCGCACTGTGGCGGCAAGCTGCTGCCCCAGCCGCTGCTCGATCACTGGGTGCCACGGCGCCAAGCTGAATCCCATGCCGTCATCGAGCATCGCATAGCGCCCACTGGCGAGCATGACCGAGCGCCGGTAGATGCCAGCCACGCGCTGCCCGTCCGCCACCGGGCGATGCGCCAGGCCGGTGTCGGCGGCTATGTCCTTGGCGGCCTCCGCCAGTTCCCGGTTGCGCAGCGTTCCCAGCAGGTCGCGGGCGAGGATCACACGCTGCCCGCGCCGCTCGGCCAGGCCCTGCTCTTCAAGAAAGTCGGCGCGCTGCTGCAAGGCTTCCTTGGCCTCGCCGCCGAAGCCCAGGTCGCCCAGCCCCTTGCCGCCGCCGATCAACTGTTGGTCTAGCCAAGTTGCGCCGATCACGCGGGCCTGCCGCTCGATGGGTAAGTGCGATTTCAGCTCCACCGCCACGCCACCCAGCCGTTGTGCGTCGTACTGGCGGCCACGTTCGGCCAGGTCGTCTGGCACCTTCCATAGTCCCTCGGCCACGCGCTCCACGATGCCAGCTCGGCGCAGGGCTTCCAGCCGGCGGACGTGAGCGGCAACAACCTCCTGCGGATCGCGCCCGGGCTTGGCCCGGCCCTGCTCGATTGCCAAGTGATGATCGGTACGGTACAGGCCATCGCTCGCCAGCGCGGCAATGTTCTTGTCGGCCGCCCGCACCTCGGCAGAACCGCGCGCCTCCACGACCGCGCCGGTGGGATATTTCGCCAGCTCGTCGCGGGCGTTCAACGCGACGTAGTGGGCCTTGCCGTCCACCCCGTCGATAACCAGATAACCGCGGTCATGCAGCTCGTCGGTCAGCCCCTTCGCGGCCACGCGACCGATGACGGTACGGCCATCCTCGCCCGGCTCAAACACCGCCAGCTCGCGCGGCTGGCCGCTCATCGCCCGCTGCATGGTGCGGATGATGTCGCCACGCTCGCCCAGGGCGCGCAAGGTCTTCTCCGCGTCCGCATCGACGGCCCAGGTGCCGGGCTGCGTCTCGTCGGCCAAACCCAGGCGCTGCAAGCGTTGCAGGCGGCCGATCAGCAGCAGGCGCTGGCGTCGCAGCCGGGGTTCGTTGAAGCGTTCGATCTGCACCCGGCCATCGTCGTCAGCCTCGCGTTGCAGCGTGCGGTCGAGGCTTGTCCACCGCTCCTGCTTCACCTCGCGCTGCATGGTCTGCTGGATATCCAGTTCGGTGCGCGGTCCCAGCCATTCGGTCGCCAGTTCGGCAGCCCGATGGCGGAAGCCGTGGGCGATATAGTCGCCCGCGATGATGAGGTCTTTGCCGGTGTCGTCGCGTCCGCGCACGATCAGGTGCGTGTGTGGGTTATCGGTGTTCCAGTGATCGACCGCCACCCAGTCCAGCCGCGTCCCTAGGTCGGCTTCCATCCGGTTCACCAGATGCCGGGTATAGGTGCGCAGGTCATCCAGCTCGGCCCCGTCCTCCGGGGAAACGATGAAGCGGAAATAGTGCCGGTCGTCGGCGCTGCGCTCCTTGAAGGCGTCGAGGTCGGCTTCGTCGGTCTGCGGCCCATAGGCCCGGCCCAGTTCTCTATCGCGGCCCACTCCGTCGCGCTCGATGTAGCGCAGATGCTTGGCGAGCGACTGCGGGCTGGCGTTGCGTTGATTGACCAACAGGGTCTTGATCGTCACGCGCCGCGACAGGGGCGTCAGCTTCGCCCCGGCGAAGCGTGCCGCCGTGTGGCCGCGCCCAAGCCGTGAGCCGGGCCGCTGGCCTGCGCCGCTGCCATTGCCACTGCCACTGCCTGCGGAATGGCGCATCGAGGACTTGCCGCCACTGGCCTTGCCGGCCTGCTTGAGCACCTTGGAAACGAAGCTCTGCCCCTGGCCCTTGCCTCGGCTCTTGGGGGCGCTGGTGCGCACGCGGAAATCGTCGTCGCCGCGGTCGGTCATGGCTGCGCCCCCCACAAGCTACGGCGTGTCCTGTCGTACGAAGCACGCGGACATGCCTGCATTGGCGCGGGCCTCGCGCCCCACGCGGCACGGCGGCGAAGCCGCTGCGTGCCGCGCCACCCCCACGTGCAGACTGGCTTTCGACGCGGCCCGGTGCCGCGTCCTTTTGTCTTGCCTTCCGCCTTTGCCCTTCGCTGTCGCTCCGGGCGTCGGCGGCCCGGCGGCGCTGTGCTGCTTGCAGCCAGCGCGCCGGTGAACGCGCCAATGGCCGCAGGCCGGGCGTGTTCAAGGCAAGACGCCTGCACGTTGGATGGCTGCGCCGGATGTTGCGCGAAGTGCGGCGCGGATGCGCTCGCACTGCACGCGCGACGACACGGCAGCAGCAGCCGGAACGACATGCCCGATGGGACGATGAGATGCACGGCAACGGGCAGCGAATCGGCGGCCATCATGGGCGTGTCTCCAACCAGAGCGGATGCGCGACGCCGATCACGGCGGATGCGCTGACCGGGCCGAAGTAGCGGCTATCGAACGATGCCGGATTCGTCACGCTCAACAGGAACAGCTCGCCCGGTTCGAGGCGGCGGCAAAGCTGCAAGGATGGCAACGGCCGGCCCAGCCGGTCGGCAGGCAGCGCGGCGGCCGAAGGCACGCCGTCGATGCGTACTTGATCAGCGACGATGCAAACGTGTTGCGGTGCGACTGCGCCCACACGTTTGAGCAGCGGAATGCGCGTCGGCAGGTAGCCGCGCTGCGCAGCCAATGCGGCGGCCTCGGCCGGCAGCGGCACCAGCACGATGCTGTCCACGGACAACGGACGTGGCAGCGAGGCGGTGCGCGGCTCGAACGGTTCGATGCGATACCAGCCGACCGCCACGCTGTCGGATGGGTTGTACGTCAGGCGCGGCAGCGGCGACACAAAAGCCGCCCAGGCCAGCGCAGCGAGGCCGCAGGCGGTCAGGCCCGCCAGCACGGTGCGAGCGCGCAGGCGCGAGCAGGGACGCGGCGAGGCGGACGAAGTGGAAACGGTCGTCATGGCAGCGCCTTCCCAGCGAGCCAGGCGGCATGCCGCTCGGCGGTGTATTCGGGCAGCGGCAGGCGCGCCGCGAGCCGGTTGCCCAGCGTGCGCCAGTACGCGGGCGAGACGGCAGACGGGGCGATGCCCAGCGCCTCGATGGCGTCGATGCGTTCCAGCACGGCGCGCACCGAGTTCTCGCCTTCGGCGTGCAGCAGCAGGCGCGCGCCGGGCCGCACGCCGGGGATGCGCTGCAAGGCATCCAGCAGGGTGCCAGCCTGCATCACCATGAGCTGCCAGCGGATCGTGCCGTAGTCGTTGGCCTGCCAGCGCACACGGCAGAACATTGCACGCGGCAGGAACACCGCGCAGCGCCGCCAGCGGTCGAGCTGGAGCGTGCGCGCCGGTTCGCCGAAGCGCAGGTAGAGCTTGAAGCGCGGTTCGATGTAGGCCAGCGATACGCGCGTCAGTGGCACGTTGCCGGCCTGGCCGGCGAGTACCGCGAGCGACGGCGCAGCCGGGGGCGATGCGGCGGCCGTGGCCGTGTTCGCGGCGGGTGCAGCGGATGCGTTCATGGCGTGCTCTCCGTGCGGTGCTCGGGAAACTCCCGCTCCAGCAAAGCGCGCAGCAGTTCGGCCACGGTCACGCCTCGCGTGAAGGCCGAAACCTTGATGCGCGCCCGCATGGCGGGCGTAATGTCGAGGGTCAGGCGCGCGGTGTAGAGGTCGCCCTTGTTGAGCGCATCGGCATCGCCCTGGCGAATCCACGCTTCGGCGTGCGGATTCGCGGGCGGACGCGCACCGATGCCGACGCGCTTGCTGCGTGGTGACTTCGCGGTCATGTCGGCCACCGCAGCAGTTCGTCCACCAGCGCGGCGATCTCGCGCGCGGCGGCGCTGTCGGGCGCCGTCTCGCGTGCGAGCCGACCGGCGGCCACGCTGTCGGCGAAGACGATGCGCTGATGCACTTCGGCGCGCAGCGCCGGCAGCGGCTGTTCGGCCAGCGACTGCCGCGCCTCCCGACCGATCACCGTGGTGCTGACGCGGCGGTTGATGACGAAGGCCGCGCGCAGTGCAGGCCGGAACACCTGGGCCTCGCGGATCAGTGCCACCATCTCGGCGCTGGCCCACAGGTCGTAGGGGCTGGGCTGCACCGGGATCAGCACGCGCTCGGCCGCCAGCAGTGCGGAGCGCGCCAAGGCGGCGATGCGCGGCGGCCCGTCGATGATGACGTGATCTGCGCGACGGGCGAGTTCTGGCGCTTCCTGGTGCAGCGTTTCGCGGGCCAGGCCCACGGCGCTGAACAGCCGGGGCAAGCCTTGCTGGCTTCTGCGCTGCGTCCAGTCCAGCGATGAACCTTGCGGGTCGGCATCCAGCAGGATGACCGACTGCCCGCGCATCGCCAGTTCGCCCGCGATGTGCGTGGCGAGCGTGGTCTTGCCGACGCCGCCTTTTTGGTTGAGCAGCGCGACGATCATGGCGCGGCCCTCCGATCTGGAAAGCCAGCCTGGTTCTGCCTTGCCGAACGGGGTTGGTTTTGAGGCTGTTTTTTCCTTCGGGACTGCGGCGCTTTTTGCCTTTCGGCAGTTGTCCACCGAATCGGCGCGCTTCTACTAAAAGTTAGAGATTTATAGTTAGGTAAGTTAGAGGGAACGCAAACCCGCGCCGTTATTGGCTTTCCGGCGTTTTCGTACTCCTGATAGCACGATAGGCGTACTCCTGATAGCACGATACTCGGTACTCCTGATAGCACGAGGCCGTCCACAGCTTTTCCCGCAGTTATCCCCGTGCCGTGGACGGCACGGGCCGGAAGGTCAGCAGTTCCAATCCTTCCTCCGGCATCGCCTCGATGCCGAGGACGTAGCCGGGCAGCGACTGCCGCGCCACCAGGACGCGCAGGTCGTAGGCGAAGTCCGAGAAGCGCGCCGCGCTGCCCGACTTGCGGTGCAGGTGCCGGAAGTCGAACTGCCAGCCGTCCGGCTGCTTGCCGCCGTGCTTGCGCACGAGGCGGTACAGCCAGCGTTCGATGCCGCCTTTGAGGCGGAAGTACGCGGGGTCGATGGTCAGCACCAGAGCGGCGTCCACCACGCCGGCATAGAACCAATCCGGCAGGATCAATTCGAGGCCCAGCGGCACGCCGCTTGCGTCGGCCAGTTCCTTCCACTCGTTGATCCACGAGAAGCGATGCAAGCGCCTTCCCGTGGTTTCGCGGATGGACGTGGCCACGCTGGTCGATTGCAGGCGATCCAGCGCGGCTTTCAGCCGCAGGTAGTCGTTGAGCGACGTGCCGCGCCCGATGAAACGCAAAATCTCGTAAGGCGTGGCGCGTATCCAGCGCGACGGGCGGATGCCCGCGTCGCGCGCTTCCACGATCTGCGAGGCGGCCCAAATCAATACGTCGGCATCCCAGATGGTGGCGATGCCATGCTCGGCCGTACCCTCCACTCGGATGGTGATGCCGCCCGCGCGGAAGTCGATCGGCGCGGTGCGCCGCGACTTGGCGAGCGAGAAGAACGGAAATGCCATCAAGTCCTGGCTGTCGCGCGGTGCCATGTCGCCCGGCAACGCGCGGAACAGGTCGAGCTGTTCGCGCTGCGGCAAGGCTTGCCCTGGCGGGCTGGACATGGCGATGGCCACCGGCGATGCGCCGATCAGCGCGCACGGCTGTCGGCCGAATGGTTCTCGGCGTATTCGGGGTCGGACGTGGCCTCGTAGCTACGCGCATCGGCCCAGGCATCGAGGTCGCTCACGGCGTACATGACGCGCCGGCCGAACTTGCGGAACTTCGGGCCGCCGCCGATCACGCGCTGCTTCTCCAGCGTGCGAGGGCTGAGGCGCAGATACTCGGCGGCTTCGTCGTTGGTCAGGTAGCGTTGGGGCTGCGCGGGCGCAGCGACAGCAGCAGCGGCAGGCCGCAAGGGAGCAGGTCGCATGGGATGTACCTCCATCAAGCCCGGCCACACCACGCGGCCGGATTGAGGCACTCTCAAGAAAGCAAGGCTTCTTGCTAAGGGACGACTTGCAGGGGACGCGAAACGTCCCCCCTCTTATCTCCGCTAGTGCAGCGGGAACGGCGGAAGCTGTGCCAGACGGCGGTAGCCGCCGCGCATCAGCGCATCGCCCCGGCGCACCAGCCGCCGCACGCGGGCACGCAAGGCGCTGTCCTTGTGCCAGTCGGCCGCGACGGCATCCGCGCCGAACAGTCCTTCGGCCACCTCGCGCAAGGACGCGCTCGCCAGGGTCGCGTCGAGCGCCTGAAGCGTGTGCAGTTCCAGCAGCGCGGCGGGTGTGGGCCGCGAGCGGGCCGCCGCCGCAGGCGCGGCAGCCGTCGCCACGGCCATGGCGTCCAGCTCGGCCGCGAGCGTGCGATAGCGCGCGCAAGGCGTGGCGCAGGCGCGGGTGGCGTAGAGGTAGGCCATGCCGTCTTCCATCCCCGGCCCGAGGGCGAGCCGCAGGCAGCAGCCCGACCAGTGCGACACCAGCACCAGGCGCTTGCCGTCGTGGATCAGGTGCTTGCGGCCTGGGACGCGCCAGAACTCGAAGGCATAGGCATCGGGTGGCGGATCGGCATCGGGGTAAAGCTGCACCACGGCATCGTGGTCGGGGAACCAGGCCGGATGCGCGTCGCGCGCATCCAAGGCCGGGTCTTCCAGCAGGCGCAGGCCCCAAGCCTGCGCCGCGTCCGGCCTGCGGCGACGGCGCAGCCAGTCGCGCCGGTAGTCGGGATTCCGGCGCAGGTACTCCCAGGCCAGCGCGGGGCCATCGAGATGCAGCGTGTAGAGATACGCGGCGGTCGGATACCAGTGTGCGGCGCTCGAATCAGCCATGACGCAACCTCCTGTCGATCAGCAGGAACGTCGCTATGGATTTCGGCTTGCGGGAGCTACCGTTTCAACATCAAACTGCCATCAATATCGGGGTAAGCTGTAACTTGTGGTGTCAAGACCGATTCGCTCCGGTGCATTGCCAAAATCGTCTGAACGCGACGGCTGCACCGCCGGAAAATGGTGCGCAGCACTGGACACCGTGCCGCAGCCCGCGCCAAAGATCGTGACTGTTTCCAGCAGAGTTGCACCGCTTCGGTGCAGGAGTGCGGAATCAGACCCGCACGGTCTCGACTAAGACCGAAATAGTCACAATGCGCCCCGGCTGGACGGGCTGCGCCGGCCTGTCGCAGCAGGCTGCGCACGGTTCCGGTCAGTCCGTGATCGAGCCGTTCTCCTGGGCCAGCCGGACGTATTCCGACAGCGGGCGTGCCGCCCGGAAATACCGATCCCGCCGCACCGGCAACTTGCGCGGGCCGACGATGCCGGCCAGGTCGGACAGTTTGACCGTGCCCAGCGCCGGCATCCCGATGCCGAGGTCTATCAGTCCCCAAGCGGTATCGCAGTCAGCGGGATCGAGCGTGGCCAGCAGCCAGGTCGCGTGCGCGTCCGGCGTAAACAGCCGCACCACGGGCAGCGGATCGAGGTGCTGGCCGGCAGCGCGTGCCGCGCCGCGGGCCAGCAGCCGGGCGCGTTCATCGGCGGTGACAAGCGGCAGGGTCATGGTCGGAATCCCCACGAAACCGAGGATGCGCGGATGCGCTTTTGTGCCGAAGCGCAGAACCGCCGAACCGTATCCGTGCATCCGTGCGCAAGCACCGATACGCAATCCATCGCATCCGTAGAAGAACGGAAGCGCACAAGCGGAATTGTAGAAAGCCGGAAAGACACGGATGCGATTCCCCGGTTCTGTCGGAATCCGCATCTGCGGATTTCCGTAAAAGCACGAAAGCGGGCCTTTCAGCCATGAATGAACACTTTAGATTGTAGCCCTATTGGGTGCAATGGGCTGTCATCTTGGTTTTTACGGGGAAACCAAGTTGGTGGCAGCGAAACACTCATTGGCGACGGCCATACGGACGGTCAGGAAAGCGCGCGGCTTGAGCCAGGAAGCGTTCTCCGACGTGTCCAGCCGCACCTATATGAGTTCGCTGGAGCGCGACTTGAAAAGCCCGACCATGCACAAGCTGACCGAGCTGTGCGAGGTCATGGACGTGCATCCGCTCACGCTGCTGACGCTGGCCTATGCCGGCGACAGCACGCGCAAGACCGATCAGCTTCTGGCGCAGGTGCGGCAGGAGCTGGAGGCGGTGTTGAAGGAGCGCGACACGCCGTAGGCGCGTGCGTGACGTGCTGCGCCAGCAGCACGGCGCCCCGCCGCAATGGGCGGGGCGCGGTGGGCGGCCGTCAGGCCGCCTTGGGCTTGCTGCGCGACCAGATCAGGTCGTGCGTGCCGTCCTCGTTCTCGATCAGGCGGGCATAGACCGTCGCCGGGAACGAAGGGTCATCGAGCGAAACCGACAGGTACGGACGATCGGCCTGGCTGGTCTTCTTCCACGCCGCGCCGATCTCGTGGCCGGCCGCCTGAAGGTGGAAGTCGGGGGCGTTCTCGGTGTCGCCCTTGTCGTTGGGAACCAGCTTGACCTTGACGTTGAGCGTCAGGGTGCGAAGCGTGCCGGTGAAGCCGTCTTTCTCTGCGGTGAAGGTGCCGATGTTAGCCATGATGTTTCTCCTTTCGGGTTGAACAAGGTCGCGCCAGTGCGTCCTTGTTGTGATCCGGCCGGCGGGGGATGGGCTGGCCGCACCGCGCAGCGGTCGCAACACCGTGGAGAATCTGGAAGCGAAAAGAATTTGCTGCGCGAGGAAGCCGCGCAGCGGCGGGGAAATTGTTTTCGCTGGAAGGTTGCGGCCATGAAGCCCAAGGCGCAGCCGTTCCCTCGCCAGGATTCACGACAAGCCAAGGACGCACCGGCCGCCCGCTCCCGAATGGAGACATGGCCGACTCGGCATCCCTGCATGACGGCTTCACTGGCTTGCGCCCTGACGCGGGCAAGGCCAATATCTCAACGACGAGCGAGAACGCTCCTTGCCGCAGATTGCGACGACGGGCTTGAGGCGTGGCGTGGATGCTCCATAGCGAAGCCGGGTGGCGTGTCGGTGAACCGTCCTTCGTGACGTACAGGCGCGAACCGCCAGCGTCGAGGACGGCACGCTTTGGCACAACCTGCCGCAGCAAGCCGGGGCGTAGCCCCACAAGCCCCGCCCATTGCGGCGGGGCGCCATCGAAACCTTGCCCGCGCCAGCGGGCGCTGATGGCTGTACCGCGTGCAAGGCACTTGCACGTCCGCCACGTCGCCGCCTGGTCAAAGGCGGCGACGTGGCGATTTTGCTTTGGACGCTGGAACCGGGCGAGGCCACCGCCGCGCCCGGTTCTTCGACCACCGGCCCCAAGGCGGAACGGCTTGGGGCCGGTGCTGCTCGTTATTCCTTGGTTTCGATGATCCACCACACGGCACGCGGCAAGGCGCGGCCCGTGAAGGGATGCAAGTCGGTCAGGTCGGCGCAGGCTGTCCAGCCGGGGGGCGGGCGGTAGCCGCGCACGTCGCCTTCGCCGTGCCAGCGGCGGGCGCGTACCGTGCCGGGTGCATAGATCGCCGCCATGCGCGGGCGGCTGGTGGGGGTGCGGGTCATGGGGGCTTCTCCTCCAAGCGAAGCGCCCCGGTCGAGGCCGGGGCGCTTGCCTTCGGCGCGGGTCAAGCGGCCAGTGCCTCGGCGGGTTCATCCGCCATTGCCTCGGCTTCCTCCGGGGCGTCCTGCGCCTGCGCTTCCTCCGGCGCAGCTTCCGGGCCTTCGGTCTTGAAGATGGCGGGCATCCAGCCGGTGCCATCGGCCAGCCGCTCGGCCTCGCTGGCAATATCGGCCTTCTTCAACTTCGCCAGCCGAGTAGCGTGCGACGGTGCGAACTCGCCCACGGCTTCCAGAATCGCGGCCTTCGGCACATGCTGAAAATACCCGTCTGCGGTGGGCTGCCACCATGCCGCCATGTCGAGGCCTACGGCCTGCGCCAGTTCCGCGCCCGGCTGGTGCGTCGTGGCGCGAGGCGTCACCACGTCCACCGTGGAAGCCACGCACACGGCCAGCAGCCGCACCAGTTCGCCTTGCTCCATCGCCAGCAGCGCGGCGAACAGTTCGGCGCTGCCCTGCGGCAGCGCTTCGCCCGCGACCTGCTGCAATTCGCGCAGGGCCACGGCGGCGGGCGACTCGGGCCAGTCGGGGGCCATGCCTTCCAGCCGGCCTTGCACTTTCAGGCTCACGCCTAGCGGCAAATCGTGGCCGTAATGGCCGTCCTGCAAGACGGTCTGCACCATGCCATGCACCAGCGCGGCCAGCGCGACTTGCGGATGCCGGGCGACTTCGATTTGCAGCGCGGCGGTACGGTGCGCGCTCAGGCGCTGCGCCAGCCGGTCGGACAGGCTCGCGGCCTTGGGCTGCTCGGCGTCCTCGCCTTCGTCGTCGTTCCCGGCTTCGCCTTCCGCGCTGCCGAACCCCTGCCGCAAGCGTTCCAGCGTGCGCAGCGCCTTGGCTTCGGCTTCGCGCAGCAGCCCGCGATGAATCACGGCTTCGCCGCTGCGGTCAAGGGTGACGATGGCACCGGCCACGGCGCGCACGTCCGGGGCATAGCCCTGCAAGGCTTGCTCCACGGCTTGCAGTTCCCCGGCGACCTGTTCGCGGCGCGGTTCCAGCGCCTCGGTCTTGTCCTCGTCCTCGGCGTCATAGGCTTCTTCCAGTTCGGCGTCGATCTTGTCGAGGCGGGTTTGCAGCGATGCGATGCGGCGGGCTTCGCGGGCGCTCGGTTCGCGGCGATGGCGCGGTGCGTTTTGGAACGCCTGCCGCTCGGCGTAGCTCATGTGCGGCACGGCTTCGACCCACGCCCAATCCTCGGCGCGCACGTCCCCGGCCAGCGCATCCAGCTTCTCGCGCACCAGCGTTTCCAGCAGCGCCGCGTCGGTCAGGTAGGTTCCGGCGTCGCCCTCGGCGAACAGGTCGCGGCGGAGGCCGCCGCCCGCCGCCGTGTAGGCATCCAGCCCGGCGAAGCGCACCAGCGGATGCGTGGCGTCGATTTCGCGCTCGGTCAGGCGTTCGCGCAGCGCGGACGCGCCACGCTGCCATTCGGGCGCACCGTAGAACGCGGCTTCCTGTGCGGCGTGGTCGTCGGTGATGGTCAGGGCCATCAACTGTTCCAGCGTGACGGCCCCGGCCCGGTAGTCGGCCAGCAGGCGCGGCGAGACGTTGGCCAGCTTCAAGCGGCGCTGCACCACCAGCGGGGACACGCCGAAGTCGGCGGCAATGTCTTCGATGGGGCGGCCTTCCTTGACCAGCGCGGCGAACGCCTCCAACTGGTCGGCGGGGTGCATCTGCTCGCGCAGCAGATTTTCCGCGAGGCTGACGGTACGGGCCGAAGCGTCCGGCACCAGCAGGCAAGGCACCTCAAAGTCGGCGGCGATGCGCTTCTTCTTCGCCAGCAGCTTCAAAGCGGTCAGGCGGCGGTCGCCGGCCACCACTTCGTATTGCTCGCCATCGGCGGCAAGGATGACGACGAGGTTTTGCAGCAGGCCAATGCGGGCGATGCTCGCGGCCAGTTCGGGAATGGACAGGCGCGGGGTCTTGCGTGCGTTGCGCTTGGAGCGGCGCGGCAGCAACTGCGAGAGCGGAACCAAAATCAGGTTCTTGGTCGGATCGGCCACTTCCAGCGGCGCGGCGGTTTCGATGGCGCGGGTTTCGGTTTGGGTAACGGCGTTCATGGTGACAACTCCTTGCGGTTAGGGATGCAGCAGCGAGAGAAGCGGCAAGGGCTGCTGCCTGCCCCTGCCGCGTGGGGATTCAGGCTTTCAACTGGCGCATGCCATCGGCCAGCAGCCAGAGCGCGCGATTCAGTCGGATGTTTTGGTCGATGCCCTGCACCGGGCGGGTTTGCTGGCGGCGTCCGTTGGCGCTGCGTCCATGCAGGCCGCCTTGCGTCAGGTTTTCTTGCGTGCGGTTGAACACGCTCCACAAGTCCGGGCGGCGGTCGTCGTGGCGGCGCGGCATCAGGATTTGCGATTCCGTGATGGGCGCGGGCTTGTCGGGGTCGTCGTACTTGAGGGCCAGCGCGGCGCGGGCGAACACTTCGGATTCGCCATCGTTCAAGGTGATGCCGCGCATGGCATCGCGGGATTCCTTCACCCGGTCGAAGCCGCTCAACACTTCGTAAGCGCCTTCGATGACGTGCCCGGCCACGTCGCCCTTGTGGGGCACGCGCACATCGGCCACGGTGTCGCCGAATACCAATCCGTTCTGGCAGACAAAGCGCAGCAGGCCAGCCAACAATTGATAGCTGCTCGTGCCGTCGTGCGAGTTCAGCAGGACGATTTCATTGGCTTCCGCATCGTTGATTTGGTTGGCATGGCGCAGCCGGATCATGTGCTTGGTGAAGTCGCGGCGGTCGTCGTGGCGCACGCGGGTCTGCGCCACCATGAAGGGCTGGAACCCTTCTTTGCGAAGTTCCGTCAGCACGGCGGCGGTGGGGATATAGGCGTACCGCTCGGAACGGCTTTCGTGCGGCGCGTCCGCGAAGATGGACGGGGCCACGCGGCGGATTTGGTCATCGGACAGCGGGTAATCGCTGCGCAGCGACGGGGAACGGGAAGCGAATCGGGATGCGAGTTGCATGGCATTTCTCCTGACAAAGAAAGAAGGGTTTGCTGTTCACACCGCACACCGGATTCCTAGATTCGGAGCCCAGCCTTTCGGCTGTTTGGTGCGGTCGGCACGAGGAACCCGGTTGGCCCTGTTGCCACCGTCTTTCCTGAGTTCATCGCCCGCGACGGTCAGGAGCGCGCGGCCGGGGGCCGTCAAGGAGGCAAGCGCAGGGTTGGTGCGGCCCGCAGGCGCAGCCGAGGACACGGCCCTGCGCGCCTTGACGGCACACGGGAGCGGGCTACGGTCGCGGGTAAGGTGATGAAGTCAGGGGAGACGGCTGGACAAGGCAACGGCCATCCCTGTGTGTCGACCGCACGCAAGCGAAGCGCGCAGGCCCGAAGCTGGAAGCCGGGCCGTAGGCGTCAGCCGAGCGGAGCGAGGGAACGATGGAAGCCCGAAGGGGGCGAGACGCCGCAGGCGGCTCGATGCGAAGCACGACAGCGCGACCGGCCATGCTTCTTGGCCGGAGACGCTCGGACTTCAAAATGGGTGGGACAGCAAAAACAAGATTAACGCTAAGCTCAAGGCGTCAGTTGGTTTCTTTCTGTTGATGTGATTGCAGGCGCTGCACTACCGGCCACCAGTGAATGCCCTACTACGGCTAAACTTTTCAACTTATTCGTGTAGCAAATGAGGAGAAATAGAATGAGCGAAACACTTATTGAGATAGATCCGGCGTCTTCCATACTTTTCCTTGGCTCAGGATTCTCTGCTGGGGCAGAAAGCATTCGTGGCGAGGCTATGCCCTCCGGAAAGGGATTGAAGGAAATGTTCGCGCGCGAGTTAAATGTGCGTGCTGAAGACTACGATTTGACGACCCTCGCCGACGAATTCGCGCTGGATAAAGATCTCAATCTCTACCAGACGGTCTATGAAATATTTACTACATCGAAGGCAAAGGAATATCAGGAAAAAATCCTTTCCAATAAGTGGCAGCGGATTTACACCACTAACTATGACGACCTCGTAGAGAAGACTCGGTCTGATGCTGGGGAGAAAATTCACTCTTACAGCTTTGAAGAATCGAAGCCGTCACGACTAGAAATTGGTGCGATCATCCACCTGCATGGTTGCATCCGAAGCGCGACAGAAGAGAATGTCCTTCAACAGCTAGTCCTAAACGAATCTTCATATGTCCGGCAGCATATCGAGCGTTCGGTCTGGTACGACGAATTCGTACGCGATCTAAAGTTCTGCACCAATTGTTTTTTTATTGGATACAGTCTCGCGGACATGCATGTGGCTGCTTTGCTGATGAAGAACGACAATCTGAGGAAAAAAATATTCTTCGTCACGAGGGACTTGAGCGACTCGATCTTTAATCGACGCGTAGCCCCGTACGGATCTGTTCTGCCGGTTGGTGCTGAGGGATTTGCTGAGCTTTGTATGACACTGCCGCGCCCAACGTTGAACGTGGATCCTACGCGGCTGAAAGCATTCAGGTACTTGGATCCGCAAAAGGACAAGCGAACTCTTGCGCCACCGACCCCCATTGAAATTCTGAATTTAGTTACCTACGGAAAGTTTAGTGAACAGCGTTGCCTAAGCACGCTACCCGAATCAACTTATGTGATTGCCAGAAAAAGCGTGGTTGCGGAAGCGCAACACCTGCTAAGCAGCCACAAGTGCATTCTTGTGCATTCACGAATTGGCAACGGAAAGACGATTTTTCTCCATATCTTGGCGCATAAGCTGGCAGAGGACGGCTACCGATGCTACATGTGCAAGGAAAATGCGGAGGTTCCGACTCAAGACTTGGATGTATTGGCTCAGGTGAAGAAGGCCGTCATCCTCTTCGATTCTTACAATACCGCAATCGACGTTATTCCTCGTTGTTCTCATCTGGAAAATGTAAAATTCGTTGTGGCTGTGCGGACGGGTGTGCAAGAGGTTCGCTTGCATGAAATCCAATCCAAACTACCTGCATCGTTGACGCGCCTGAATATTAATAAGCTTGAGCCTGACGATCGAGACGATCTCAAGAGGCTCCTGAATTTTTCCGGAGTACGCGTCGATGAACTCGAAAGAGAAATCGACAGAAGCCATGAGATTCGAGAAGTGGTCGTATCTCTATATCAGAACCAACAGATCCGCGACAGGATTACGACTGAGCTTGAACCGCTTACGCATCAGGAAAATGCACGAAAAGTCTTGGTATGTGCTCATCTTGTAAAGTGGATCGGCGGCGATCTTGAGGCTAGTTTTCTACGCGCAGTAAGTGGTGAGGATCCGTACGCGCTGCGGGTAAATGGTGGTGCGATAGCATTGGATCTACTTCAGTTTGATGATGACAACGTGCAGGCGAGATCCGCATTATTCTCAGAATATTTAATTCAAAATCACTTCCAAACAAGCTGGATCGTGGATGCCGTTTATAGTTTAGTCGTAGAGGCTGTTCGTCGTAAGCGCAGCCGCGGTTATCAGAAGATCCTTGGTAGCCTGATGCGTTTTTCGGCTCTTGACTGGGCGCTGCGCCGTGACCCTAATAGGCATGCGGCTTTGATTGCGCTCTATGACCGACTTCATCGCGATAGCGCCGTTAATGCAGAGCCTCTATTCTGGCTACAGTATGCGATCCTTATGATGAGTATGGATGATCTCGATGCCACGGAACGATTTTTAATTACGGCGTACGATCGAGCTGAAAAGAATCCGGGCTTCAAGACTTATCAAATTGACACCCAGGCTTTGCATTATGTATTAGTGCGTGAAACGCAAGACTCAGCTTCTTCTGTAACCCGTTACGACATGCTCATCGAGAAACTTCGTATAGTTGCTCCTATGCTGGCCGAAGATAGTCATCGCTCACATGCCGTCCAAGTAATGCAAGACATTGAGCCATTCGTCAAAGCAAGGGTGAACGCGCTGTCAATTACACAGAAGAACGATTTGGTGACTGAATTCGACAAGGTCCTTGTAGCCTTGGAGCGCTTCGACGTGATGACCCGGGCAGAAACGGGCTCTATTCCCGTTAGTGAAAGTATCGAACGCGCCAAACGCGCGATTTGGCTCAGCTGATTGCGCCACTGGTTCCGGTAACCTCACCAATAATGCATCGCCCGCTTCACGGGGCGACGCAGCGTGCGCAGACCCGCCAAGTCGGAATGCAGCAAAAAGGGGGGGCGAAGCCCCCTTCGCTCAAAGCAGGCCACGCTCGGCGAATGATGCTGTGGTGTCGCCAGCGACGATGACGTGATCGAGTACGCGCACGTCCACCAGGCCCAGCGCCTGCTTGATTCGCGCAGTCAATACCCGGTCGGCCGCGCTCGGCTCCGGGTTCCCGCTCGGATGGTTGTGACTGACGATCACCGCCGCCGCATTGCACCGCAGGGCCTCCTTGACCACTTCGCGCGGATACACCGATGCGTCGTCGATCGTGCCACGGAACATCTCCCGGTACTCGATCAGCCGATGGCGCGTATCCAGGAACAGCACCGCGAAGACTTCGTGCTCGAAGCCGGCCAGCTTGGCGCGCAGGTAGTCCTTGACCGCCGCCGGCGAAGTGAACGCCTCGCCGCGCTGCATCTTCTGTTCGATGACCTGGCGCGCGGCCTCCAGAATCTGATCGGCATCAGCCGGCCGGTAACGGCCGCGGCCATCGCGCACCATCAGCGAAGTATCGAAAGAGAGGGAAAATTGCGACATGATCGTGCTCCGGTTGCTCGGGCGGAATTGCCCGGAACCGGCGCCTCACGGCGCAGCGCAAGCAGTCAGGGGTCGAAGATGGCCGCGGCCACAAGCGCCAAAGGCGCACAGCCCTTGACGGCGAGAACGCCGTGGTACGGTGAAAGGAACAGCAAGACCGCCCACACCCGCCCAACAACCCCGCCTTTCGCAAGCGGAGCGCGCAGGCCCGTCAGGGCCGAAGGCGTCAGGGGTCAAAGCCGGATGGACGCGACTCGGCACGAGGCGCGGGGCGCAGCCCGCGAACCCGACGGCAGAACGCCGGGACGCACAATGCATCCATTTGGGGTAAAACTTGCAATAAGGACTGGAGGGGGCTATGTCGATACTGCAAGAAATACTGGTTTGGACTCAGGGGTTGCCCGCATGGCAAAGCGATGCAGTCGCGCGCCTGCTGGCCAAACAGACATTGACGGCGGATGACCAAGACGATCTGTTCGCGTTGCTCAAGTTGGCACATGGCATCCCCGATCCGAAAGGCCGTAAACCCAAACCGCTCACGGCCGACCAGATTCCGGCGCCGGTCAAGGTGACAACGCACATAGAACTGCTCGCAATGAAGAATATGCGGCACGTCAATGCGATTGCAGAAAATCAGCACTTGTCATTCAGTGCCAACGGAATGACCGTCATCTACGGCGACAACGGTTCGGGTAAGTCGGGCTACTCGCGGGTACTCAAGCGCGCCTGTCGCGCCCGCGACCAAACCGAAGCAATTCATCCGAATGCCCATCTTCCCGCTGGCAAGGCGGGCGCTCCTGAAGCAGCCTTTGAAATTACTGTTGACGGTGTTGCAAAGGATGTGCAATGGACACACGGCAAGGCAGCGCCTCCCGAGTTGTCATCGTTCGCAATCTTCGACTCACGATGCGCGCGGGCCTACCTGGACAGCGAGGATGATTTCTCCTACGTGCCTTATGGGCTTGATGTCTTCGAGGCACTGGCGAAAATTTGCAAACAGTTGAAGACCGCGATTGATGCAGAACATGCGCAATCCGCCGCTGACCTCTCCGCGTTTGCGCCGCTGCAAGGCGACACAGCGGTCGGCAAGCTGATCGCATCACTATCCGCGAAGACAACCCAAGCTCAGATTGACGCGCTGGCCACCCTGGCGCCGGAAGAATTGGCTCAGCATGTGGCGCTGGACAAGAGCCTGAAGGAGAACAACCCGAAGGAGAAGGCAGCTCAATTGCGCTTGCGGGCCCGCCGCGTCGCGGCCATAGCGACAAATACCACTGGCAAAGGCGCGCTGGTGGACCAATCCGTCGTCGCCAAGCTCCGTAGCTTGGCGGACAGTTATCGCACCGCACAGGCGGCTGCCGCGCTCGCAGCCAAGGAGTTCAAGGAGAGTGAGAACCTGCTGCCGGGCACCGGGGGAGAAGTCTGGCGCGAATTGTTCGAAGCCTCGCGCAAGTTCGCCGTCGAATCTCACCCGGATAAGGCGTTCCCCGACCTGGGCTCAGATACGCCTTGCCCGCTATGCCAGCAACCTTTAGCAGAAGGCGCCGCTCGCTTGCTGCGTTTCGAGGCCTTCATCCAGCAAGAGGCCGAAAAAACCTCACAGGCACGTCGTACCGCCCTGTACGCAGAATACAAGCCATTCATCGCGCAGAGTCTGGCGTTGAATATCGACGATGTGACCCACGGCGAGATTGAAACCCTAGATCCGCAACTGGCCGCCGACACCAAGGCGTTCGAGACGCTGCTGACGACTCGCCAGGAAGCCATCAAAGCGGCGGTGCTCTCACACCAATGGGAGAGCGTTGCTCAAGCCTTGGTGAACCCGGCGGCGCGACTTCAAGCGCTGGCTGACAAATTGAACGCCGAGGCCGAAACCTTGGAGAAGGCATCGGACGAGAAGGCCCGCGCCGCGCTCCAGAAGCAGTTCACGGAACTCGATGCGCGGGTCAGACTGCGCCAAGTCAGGGACGCCGTGGTTACGGCTGTCAGCAAGCTCAGCCATCAGGCGAAACTCGCGCAGTGCCTATCCGCCGTCAAGACGAATGCCATCTCGCTGAAAGCATCGGACATGGCCGAGAAGGTTGTGTCCAAGGAACTAGCTGAAGCGCTCAATCGCGAATTCAAGGCGTTGAGTGTCGGTACGTTGAGCGTTTCGCTCCAGAGTCGCGCCGACAGGGGCAAGGCTTTGCACAAACTGAAATTGGAACTGCCGCAAAGCCGTAGTCCCGGCGACATCCTGAGCGAAGGTGAACAGCGCGCCGTGGCGATCGGTTCCTTTTTGGCCGAAGTCGGATTGAGCGGGGGCAAGGGCGGCATCGTGTTCGATGATCCCGTGTCTTCGCTCGATCATCGCAGGCGAGAGCGTGTGGCAAGGCGCCTGGCCACCGAAGCCGCGCACCGCCAGGTCGTCGTGTTCACTCATGACATCTACTTTCTGTGCCTCCTGGTGGAAGAAGCGAAATCGGCCGGTGTGGCAATTTCTACCCAAAGCCTGGTTCGCCGCGCCGAGGGATTCGGGGTCGCCGATCCAGAGCTGCCGTTTGAAGGAAAGAATGCGAGCAAGCGGATCGGCGCACTAAAGGCTCAACAGCAATCCATCGCCAAGTTGCACAAGGATGGCGAGGATCAGGAGCATCGTCGGCAAACCATCGACGCCTATTTCCGATTGCGCATGGCATGGGAACGCGCGGTTGAAGAAGTCCTGCTGCGCGAGGTCATCCTTCGTTTCCGCAAGGGCGTGGAAACCCAGCGACTCGCCGGGGTTGTGGTCGATGATGAGGACTATGCCCAGGTCAATGCCGGCATGACGAAGTGCTCGAACTACGCACACGACAAGGCACTTCTGGGCGGCGTTGCAGTCCCCGATCCGGATGAACTGCTTGCCGACATTACGGCGCTGGAGACATGGCGCGCGCAGATCGACAAACGCAGCGTGGAGACGGCCAAGAAGCGCAAAGCAGGACCGACTGCTACTGCGGCGCCTGTAGCGGTCGCAACATCTGGATGACTGGAGCATCACGAAACTCGCACATATGCGAATCGTCATGGACAAAGATCGTGTCGAATACCGAAAAGGCATCCATGTCCGCCAGAAGCGGCGCGAGGTACGAAGCCGCTTTGGCGTAGTCGATCGCTGGCAGCGGCCAGTTGTCATAGACGATCAGCCAGTTGACTGGATATCGAACGAAGCCGTCTGCTGTTGCCTTCGGCATCTTCTCCTTGACACAGTGCGCTATCGCTGCAGCCCATTCACGCTCTGGTGAATCGCCACACCAGCCAGAGCCGGACTCATCGGCCTCGATCTCGCGACGGAGTTCGTCGGCCGTTTTCTTGGGCTCCCCTAGTTTAACATGGGGAGTGAAGTAGACATCCGGCCCCAATCCTTCCTTTTCGCGAAGAAAATCCGCGTGGGCGATGTTCTCCGGTACGGCTTCGGTGTGCTCGATCCCCACGTCAGCGCCAGGCATTGCCAAGAGGAAATCCGGCTTGTCCGAATGGGTCAGAGTCAGCGGGAACGAGAACTGTTCGACCGGCAGTGTCGCAAGCAGATGCGCGATGCAATAGCGCTCTGCATGATGCTTGCGGCGGCCGTCTGAGCGTAGAGGGACGTCGATATCCAACTCGGCTAGCCTGGCCCTTAGCTCCGCTGGAATGTCTGCCCGCAGGATGATTTCCGGCATGGGATGGTCACGCCTCTTGGCTGGTTGCCACGTGATTGCGATGCAGGTCCGAAACCACCGCGATCAACCTGTTGATCGGTTCGGCCAGTCGCTTTGGCAATACGCGGTGCTGGGTATGCGTTTTCAGGTCGGCGATCCAGCGATGCGCAACCCACACGTCTTCTTCGGGGTGGTTGTTGTCCACGCCGTTGCAATACTTGTAGCCAACGAGCGCATCGGTGTGCGACAGCAGAACGCGCGCCATCGTCATGTGGAAGCGATGAGCCTGGAGATCAGCCGGACCTTTGGGTCGCGGAAGGGTCAGACGCAGGCATCGCTGGTCGTTGAATTCAGCCCAGTCGGGACCAACCACCTGTCCAGCGCGTTCTAGCATCTTGCGCGACTGTTCGTTCTTGCCATTGACCAGGGCAACGGCGACCGTACCCTTCGGGTACTCCAGCTTTTCGGCCAGAGCGTTCATCCAGCGCACCAGCTTGTTTAGGGTGTTGTCGTCCGCAAACACAAGGAACTGGTGGCGTTGTTCGTCGTCGAGAAATACCGGTAGCTGCGCGTAGAGGGGGTACAGGAGATCATGCAGGTAGATGTACGTCTGCCGGCGCCCTTGCTCATGACTCCGCGTGGTGGCGGTCAGCACCTTCTGCGCCCATTCCGGTGTGAGTTCTGCCAGCGTCATCTCGGTGATGTCGATGGAGATGAGGGGGAATCCGAGCGATTTTCCGATTAGCGCCTTGCGCCCATCGAAGGCGTGCCCGAGTTCGATTTCGACGCCCCCCAGCACCATCGGCTCGGTCTGGACAGGCGGCCCGAGCACGGCAACGTCGAGTCGGAATTGGCTGCCGAAAGGTGTCTCCAGCAGGTGCTCGATCGCCACCCGATCGGCGCCAAGCAGCAAGTTGCCTTCCAGCGGATAGTCAGACGCATCCGCGTCCTTGAACGCCCAGGGCATTGCAAGTCCGGCGTTCAAGCGTCGGGCTAGTTCAGCCGCGACAAGTTCCTTTGCTCGTCGATGTTCGGCGCTTTCCTGCACGGTGCGCCACCGACTGGCTTCTTCATCATCGAAGTGCGCTTTGGGGCTATAGGTGTGCTGGGCAGGAAGTATCCGGAAATGGGATCGCCGACGCAGCTTCCCATTTTCAAAGGATGGGCTAACCCATGTCACCATCTGCCGTGATGCACTAGAGGACACCAAGGGCCACAACTTGCGTGCGTGCTCCCGGCTGCGAACGTCGCGCGCGGCGATCGCGGTCTGGAAAATCCCTTTCCGGGAGAAGACAACGATCGCCTCGTCCATTCTTGCTTTTCCTTTATGGCGATGCCGAAGCTACTTTCACGGTGCCATCCAGCTTGCGATGAATCAGCGATACCAGCGTCAGGATGTCCAGTGCATCTTGCTCGGACATGGGCCAATTCGTCTTGGGTGCGTGGGCCAGCGGATTGCGCACGGCCCCGAATAGGCCAATCAGCAAGTTGGCAAAACCTTTTTGCTCGCTCTTTTCGGATTCGGTTGTGAGCGGCCCCAAGGCCAGGACGGGCTGTTGGCCTGCAAATGCCTTGGTCACCAGATCAGCGCCGTCACCGTTCAGGCCCGTCAGCAGGCGAATCCGCTCCGCAACACCCTTCGTCGCCTCGAAGACGGCATGGAAATAATTTTCGTCCAGCAGCTCGGCGCGGCAGTAGTTCAGGACTTCCGCATGCACGGTATGGCTTTCCAGCGCCGCCTTGAGTCGCCCAGCACGCGCGCGGGCGGCGTCGAGTGTCGCTGCCTTGTCGGCATGTCCGACCTTGCCATCCTCGCGCACGTAGAAGCCTGAGAAGGCCAGGACGACATTGAGTTCGTCGCGCCGCCAGGCGAACGTCCCAGGGTCACGGGCGTAGTTCACCGGGTTCATCGCGCGATTGATGAACAGGATGAGATGGTTGCCGACCTGATGCTGGTTCTGTACCCCGGCCAGTGCATTGAACAATCGCTTCCACTTGGTCGTGCCGGGCGACGTGTCGGCAACCTCGATTTCTTGCAGCAATCGCTCAATCTGCGTGCCGCTCAGGCCGCGCTCGGTATCGGCTAGGACACGACAGGCTGCTTCAAGGTGCTGTGAACTGAAAGGGTCAATCCGTGTCGCCACCGCCTGTCTCCATCGTGCCAAGCATCAAATGATGGCCTGCAAACCCTTGTCGGCGATGACGTTGAGCAACTTGAGCGCCGGACCAGCAGGCCGGGTTTCGCCTTGCTCCCACTTGCGCACAGTCGACGCCGAGGTGTGCAGGTGATGCGCGAACACCGGCTGGCTGAATTTCAGTTTCTCCCGTAGGCGCCTGATGTCCTCGGCGCCGAACTCCCGTACCGGCGGCGGGCATATCGCGTCGAACTCGCGCATCGTTACCTTGCTGATCGCGCCCACTTCATGGAGCGCTGCCAGGTCGTCACGCAGGGATTCAATGATCTTGCTCACAATGCACCTCCAATAACACGCCCGACTGCAACGCCTTCGACAACGCTTCCCCGGACAGTTGCAAGAACGCCTTACCGGCGAATTGCAGCGCCTTCTTCTCGTCCTGCGTGATGTTCGCCTTGTCGTTCTTCGGGAACCCATGCAGGAACACGTAGCGGCTGCCGATCCTGGCCGATACCAGCGTGCGGTAGCCGCCGCTCTTGCCACTACCGACGCGGGCCACCCGCTTCTTGTAGAGAAAGCCGCCCAAGTCCGCGTCGATCAGACCGCTTTCCATCTCCTTGACCGCCTTGCACAAGGCGGCATCGGACAGCTTCTCGCTCGCCTGCCACCGAGCAAAGTCCTTCCGCTTGAGGATGCAAGTCATCTCGACCCCCAAACTATACCCGAAACGGGTACACTTTTCAATGCGTCGCCGTGAAGCCACCCCGCAAGAGGCGGCCCGCCCGATTGTCGTGACAACGACACGACAATCGGGGCAGGAAAGGCGGGACGGTAGCCGTCGTTCATGCCGTCGCTTCCACGGGAAGCCGCTTGGCACCAGTGATCGCCAGCCGACGGCTCGCCACCAGTTCGGCCGCTTCGCGCACCGGCTTGTCCTCGGTGTGAACGTAGTGCATGAACATCGCCACGGTCTTGTGGCCCGTCAGTTTCATGCCCACCTTGGTCGGCACGCCCGAATTGGCAATGTCGGTCGTTGCGCGGTGGCGGATGCCGTGCGTGCCGACGTGCGGCACACCAGCGGCCTTGAGCACGCGCTTCCAGCCGCCATAGTGTTCGCCGTGGGTCATGTGTTTGGCCGGGTCGTTGGGGGACGGCAGGACATAGAGGCAGCCTTCCAGGCGCGGCGCCGTCGAAAGCAGCCGATAGGCTTCCTCGCTCATGGGCTTGGAGATACCGCCGGTCTTGCTGTCGGGCCAGACGACGCGGCGCTTCTCCAGATCAACCCAGTCCCATTCGAGCGGGCAGATTTCGGAACGCCGGGCGGCAAACTCGAATTGCAGACGGATCGCCAGCGGGATGACGTAGTTCTCCAATCCTTCCGCCTCCAAGTGCTCCAACTGGCGGAAGATCCGCACCAGTTCATCGTCCACGATGAGCCGGGTTTCCTTGCCGGGCGGAAACATCGGGACGTGACGGCACGGATTGGTGCCGTCCGGGCGCAGCCCCCACACCTCGGCCAGGTTGAACATCTTGCGCAGCACGCCGAAGGCACGGTTCGCCTCGGCCGGCTTGTGGGCCAGTTTCTTCATCAGCGCGGCCACATCCGGGCGCTTCACGTCCTGCACCTTCATCCGCCCCATGATGGGGATGATGCAGCGGTCGATGACGCCCTGATAGCCGCGCTGCGTGCTGGGCTTGTTGCGCTGCTTGGAGTAGTCCTCCATGAAGGTGTGGCAATACTCCTTCATGGTCGGCGCCTTGCGCGCGGCATTCTTGGCCGCGCTGGGGTCGCCGCCCCGGCGAACCTCGGCCAGCCACTCCTGCGCCATGACGCGGGCCTGCTCGACGGTCAGTTCCCCGTACTGGCCCAGGGCGGGCTTGCGGCGCTCGCCGGCGTTCGTGCGGTATTGGAGCATGAACACCTTGCGGCCGGCCGGGGTGATCTTGCACAGGAAGCCGGGCACCACGGTGTCCCGGAGTTCGACGGCCTGCGCCTGGGGCTTCGCCGCATCCACTGCGGACTTGGTGAGCTTGATCTTTGCCATGACGACTCCTCAGAAACCTCAGTTTCCAAGAGCCGCATGGGAGCCACGCGAGGGGAAACCGGGTCAAGTTTCGGAAAGCACCGGCATAGGATGGACTCGCCTAAGCTATTGATAAACCTGCTGTATCGAGCCTTGGCGTAGTCCAGCGAAGTGCCGAGCTGGAGTCATCGTGAAACAAAAAAGCCCCTGAAAACCCCGCCTTTTCGACGGCAAGATGATGAACCGCCCACCAGAGGGATGCCCAGGCCGCGCCGGGCAGGATGGGCCAGATCATGTCGAAATGGTCTTCAAGAATCACTTTCAGGATTACGGCTACAAGCCCACCAAAAACCCACAAGGGGTAGATGAAAATCAAATCCTGCCACCAGAAACCGATCCAGCGTCCGATCCCAAAAACAAGAATCGCTGTCACAGCAAGCAAAATGGCAAATCCACCAAATCCGTGCTTTAGATCATCCCACATATCATCCCCACCTCAAGCCAGCGTCGCTTCATGGATTGCGACCGCCCTTGCGCTCATAGGCCCGCTCCTGCCAGACCTCCCAGTCCGTGTCATAGCAGGACCCGGTTTCGTGATACTCCGCCCAGAGAACATCGTGATACAGGTCACACCAGTCCTCGAACGGCATCCCGGCTGCCGCCGCCCACTCCGGCCGTAAAGTCGGATCGCGACTCCAGGTCATCGTGCCACCGTCGCGGCCATGCCCAGGTCGATGCACCGGCTCAGGGTCGCAGCCCGGAACACCGTGCCCTGCCGCAGGCTTTCGCCGGGCAGTCCCACCCATGCCTCGATCTCGCAGCCGTCCGCGTCGTGACGGACGCTGCGGACCTTGTGCTCGATCCAGCGCAGCCGGAACAGCAGGCCGATCACCTTGTCCTGCCACTCCATGTCCTGATCCCGACTGGTCATCCCGCACCCCCAAACACCAGCTTGACCTTGCCGTCCTCGATGCGCGCGGTTGCCGAAAACGTCTTCCCGGCCCGGCTCTTGAGCCCGGCCAGTTCGACCGATGCCCCGCCCAATAGCCGCTGCGCTTGACGCTCGGTGAGCGTCTTGCCAGCCGTCTGCCGCCAGACGATGGCCTGGCAGCCCTGGCATTGCCAGGCCTTGGCCGATTCCCGGATCTCGCCACCGCAGGCGCAGCGCGCCGTGCCAGCCTGCGCCGACGCAGCCGATCCGTTCACCGCGCCGCCTTTTCCGGCGCCAGCCGGGCCCTTTGGCGATTTCTCTCCCGCTCCCTGGCCCGGCTTGCCGCGCACATCCGGCAGGGTCTGCCGGCACTCGGGATAGCCCGAGCAGCCCCAGAACGCCCCATGGCTGCCCTTGCGCCGCCGCAGGGGCTGCCCGCAGGCCGGGCAGGGGTGAGCCTTGGCGGCGCCTGCCGGGGCCGTCCAGGCGGCTTCTCCGCGCTGCACGCGCCCCACCTGCTGGCGCACCCAGTCCGCCTGCTGCGCCAGGAAGGCGTGCAGCTCGCGTTTGCCAGCCGCGATCTCATCCAGACCCTGCTCCCACACCGCGGTGATGACTGGATCGCGCAGTTCCGGCGCCACCTGGTCGATCAGGGCCCGCCCGATGCCCGTGCTGACGATCTCCTTCTTGCCCTTGCGCTCGATGTAGCCGCGCTGGAACAGGGTTTCCAGGATCCCGGCCCGCGTCGCCTCGGTGCCGATGCCGCTGGTCTCCCGCAGCACCTTGCGCAAGGCGGGGTCCTGGACGTGCTTGCCGACCGATTTCATGGCCGCGACCAGCGTGCCTTCGGTATAGCGCGGCGGCGGTTCGGTCTGCCCCTCCCGGATCGAGGCCTCCAGGCAACGACAGGCCTCGCCGGCCCGCATCTCGGGTAACGCCTGACCGGCCTCGTCCTCGCTGGATCCGTCCTCGCCACCTTCCTGTCCGTTCCCCACGGCCCGCACCAGGCCCGGGACCGCGCGCCAGCCGGTGACAACGCCCTGGCGCGCCCGCGCCACGAACACCTCCCCGCTGACCTCCGCCTCCACATCGGTCTGCAGGTATTCGTAATCGGGGTAGAACTGTGCCAGGTACCGCCCGCGGATCAATTCGTAGATGCGCCGCTCATCGACGTTCATGCGCCCCAGATCCACCGCGGCGGCGGTCGGGATGATGGCGTGGTGCGCCGTCACTTTCGCGTCGTTCCAGGCGGGGGATTTCAGGGTGGCGTCGGCATTGGCCACCGTCGCCGCGATGCTGGCGTCGCTGCGGGCGAGCGCGGCCAGCACCGCCGGCGCCTCGGCATGCTGCGAGACCGGCAGATGGGCGCAATCGGATCTGGGGTAGGTGGTGGCCTTATGGGTCTCGTAGAGCGCCTGAGCGGCCGCCAGGACGGCCTTGACGGGCATGCCCCAGCGCTTTGATGCTTCCTGCTGCAGCGCACTGAGACTGAACGGCAGCGGCGGCGGTTCGGCCTTTCGCGCCTGCTGCGCCAGCATGATCCGCCCGGCGGCGCCCGTCACCCGCGCGAGCGCGGCCTGCGCCTTGGCCCGGTCCAGGCAGCGCCCGCGCTCATCCAGGCCCGCGCCGGCGGGCCGCCAGCGCGCCCGGAACCGCCCACCCTGCACGGCGATCTGCGCCAGCAGGTCGTAGTAGGCCGCTGCCTTGAAGCCCTCGATCTCCCGGTCCCGCGCCACCACGAGCGCCAGCGTCGGTGTCTGCACCCGCCCAACGGACAGGACCCCATCATGGCCGCCCTGGCGGCCTGCGACGGTATAGGCGCGGGTCACGTTCATGCCCACCAGCCAGTCGGCCCGCGACCGGCCCAGCCCTGCCTGATACAGCGGTTCCGTGCGCTCGCCGTCCTGGATCTGCGCCAGCGCCTTGCGGATGGATGCCGGATCCAGCGCCGATAACCACAGCCGCCCCACCGGGCCGCGCCAACGGCAGCGCTCCAGGATCTCCCGCGCGATGACCTCGCCCTCGCGGTCGGCATCGGTCGCGATCACGACTTCCCGCGCCTGTCCCAGCAGTTCCTGAACCCGCTTGAACTGCCCGCGCGCCCTGTCCTTGACCTCCATCCGCCACTGCTCCGGCAGGATCGGCAAAGCCCCCAGGTCCCAGGTCCTGAATGCCTCGCCGTAGGCTTCCGGCGGCGCCATCTCGAGCAGGTGGCCAATGCACCAGGTGACGGTCACCCCATCCCCCACCAGACAGCCACCGCCGTCCCTGGTGGCGCCCAGAACCCGCCCGATGTCCCGGCCCTGGGAGGGCTTTTCACACAGGAACAGCCGCGTCACGCGCCCCTCCCGGCCTGATCCATCGTTTCCAGGACCGCCCAGGGATCGATGTCCAGCACCTCGAGCATCGCGCCCCGCAGCGCCGCGGACGGGGTCCGCTCCCCGCGCAGCGCGAAATAGAGCAGTTGCCGCGAACATCCGGCCGCCCGGACGACATCCTCCAGCCGTGACCCGGACAGGCGCGCCAGGAGCGGGACCGACAGCTCCAGCCCCGCCCCTCGCTGCGCCAGGAACACCACGATTTCCGCATGCCGCTCCCGTCTTGTAGACATTGCAAACATGCCTCTATGATCCGGGCTGTAACGCCATGAGTGCGCGGTTTACCGTCGTGGAGAGATGTTGTCGTGGAGAAAGCCCGCCTTGGCAGGGTGGATGGCCCCCTGGTTGATCCAGCCCAGTTTCTGGCACGGGCAACGCCACGCTACAAGGAGCATGGGATCTTCCCCTATTGCGACGCCTGCCACGAGATCGTTCACCTGTACGGAGCGCACAGCACGAACCCGGCAATAATCCCCCGCTTCGATCACCCAGACCTTCCGCCAGACGCGGACCCTTTGGATGATTGCGTTCTGGCCAACCGCAACCCGCGACTTCGGGGACTGTCCCCGGATGGCTACGATGATGTTCGAGGCAAACGGATCCGCGACCAATTCCTTGATTCGGACCAGTTGAGGCAGGCCTACGCCTTCTGCCTGGACCTGTGTCGAAAAGGGAATCTGCCTGCGGCAAAATTCCGTTCGATGCTTCATCGGGCCGACCGGAAGCGGGTTTGGTCGTATTCCGGAATTCAAGCATGGGCAATCCCCTATGTCCTGCTGACCCTTGAAAACTTCTCCGCCCGGTCGAAAGGCGGGAAGGAATACGGCTTTCACTTTGTATTGCAGAAACCTCGCGGCACCAATATCTCTGCGCTCTGGTCTCCCAATCAGGAATGCCGCCTTTCCAAGGTGTTCTCGAGCGACGGCAAACCCGTCGTGGCGCAAGACAACCCGTACCCGGTATCAAAAGCAGCATTTGCGTCGAAGGCTGGAGACACCTCATGGATCACCCCGGAGTTCCTGCGCACCCTGATTCCAGAGGCATAGGAACCGGTGGAAACGATCCGTCCCGCTCCATCGCCCCAAGAAGGCCATAAACCGAGGTAATCCGGGTCTCGAACCGGCTGTCCTCGTATCCCGTCCCCTCAAAGCCCGTCCTGCAGTCGATGTCGAACCGCTCGATCATGAGGACGAGGGCGTCGACGGCGACTTCAAGGCTGTCAGCCTCCGCGTAGGCGTCGCCGGCGGACTGGACCGCGCAAGGCTGGTACTCCAGCCGGTCCTTGATCCAGTAGTGGAAGCGCCGGAACAGCAGCGGAACCGTCTGCGCATTGATGAACCGGCTCGTCCAGACGATCTGTGAGACGAACAGCGGCTTGTGCGGGTGGCGCAGGATGTGTCCGTACCAGAAGCCGAAGAAGGGATCGTCCAGGAAGATCGGGGCGAGGATCTCGGGACCGCCTGAGGGGCCCATCTCAACACCAAACGCCCGACTTCGCCCTGTTAGCCCGGCCGTGCACTTGCCTGACCGCTCCATCGCTGCCTCGATGCAGGACATGGCCGAAACAAGATTCATCTCAGCCCTCCTCAGTCGAGTCGGTGCGACTCCGGGTTGAGGCGTCGCGATCCCTTTGGAGAACGGTCGGGCGAGAAGTCTGCCCGATCTCCCATGCCCGCGGACGTGGTACCGCCGCAGGCGCCCTTGGCCGGCCACAACCTGCGACGCCTCAACCCGGAAGCCACTCCCCGCGCCTCAGCGCAGCAACAACCCGGCAAGCCCGGCACTCTTGGGCAGCGCACCGATCACCGCGCCCCGCCCAGCCGCCAGCGCGGCCTCCTGGGCATTGAGACTGCCCTGGTTGGCAGCAACGTACTGGGCCAGGCTGATCGTCCCGCCCGTTGCCGCAGCGGCCCCGGTCTTGACGCCCTTGCTGACCACCGTACTCGCAGCCTGACCGCCACTCTGGATCGCTGATCCAGCCACCTGCCCGCCCTGGGTCACCAGTGACCCCGCCAGTCCGCTCAGCACCACCAGCGGCGAAAACTGACCCTCGATCTGGCGCAGTTCCTCGACGCTCAGCGGCGCCATCTCCGCCGCATCCACCGTTTTCAGCCCCGCCGCACCGATGGCGATCATCGCCACGCCAATCCCGAATAACCGCAACCCTTTCACGCGATCAAAGTTCATTTTCAATAACCTCAAAATATTTACGTATCCATTAAATCCAGCCGCATAGCACTATTTAAAGACAAGATAAATGTTTATTTTCTCTTACCAGCACGGCCGCGCCCAGCGGCTGGCGCATCCTCCTGCCGCGCTGGTTCCGGCGCCGGCGCCTCATCCTCGCCATTGACGCCGCGCTCGCGCACGTCGATGCGCGCGATCCGGCTCGGATCGATCGCGAGGTAATCGACTTCCAGCTCCATCCCGACCCGGTCCTCGCCCGTCTCCCGCGACTGCCAGGCGCGCTGGACCAGCGTGCCCTCGACGTAGACCCGCATCCCCTTGGCGAGCAGCGGCTGCAGGGTTTCGGCCCGCCGCCCCCACACGGAGGCACTGAGCCAGAACCCGCCCCGGTCCTCGAATCCCCCCGACTGACCCTCCCGCGTCGGCACCAGCCGGTCGAAGTAGATCCGCAAGGGCAGCACACTGCGCCCCTCCGCGCCGTCCTCGATGCGCCGCAGTTCCGGGGTGGCCCCCAGGTTGCCGCGTCCCCGAAACTCGTTCATTCCCGTTCCCCTCCGAAATCGGCCCTTCCACCGCATAAAGCCTGCACGATCGGCGCAAGCCCAGCCAGCAAAAAGCGTTACTCGGATTCGCTCGTTTTTGCGCGTCGGTTTTGCTGGCGCTGGAGTTGGCGCTGACGCTCGAGAATGTCGAGGTAGTGCGTGATGAGCTTGATCTCGCGATCCCTCATCGCGACCGCCGCATTGAGCCAGTAGCCGCGCCGCTCGTACTCCAGCAACCTGCCCCGCACCGCCGCCGACGCCTCCGCCAGCATCTTCGCCGCCCCCTTGCCGCCCATCAGGACGAAGCTCTGCTTGTATCGCCCGCGCAACCGCCATCTGACCTGGGCCCCGCCGGTGTTGATCGCCCCCATGACGATGTAGGCCGGCAAGGACCCCATCCGCCCCTCGAATTCCCGTTTGAACTCCTCCGGCATCTTCCGCAGTTCGATATGGATCCGTTGCCGCTCATCCAGCAGCTCATCCCGCCGCTGCCGCGCCTCGGTCAGCGTCCACCACCCCAGCCACTCCGCCATCGGTGCTCCATGCCTTGTTTGAGTTGTTGTCAAAGGGCCTTTAAGGGAATGGCCCTTATCCCTTAAGGGGGAAATCGGTAGATATTTTTCTGATCTACGAAACTCAAGGCCGGCAGATCAATTTTTTATCTACCGGCCACGGCAGGGGCGCCACGCCAGCCGCGTGGCCTGCGCCCCTCATAGATCGCCCAGGGATCGGCGCCCACCGCCTCGCGCATCGCCGTGCGCAGGGTCTCCGGCGGCGCGAACTCGCCGCGCATGGCCGCGCAGGCGGAATTCCTGCGACAGCCCGCCTGACGGGCCACGGCCGCCAGGGAGGTGTCCGCCAGCTCGCACAGCAGCGCCACCGCCTTGTGCACCGGCACGCCGGCGTCCTTGAGGACCTGCAGCAGTTCCTCTTGGTCGACGGCATGGACTGCATCCGTATTCCGGGTCCATGGATCGGCGCCCAGCGCAGCCGTGATGCGCTGGCGGACCTCGACGCTGCCCAGCCCGCTCTGCAGCATCCGCATTTGAGCCTCGTCGAGGGTCACCCCCCGATCCGCGGCCAGCATGACGGCAGCCCGGTCCAGCGGGACGCCGGCCTGACGCAGGACCTCGAGGATCCCCGCCGGAGTCGGGGGGTTCCGGATCTCGGGCTCGATGGAATCCGTGACAACGGCCTCCCACGGGTCGAATTCCAGAATAGCGGCAATCGCCTGACGCACCTCGCCCTTCGGGAAATCACTTTCGATCGCCCGGCAGACGGTGCTCTTGTTACAGCCGAGTGTGGTTGCGACATCCCCCAGGGATCCGCCTGCGAGATCGACCAGGAACAGGACCGCCCTGTCCACCGGGACACGCCGCTGCACGAGCTGCTCGAAAAGCTGCTTCAGATTCATGTGACCTCCCAGAATGACGAAAGCGGGGCACTGTTGCACGTTTTCCTGCAACGCTGACCGTGGCCACCGGCCAGGGGCACTGTTGCACGTTTTCCTGCAACGCTGACCGTGGCCACCGGCCAGGGGCACTGTTGCACGTTTTCCTGCAACGCTGACCGTGGCCACCGGCCAGGGGCACTGTTGCACGTTTTCCTGCAACG